>Ga0307508_10007120_pt1 | contig 10420 bp, 8 predicted proteins | sample 9_EM_MG_FD_203089 | JGI IMG/M metagenome (GOLD analysis project Ga0307508, IMG submission 203089) | Populus trichocarpa ectomycorrhiza microbial communities from riparian zone in the Pacific Northwest, United States - 9_EM | ecosystem: Host-associated > Plants > Roots > Unclassified | place...
CGTAAGGGTAGTCCGTGATTTCGTCCAAAAGGTCCTGCGCCAACAGGCCTGCTTGATCCAAGTGCGGATCCTGCCCCCGGGTGGGCGAGTCGGGTGGGCAGTTCCGATGCAGGATGATTGCAATCCTGAGTGGCTGCTGCAAGTGCTTGGTGATTGATAGCCATGCACTAAACCCGTCGTCATCGTTCAATCCCACGATTGATCCAGTGGGGCCGATTCCAGGATCCATAAAGTTGCCTGAACCACTGCTAAGGTTGCTTAAAGTGCCATAAAGAGCTTGGATAGTCCGGCCCCCAGGCATTTTGGGAAGGAATTTCTCAACGAATCGACCCAGTATGAAGCGCCCGTATCTTGAAAGATCGTGATGTTGGAACTCCTGGATCCAGTTCTTGTTTGCCAGAAAACGCCATTCGTACGAGTCCGGTTCATCGCTCAAGGGGCCAGTATCATCCTCAAGATCGCTATCGTCCCCACCGGTACCTCTCTGCGGTTGCGGAGTGCTGCTGTTGCCTTCGTGCGAGTAAGACCGACTACACTGGGAGTTGGAGCCACCACTCTGAGGATTGCCGGATCACTGTTGAGGCCTCTGCACGTCAGGGTCGATGACGAAGAACTGGAAGACAGTTGCCGTTGACTCGACTCGTGGGGTTGGGGCAACAACGGGCGCAGCAGCGAGGGCAGCAGGAGTAGTGGCAAGGGCAGTGGGAGTAGTGGCGAGGGCAGCGCGAGTGGTCACACCGCTAACCAACTATGGCCCAGGCGGCCAGTTCTGACCAGCATTCTGAAAGGTGTTTGCCAGCTTGTCACGAATGTCCCCTATGTAGGTAGTTACGAGCTTCCATGCCTTCTTTCCTGTGGTATGGCCGGGCTTCACCAGGGATGCCCAATCAATATTGACGGTATTGAGGACGCTAAAAAAGGGCATGAGAAATGGGTCATGGTTCGTGATCACATCCAAAAGTATTCGGAACGGTTGGTGGTCCCACGCAATTAAGTGCATGCCGGTAATCTGGATATGCATTGCGATTCGCTTCCTGACAAAAGCTTCTTCTTTCCTTGGATTAATTCCAAAGTATCTCAGATATTCATCTGCCTTGGGCTTTGCCCCCTGGGTTCCGGCAGCATTCATGGTAGATGGAATCACAACTGCAGCAGTTGTACATTAATGAGTTTTGCGGCAATACTTGAAGGAGAAAGAAGTTGGACCTACATGAGAACAGTGATTTAAACAGTAAATCGTACAATAAATCACACAATCGCGGAAGGTTGACAACTATGAGGGTGGTTAGTATTAATTAAAATTCAAAGCAGTGATTGAGTAGTAGACCCAGATAGATGGGAGGCTGTACCGAGGAGAGGGTAGTCGTTCGTGAGAATTGTAATCGCAATCTGTAAGGCGCAGTGTCCCCATAGATAGTTGTTCCGGTGCTCGAAGAACTCAAGAGCCTGCACAGTTTGTCACAGTGGAGCTTCTTATGGAAAACGGTGACTGTATTCCCTGTTCGCCTAACCTAGGATCATATTAATTGGCTGCAGTAGCAATCAATACAACTGTACTTATGTCAGACTTCATGGATGGCCTTCAGAATTGTGCAGAAGCCTGGCTCATGTCAAACATGAGGACCCTGAAACATCACAAGTCGTGTCTGCTTCCATCCAATGATGATTGATACATGGGTCCTGTCAACCCAGAGGATGTCTAGGCCACATGCGAGTAATGAATAAGCTAGCTAGGTGCACCACTGAGGCGCAATCACTGGGCAGGTACTTGTGGCAGTGGCAGATTTGATGACTGCATGCACTAGGTTTGCACACAGGTCGTTTTTTCAATTTCGGTTGATAGCCCTGAGTGGTATTAGTGCCGGCGGTCGTTGCCGTATCCAGCATTATTGATGGCTGCTTCTGGTGTAGACTAGAGTACCTTTGGTAAGAGCGGGCGGCGGAATGTGGTAGATAGATATCCAGAGTATAATGCCAGGCATTATGATGCAGCTTCACATCTGGCTGCTGAAGTGGGAATCAGTATACTTACTCTAGAGTGGTACCCACCTCTAGAATCCGATGACGAGGCTCATGTATGCACACTTCTTCATAGCCTCACGCTTGAGGTTCATGTCCCAGCTGTCCTACTTCCTTCCCAGGTCCACTGGACAATCCCTAAGGTTGGTAACAGAACTTCTACAATTGCACCAGATACTTAGGGCATGCACTCTACGTTTGCCACACTTGCACTTTGGGGACAGGCCTGGGCGGAGAGCAAAGCGGCTTGCAATGTGCCGCCAGCGTGCGGACAACGGACTGTAAGTACCTAATCTCACCATGATCTAGATTGGTAGCATACAAGTAATGACCAAACAAAAAAAAAGCTGCACTTGTGCTTGATCTTGTGGTTCTGATGCTGCTGTCTCAGTTCAACGCACTTCCCAGTCATACGGCAATCCCTAAGGTTGATAGCAGAACTCCTACAATTGTATCAGACGCTCACAGCAGTTACTCTAGGTTCCCCGCAGCGACGCTCACGCTCATTGTTCCATTGCTGCCGTCGCCGTCCATCGCTGCCGTCACCATCCAACGCACTTCCCAGTCATTCGGCAATCCCTAAGGTTGGTAGCAGAACTCCTACAATTGTACCAGACGCTTGCGCTCGTTGTTCCATCGCTGCCATCGCCGTCCAACACACTTCCCAGTCATTCGGCAATCACTAAGGTTCGTAGCAGAACTCCTACAATTGTATCAGACCCTCACGGCAGTTACTCTAGATTCCTCACAGCAGCGCTCACGCTTGTTCCATTGCTACCATCGCCATCCATAGCTGCCGTCGCCGTCCATTGCTGCCGTCCCTGTCCAATGCACTTCCCAGTAATTCGGCAATCCCTAAGGTTGGTAGCAGAACTGCTACAATTGTACCCGACACTCGTGCTCGTTGTTCCAACGCTGCCGTTGCCGTCCATTGCTGCCATCGCCATCCATCGCTGCCGTCGCCGTCTATCGCTGGTGTTGCCATCCAACGCACTTCCCAGTCATTCGGCAATCCCTAAGGTTTGTAGCAGAACTCCTACAATTGTATAAGATGCTCACAGCAGTTACTCTAGGTTCCCCACAGCGGCGCTCACGCTTGTTGTTCCATTGCTGCTGTCACAGTCCATCGCTGTTGTCGCTGTCAAGATCCTGCCTCGACTTCTCCATTGGGCTCGACAGGCAACGTAGCTGGGTTCCGTGGCGCGATGTTTTCCTACTCACACTTCCGGCGCACTCACACTTCGGGTGTACTCACACACCTTGCGTGGGCTCGTTGTTCTCGCGGTATCCATCATGCCCGGCGTGCTCTCTTCGCGGCTCTTCTCACACGCCTTACGTGGGCTCGTGGTTCTCGCAGTATCTGTCACGCTCGGCGTGATCTCTTCGCGGCTCTTCTCACACGCCTTGCATGGGCTCGTTGTTCTCGCGGTATCCGTCACGCCCGGCGTAGTCTCTTCGCGGCTCTTCTCACACGCCTTGCGTGGGCTCATTGTTCTTCGTGGGAGTGGTGGTCGCAGTGCCGGTCACGGGGATGTAGAGGTAGGTCTGTGGGGAGAGATAATAGATTGCGTGGAGAGAGAATCTCCAGACTAGCTACCGCGCCCTTCCTTTATACTTTTCCTTCCCTCTGTGGAATCACAGCTTGCCCGCAAGACTGACACAGTTCCTCCATAGCTCATTATGACTCAATCGCCACGCCCAAGGGAAACACATGATCGCACTCGGCCGCCGCGTGGCCAACACTCTACTCGCAGCAACAGGAGAAAGGACGCGCAAGCAGTAACAGTAAGGGACAAAGGAAGAATGACGTACAACTTAATCAAGGGGAAACAATACTTGGAACGATAACGGAGAAGGACGCGCAGGCTCAATCAACGGGAGACAACAGACGTAGTGAACAGGAGAAGGACGCGTAAGCAATATCAATCGGAAACGGCAAAGACGAGAATGACGTGTAGGCAACATAGATGAAACAAAGGAGAGAGATCTGGACCGGCCAGCAGTCGCGGAGTATCGCTGCCAGAGCGATGTGATCGGGTGAGGCGCCTAAGCGCGGAGGATGATCGTGACTGTGGCGGCCGTGATGAGGTCAAGCCACAGGGCGGCAAGGTTGACGGCGGCCCCGGCCACGGTGCTTAGGAGCCTGTCGCGTGAGGTTCGTGACAGTACGTCCCCCGTCCAGACCAAAGCTCCGGCGAGGTCATGTCGGGTTGTCAGGGTCCGGTGGCGGATGGGTGTGCGGTGGATGCGGATGGGCCGGTTAGCCTGCTGCCGGGCTTGGAGTTGTTCATTCATTCACTGCTGTTCGGTGATGATGGCTCCCAGGTTGTTGGCCATCTGCTGGAGTTGCTGTTGGTCTGCATTGTGGAATGCGTTCATCCGCTGGGCAAGCGTCCGGTGTACGACGTGGTTGCGGCGTGCGTCTCTGGTAGTAGTGTGGTGGAGCATGGTTACGATGTCGTGTAGCAAAGATATTTGTTCGTCTCGGAGGGCTGCTGGGGTAGCGGCGCGGGCCTCGTTATTGGCAGCGACCTCTTCCGGGGGTGCGATGTTTTCTTGATCCTCTTGAGGGGTTGGGATGTCGGCCAGGGGGTTCCGCAGGGCAGTGGCGCTGCAGCGGAGGTGGTGGTTTTCCATGTTGACAAGGAACCGGCATTCGGGGCAGACCTGCTTTCCTCGGTGCCAGTCCGCGCATGCTTTGACGGGGTTGAGGCGTCATTCGCGGGTTACTTCGAGTAGTTCGTTAGGGTGTGGAAGCGGGCAGTCGCATTTGCCGCTCGGTGGCGGCGGCTTCCGCGTGGGTAGTAGTTGTTGTCCTTGCTCTGGCGGTGGGTGTTGCAGTAATCGTCATAGCAGGCCGTCCAGTGCAGGGATGCATGATCGTCGGTACGAGGTTGCCCTACGGCGGACATCGGCGGCGAGGGTGCGGCTGGCGGGGCATTCCATCCGTCGGTCGTTGTGGCGGCAATGCCCCAGTTGGGGAGTGGTTCATTGTGAGTGGGCAGTTCGGTGGATATGTTGTCGGGTTCGGTCGTAGTGGGAAACTCGGAGGTGCGGCTTTTGCTAGTGAAGGTCCAGCCTTCGTTGGTGTCGATAGTGGCGGTGATGGACATTTTTAGAGTTGGGGTGCGGGTTTCTCCGGATATTTCTCGTGGAACTAGCGGACGAGGTCGGGCGAGTGCTGAAAATTGCGGGCCGGATACCAGGTACGATCAGGGTCGTGGAAGCCGGTCCACTTGACTCGATACTGGATTTGGTTCCGGTGGCGCCGGGAGTCGAGGACTCTCTCTACTTCCCACTCTTGCTGTTCTTGGATGACTACAGGAGGCGGTGGCGGCTGGTGATGTCCTGGTATAGGTTCCGTACTGGCTGTGGGTTCGAGGAGGCTGATGTGGAAGACTGGGTGGATCTTGACAGTGGCCAGCAGGTCCAGTTTATATGCTCGTGAGCCCACCTTCTCCAAGACGGTATATGGGCCGATCTGCTTGTGATCCAGTTTGTTCGACGGTCGGGGTGTCCGGATGTTCCTTCGCTGGAGCCAGACTTTATTGCCAGGTTCTATGACTGGGTCTTGGTGTCGGGTGTTATTGGCTTGCTTCGCCTGAGCTATTTGTGCGTCCTTGATCTTTGCTCGGAGTTCTTCGTGGAGTTTCCTTAATGCCGCGACATATTCTGATGCTTCCGGTGTTTCGTCATTTCGTGGGCGGAGGTCTGGCAGGAATTGAGGGTGATATCTATAGTTGGCCCAGAAGGGGGTTATTCTTGTGGTTCCGGTTTGGGTGTTGTTGTAGCAGAATTCGGCAATTGGCAACAGTTTTTCCCAGTCATCTTGCTGATAGTTGCAGTATGCTCGGAGGTATTGCTCCAGGGTGGCGTTGGTTCTTTCCGTTTGTCCGTCTGTTTGTGGGTGGAAGGCTGTGCTGAGGTTCCGTGATATCCTGAGTGCTCCCGTTACTCGTTTCCAAAAGTCTGAGGTAAACAGTGCCCCTCTGTCTGATACGATACTACTTGGCAGCCCACGGGGTCTGACTATCTGCTGGAGGAACTGGTCGGCTAGGTCCTCAGGGTTCATTGTGCCCTGGCAGGGGACGAATTGCCCCATTTTCGTCAGGCGATCGATTATTACCCATAACGCGTCTTTTCCGTTGCTCGGTGGTAGTGCGGTGATGACGTCCATTGATATCGCATCCCATGGTCGATGCGGAAGTTCGAGTGGCTTTAGCAGTCCAAACGGCACGTGTCGGATTGGTTTGATGTGATGGCAGGTGTCACAGTGGTCGACGTATCTGTGGACGTACTTTCGTTGTCTTGGCCAGTAGAAATTTCGGCTAACGAGTTCCAGGGTTCTTGCTCGGCCCGGGTGTCCCGCGGATTGTGCGTCATGGTGGTCTCTTAATATGCGTAGTCGCAGGGTGTCGTTGTCCGGGATCCATATGAGGCCGTCGTACATTAGCAGCCCGCTGTTTCCTCGCATAACCCTAACGCGATCTTTCTGTCGGGGGTGGTCCTGCTTGCCATTTTCCTCCGGATTTCTTGGATCTCTTTATCTGCTGCGCTTAGTGTCTGAATTTCATTCAGGAGTTCCTCGTCTATCTCGAGTTTGATGGTTTCTGATGTATTGGCTTGGAGTGCTTCGAACGCTTCTTCAGGTAACAGCATTCGGCCATGGTTCTGTCGATGCTTCATATCCCCTTCTCAGGGAGAGTCTCCTGACTCTCTAGAGAGGATGTCTGGTTTGCCAGCCAACTTACCGGGTCGATACTTGATTATAAAGTCGTAGTTGGCTAATCGCTCGCCGTACCAGGCTTGCCGTAGGTTTAGGTCTTTCTTTGTCTTCCAATATTCGAGGTTTTTGTGGTCCGTCAGAATTGTGATTTTTGGTCCCGTTGTCCTGCAATAGGTATCCCATTTTCGTAGTGAGTCTACGATTGCTAGTAGCTCTTTGTCGTGGATATCGTAGTTGCGCTCCGGATCTTTGAGTTTCCTTGAGTAGTATGCTACAGGATGCAAGATCCCCTTTTCGTCGGGTTGGGAACAGATTGCTCCTATGGCATAATCTGATGCATCTGTCTCGATGGTCACGGCTTGTTCCGGGTCGAAGTGCTGTAGTATTGGTTCCGTGATCATTGCTTTTTTGAGTGTCTCGAACGCCTCCTGCTGCTTATCACCCCATTCCCATGCTTTTTCCTTCCTTGTTAGGGAGGATAGGGGCATTGTGATCTTGCCGTAGTCCTTGATAAATCGTCGGTAGAAGTTGGCAAAGCCCAGGAAACTCTGTACTCCTTTGACGTTTGTTGGTTCCTTCCAGTCCTTGATCGTCCAGATTTTCTCTTCATCCATCCTTAGCCCTTGTGGTGATATGACGTATCCTAGGTACTCTGTCTCTGTTGTGGGGAATTCGCATTTGGATGCTTTCAGTGTTAGTCCGGTGTCTCGCACCCGTGTGAGTACGGCCCGGACATGTTCCCGGTGCGTTTCCTCATCGGGTGAGAAGACCAGGATGTCGTCCAGATACGCTACACAGAAGATGTCTAGGTAGTCGCTTAGGATCTCATTCATCCATCGCTGGAAGGAGGCAGGGGCGTTGGTGAGTCCGAATGGCATAACGCAATACTCGTATAGTCCGTATCGCGTGCGGAACGCTGTTTTCCATTCGTCGCCTTTTGCAATGCGTAGATTGTAGTATGCGTCTCGGATATCGAGTTTGGTGTAGATGGTGGTGCTGGAGAGATGGTCCAGGGACTCGCCGATCAGTGGCAGCGGTGTTCGATCTTAGATCGTAATGTCGTTTAGTTGCCGGTAATCCACACACAGGTGTAGTCCTCCATCCTTCTTTGTTACAAAATGTATCGGGGCTCCCGCCGGGGAGGTGGATGCGCGGATCCACCCCCGTTTTTCGTTGATTTCTAGGTACCCTCTGAGGGCCTTTATTTTGTCCTCGTTTAGAGGGTGCAAGGGCTCATACAGGGGCGTCTTTCCTTCTTCTAGTGGGATATGATGGTCCTGAGTGTGGTGGGCTGGCAGGGCCACTGGTTCCTTTTCGGTGAATACTTCGAGGAATTCGTGATATTCCGGGGGAATTGGTTTCTTATTCGTCTTGGAGGTTTCCTTGATTTTGTCGATTACTGTCTGGCATACCTCCCATGGGTCTGTGTCGCCGATTTCCCAGTTCTCTTCTTCGGCCGGTGTTTTCTTATAGTACTGCTCTGTGGCTTTCTCCTCTGGGACGGTGTTGGCTCTTGGTGAGCTGGGCAAGCACTTGTCGGTGCAGTGGTCCGAGTGGAACTTCACAGTATGGTTTTTCCATCCTATCACCGGGTCGTGGAGCTTGAGCCATGGGAGACCTAGGATGATCGGAGCATTCCCGATCGTGATACAGTGTAGCCGGATATCTTCTTTGTGGTGGTTGATAGTTAGGTGTATCTGAGCGTCGTGGGTTACCGGCCCGCCGGTGACTTCACTTCCGTCGACTGTTAGCACTCGCCTTGGTGTCTTTTTCTGTTGCATGGGTATTCCGCTGGCCTCCACGTAGGCCTTATCGATGAAGTTTTCTGATGCCCCACTGTCCACCAGGGCTGTGGTGGTGCATTCATTCCCGTCTGCCCCCTGGATTCGTACTTTGACCATAATTTTCTCTTCTCGGTCGTATTGGGTCGTTCGTACTAGGTATGGGTCTTCCTCAGTTTTGACAACCGGTGTTTCCCTCGGGTAGTGGTCGTCGGCAGTTATTCCTGAGGGTTGTCGTTTCCCGCCAGTGCGGGGTCTTGCGCCCTGGGTCTTCGTTCGGTTCCTCATAGTTGGCTTCGGCGGCCCTGTATGGTCTTCTCCACTGAACTCGTTCTTTCCTGGGCTGGGGGCATTCTTTTGCGAAATGCCCCTTTTTCCCGCAGTTGTAACATTCTCCTGTAGTTGCTCATCGTGGGAACCGGTTCGGCGTTCCTCTTGAGAATTTGAATCGTCGGGTGGCGTTGAGGTCCATCGGGTCTCCCGGAGGCGTCGACGGAGGCTCTTTTTTGTGGACATGAAAGAGCACTTCTGGGTTGGTCGTAGGTCGGCGATTAATGACTCCGAGGTTGCATAGGTGGCTATCAGTTTTGATGGCAGCTGTGGCGTAGTCTACTAGAACTGTGGTGGTGGTTTCGCTCATGACTAGGTGGCTCTTTACCGCGGGGTGCAATCCGTCCCGGAATCGTGCAATGCATAAGTTGTCCGCGTATGGGAGGTCTGCTTTGATTCGCTGAAATTCGGCCCAGTAGGTGGCTGCTGGTCGATTTCCCTGTTGGATCTTCTGGAACTTCTCGAACGCGATTTCCTCAGCGTCTACCTGGCCGAAGGCATGTTTCATGTTGTCCTTGAGTTCTGCCCATGTCAAGTTGATTCCTCCTTCCTGGTTTAGGAAGGTTTCCACCCAATTCCATGCCACCCCTCGTAGCAGAGAGAACGCATATCCTGTTTTTTTTTCATCGTCGTTGAACTGGTTTCCTTCCGTTCTGAATTTTAGCTCGCATTGGGCCAGGAATGTTTTGAACTTTGTTTTGTCTCCTTCGAATGGTTCGGGGTCCCGGAGCTTTGGGTAGCTGCTTCGGGGTGGGTCTCTAGCTGAGAGGATTTCTTGTAACATTTCCGTGGTGAGGAGGTGGGGTCCAGCCCCTTCTGCTCTTGTTTCGTCCCCCATTCTTTGGGTTTGCTCTGGGGAATCCGGGGTCTGTACCCTGGATGGTGGGTCCGGGGTCACAGGGCTGGGAGATCGGTGGTTGTCGGGTACCCTTGTGAACTCTCTAAGGGTGAGGGGGTCCTAGCTGTCTTCGTCCATGGGTGCCACTTTGCTATGTCAGGTGTCGATGGGAGAGACGCAATCTAGTGTCAAGATCCTGCCTCGACTTCTCCGTTGGGCTCGACAGGCAACGTAGGTGGGTTCCGTGGCACGATGTTTTCCTACTCACACTTCCGGCGCACTCACACTTCGGGTGTACTCACACACCTTGCGTGGGCTTGTTGTTCTCGCGGTATCCGTCACGCCCGGCGTGGTCTCTTCGCGGCTCTTCTCACACACCTTGCGTGGGCTCGTGGTTCTCGTGGTATCCGTCACGCCCGGCTTGGTCTCTTCGCGGCTCTGCTCACATGCCTTGCGTGGGCTCGTTGTTCTCGCGGTATCCGTCACGCCCAGCGTGGTCTCTTCACGGCTCTTCTCACACACCTTGCATGGGCTCGTTGTTCTTCGTGGGAGTGGTGGTCGCAGCGCCGGTCACGGGGATGTAGAGGTAGGTCTGTGGGGAGAGATAATATGCAACTTAGATCAATTACGCTAAGCACTACAGGCTACTTGCGCTCCTCCTCACCATACCACCCCCGTGGGGCTCCCATCTTTCCAATCCGCCGAACAAAACAAAACAAAACAACA
>Ga0307508_10007122_pt1 | contig 10419 bp, 11 predicted proteins | sample 9_EM_MG_FD_203089 | JGI IMG/M metagenome (GOLD analysis project Ga0307508, IMG submission 203089) | Populus trichocarpa ectomycorrhiza microbial communities from riparian zone in the Pacific Northwest, United States - 9_EM | ecosystem: Host-associated > Plants > Roots > Unclassified | place...
TTGTGTGATGCTCCAGAGTCTATTGCCCAGGTGTCAAGTGTTGCTGATCGATGTGATGCTACCATTACCTCCGAGCTGAGGGAGGTTGAACCCGCGAGTCATTGTGGATTGTCTTCAATCTTGACTCTGTTTGGAGCGTTTCCTGCATTTGAACCGTTTTCTTCGTTTGGACCATTTTGTCTGTATTCAGCGTTTCTAATGCTATTGCGTAACGCATTTCCCTTCTTTCTGGCAGGGCAGTTGGTTTTGATGTGTCCTTCTTCTCCACAGTAGTAGCAGCCAGTGGTTGAAGCTTGGTCTTCTTGTGTACGCTGGTTGTTCTTTCGGTCCTTGCTCCAGCAATTGTCCATATTGTGTGTTCTGCTTTTGCACCATGTGCACCAAGGCTTCTGCTCACTTCCTTGTCCTCCTCGGTATCCTCCATGGGCTCCTATTCCTCCTTGGCCTCCTCTTCCTCCTTGTGTAAATAGTGCTTCCGAAACTGCATCCGGTTTGGTCGTCATAGCACTATTTAGCTCACACTCTTTGAGGGTATCGAGGACCTCCTTGAGTGTAACCTTAGCACGGGCCTAAAGGATTTCGATTGTGACACCATAGGTGGTTGAGAGCGTTGTGTAGACGTGATTTTTGAACATCATATCTGAAATAGCCTCCTCAGATCCGGTAAGTTGAGTACTGATTTTGAGTAGTTGCGAGAAGTACGTGTCGAGAGACTGTCCAGCGGTTGGGCGTAAGGCGGTGAATTTTAGAAAGAGTGTCATATGTCCGACCGAAGAAATTGCCCCATTTGTCCTATCTTCCAACTCTTTCCACATCTTTACCGGATCCCTCATTCCCTTGATGTATACCTTGACCGTGGAACTGCAGGAGCCATAGATAATGGCGGTTGCCTGTGACTTACGTTGCAGATAATCCTTGTATGCCTTCCGCTGAAGAACGGCTTCCTTGGCAAAATTTTCGTGGTCTTCTGGTTCGTCCGGTTCAGCCTCAACCTCCATGACGATATCCCATGCCATTATCCCTTGCAGGACTTGAATGCAGTCTTCCTTCCAGGTTGCATAGTTTGCCATATTCAGGAGGTTGATGACTCCGAGAGTGTGCTTGAATGGTTCTTCACCGGGCATGATGTGAAGGTTTGTGATTGGAGAGCGAGACGTTTCTTGAGGTAATTGGAGCGGTTACGGCTTTGGGCTCATAACCTCTAAAAATTCCAGTTATCCTTGGGTTTTATAGTGAGAGAGCAGAGAGAGAGAGAGTGAGGAGGAATATTCTCAGCCTGAGATTGGTCGGTCCCGATGACAGCAAGGGAGCACACAAGAGGAGTTTGAGTGGTAGTGAGCAAGAGAGAACAGTAGTGGGTATATTGAAATATTGTTAAAGCGATGAAGAAGAGTACAAGACAAGGAAAACAGAGACATTTTATACACCGGCCTGCCGATGTCAACCTTCCACATTCCTCGTCATCCATTCCGGCCTCGTCATCCATTCCGGCCTCGTCATCCATTCCGGCCTCGTCATCCATTCCAGCCTCGTCATCCATTCCAGCACCGCAGCGAGAAGCATTTCCAACACATTGTTCTCGCAGTATCCGTCACGTCTGGCGTGGTCTCGTCGTGGTCTTCTCACACGCCTTTGCGTGGGCTCGTTGTTCTCGCAGTATCCGTCATGCCTGGCGTGGTCTCGTTGCAGTCGTTTCACACACCTTTGTGTGGGCTCGTTGTTCTTGTGGGGTTTGCTGGTCGCAGCGCCGGTCACGGGTAGATAGGTAGGTCTGTAGAGAGAGATAATAGATTGCGTGGAGAAAGAATCTCCAGACTAGCTACCGTGCCCTTCCTTTATACCTTTTCCTTTACCGTGGAATCTCAGTCCTGCCCGCAAGACTGACCCAGAGCTTTCCATCATGACTCCATCGCCGCATCCCAGAAACACATGATCCTACTCGGCCCCTTCTTTCCTCCGCAACAGAAAACGCAAGGCTGACTCGCAAACAGTAGGAAACGACAAGCACACAGGGTAAGCAACTAAACATAACACAGGCGAAAGCGAGGCAGACACGCAATGGTAAACATCAGCAACAAAATGAAAAGTTGAAGTATATTGCTTTTTTTACAGGTGAGACATAAATTTGAACTAATATTTCTCGAGGTTTCAGTTAAAAATAAAGCACTTTTTTTTCTTTATATCCTTACAGGAGCAAAATATAACTTCTCCTCTTACGGGAGTTAGCGATGCTTACAGGAGCTACTGGAGCTATAGGAGCTCCCTAGGAATTCTCAAATTTTTTGCTGATGAAGGAACAACCAAGGAAACAACAAGGGAAGCAATAAACATAACACAGGCGAAAGCAAGGCAGACACACAACGGTAAAGGAAGAACGAAGGAAACAACAAGGGATGCAATAAACATAACACAGGCGAAAGCGAGGCAGACACGCAACGGTAAAGGAACAACCAAGGAAACAACAAGGGAAGCAATAAACATAACACTGAATGACATGAGGCAGGCACACACACGTTTTATCCGATTTTGGTCGGCCAGTGACCGGGTCAGGGTTCTGAGGAATATCACTTGCGGAGTGATATTTGCAAGGACTACTAGGATGTTGCGTCTAGGTACATAGAATAATCGTGGCCACGGCAGTGGAGACAAGGATGAGCCACATAGTGGCGAGGGTTACGGCGGCACCCGCGGCTGCTCTGGAAAGCCTGTCGCGCCACTTTCGTGACAGTACGCCCCCCGTCCAGACCGAAGCTCTGGCAAGGTCATGTGGTGTCGTGATGTGGTGGCGGCGGATCGGGGTACGGTGGATACGGATGGGTTGGCTAGCCTGCTGTTTGGCTTGAAGTCGTCCATTAATTCGTTGTTGCTCGGCAATGATTGTTTCCAGTGCGTTGGCCATCCGCTGGAGTTGCTTTTGGTCTGCGTCATGGAATTTGTTGATGCGCTGGGCAACCATCTGGTGCACCACGTGATTGTGGCGGGCATCCTGGGTGGTTGTTTGGTGTATCATGGTGACTATTTTTCCCAGTAGGGTGAGTCGTTCTTCTTGTATCGCGGTGGCCATAGTGGCAGCCTTGTCGGGGTTGGTAGGGATTTCTTCTTGGTCGTCCTGAGGGGGTGTAAGGTCGGCCAGGGGTTTGTGGGGAGGGGTTGCGCTGCAGCGGAGGTGGTGATTGTCCATGTTTACGAGGCACTGGCATTCAGGGTAGACCCGCTTTCCTCGGTGCCAGTCTGCAAATGCTTTGACAGGGTTGAGATGTAGTTCGTGGGTTACCCTGAGCAGTTCGTCCAGGTGTGGGAGAGGACATTCGCAGATCTGTGCCTGACGGCGCCGGCTCTGATGGGGGTAGTAGTTGTTGTTTTTCATTTGTCGGTGAGCGATACAATAGTCGTCATAGCAGGCGGTCCAGTGGAGTTAGGCGTGTTCGTTGGGGCACGGTTGTCCTACGGTGGACAGAGGTGGTGAGGGCACTGTGGGAGGCATGCCCCAGCTGTTGTCAGGTTCGGTTGTGGTGGGGAATTCGGGGTTGTTGTCGGGGAAGGTCCAGCCTTCATTGGTGTCGACAGTGGCGGTGGTGGACATTTTGCTAGTTCTGGCGGGCTGGTTTCAACGGGTATTCCTCGTGGAATTGGCAGATGAGGTCTGGTGAGTTTTCAAAGTTGCGGGTTGGATACCAGGTACAGTCGGGGTCGTGGAAACTGGTTCACTTTACTCGATACTAGATCCGATTTCTATGGCATCATGAGTCGAGAATTTTTTCCACTTCCCACTCTTGTTGTTCTTTGATGATGATGGGGGGTGGTGGAGGCTGGCTGTATCCGGGGATAGGTTCTGTACTGGCTGTGGGTTCAAGGAGGCTGATATGGAAGACAGGGTAGATTTTGACAGTGGCCGGCAGGTCCAACTTATAGGCGCGTGAGCCTACTTTTTCCAGGATCGTGTACGGGCCTATTTGTTTGTGGTCCAGTTTGTTCAATGGTCGGGTTGTTCGGATGTGTTTTCACCGTAACCAGACGTTGTCGCCTGGGTTCAATACCGGGTCCGGATGTCGTGCTTTGTTTGCCTGCTCCGTTTGAGCCATTTGCACTTCTTTGATTTCTGCTCTGAGGTCCTCATGCAGCTTCCTTAATGCCTCAACATATTCTGATACTTCTGGTGTTTCGTCGTTCCTGGTGCCGAGGTCTGGCAGAAATTGCGTGTGGTATCCATAGTTGGCGAAGAAGGGGGTTATTTTTGTGGTTCTGGTTTATGTGTTGTTGTAGCAGAATTCGGCAACTGGTAGTAGTCTTTCCCAGTCATCCTGTTAATAGTTGCAGTATGCCTGGAGATACTGCTCCAGGGTGGCATTGGCCCTTTCTGTTTGTCCATCAGTTTGCGGGTGGAAGGCTGTACTGAGGTTGTGTGATATCCTGAGTGCTTTCGTCACTTGTTTCCAGAAGTCGGAGGTGAATAGGGACCCTCTGTCTGATACAGTGTCGCTGGGTAGTCCGTGGGGTCTAATTACTTGCCAGAGGAAGTGATCTGCCAGGTCTTCGGGGTTTATGGTGCCATGGCATGCGACAAAATGTCCCATTTTGGTTAGCCGGTCCATTATTACCCACAGTGCATCTTTCCCATTGCTTATCGGCAGTGCTGTGATGAAGTCCATTGATTTCGAGTCCCATGGTTGGTGTGGGAGTTCGAGTGGCTTTCGCAGTCCAAATGGCACAAGTCAGATTGACTTGATGCGATGGCAGGTGTCACAGTGGTTGACGCATCTGTGGACGTACTTCCGTTGCCCTGGCCAGTAGAAATTTCCGCTAACGAGTTCCAGGGTTCTTGCTCGGCCCGGGTGTCCCATGGCTTGCGCGTCATGGTTGTCTCTTAAAATGCGAAGTTGCAGGGTGTCGTTGTCAGGGATCCATATGAGGCCATCATTCATTAGCAACCCGCTGTTTTCCTTGCATAACCCTAGTGCTATCTTCCCGTCGCGGGTGGTCCCGTTCGCCTTTTCCCTCCGGATTTCTTGGATCTCTTTATCTGCGGTGCTTAGTGTCCGGATTTTGTTCAGGAGTTCCTTGTCTATATCAAGGCTGATGGTTTCTGTTGTATTAGCCTGGAGCGCTTCAAAAGCGTCTTCGGGCAACAGGATTCGGCCGTGGTTCTGCCGATGTTTCATATCCCCTTCCCAGGGAGAGTCTTCTGACTCTCTAGAGAGGATGTCTGGTTTACCGGCTAACTACCCAGGTCGATATCTGATTGTGAAGTCGTAGTTGGCTAATCGCTCGCCCCACCAGGCTTGCCGTAGGTTGAGGTCTTTCTTTGTTTTCCAATATTCAAGGTTCTTGTGGTCCGTCAGAATCGTGATTTTGAGTCCCGTTGTCTTGCAGTAGGTATCCCATTTACGCAGTGTGTCCACAATTGCCAGTTGCTCCTTGTTGTGGATATCGTAGTTGCGCTCTAGGTGTTACACCCTAGGGCGTAGCACGAAGGGAGAAAGGGTCACGTGCAAAAAGAGTCAGCCAAGCCAAATCCAAAGTCTCGCCTCCGACGCAGTCCGGCCAGCTACAGCAACCATGTGAGGGGAAAGTAGCCGACGGGTCCCCGGGCGCTGGGGGGTGAGGCCGGTTTGGCGCAAGCCGGGCACGCCAAAATCCCTAAATCCCCAGCGTTGCAGAATCCGTCATCCGAATGGCTACAAGAACTCATGGACGCCGAAGCTGGTAACCGCTGCAGAAGAGGGGAAGATAAGGATGAAAGCATGTCACACGCCATAAGCGGGGCTCATGACGAAACTTCGGGGCAGAGTGAGTCTAGACGGGAGATAAGGAGCGGGCCGTGGAAACTCCTGGAAACAAAGCAGACGCCTCCGTCAGCCGAGATAGAGGAGGCACCAGTAAGAAGGAAGGGATCGAGATCGATTCCTCGTATCGCCGGAAAAAGTCTTGCTGGGCTGCAAACCCACGGTACATGGCGGAGCCGAATCACTCCCCCTTATCGCTATTCACCGATCATGACCAATCCGCTCACAACCACCGATGGAAACCGGTGGAAGAAAGACGTTGTGAGAAACCAGCGGAAAAAGGCGCGGCTACGCTGGCGTGGAAAAAGAAAGAGAAAGGTCCTCTCGAAGAAAGATCACGTGACCTAGCAGCGGAGAGATATAAGCGACCGACCGAGCGCCCGGAAAAAACCTTCACAAGGACGGAAGGAAGAAAACACTCCCCGAAATAACAAATCTAAGATTATTCCGCTGTGCAAGAACAATACCTGACTTTGTCTACCTCCACACCCCGGTTCCGCTATAACCCCGGTATCACACTAGATCCTTGAGTTTCCTTGAGTAGTATGCTATCGGATGCAAGATTCCCTTTTCGTTGGGCTGTAAACATATTGTGCGTATGGCCTAATTCGAGGCATCTGTTTCGATGGTGACGGGTCGTTCCGGATCGAAGTGTTGCAGTATTGGTTCCGTGATCATTGCTTTTTTGAGTGTTTCAAACGCCTCCTGCTGTTTGTCGCCCCATTCCCATGCCTTTTCTTTCCTTGTGAGGGAAGACAGGGGTATCGTGATTTTACTGTAGTCTCTGATAAAACGCCAATAGAAGTTGGCAAACCCTAAGAAGCTCTGGACTCCTTTCACATTCGTTGGTTCTTTCCATTCCTTGATTGTTCGGATCTTCTCTTCGTCCATTCGCAGTCCCTTTGGTGATATGACGTATCCCAAGTATTCTGTTTCCCTTGTATGGAATTTGCATTTGGATGCTTTCAGCGTGAGCCCGGCCTCCTCAACTCGCCTTAAGATTGTCCGGACGTGCTTCCAGTGGTCTTCCAGATTTTGCAAGAAGATGAGGATGTCGTTCAGAGATGCCACGCAAAAGATATCTAGGTATTCGCTCAGAATCTCGTTCATCCATCGTTGGAACGATGCTGGTGCATTGGTCAACCCGAAAGGCATGACGCAGTACTCGTACAGTCCGTACCGGGTTCGGAAGGCTGTTTTCCATTCATCTCCTGCTGCGATTCGCAGGTTGTAATAGGCGTCTTGGATATCGAGTTTGGTGTAGATGGTGGCACTGGATAGTTGATTCAGGGACTCTCCGATCAATGGTAGTGGCGTCCAATCTTTGATTGTGATTTCGTTCAATTGTCGGTAATCCACGCACAAGCGTAGTCCTCCATCCTTCTTTTTCACAAAGTGGATCGGCGCTCCGGCCAGGGAAGTGGAGGCGCGGATCCATCCTCATTTTTCGTTGATATCCAAGTATTCTTAGAGAGCTGTTAAAGATTGCCGGATCACCGTTCTTCTGAGAGTCTTCACACGAGCAGAGAGAGAGAGAGAGAGAGAGATGGAATGAGATGATTTGATCGTTGACGTGTGATGGAATTTGCTCAAACGTGATGTATATATATGCTCTTTTTTCCTTATGTCCAAGTATGTAAGAGTATAGAAGGAAGTACACAAAAGACGCTGCTATGGAAGAATACCAAGCCGACGTTACCAGGATCCCCTTGCCATTGCCGTTGCTGTGGTGTCACTTCCATCGGCAAGCCACGCCGGAGCGGTGAGAAGCAATTCCAACACACCCCCTCTTCTCGTGCTCCGTACCAAACAGAAATCCACCAAATATAGAACAATCCCATTAAATCCTCGTCGACCTCATTAAAACCTCTGCAGTGAAAACCTCGTGGGAAAAACACTTGCTAGTAGGAAAAAGAGTGCCGACTCACGCTTGCCGACAGGATGCAAGAACATGCACAACAAAAGAACCCTTCTTTTCTTTTCCAACACCCGCACCCCCTTTTCTTCGCCAAAGAACCGCACCCCCTTTTTTTTTTCCCGAGAACTGTCTCATTCATCGTCGGTGCCGAATGGAGTGAGTCCGGTGAGTTGCAATCAAAGGTGTGTGAGGAAACGAGCGACGCCACGAAGAGTCAAGTCTACGTTACCTGTCGAGTAGCACGGAGTAGTCAGGGCAGGATCCTGACATCGTGCGTCAGAAGTCAAAACACATCGATGTCAAATACCACCACGTTCATGATGAGCAGCAGCGAGGACTGGTCAGGTTTCAGTACGTCCCCTCAGCAGCAAATCCAGCCGAGCTGCTCACAAAACCACTTGCTGCACCCCGACCTGAGCAACTGTTAGAGCTCACCAGTTTGGTAAAGCACCCATATCGGCTACACCAGTAAGGAAGAGGGGGTGCGGATTTTGCGCAAGGAAGAGGGGGTGCGGACAGACAGCATGGCAGAAGGGATTGAGGAATGGAGCTAGCAAGCACGAATAAAGAAGAGAAGGAACATGAAAAGTTTGTTTGAATTCTCGATTTTTTATTTCAGTTTGTTACTTGACTTGATTTGTTTTTGATCTGACTTTGGTATTGTTGGTGTCGGCACTCTTTTTCCTGATAGCAGATGTTTTTCCCACAGGGTTTTCACTGCACAGGTTTTAATGAGGTCGACGGGAATCGGGTAATGGTTGTCCTGTATTTTGTTCTTTGCATTTGGTCCTTTAGAAAGTCTCAGCATGAGAAGAGGGGGTGTGTTCGAAATGCTTCTTGTGCATCATCGAGATTTGGCGCTTGTGCCTTAGAGTTTGTTTGAGGACACGATTGCAAGCGGGGAAGTGCGAGCGGAGGATCTTTCTTCAGCGGGTTTTTTCTCTTCTTCTTTTCTTCAATACTATTGAATACTACAACGAAGCTGTGAACCACTTGAACGACCAGAATCCATATGCCTTGTGTTTCCTCATCTTATACAGCATTCGAACTCCTATCTTTCATTTCTATTCTCATCGCTAATCGGTACTCTTTCAACATGGACATGCGGCTGATGATGGATCCTATGGATCAGCGGCCGATAATGGATCCTATAGACAAGCAGATCGAGGACCCAATGGACAATGAACCGATGACGAACACTATGGACAATGAACCAGTCATGAATTCTTCGGACATGTCAGGCAAGTCTCGGACAACCTGGGGGACACCGGAATTATGTCAAACATGTGTTCATACCAAACAACAACAACATGTAGTAAGTACCAAGGCATCCCGCACCTCAACGCCATTCGAGCTCATTCATTCAGATCTCTATGGACCCATAAAGCATAGCATTGGAGGGGCCCAATATTACATCATCTATATTGATGATTGCACAAGGTATACTGAGGTGTATTTCCTGATCACCAAAAGGGCGGAAGAAATATCAGCCAAGTTTCGTCAGTATCAGGCCTGGGCCGAAACCCAAGGGTTCCGCATCAAACGATTCCGTAGCAACAATGGATCCAGAGAATTCAGCAACTCAGTATTCCTGGGATTGCTGGGAGAAAAAGGAATCACTTTTGAACCCTCCCCTCCATACACCCAACACAAGAATGGAATGGCTGAACGAATGATCCGAACCCTGAATACAAAGACACGAAGTATGATGTGGGATGCCAACGTGCCGATAAAGTTCTGGCCAGAAGCCATAAGGACAGCATGCTATCTGCATCAAGGGTCTCCAACCTCGAGTCTTTCAGGCAACCGCTCACCCTACAAAGCCCTGTACGGTACCATTCCGAAGATTAGACATCTGAGGCGATTTGGCTGTTGGGTATACAAGCATATCCCACCCGCTCAACAGACCAAGAAGAAATTCAGAAATCGTTCAAGTGTCTGTATGATACTTGGATATGTGCACAACACTACGAAGACCTAGAGGATATGGGACTTCAACTCGGAAAGAATCCGACGGGCAGCGGAATGCTCAAGTGTGGTGTTTCAGGAAGGAGTGAATGCACACACTGAAGAACAAACTGAACTCATTGAGTTTCCAGACAATGCAGACGAACTGCATGATGAAATCTACGAAATGGACAAAAAGACTAAAAGCAGAGGGATTAATGACTCACCGAGTCAACAGAACAGTAATCAAAAGACTCCTTATCCCTTTCCGTTGTCACCAGCGAATCAGCTCAATGAGCTGCTGGGTGGAATATCATCTCTCCGTTGTCACCAGCGAATCGGCTCAAGGAGCTGCTGAGCGGAATATCATCTCTCCGTTGTCACCAGTGAATCAGCTCAATAAGCTGCTCGGCGGAATATCATCCTCCATTGTCACCAGCGAATTGGCTCAATGAGCTGCTGGGCAGAAAACCATGTCTCCGTTGTTACCAGCAAATTGGCTCAATGAGCTGCTGGGCGGAGGCCAATAAGTCTGCAATACTAACTTCATTTGGCTGATGAACATGCATCAGCAAAAAAAATGGATAGTTGAAGTATAACATAGTAGCGCAGGAAGTGAACCAGACCTAGAAGTGAATCAGAGTACGCTGATTCACTGGTCTAACCTCTTACAGATGGACCCCCTATTGCTTCACCAACACCGCACTCTGTAGATACTTCACAATTACTCAACTCCACAAGCAAGATCTAAAGAATTGTTTCCTATACTCT
>Ga0307508_10007123_pt1 | contig 10418 bp, 4 predicted proteins | sample 9_EM_MG_FD_203089 | JGI IMG/M metagenome (GOLD analysis project Ga0307508, IMG submission 203089) | Populus trichocarpa ectomycorrhiza microbial communities from riparian zone in the Pacific Northwest, United States - 9_EM | ecosystem: Host-associated > Plants > Roots > Unclassified | place...
TGGGACCGTCGACTACCGGCCGGGCCAGGACGCGTGGCACTTCAGCATCCCGGTCCGTCCGTCGGCGTTCGCGCTCGTCGCGCTCGCGGGCCTGTACAACCCCGACGGCAACGTCTTCGTGCCCTACGCGATGGGCGTCCTTCGCAACCTCGTGGCCGGGCCGGGCGAGGACATGCAGAACGTGTCGATCCCGATCACCGTCCCGCTCGACACGGCGATCCTCGTCCGCCTGAAGGACACGCCCGCGCTCGGTGTCGCCGGCACAGGCGGGCCTGATCAGTACCAGGTGACGGCCGTCATCGACCTCGGCGGCGAGGGCGTCATCCGGCTGCCCAACGCGCACGCGACCTTCAGTGACAAGCCCGAGGTCATCCTGCCGTCGATGGCGCCGATCGGCGGTCCGATCTCCGACGCGTCCTACTCGTTCGTCGTCGGCGCCTACACGGCCAAGACCTTCGCGCCCTACAGCGTGCGCATCATCCGCGGCGTGCGCGACCTGTCGGCGCCCGTCGTCATCGACGGTTTCCTCGGCGTCCCGCGCGCCGTCGATCCACCGGCCAGCGGGTCGGGGACCGTGCACCACCTGGTCCTCGGCGCCGACGGGGGCACGGCGCACCCGACCTTCAGCTACCAGCGCGTCACGCTGACCGACGGCACGCCGGTCTACCGCATCCTCGCGCGCGGCGACCGGGCCGAGGTGCCGCTCTACGATCTCACCGGCGGCGGCCTGCCGCCGCTAACCCCCATGCCGCTCTTGTGGAGCGTCACCACGATCGTCATCCCGGGCGGAAGCTTTGACACCTTCGACTATGGCCAGCTCAACGCCAACCTCTGGGCCGCCTACGCAGCCGACAGCTTCAGCGTGGCCTTCCCTTAGCGTCCTGGCTCTCGTCGCCTTTGTGGGGTGCTCGGCGCAGACCCCGTTCGGCGACGTCTGCCAGCCGGGGAGCACGCGCTGCAACGCCAACTCCTACGAGCGTTGTGCCGACGACGGGAACTCGTGGGCGACGATCGAGGCGTGCGCGCCGGCGGGACGGATCTGCGTCCAGGAGACCGGCTGCCGCGCCTGCATCCCGGCGTCGCTGACGTGTGGCGGCGACGGCTTCGACATCGTCCGCTGTCGCGACGACGGATCGGGGTCGGACGCGGTCGCGCGCTGCGAGCCCGAGCAAGGGGTCGTCTGCGGCGGCGGGGCCTGCCGCGGCGCCTGCGACGTGGCCAAGGCCAACCGTTCCTACGAGGGATGTGACTACTGGGCCGTCGACCTCGACAACGCGGTCATCGCCGATCAGGGCGCGGCGGCGGCGCAGCAGTTCGCCGTCGTCGTCACCAACCCGCTCGAGGTCCCCGCCACCGTCACGGTCGAGGTCAACGACGCCCAGCCGGGCGAGCCCGAGCAGATCCGCCAGGTGGCCGAGGCGCACCTCGCGCGCGTCGTCGGCGGCGGCGACCTGGCGATCATCAACCTCGATCCGCGCGAGGTCGACGGCTCGACCGATCCGCGCCTGAACAACGGCCCCGGCACCTTCCTGTCGTCGCGCGCGTACCACATCCGCTCGACCGCGCCGATCATCGCGTACCAGTTCAACCCGCTCGACAACGTCGATGTCTTCTCGAACGACGCCTCGCTGCTCCTGCCGACCGGATCGCTCGACCGCGACTACGCGGTCCTGTCGTGGCCGCAGACGCTGGCGCGCACCGAGGACGCCAACACGAACGGCGGCCTGAACCTCCGCGCCTTTCTGACCATCGTCGGCGTGTCCGAGGACACCGGCGTGTCGGTCAAGGTGACGACCGGCGTGATCCCGGGCGGCGGCATCCCGGCGGCGCAGCCCGGCGACACGCTCACCTTCACCATCGGCCCGTTCGACGTCGTGAACCTCGAGACCGGGGCCTTCAACGCCGACTTCACCGGCTCGGAGGTTCACGCCGACAAGCCGGTCGTCGTCTTCACCGGCAGCGAGGCCTCGGACGTACCGACCTTCACGACCTTCGCCGAACGCGCCTGCTGCGCCGACCATCTCGAGGAACAGCTGTTTCCCACGTCGGCCTTCGGCACCCAGTTCGTCGGCGTGAAGACGCCGCAGCGCACGAAGTACGTGAAGGCCGCCGGCTTCGACGTCGCGCTCATGGACGATGAGCCGGAGTACTGGCGCGTCCTCGCGGTGAAGGACCGGACGGACATCACGACGAACCTCCTGCCGCCGAACGACCACTTCAGCCTGTCGGCGGGTGACTTCGCGACCTTCGCGACGACCGGCGACTTCGTCCTCGATGCGAGCGAGCCGGTCTCGTTTGGACAGTTCCCCGCCTCGCAGCAGACGACTGGCATCCCGACGCGCATCAACGGCGTCCGCGTCCCGGGCGGCGACCCGTCGTCGATCCTGGTGCCACCGGTGCAGCAGTGGCGCTCCAAGTACGTCTTCTTGACGCCGAACAAGTACGCCTTCGATTTTTTCCTCGCCGCCATGCCGGCGACGAGCAGCCTGATCTTCGACGGCGAGGACCTCGAGACCGCCAACCCGCGCTGCGAGTATGTCTCGGCCGGGATGCTCATCGCGAACGGGGGGAAGCCGACGCAGTACGTCGCGGTCCGCTGTCCCTTGTCGGATCCCAGGGCCGAGGACCTCGAGAACCCGGCCAATCAGAACGACGGCCGCCATGTGCTCGAGAGCCAGGATGGCCAGACCTTCGGTCTCATCATCTGGGGCTGGGACAGCTTCGTCAGCTACGGCTATCCCGCGGGCACCGACGTGCGCGCCATCAACATCGAGCCTCTGTAGCCCCGTCGTCGTCGTGGCAGCGCACGCGGTAGCCGCAGCCGAGCGCGCGGCAGGTGGCGAGCGGCCGACCGTCGTAGCTCTGGCGCTGGCGTGCGCGCGCCATGGCGCCCGCGAGCTGGGCGAGGCGGGCCTGCGTCTCGTCGAGCTCGCCATCGTCGACGTCGAAGAGGCGCGGCGCGGGGTCGTGCGCGCCGAGGAGGACGAGGCCGACCCGCAGCCGCGACGGTCGCCAGAGCGCGCGGGCCGCCGCCGCATAGGTGAGGAGCTGGTCGCGGTAGGCCCCTTCCGGCACGTCGCGGACGAGCTTGTAGTCGAGGAGCGTGAGCTCGTCGCCGTCGCGGACGACGAGATCCATCTGACCTTTGACGAGGAGCCTCGTCCGCCCCTCACCGCCGACGTGGAAGGCGAAGGGCACCTCGCGGGACACGTCGCCGCCGGCGCGTCCGGCGAGCGAGCGGCCGAATGGACCCTCGAGGAAGACGCCGACCTGCCGGCACACGCGAGCGACGTCGGGCGCGTCAGGGTCGTGTCCCGACGCGATGACGAGGGGCCGCAGGGCCGAGGCGCCGCGCTCTGCCCACGCCGCGAAATCGATCACCTCGAGGAGCCGATGGGCGAGCGTCCCGCGCGCGGCGGCGTCGAGCCCGGGCGTGAGGATCGGCGCCGGCGCGTCGTCGCCGCTGGCATCGATGACGATCTCGGCGACCGAGCCCTCCTCGGCGGTGCGCTCGAGGATCGTGGGGAACTCGCCGAGCCCGACCTCGTGACGCAGGTGGTACCGTCTGGGACAGGCGGCGAAGTCGGCGAGCTCGGTCACCGGCGCGACGATGAGGCGAGCGGTCGTCGCCGGTGGCCGCACGATGCGCGCGAGCGCGGCGGACGCATCGACCGTCGCCGGCGCGGGCGAGACCTGGGGCTCCGAGACCGGCCCGGCCGTGGCGCGCGCGACGGCGACCGGGGTGACGAGGGCGGGCGCGGCCTCGACGCTCACGCGCCGTACCAGATCGCGCGCGCCGGCGTCGTCCTCGAGGAGCCCGTCGATCTCTTTGCGCCAGCCCTTGCCCGGCTCGCCGAGGAGGACGAGCCGATCGCGGGCGCGCGTGGCCGCGACGTAGAACAGCCGGAGCGATTCGGCGCGGGCGCGGAGCTTGCGAACCTCGTCGGCGCGGGCGGCTCGCGGCGAGGCGACACGCTCCGAGCCGACGCGCAGCCGGAAGCCGAGGCCGGCCTCGCGATCGTAGGCCACGGCGCTGCCGCCGTCGCGCTCGGGGGCGCCGCACTCCGGCACGAAGACCACCGGAAACTCGAGCCCCTTCGACTGGTGCACGGTCATGATGCGCACGACGTCCTCGCGCTCGCCGACGACCTGCGCCGGCGCGGCGAGGGATCGCTCGCGCGCCATCTGCGCGCGCAGCCGCCGGACCAGGGTTCGCCGGTCGCCGGCGCCCTCGTCGTCGAAGCTCGCGGCCTGGGCGAGGAGCTGCTCGAGGTTGGCGACGCGCTGCTCGCCCGAATAGGTGGTCGCGAGGACGGCGCGGAGATCGGTCTCGTCGACGAGGAGGCGGAGGACGCCGGCGGCGCCGAGCCGGTCGGCGTGGGCGCGGAGCCGCCGGAAGAGCGTCACGAAGGCGGCGAGGCGGTCGCGCGCGCCCGCGTCGAGGGCGGCCGGCGGCGCGAAGTCCGGATCGAGGAGCGGCGCGAGCCGGAGGCGCCGGCCCCCGGCGCCTCTGGCGAGAATCGCGAGGGCGGCCAGGGCGGCGTCGGAGAGGCCGACGAGCGGCGAGCGGAGGACGCCGAGGAGCGCGAGCGCGTCGTCGGGATCGTCGAGGAGCGTGAGGGCGTGGACGAGGTCGCGCACCTCCTGCGCCTCGTAGAAGCCGCGGCCGTTGACGACGTAGTGGGGCACGCCGGCGCGGCGGAGCTCCTCGAGGAACAGATCGAGATGCGTGAACCGTCGAAGGAGGATCGCCACGTCGCCCCAGCGCGCCGGCCGCGGCGCCGTCGGGTCGCCGACGAGCGGCTCGCCGCCGTCGACGAGCGCGCGGATGCGACGGGCCACCGCGCGCGCCTCGAGGCTGCCCGGGTCGAGGAGCTCGACGCAGGCGCCGGTCCCGCCGCGATGCGCCGCGAGCGCGTCCCGCGCCTGGACCCAGGCGAGCTCGAAGGCGTGGTCGCCGCCACGCAGCGCCCGGGCGAAGAGCCGGTTGACGAAGGCGACGAGCGGGGCCCGGCCGCGCCGACTCTCGACGAGCGCGAGGGCCTGCCCGCCGTCCGACTGGACTCGCGCCGCGACCCGGTCGAAGACCGCCACGTCGGCGCCGCGGAACTCGTAGATCGATTGCTTGGGGTCGCCGACGACGAGGAGCGGTGCCTCCGGCGCGCGCACCAGGGCGAGGAGCTCGTCCTGTAGGCCGTTCGTGTCCTGAAACTCGTCGACGAGGACGGCGGCGTGGCGCGCCTGCTCCTCGACGCGCGCGCCGGCGTCGGTCGCGAGGAGGTCGCGGGCGAAGGTCATGAGGTCGCCGAAATCGAGGACCCCGCGCGCCCGCTTGGCGGCCTGATAGCCGTCGGCCGCGGCGCCGACGATCGCGACCAGCGCGGCGTGGAGCGGCTCGGCGCGGACGGCGACGTGGGCCGAGGTCAACGCCGCCTCGGCGGCGCGCAGCCGACCCTGCGCCTCGCGCCGCGCGTCGGTGCCGAGCGAGCCCTTGGTGAGCTGGTGGACGCGAACGAGGAGCGGATCCTCGAGCGGCGCGCCGGCGGAGGCGAGGGCGGCGCGGACCCCGGGCCTGAGCTCGACGAGCTCCCGGTGGCGCGCCACGATGCCGGCGGCGGCCCGGCCGGCGAGGGCGGCGACCATGGCGTCGACCGAGTCGAGGTAGTCGTTCCGGAGGCCGGGCAGGCTGGCCAGCGCCGCGTTCGCGTCGTCCCCGACGCCGAGGAGATCGGCGGCGGTGCGGCCCTCCTCGCGCAGCCGCCCGACGAGCTCGGCGACATGTTCGACCAGGCCGCGCCCACGACCGCCGATCCCGCGGGCGAAGTCGAGCTCACGGACGAGCGACGCGGCTCCCGGAGACGTCTCGAGCGCCGCGAGGGCGACCTCGCGCACGACCTGGTCGAGGAGCGCCTCGGCGTCGTCCTCGTCGAGGATGGCGAAGCCCGGATCGAGCCCGAGCGTCGCCGCGTGGCGGCGGAGGAGCCCGGCGGCGAATCCGTGGAAGGTCGTGATCGTCGTGGCGCCGAGGGCGCGGAGCGCGGCGCGCCAGCCGTCGGCTCCGACGGGTGCCGCTCCGGTGCGCGCGTAGGCCTGCTCGAGCGCGGCGTCGGCGCGGGGCTCCGCCGCGAGCTCGCCGAGGCGCCGCCGGACCCGGTCGCGGAGCTCCCCGGCGGCCTTCTCGCTGAAGGTCAGCATGAGGATCGACGGAAGCGGCACGCGCCGGCCGAGCCGCGTCACCCCGGCGGCGAGGTGGGCCACGACCGAGACCAGCGTGTGCGTCTTGCCGGTGCCGGCGCCGGCGCGGAGGACCAGATCGGTGGCGAGGAGCCGCGCGGCCCGGCGCGCCTCCTCGTCGACCGGCTCCTCGATCGTTGGAGGCGTTGGAGGCGTTAGAGGCGCCGGACGCGCGGCCGGCAGACCGTCGCGCCGGCTCGCCGGCAGGGCCGCCAGATCCCCCGCGAAGAGCGTGAGCTGCCGCGCGCTCTTCACGGCTCGTCCGCCTCGTTCAGATGGACCACCCGGCAGACAGTGCGGAAGTCGCAGCCGCGGCACTCGACCGGGGCGATCTCGAAGGTGCCGCTGCGCACCCGGTCGCCGAGCGCGGCCAGGCGTTCCGGCAAGACCGATTCGACGAGCTCCGCGGTCCGCTCGGCGCCGAGCGTCCGCGCCGCCGCGTCCTTCAGGCTGATGAAGCCGGCGTCGACGGCGCCGCCGTACTGGGCCCGCACGAGCGCCGCGTAGATCGGCAGCTGGAGCTGGGTGTCGCCGGCGACGCGGAGCTTGGCCTGCTGCGCCGCCTTGCCGCCGAGCTTGTAGTCGACGACGACATGGCCGGCGCCTGATCGATCGACACGATCGATGCGGCCGCTCACATGCACCCCGCCGATGAGGAGCGCGGGCAGGTCGGCGCCGGGGACGCCGAAGGCGAGCTCGAGCTCGACGGGCGTGCCGTCCCAGGGGAGCTCGGCGAGGACGACCCGCCAGAGATCGTCGACGAGCTTGGCCCGCGTCAGCTCCCAGAGGCGCCGGTGGCCGGTCGTGCCCTCGACCTCGGCCTCGGCGAAGACGGCGGCGCAGGCGGCCTCGAGCGCGGGGCGGTCGGTCGCCGCGCCGGCGAGCGCGCGCCGGTAGAAGGTCTCGAGGCAGCGGTGGGCGAGCCGCCCGACCCGGAGCGCCGATGGGGCGTCCTCGGCCTCGTCGGGAGGCGCGACGCCGAGGAGCCGCGCCGCCAGGAACGAGAAGGGACAGTTGGCGAGGAGCTCGAGCTGCCGGGCCGGGATCGGCGCCTCGGGACCGCCGAGGCCGAAGTCGCGCGCCACCGCGCCGACCCACGGGTTCGGCGGCTCCTCGCGCGCGAAGTAGCGCCAGCGCCTTTTCTCGATGGCGGCGAGCGCCTCGACGCGGGCGACGCGGTCGGGGAGCTCGCCCTGCAGCGCCGACAGCCAGACGCCGGCGGCCGGATCGGCAGGTCGGGGCGGCATGCGACCGGCGGGATCGGCCCACGACTCGAGCGCGACGCGGGCGAGGATGTCGGCGGGCGCGGCGGCGTCGCCGAGCGCCGGGATCGGCGCGAGCGGCACGCGCTCCGGCTCGATCCAGGGGGCCGCGCGCAGCACCTCGTCGAGGAAGGGCGAGCGCGCGACCGCCCGCCCGTCGACGGTCTCGGCGTACGAGAGGAGGACGGTCCGCCGCGCGGCCGCGACGGCGCAGACGAGCATGAGGGTCTCGTACGGGGTGCGCTCGGCGGGGAGCGGGTCGTCCGGACCGACGGCCGCGCGAAACGACGGCAGCGCCCAGACGCCGAGGGCCCGGTTGAGCGCGCGCCGCTCGCGCTCGCCGTAGACCCCGTCGTCGCCGCTGGCGAGGGGAGCCAAGCCCTCCACCAGGCCGGGCAAGATCACATGATCGAAGCGGCGGCTCGCCAGGTCGGCCAGGTGAAGGAGACGCACCGCCCCGCCGCGGACACCGTGCGCGCGGAGCGGCACCTCGGCCGCGAGATCGCCGAGGATCTGCGCGAGCTCGGCCCGCGTCACCGCGCGGGTGAGCTGCGCCGCCGCCGCCGCGCGCGGCAGCCGATCGAGGAGCCCCTCGAGCGCCGCGATCGCCGCCTGGTCCCGAGCGAGCGCCCGCTCGATCCGCACCCCGGGCGCCCCGGCGGACGCGAGGGCGCGATCGAAGGCGCGCGCGCGCCGATCGATCCCGAGCGTGACGAGGAGACGCCGGAGCGCCGTCGCGTGGTCGGCGAGCGACGCGATCGCGGGCAGCGTCGCGAGCGGCTCGAGGAGCGCCCGCACCGCCGCCCCGAGCCGCTCGCCGCCGGGGGCCCGCGCGAGCCGCGCGATGCCGTCGGCGTCGAAGCGGCGCAGGCCGAGCGCCCGCGCCACCTTGGCGACGGCGTGAGCGGGGACCGAGTGCTCGACGTAGCGCGATCCCAGGATCTCGAGGACGTCCTCGCGCGCGAAGCCACCGTCGGCGAGCGTGACGAGCATGAGGGCCAGGCGGGCCGGCGGCGCGGCCGCGAGCGGCGGGCCCCGACGGTCGTCGAGCGCGAGGCCGACGCGCCCCAGCTCCTCGGCGAGGACGCGCCCGGCGGCCCCCGGCGCCCGCACCGCGACGGCGATCGTCTCCGGCGCGGCGCCACCGTCGACGAGCCGGCGTACGTGGGCGGCGATGGCGCGCAGCTCGGCGAGCGGATGCGGCGCCGCGAGGACCGAGGTCGTGCGCCGCTTGGGCGGCGGCGCCTCTCCATAATAGAGGGCCGCGACCAGCGAGCGCGCGGCCCGCGGGCCATCGGCAGGATCCTCGAGGACGAGGTCCAACTGGTCGAGATCGCTCTGCTTCTCGAAGGCAGCGAGGATCGCCTCGAGGCCGCCGTAGATCGCCGGCCGCCCCGCGGCCCAAGGTAGCCGCACGCGCACCGGGACCTCGCGGGCAAGCGCGACGACCAGCGCGACGTCCGCGGGTTCCCAGTCGAGGCGCGGCTGGATGTCGAGCCCACCGACGCCGAGCGGCGGCAGGGTGCGAAGCCCGGCGGCCCGGCGGGCGTCGAGCGAGAGGCCCACCCGCGACCGGAGCCGCGCGACCTCGCGGTAGAGGCGAAGCAGACCCTCGGCGCGCGGGCCCACCGGAAGCTCCGCCGGAGGTACCCCGGCGCGCTCCGCCTCGGCGACGAAGCGTGCCGCCGAGGACAGAAATCCCCGTGTCGCCGCCGCGCCGCCGAGGCCCCCCGCCCGCTCGGCCGCGACGCGGAGGGCGAGCCGCGCCGTCACCGGGTCGGGAGACGACGACCCGCCGGCGATCCGCTCGACCAGCATGTCCCACGTCAGATCGGCCGTGCCGATGACGCGCGCGGAGCCGCCCGGAAGCTCGGCGGCAAGCGCCTCCTCCATGGCCTCCTCGGTCGGCCAGACCCTCGCGACACCAGCGTCCACGAAAGGAGCCTAGCGGCCCCCTCTGACAGACGACTTACTTCACGCCCTGCCGCACGAGGAAACTGTAGAGATTCTGGTGCGCTCCCCGGACCGCGTTGTCGAGCGCCTCGGTCTCTAGGCCCTCCTCGGCCATGCGCGACGTCGAGCCGCCTCGCGAGGTCTGGACGGTCGCGCCCCCGGAGACGATGCTGAGGATGCTGCCCCTGGCGTTCGAGACGGTGATCTTCACCTCGCAGGTGACCTCGACCCAGGGGCCGTTCAGCTCGTGCGACAGGCGCGTGATGCTGCCGTCGACGATGAACTGATGGGCGTTGTCGCCTTCGCCGTCGACCATGACGTCGGGGGCCGCCGCGAGCTGCGAGACGACGAGCTCGCGCATCCGACCGCTCAGGCGGTGCGCCGCCGGCGTCTTCACGCCCATCTGGTTCACCACGACGTGGAGCCGCGAGTGGAGCGGCGCCTCGCGCGGCGTGATGCGAGCGCGCGTCGGTACCGAGGTCGACATCGGCTCCGATGCGGCCGGCCGCGGCCGGAGCTGATCGAGCGCCTCGCGCGCCCGCGCGCGGACGCTCTCCGAATCGTCGGAGAGGACGCGCTCGAGCGCCGGGATCGCCCGCACGTCACCCAGGTGGCCGAGCGCCGCCGCGGCGAGCCCCCGGACGACCGCGCTCGAATCGGAGAGCGCCCGGATGAAGGGCGAGAGCGCCCGCGGATCGCCCCGGCGTCCGAGGGCGAGGCCCGCCGCGATGCGCGCCTTCTCGCTCGGATCGGTCTCGAGCGTGTGGGCCAGCGCCTCGATCTGATCGGCCCTCGCGGCTCGCGCGCCGACGGCCATCCACACGACGGCGAACATGATCGCGATCCGGCGCAGCAAGCGAGCCCTGGCTCAGATTACACCGACGGCGAAGGTGCAAGTCAACGGCATGCTCCGGTGTGTTAATGTAAGGACGGGAGATGGCGAGCCAAGACGAGGGGATCCTTAGCTTC
>Ga0307508_10007124_pt1 | contig 10417 bp, 10 predicted proteins | sample 9_EM_MG_FD_203089 | JGI IMG/M metagenome (GOLD analysis project Ga0307508, IMG submission 203089) | Populus trichocarpa ectomycorrhiza microbial communities from riparian zone in the Pacific Northwest, United States - 9_EM | ecosystem: Host-associated > Plants > Roots > Unclassified | place...
CATATGCTTCTGCCTGTCCGGTAATGCCCCGTACCGGGGGTCTTTTCCGGGCGTTCGGGGGAAGACGGCCACTCAGCGCCCGGTGCCGCGGGTCTTGGCCTTCGCCGCGCGCCGCCCCTTGAGGTACGCCCGGGGGCCGGCCACCATGCCGCGCCGGTTCGCCTTGAGCAGCTCGCGCGGGAAGTCGGCCTGCAGCGTCGACACCCGCAGGCTGTCGCTGCTGGTGAGGTCGCGCAGCGCACCCGGCGCCAGCCGCAGCAACGGCCACAGCAGCCCCGGGCGGCGCAGGAGCAGGCTCGTGTACGCGGCCGTCAGCCCGGCCCCGTACCCGACCATCTGCTTGTGCAGGCCCTCGAAGTCACGCCGGTGGTAGTGGTGGGTGACCGCCGTCGGCTGGTAGACGATCGTCCCGCCGCCGACCAGCACCTGGGTGAACGCCAGCGTGTCCTCGGAACCCATCGCCGGCGTGCCCGCACCCAGCGCGGTGTCGAACCCGCCGATCCGCTCGATCACGCCCGCCCGGAACGTCATGTTCGCCCCCGTGCCGAACGGCGGCAGCGGGTAGAGCGGGCTCTGGATGTGCGCGGTGCCCGGGCTGAACACGTCCGGCCGGAAGCCGCGGCCCTTGCTGTGCCCGCCGAACTGCTCGAACCACAGCTGCGCGCGGGTCTCCAGCTCGGCCGGCACGATCACGCCGGAGACGACGTCCGCCTCGGGGTGCTCGGCCAGCGCCCGGGCCACCTCGGCCAGCCAGTTCGGGTCGGCGTACTCGTCGTCGTCGAGCCAGGCCAGGATTTCGCCGGGCGCGGCCGCGACCGCCGCGTTGCGGGCGAAGGACAGGCCGCCCTTCGGCTCGACCAGGTATTCGACCGGGCCACGGCGGGCGGCCTCGCGGACCACCTCGGCGGTCGCGCCGGTGACCGGCGCGTTGTCCACGACCAGCACCCGGAAGTCCGGGTAGACCTGCGCCAGCAGGCTGTCCAGGGCGCGGGCCAGCGCGTCGGGCCGCTCCCGGGTGCAGATCACCACGGTGATGTGCGGGGCGTCGGCCAGCACCTCGCGGCGCCGGGCCAGGAAGGTCGGCTCGGCCGCCGGCGTGATGCCGTCGATCGGCAGGGCCGCCAGGCCCAGTTCCGCGAGCCGGGGCCGCAGGGCAGTGCCGACCTCGGCCTCGACCGCGGCGGCGAGGTCGCCCGGCCGCAGACCCGTTTCCGGTACGTCGACCAGCAGTGTTCCGAGTGGCTCGGTGAACAGCCGGACGAGCATCCAGGCCTGCGCCACCCGCCGCCCGTCCGGGGCGATCGCCGAGACGGTGGGCAGCGGGTCGGACAGCTCGATGTCCAGTACGGCCGCCGGCAGCACCTCGCCGGTCGCCTCGATGCCGGGCCCGGTCAGCAACTCGTCGGTGTGCTGGGTGGGCGGCCAGAGCTTGCCGTTCACGCCGGTGGTCATCGGGCTGCCTCCAGGGCGGGACGGCGCTCGGCGCGCTTGAGGGCGATGGTCTCCGCGGCGCCGCCGACACCTGCGGCGGCGACCCCGGCGAGCACGCCGCCGGCCTGCAGAGCGTGCGAGACGCCGCGGCCCCGGGCGGCGGCCGCGATGTTGCGGACCACCGCCTTCGGCAGCGACCGCAGGTAGTCACGCTCGGAGCCGAGGCTCCGCGAGCCGTCGAGCAGGCCGGCCATCTGGACCTTGCCGCGCCCCTCGGCGTAGCAGCGGCGCAGGAAGAACGAGAACGTGGCCGCGCTGGCCGGCACGGCGTGCCGGATCACGGCGTCCGGCACGTACATCCAGGTGCCGCCGGCCAGGTTGCTCATCCGCAGGCACAGCTCGGTGTCCTCGGGGCGGTTCTGGCCGCCGAGCTTGCCGAAGCCGGTACGGAAGCCGCCGACCGCCATGAAGGTCTCCCGGCGCACGACCATGCTGGCCGACCACACGTTGCGGATCTGCGCCGTGGTGGTCGGCATGCCCGCGTACGAGCCGCCCACGGCCCAGAGGAACTCGTCCGGCATCCACTTGGGACGCGAACCCTCCCACGCAGGGCTGATCCCGCCGCCGGTCCCGACAACCTCGGGGTCGGCGAAGGGGGCGACGAGGCTGCCGAGCCAGTCGGTGGCAGCGATGGTGTCGTCGTCGAGAAACGCGATCAGCGGAGTGTGGGTGTGGAACGCGCCGGTGTTGCGGTTGCCCGAGACGCCCTGGGCGTACAGGTTCTCCAGGACAGTCACCCCGGCCAGGTCGCGCCGGGCTCGCCGGTACAGGTCGGGATTGTGGTCGACCACGACGACGATCTCGTTGGCCGGGTACTCCTGCGACTTGGCGGACGCGATCGTGCGCACGAGCAGCGACCAGCGCTTCTCGCTGTGGGTCGGTATGACGATGCTGACGGACGGACGGTTTTCCACGAGAGGAGCTCCTGGCAGGTGGAGAAGGGGACCGGGTCGGGTGGTGGCTCAGTCCTCGAGCGCCGCGCGAGCCCGCAGCATGTTGATGTCGTCGGTACGCCGGGTGCCGACCTCGTCACCGCGGCGGGGACGGTTCACGTGTGCGATGTGCGGCCGCGGGTCGGACGGGTGGGCCCGGCCGATCGCCACGGTCGGCGCGGAACGCGTGACGACCTGGTCCAGGGCCGGCTGCGCCGGGATCCGGGACGGCGCCTGGTTGACCATGTTCGGCGGGAGCTGGATGCGCACCGTCTCGGCGTGCCGGTCGGTGAGCCGGTCCGTCTTGCGCTGGGTGCGCATCCGGCCGTACTCGCTGAAGATCGTGCGCAGCACCCGGGCGCCGTCCCGGAACGTGTTCAGGTTGCTGGCGCCGTGGATGCGGGCGTGCTCGATGCTGCCGACCTCGCCGACCTTCATCCCGTCGGCCGCGGCCCGGATGTTGATCATCGTCTCGATCTCGAACCCGTCGCCCCAGAGCTTGCTGCCGTCGGCCGGCCGGGGCAGACCCGTGTCCGGAAGGCCGAGCGTCGGGACCACGCGGCGCCAAAACGCGTTGTAGCCGTAGCACAAATCGGTGAATCGAGTTCCAAAAAGGACATTTACCACCAGGTTGAGTCCGTCGTTGCCGAGCTTGCGGAGCTTCGTGATGTCGTGGCTGTGGCCGCCCTTGGCGAACCGCGAACCCTTCACGAAGTCAGCACCGGCGACGAGCTCGGCCACGAAGAGTGGGATCTCGGCCGGGTCCGTGGACCCGTCGGCATCGATCATGACGATGATGTCGCCAGTGCAGGCGGCGAAGCCACAAGCCAGCGCGTTGCCTTTGCCGGTGCGCGTCTGATGCACGATCTTGGCGTCCGGGCGCAGCTCGAGGGCCACGGCAACGGTGCGATCGACCGATCCGCCATCGACGACGATGATCTCGTCGATGCCGGCCGGCAGCTTGGCGAAGACGTGCGGAAGATTCCGCTCCTCGTTGAGGGTCGGAATGACAACGCTTACGGTCGGTGACGACGCGCCGTTACTGGGCGTGTTGCCCGTGGGCGGAGAAAGCTGCATGTCGTTCCCTTCTGGGGGCGGCAGATGCGGCTAATTCGGGCGTTTCCGGGGGCGAAAACGGATGCCGCTTGGTGCTGCCGCCAAATCTAGCAATCCATTACGTAGCGTCAACTAACCAAAGGGACAGCTCGGTAGCATCCGTGCGGCGTCCAGGCTCCATCCGTATGAGCAGCAGCTATGCTCATGGACATTAAAGATGTCCTTAAGCACCAGCCGTCACATCCAGTAAGGGACATTCGTGATCTTCTTGGTCATGAACGTGACGCTAGGGCCGAATTGGTACATTTACGAACCCTACCGGCAATCAGGACAAAAAATATATGTCGGAAAACTCCGTGTGAGCTGACTCACTCCCAAGTGTGATTACGCAACGTGTTCACCCTGGTGCAAACGAGTTGTTTTTCCTCGCCAAGCGTTCAGCAAGTGGATCGATGGTTAGGTTGACCTCGCAGTTAATCGGGCCGACATGGAGGCGTAGCGTGCGTGTATCGCTACTGTGGGTAAGTCATTGAGCAACGAGGCCGCGCTGTGTGTGTGCGGCCATCAGCGACGCGCGCACGAACATCACCGGCACGGCACGGACTGCACGTTCTGCGGATCGGCGAAATGCCCTCGCTTTAGGCGGCCGAGGTGGTGGCGTCGAGGCAAGTGACCATAACCCGACAGTTGCCCGATTTAGTCCTGTTTGTCGCGCCTGTGCAGTGAACTTCGCCGATCGCCCGGGCGTGTCGCGCGCCGGCGCCCCGGGCCGTGGGTGCCGCCCCGGCGTTCGCCCGACGGGCTGGGCCACCCCTCTGCCGCGCGTGATTGAGCCGCGCCGCGCCGGGTAAGGAGCCGCCGAACGAGCGAATGCCCAGGTCACAAATGTCTACTTGACCTGTAGGCTAAGTTGTCATTCGCGGGACCGAACCGCGCCGAGGAGGACCCCCCATGCCGCTCCCGGGCTTTCTGATCGCCGGCGTTCCCAAGGCCGGCACCACTGCCCTGCACGCCGCCCTGGTTCGCCACCCCGACCTGTTCCTGCCCGCCGTCAAGGAGCCGAAGTTCTTTCTCTCCGACGGCCGCCCGCCGGCCACCGGCGGACCGGGCGACGTGCAGACCTACCAGGAGCACGTCTGGCGCCGGACCGACTACGAGGCGCTGTTCGATCCGGCGCCGCCCGGTGCGCTGCTGGGCGAGGCGACACCGTTCTATCTGTACGACCGGTCGGCGCACGACCGGATCCGGACGCTGATCCCCGACGCGAAGCTGATCCTCATGCTGCGCGACCCCGTGGACCGGGCGCACTCCAACTGGACCCATCTGTGGAACGCCGGGCTCGAGCCCGAGGCCGACTTCCTCACCGCCTGCCGTGCCGAGGAGGAGCGCCGCGCGGCCGGCTGGGCCGACTTCTGGCACTACGTCAGCCTCGGCCAGTACGGCCGGCAGGTGCAGCACCTGTTCAAGTTCTTCCCGCGCGAGCAGGTGCTGCTGCTGCGCTACCGGGATCTCAAGGACGCCCCGGCCGCGACGCTGGACCGGGTCTGCGACTTCCTCGGCGTCCCGGCCGGGGTGCTCACCTCGATCCCGAAGGAGAACGTGAACCGGCACGTGGTCGAGGACAACGCGGTCAACCGGGTGCTCCGCGGCCTGCTGCGGGCCGGCGGCGGCTTCGGGCACCGGTTCCCCGTTCCGCTGCGGCTGGCCGCCCGCGGGCCGCTGCTCACGCTGCTGCACCGCAAGCGCGGCGCCCGGCCGGTGACCACCCCGCAGGAGCGCGCGGCCCTGCTGCCGCTGTTCGCCGACGACATCGCGCTGCTGGAGGACGTGACCGGCGAGCGCTATCCCGACTGGTTGTCCGTGGACCGACACGCCAAGACCACCTAATCCCCACTTTCCCCATAGATAATGCAAACTTGAGCGGCTACCCTTCGCTGTGATCGTCGCCGTCTCGAAACGGAGCCGCCTTGTCTACTGGAATTCAGGCTTTGCCCTTGCCACGCTGGGACGATTCGACGGTGGTCGTGGAGCCGCCCGGCGATGAGCCGGGGGCCTGGTCGGGGGCGCCGAGCTCGATCGTCGCCGACGGCGAGGTCTATCTCGCGTACCGGCTGCGGCTGCCGATCGGCGAGGGCCGGGGCATCTCCAACGTCGTGGCCCGCTCCGCCGACGGGGTCACCTTCACCGTGGTCGCCGAGGTGGGCAAGGACGCGTTCGGCGCCGAGTCGCTCGAGCGGCCGGCCCTCGTGCGCACGGGCGAGGGGCGCTGGCGGCTCTACGTCAGCGCGGCCACGCCGGGCACCAAGCACTGGCGGGTCGACCTGCTCGAGGCCGACACCCCCGAGGGGCTGGCCACCGCGGCGCCGGTCACCGTGCTGGCCGGCGACGAGACGGTGGGGGTGAAGGACCCGGTGCTGCACCACGACGAGTACGGCTGGCACCTCTGGGCCTCGGTGCACCCCCTGGAGAGCTGGGACGACGCCGACCGGATGACGACGGAGTACGCGACCAGCCCGGACGGCGTGCAGTGGACCTGGCGCGGCACCGCCCTGGCCGGACGGCCCGGTCAGTGGGACGCGCGCGGGGTCCGGGTCTCGTCGGTCCAGGTCGACGGCGACACGATCCTGGTCGCCTACGACGGACGGGCCACGGCGGGGGAGAACTGGGAGGAACGCACCGGGGTGGCCCGCGGCGTACGCTCGCCGGACGGCTCTTTCGGGGTGTTGACGGCGGCGGACCGCGACCCGGTGGGCAGCCCACACGCCCCGAACGGGCTGCGCTACCTGAGCCTGGTGACGATGCCCGACGGCCGGCAGCGCATCTACTACGAGTCCACCCGGGCCGACGGCGCCCACGACCTGCGCACCGAGGTCGTCAGCTAGGACGATTTCTGGAAGGGACGCCCGGGTCGGCTGGATCACACCGGTGGAATAGTTGCTTGAGCAACTAAGTTCGGTACGGTGGCATCAGTTGATGGCTCAATCAAACGGAAGGCCCGCCGTACCCATGGAGAAGCTCGCCACCACCCAGGTCCCGCTGCACCCGTTGCTGGCGCGACGATGGAGCCCGCGCGCCTTCGACCGGGCCCACGCCCTCACGGCCGAGCAGCTCACCGCGCTGATCGAGGCGGCCCGCTGGGCGCCGTCGTCCAACAACACCCAGCCCTGGCGCTTCCTGGTCGCCAACCGTGGCGAGCCCGCGTTCGACGAGGTCTTCGACACGCTCAACCCCGGCAACCGGCAGTGGGCGGGCGCCGCCAGCGCGCTGATCCTGGTCGTCGCCGAGGCCGTCGGGCCGTGGGCGCTCTACGACACCGGCCAGGCGGTGGCGAACCTGTCCGCCCAGGCCAGCGAGGAAGGCCTGTCGGTGCACCAGATGGGCGGCTTCGACAAAGCTGCCGCGGCCGAGCGGTTCCGGCTCGGCGACAACCTGCAGCCCGTGGTCGTGATCGCGGTGGGCCGGCACGACGCCGACGCCCCGCTGCCGGAGAGCTTCGCCGAGCGCGAGCGGGCGCCCCGATCCCGTCGCCCGGTCGACGACTTGCTGCTCCGCCAGCCGATCGACGCCTGAGCTTTCAAAAGACCCGGTGCAAGGCCAAGGTCCTGTGCCTATGCGGGTGCGGCTCGCCGGCCTGGGCCGCCCGGATCGCCAAGAGGCTACGGTGCGAAGGACGTCAGCGTTGAGCCGGTCCGGCCGTACAGTCTGCCGTTGGCAACCACCGGTGCGCTCTGCAGCGCGCTGGTGTCGGCGGTCAACTTGATCGGGGTGCCGGTGCTCGTTGCGAAGGCGGCCAGCGGGTCGCCGTCGGCGCGCCAGCCGTAGACGCCGCCGCCGCCGAGGGTGAACTCGATCGGGCCGTTGTCGGCAAACGAGGCCCGCCAGGCCTTCTTCCCGGTAGCGGCGTCCACCGCGAGTAGGCCCTCGTCGGAGAAGGTGTGCAGGTAGACCCGCTTGCCGTCGGTGGCGAAGCCGAAGGTCGCACCGTGGTCGGGAAAGGTCGCGAGCACCTTGCCGGTGGATGCGTCGATGGTCTGGATCCGGTCGTCCGGGTCGCAGCGCACGTAGAACTTGGAACCGTCGGTGGAGGCGCCGATCGGGGTGAAGCAGCCGTGGCCGGCCGGCCACACCGTCTTGCCGGTGGTGACGTCGATGGCGGTGGCCGGTCCGTCGTCGCCGTTGACCACCATCCGGCCGCCGGCCGACACCGTCGCGCCGTTCACCGAGCCGACCCGGGACCATACCGGTGCGCCGTCCGCGATCCGGTAGCCCCGCAGCACGTACTTGCTGATCGAGGCGTCCCATGCGCTGCCTACCAGGACCCCTCACCCTGGCTCAGATAAGGTCCAAACTAGGACAAAGGAGCTTCTCGGTCGGGCGCCCCGCGGTGGGGTCCCCCGGCCGGGTATCGCTTAGCCGGTGTCCCGCGAGTATTTGCCCGACAGCACGCCGCTCTTTCTCGGCCGGGTCAGCGGGGGAGGGCGAGCAGACTCTCGGCGGTCTCGGCGATGGTGTCCGCGATCGGGCGCGTCTTCCATCCGAGCAGGCGCTCGGCCTTGGCCGAGGTGGCGTCGAGGTTGCGGCCCAGCAGCAGGCGCAGGTTGCGCAGGTCCGGGTTGACCTTGGCCAGCCCGCGCGCGACCCACACCGGCATCTCCTTGGTCGGCACCTTGGCAGCTCGCTCGCCGAGCCGCTCGTGCAGAATCGCGGCGACCTCGCGCGTCCACAGGCTGTGGCCGGCGGTGGCGATGAACCGCTCGCCCGCGGCGGCGTTCTCGGTCAGGGCGAGCAGCTGCAGCGACGCCACGTCCCGGACGTCCACATAACCGGAGGCGAAGGGCAGCAGGGTCGGCAACGAGCCGTCGAGCATGCGGGCGATCGCGCCCAGCGACGGCGAATAGTCCGAACTGAGGACCGGGCCGAGCACGCCGGTCGGATTGATCGCGGCGAGTTCGAGGCCGCCGCCCTCGTCGTTCACGAAAGCCCAGGCCGCGCGCTCGGCGAGGGTCTTGGACTTCTGGTAGGGCTGGATGCCGTCCGCGTCGATGTTCGTCCAGTCCTGCTCGGTGAACGGGGTGTCGCGCTGCTCATGGCCGTACGCGATCGCACCGATCGCGGAGGTCAGGACCACCCGCCGGACGCCGCCGTCACGCGCCGCCCGCAGCACCCGCAGCGTGCCGTCGATCGCGGGGCGGACCATCTCGTCATCGTTCTTCGGCGCCTGGGTCAGCGTGGGCGACGCGACGTGCAAAATCCCGTCGCAGCCGGCCGCCGCCTCCGTCCAGCCCTCGTCGTTCTGCAGGTCGGCGCGGACGACACGCAGGGTGTCACCGGGGTCCGCACCGCCGCGCCGTAGCATCTCGCGCACCTGCGGCTCGCGGCTCAGATCGCGCACCGTCGTGCGGACCGCATAACCGGCGTTCAGCAGTGCCAGCGTGCACCAACTGCCGATGTATCCCGAACCGCCAGTAACCAGAATCTCCGACATCTCGTCTCCAAGGGGTGTCCGTTTCGCGTAACCGAAACGGTACCGGAGACGTCTCCACATCGTCAATCAGAACTGGAGATGTCTCCAGTAATAACCTTCTCTCCTGGTCGGAGCCCGGCAGATCAGCGGTGGCGGCCGGCGTCGAGGCCGTCAAGGATCAGGGCGAGCATGGGCTGCGTGCGGTCTTCGGCGGCCCGCCAGAGGGCGCCGGTAAGTTGCAGAAAGTCACCCGGCTCGGCGTCGGCGCGGATACTGCCGTCCGCCTTGCCGGCATCGAACAGCAGGGTGATCGCGGCGATCACCGGACCGTAGGTCTGCTCGGTGACCGCCTTCTGGATGCCCGGGGTGAGGGCGGAGCCCAGGGCATGCTTCTTGCGCATCGCGTCGACCAGCACGGTCGTCCAGCTCCGCAGCGCTTCCAGCGGTGTCTGCGTGGTCAGCGACTCGGACACCGAGCCGATGAGCTGCTCGACCTCCTCCTGATAGATGTCCAGGATGAGTGCCTCGCGCGACGGATAGTTGCGATAGAGCGTGCCCGGGCCGACGCCGGCCCGCTGCGCGATCTGATTCATCGACGGGTCGCCGTCCTCGGCGAACGCCTCGCGGGCGGCGGCCAGAATGCGGTCGCGGTTCCGGCGAGCATCCGAGCGAACCATGCTTCTCCCAACGCCGTTAGTGGAGACCTCTCCATAAAGGTAGTAGGCGGTGCGAAGCGCATCAACGACCGGCCTCAGCATCCGCATGACCGACCGCCGATACGATGCCGCGCGGAGTGCCAGACCATCGCCGTTGCCCTACGCCGTGTCCGGATCCGTTCTATCCGGGCCGGCACCGCTCGATTCTCCGTGCGGCGGCGCAGTTGGAGTGGCGGGCGGCTTGCGGTCTTGTTGGAAGTATCTGTTGAGGTCCGGGAAGTCTAACGGCTTCGCACGCACGATCGCTTGGAAAAGTGGCGTCCTTGCCATTTCCTTGGCGACCGCGGACCAATCTCCGTGTTCATCGTCCGGGAAGCGATCGCCAACGCGTATTGCGTGGTCAACGGCCCCAGCCATCTGGTCGGCCACGATGAGAGCGCGATCAAAGTCTTCACCGGCGAGGTCCACTGGCTTCCGCTGAAAGACATAAGGCCGGAGGTCTGGCCGCTGGAATAGCATGGCAAGTCCAGCATCGTAACGTTCATTCGCATGATGCAATGCGTCGTATCTGCTGTACAGATTGGCGATATGCACCTGCTTCTGCAGTTTTCTCGTCTGCACAGATGCGAAGTAGAGGGCAAAAATGATCCCGACGAGACTGAGTGCCTGGAGGGTGTTTCCAATCATTGTCATCCAACCTGCGCGACTCGAATGCCGCCAGGATACGGTCCACTGTCAACAATGACCGTTTCTCGGCCTGCGTGGAGGTTCGTTTCGATGCAGCAATGGACGGGGCGTCTCAGCCACGGCCATACTCT
>Ga0307508_10007128_pt1 | contig 10414 bp, 12 predicted proteins | sample 9_EM_MG_FD_203089 | JGI IMG/M metagenome (GOLD analysis project Ga0307508, IMG submission 203089) | Populus trichocarpa ectomycorrhiza microbial communities from riparian zone in the Pacific Northwest, United States - 9_EM | ecosystem: Host-associated > Plants > Roots > Unclassified | place...
CGCATGATCGACTTCGGGACATTTTGCACATGTCGAGTTCAAAATCGGGAACAAATCCATTTGCTCCGCTTGACGATCTTTATCGAGTGTTGATGTCCTCGCTCAAGGATCTTAAAACGGCCGTGGAGATCTTGAGCATTGAACTGGTGAGTTCAAATGCCCAGTTTTGGTCGCCAGTTACTTTGGAATGGAACGGCTTTTACGAGGACCACTTTGGCTCACTTGATGCAGATATGGTGCTTGCGCCTCTTGCATCGCTCTTGAAATATGAAAATCGTCGCATCAAATTCTACCACCTCTGCTTCGCAGAATTCCTTCTTGATGCTACTCGGTCTGGCGAGTTTTTCGTCCACCCCGTGAAATCGCAAACATGGATTGTATCACGCCTTGTACGATATTTTTATGACGACAAAGGTATGTAACTTTCTACCTGGCAATTATATCCCCCTAACCTCCTTCCAAGGCATATGTATGGCTGATGTCTGTAATCTGATTACAGAAGCGAAGGCAGATACACAATTGCATCAGGTCATTGCTACAGGTCTCGAACTTGTCAATGATCATCCAAGATGTCTTCCTGGCGGAGGCGATTTCAACATCTGGCCTTTCGTGGTGGAGACGTTATTTTGGAAATTGCGCCTCTGGATCAGCATCAAGGTATGTTCTTATGCTCCATTTTAGCTGGAGCGTGACCCAATCTGCTTGATTAGAATATTGCGACTGTCTTTCTTCAACGAGGGAAAACCTATCTTCCACTTCCCGTTTTGATAAAACTCGCGCCCCTCCATGGACTCAGCAACTCTTTTCTTCTGTTCGAGCTTTGTCGGACAATGGCTGTACTGGAGAACACTGGGTTCATTCAGGAGCAAGTCTGTCTGTCTCTTGATCCTGACCATCTTCTACTCTTCATGACCTATCTCGCCGACTACCTCGACGATCAACGTCGCCAAGGTCAAAATGTTTTAATGCCAGAAGACTACCAATCTGCGGCCCTTCGTTGTCTGTGGTATTTGCAGACTTCTCATCGGCATGTCCTATTTTAAATTTCATCCCTACTTTGCACTAATTTGTATTGAAAGTGACATCCATTCCTCCCTCAAAGAACAGCTTCATTCTCTCGAGTACCTTCCAGCACTATTTGGCGTTCCTCGCTACCTGAAGGACGCCTCTAACAACATTACCAGCGGTGCTTTGAAAGTCCTCCGCTACCTACTCCCTCAATGTCCCTTGTCTACTGATCTCCTTGCATCCCTGAAGCAACCGTTCAATGATGAGGTCATTTCCATGGACCCTTCTTCATCCCGCAGGGCAAGAAATCTCATCCATAAGTATCTTATGGTAAGTGGCACCTCCTTAGTTGACTATGGTCTAACGTCTCAACATTTACAGCACCACGGTACTGACTACCGAAGAGGACTGTTTGAAGAGACAAACAACCCAGAAGAAGACGAGCCCCTACCGCACTTTGACATGTTTCTCATCCCTGACAAGAAACACTACAATTTGTCATACGAGCTGTGGAATGGATGGGAGCTTGACGACAAGAATTGTTCTTGATATTATGTATTACAGTCTTGTCCAATCCCGAAGATTATGTACGGTTTTGAGGGACAGACCTGTTAAATAGTTGCTGCGTTAGTCGGAGGCGAATGAGATTGGTTTGATGCTCACCCCTGGTTGCATCCCCAGACCCCGATTTTGAAAATGAGATCGATCCAAAATTCTTCTGGCTTATTGGGATTGTCTACGTGTTACATGTGTTACCTGCGCACGCCAGATATTCTAGACTAACAATGACAATTGCAGGTGCCAGCAGTACAAATTCAACAAGCTTCATGAGACCATTCAGTACACTGAGAAGAACACTATTTAGATAAGGCTATAGAATTTCTGCATCCATGTTATGCAAGCATCCAGCTCTGCTTTCCGGAATCCACAGACAACCAAACCTAGGTGGGTGTGGATTTCTCGACAAGATTTGATCCCTCCTCACTCTCGCTGACCTCTTCCAGACCGTTCGACTCGAAGATATTGCTACTCCAGATCTGCTTTCGAATGTTTTCTTGCGCAGAATCACTTAGTAGCCCAAACCAAAGAGGCGCCCATTCTGTCACGTAAGCCTTCTGATCGAAAAATCCTGAAATCCAGTGTGCGATAAAGATGACTGAAAGTATGACGAGGTAAATCATGAAAGGAGCTTTCGTTTCGATGGCCAAGATTTTGTTGATCTGGGTGACATTTAGAGCAGGGCTAAGCATTATCCCCCTCGTGACGCTGCTGTTCCCTAATGCGACCCAATAATCACCCCAACCCCCGAACACTAACACAGCGTACATCGTAGGCACCACGTAGGCGGATCGAAGGACATCGTGGTAAACAGCGTCGGAATTCCAGTTCTCGTCTATGATGTCGGTCGTCAAGGATAATCCCATTACTTGGCCGTAATTCTGCGCCCTACCCCTGGACGCATCGCTCCAGAATCCCAAATCTAATTGGGTGCAGTTGGCGTCGTTGAGAATATAGCTCTGCAATGACAAGGAGCTGTTGACCGTTCGCCATTCGCATTGAGCGACACAGTATCGCGTCTTTCCTCGCACCGTTTGATACGGTTTGGAGTCGCTGAATCGTTGGGCAGAAACAGACCAATCTAAATCTGTTTTCCCATAGAATGCCAGCGACGCCGATGTGCTCCGGTCAGATACGTTTATCGTTCCATTGGGTGTGGGGAGGGTTTCGCTAGACGTTACATTTTGGTAGTCTGTTACCAGTGCAAGGGATGCTGCATATAACGACGTCATGTTCCTTTGTAGACTCGTAAGCTGTGCCGTCGTCGGGGCGGCGACAAATGTCAGGCGGCGACCAGTATCGGTTGTTTCGATTCCCCTTGAATACGCGCCTCCAAACCTTGCCTGCGACAATGCAACCCCATATTTGAGATACATGTTGCCAGCACAGGTGGAAAGTGCATAGGTGCAATTAGTCATGAAGGTGTAGTCATAGTGTGCCTCCGTCTGGGTTTCGATTGTCGATAGTACTAGTCCTTGTTTGTATAGAATACCACCACCGGTCATGACGCCGCTGTAGAGCACCCCAATGACGAGCAATTTCCAAGCGAGGTTCGACCTGAAATATATTTTCCAATCCGGAGACCCTGGAAGGGTGTTGAGAAGCTCCGCGGGTGGAGTCCCGTTAAGGAACGCTCTCGTCCTAACTTGGGTAGCGGCTCGAGATGCAAGTTTTTGAACGCCGTAGCCGACGAACGAATGAAAAACACCGATTATTGTGAGGTAATTGGTCAACGAACGGTAATCGGATATCTGGAATATGGGGGGCCAGTGGGAGGTTTTGTCACTGGCCCGAAAATCTTTCTTTGCTCCCCATATGACAGCAAAGATGATACCGCTTAGAGGAACAAGAGATAGTGCGAGTAGCGACGTCGACTTTATCTGCCACCTTCAGTCAGATATATCAAATCAGTCTGGATAATGTACAGGGAAAGCTTGAGACTACCAGACCTTGTCAGCGAAATGCCTGATTTTCTCTGGTCCATGAATGCCGTCTGGTTATGTGTCCTTGGATTCGTGTTGGATGTGATTATAACAAGGTTGCGGACAGAAGGTCATTGATTTGCCGCATCTTCCCTGCTCTATATAAGAAGATTTGGGCCATGCTGGCCCACCGGAAGAACTTGCATAAATGGGGTGAGGCACTATTTTTGTTTTTGCCTGCTGTCCCATCGTTCAATTTGGCAGTCAAAAAGCCGCAGTGTTACCTGGCACTGAGTCCACGCGGACGTTTCCCATCCGAGGGTCAGGTTCGAGCCCTTCAGACAAAGCGAAGCTATGTAAGTATTCTCTGAAATGAAACCGTGTATTCCTGCTATTTTCGCACGCCGTACATCTTTGCAATTTGCAGATATCGACAGGATAGTCACGGTTCTGTGGGCCATCGTTCCTCCATCCGAGCCACCCAATTTCCGCCCCAATGCATAAAGCATTATCGGCCAAGTTCCGTGGTACCATGAAGAATCCTACAACGTGCTTATCGCTGATAAATTCACAGCGTTTTTGATGATCATTCACGAAAATCTGGCCTTACCATTGGCAGTCTTATCGTGATAATGCTTTTCCGTCTTCAAATGTCCGTTGATGAGACATATACAAGTCTCTTCTCTGAGCGGAGATTGTTCCTTTCCGGAGTTCTTCCATAGTGTTGGCACCGAGGTTGGCACACAAATAGATCACCACAGAGATTATCTCAGGCTTTGACCAGAACAATGTCGACCGTCAATGCACCTCCACGTCAGCGATACATTATATCTTCGTGTCAATCGGGCGTTGTTGCTCCTCCCACCGAGAATCAGCCCAACCTCCTGCGGGTGCAGCTGGCAATCTAAACATCATTGCTGCTGGCACTACATTCAGTATGTTTTGCGACACTTTGTGACAGAGGAATATCGATGTATGGACAACATAGCACGCTCTGTCTTCCGTACAAGAGAGATGAACCAGAAGGGAACATCGGAGAACGATAGGCATCGAGAGTTGGAAATTCGTTATCTTGCAAGTGTTCCTAGATACTAGGACTCTTCTCTTCAATTTACGTTCATGATCAACAAACTTATTATCACTGGACGATCTGATCCTTGATACGCTCTCTTTTTGCCACAGCAATTTCTGGTGTCTTGGCTGCTGCTCGTTTGTGAGATTCAGTTTGGACTCGGACCCGTCTGTTGTAGTCGCAACATTGTGTATTAGTGAGCCGCAATCTTGTGATCACTGAACATCACTAACAATAAACAAATGAAATAGACCATACGGACTCAGAGTAATGAGAGATTCGACTCAAAAGGCCCTTTAAGCAGCTCTACGATATGGTGAAAATGCATATGAGGCTGGGTAAGACTAGCAGTGAATGATCCTTTGCTAACAGAATTATACCAGTCTGATTGTAGTGATATTAAGGAACACGGAGACGTAAGGTTCTTATAAGTAAGGGACGCTGTAATTATTGTGTCCAGGCTTGTCACGCTATCCCAAATTGAGGTCTGGTGCACAATGCTTTTGCAATCTCAAGGGAAAATCTGTGGCTCTGTCTAACTTGCGATTCTTTGGGATGCGGACGGCAGCAGTTTGGGGGTGTAGGTGGCAATGGACATGTGGCTTCGTAAAGCCCGAGGCAATCCCACTGCTGGTAAGTGTAGAATATCATTATTGCCGAATAACTGCACTTACTAAGTTACTGGAAATTGCCCCAGCTTCCAGTGGTTGTCACGTAACGTCAGTTCTTGACGGTTTTTATTATCTCTACCCACTTGAATCTAACCCCTTGAAAGGACTATGCCATGATCGGTCCACCCCACACCTACTGCATCATGTTCAACGTTTGATCGACGAACATCGGTATGCCCTTCTGTTGTGCGTATCGTGGTTGCCAGGGTAAACTGTCATTGAACACTGCCAGGGCCTGACGGTTGGTGACACTTCAAGTGCCACTTACATAAGTAGTATTCCGAAACTACAGTTCTGCGGACTGCGGGTTGCCATCCCCCCCATCCTCAGGCCTCACCGAGCCCAATGCCAACCAGGACTGTCGGTCGAAATGACTGTGGATTGCGACTTTTGTCTATCGGTGAGGCTGATTTTTTGCCTATCGAAACGAACCTTGACGCGGTTGACAGATGGTGGTGGTATTCGAGGACTGTCAGCGCTGCTTATTTTGAGAGAGATTCTCTACCGTATACAGCAAATTCACAGTTTACCAGAGATACCACGCCCATGCGACGTCTTCGATCTAGCAGGCGGAACGAACACAGGAGGGTGAGTTCGTGTCATTGTGATTCTAATTTGGTAACGCCTGATGTCCATTTTGTAGACTTATCGTTATAATGCTTTTCCGTCTTCGCATGTCGATTGAGGATGCCATCAAGGCATATACGGATGTTGCGAAACGGGTCTTTTCCGAGAAGAAATGGCCCCACCAGCAGGGAACGTTCAAGGCGTCCCTTTTGGAGGATGCAATTTTGTGTATCATTGAGTTGCAATTGAATGTCGAAAAGAATGAGGCAAATGGGGTGCCTATGCTGGACGAAGAAGGACCTAAGTGGTAAGTGGCAGAACTATGCAACCCCTGATGCATATCGAGATACGAACCAATCCAACAGCTTCGTCTGTGCCACTCGTGCCCGAAATATGGCCCTTCCAACTCTTTTTCGTTCTTGGAAACCTCCTGACAACCCAACGTTTAATTGCACTATTGTTGAAGCGGTACGAGCAACGACTGCAAACCCAACATTGTTCAAGGCTATCGAAATCGGGGAGGAGAATCTGAAGGAGAAGTTTGTTGACGGTGGCCTCCGATGTAACAATCCTGTCAGATACGTGCTTCAGGAAGCACAGTCTAGCTTCCCCAACCGACCAATGTCATGTATCGTTTCCCTTGGGACAGGAACAGCGAATGTCATTGGTTTGGAAACTCCCGACACCTTCCAGAAATTGCTTCCAACGAAGTTGCTCAGGGTGCTTAGGAGTATGGCGGAGGACTGCGAAAACACATCTGAAGAGCTGGCGAACCAATCCCCCAACATGCGGCAGATTTACTTCCGCCTGAACGTCGACCACGGTCTTCAGAATGTATCATTGGCAGAATGGGATAAGCTGGCAGATGTCAAGACGCATACAATGCAATACCTGCTGAAGCACGATGTTAGCCAGAAAGTAGATCGGCTGGTCGAAATCCTAAATGGACATGCAGGCACGTTACATCAGTAATACATAAACTACTTTCTCTGCTAATTTCTGTGGAAGATGAACCCCCTACAGCGCACCTCATCTCTCCACCAACGGAACTCACATACTTCGAACGCCTTGCATTCGATAAGTTGGAGAAGGTAATTGCAACCAGTGCCTATCATGACTCTCAGGCCCATTCCACTTTGTTGGGCTGTCTTCCCGGCACACGGGAGGAACAGATCGACCGGATCATGAAGTGGTCTGAAATGCCTGACAGTGACAATAGGAAACCTTTCTTCGTTGTCCTAGGTCCCGCTGGTTCTGGCAAGTCATCTCTCCTGTGGACCATCGCACAGGTCTGCAAAAGCAAAGGATCATACGCCGCAAGTTTTTTCTTCTCGAGTACCGACCCTGAGCGAAATAACAGTGCTCGATTGGTTAATACTATTGTATACCAGTTCACCGAGGCTATACCCCAGCTTCGCCCTTACGTGGCTCGTGCTCTCGAGGCGGAAACTAGCATTTTATCACGTTCGATGCGAGTGCAGCTGGACAAACTGCTGCTTCGACCGTTTAGTGAGTTCCAGTCTGATCACCCTATCTTTGCTGGATGCTTTCATCATTGTGTTGTCGTCATTGATGCGTTGGACGAATGTGGCGATGACAGGGAAGTCATTGAAGAGCTGACGGCGGCGTTGTCTAGTCCATCCTTCCCTTTTCTTTGCATCATTTCCAGCCGCTTTGACGTCCACATAGAGAATGTATTTTCATGTGAACTGGCTCAGCCTCTCGTCCATGCTCGACTCGCCCTCGGACAGGGTGAAGCTGCAGAGAAACAGGATATTTTCACGTATCTTGACAAGAGTACGATGAACATTCAAAACAATCATCCATTTCGACCACGAATACCTCGAGGCTGGCCAAACGAGTCCGATCTTGAGTTGATTGTCGAGCGTTCCGGCGGGCAATTCATCTACGCAGCAACGGTTATCAGATACATCGAATCCCCGCTTCATAAACCGCACGAGCGTCTTCAACACATTCTGAACCTCCCGAATTCTAGACCTGGCACAAATCCATTTATTGTACTAGATGATCTGTACCGGGCATTGATGCTCTCGGCTGAGAAACGTGAAACCGTCATGGAGATCTTGGGGATTGAATTAGTGAGTTCAAGCCCCCACTTTTGGACGCCCATCACCTTGAGATTCAGCAACTTCTTCGAGAATCACTTCAAATCACTAGACGCAGACATGGTACTTGCACCGCTCGCATCTGTCTTACGATACGAGGATCGTGAAGTCACATTCTATCACCTCTCATTTGCCGAATTTCTTCTCGATTCCACCCGATCTGAAGAATTCTTTGTTGAGCCAATGGAATGGCAGAAGTGGATGATATCACACCTTGTGCAACGCTTTTACGAGGACAAGGGTACGTGAACTCGGTGCTTGATTGCAATTATCTGACTTCGTTCCTAGGCATTCTTCTCGATGATGTCCACTATATGATTGAACAAGCGAGGCCTGGTACGGAATTGCACCAGGCCATCAATGCAGGCTTCGAACTTGTCATCGATCATCCTAATAGTCTACCCAGCGAAAGTGTTTACAACATCTGGCCCTTCGTGGCATGGAGGTTCTTTTGGGAGCTGCAATTCTGTATCAGCATTAAAGTATGTTCTCAGATTGCAATCTGAAGTGCTGGCGCATGATCTCCTTGATTAGAAAATTGCCACCGTCTTTCTTCATCGAGGGGAAAACTGTCTTCCGCTTCCTGTCTTGATAAAACTTATTCCCGCCCACAAACTCAGGAACTCATTCATTCTGTTCGAGCTTTGTTGCACAATTGCTGACTTGGAGAAGAGCGGGTTCATTAAGAACGAATTCTTGGATTGGGAACCTGTTCTTGGTGATTTTTTGCTTTGGACGACCTATCTAGCCGACTACTTTGATGATCAACGTCGCCCGGGTTGTAATATTTTATTGCCTGAAGACTATCTTTCTGCAACCCTTCGCTGCTTGTGGTATCTGCAAACTTCTCGTCGGCAAGCATTACCTTTGTTCGTCTTTGCCTGGCATGCACTAATCGGTCCTCACAGTGACATCTGTTCCTCCCTCGAAGAGGAGCTTCGTTCTCTCAAGTACCTTCCAGCAAAATTCGGCATTCCTAGCTACCTGAGGGATACCTCGAAAAGCATGACTCGTGGTGCTCTTAAAGCCCTTCTTTCCCTACTCCCTCAAAGTCCTCCGTCTGTCGACCTCTTGTCATCCTTGAAACTGCCGTTTGGTGATGAAGTTGTGTCAAAGCACCCTTCCTCTTCTCGCAGGGCAAGAAAGGCTGTTCATGAGTATCTTATGGTATGTAACACTCAATTAAACATGGGGCATTGTTTTAACCTATGACTTCCAGCGACATGATGCCGACTATCAATAGGGCCATTTTAAGGAAGACCGGTGACGCTGAAGAAGACAAGCCCCTCCCGCTCCTCGACACCTTCCTCGCGGAAGAGGACGAGATAACTTTTTTGAACGAGAATTATTCGGGCAACGAACATAGAGAATTCACCACCCTCAATTGATGTTACCAATGAAGAATTTAAATTTGGTAAGTAACAAGGAAATGGCCATCTTAAACGTCGCCAATGGCCCGATCACGACGATTGCTGCATTTTATGCTGGGCCAAACAACCTATACATATTGGTGTGGAAGACAATGTCTTGTAATCGGATTTCAATTAATTTTTCTGACTCGCCAAGGGATACAATGTACACTACACGTTAGCAAACGATCAGGACGTTAAAGGGAGATGTAGAACATGCCTATGGTGTTCCATGTGCTTCATACTCTAATCACAGTCATCCTCAGATGGTGACCATGCCAGTGTGCCACGGAAAACAAAGGTGCTCCTTGGCTTTCTGGACAGCAAGAAAGTGAAGGGCCAAGGTGCATGTCGAATATCTCCCATTTGCGACTCGCGTAGCTCTCCAACTTTTCCCCGCATTGTCAGGCTCGGCACTAATGCTCCATCTCGGTCGACACCTGCTATTTATTCGGTTTCCGGACAGCTGTCTGTCGACACTACTTACCTTGCTGTCATCCTTCAAGCCCATCTATGTACGCACTTTCGCAAGCTGCGACCGCAGTAAAATGAGGAGTAAAAATGCGATAACCACTGGGCGATGTGCCAGCGAAGGCGGAACTGGAAGTGGACGGGGAAGAAGGTGAGGGCATGGGACTTCTGCGATCAGAAAATATAGCCTGGATCAGTTGTGCCGTAAAGTTGTGGACAATGTTGGGCTCGCAGGTGTACTTGTTGCAAGAAAGAGAAAATATGACATTTCACATATTTACAATTATCGTCGAAAAAAGAATACATATTTTGAAACTCTTAGAAAGCGAAACAATTGCATGTTAACGAAACCACCCTCCGACAAGGTTGGTCAGAATTCGGAGAGATGGAAATGACACTGGAGGGAATAACAGCATCCATACTTCCGCAGCGGTTGTCTCAGCTCTGAATTGACCCTTTGCTGCATCAATCGTTCTCTGAAGCTCAATGATCAGTCTAATAAATAACTTCATCAAGGAACAAACCTCGAGCAAGTCCACTCCTGTTGGGTACTTTATCACCTTCTCCTGCTTCAACACTTCCAACGCTTCGACAACCCTCTGCAACCGAC
>Ga0307508_10007129_pt1 | contig 10414 bp, 14 predicted proteins | sample 9_EM_MG_FD_203089 | JGI IMG/M metagenome (GOLD analysis project Ga0307508, IMG submission 203089) | Populus trichocarpa ectomycorrhiza microbial communities from riparian zone in the Pacific Northwest, United States - 9_EM | ecosystem: Host-associated > Plants > Roots > Unclassified | place...
AGATGCGCGGGCGTGCGTCGGCGGTGATCAAGGCGGGGCGCATGCGCGCTGCATGCCCGTGCCTTTGTGGCCGTATGCGGGCCGTATGGGGGCATTCACCCGTTCAGTGGATCAATCGGTCCCCGGGACCCGGAGCGGAAACGCGTGCGGCTCCGGTTCGCCCGCGACGGCGACCTCGTCAGGGAGATCGCCGTCGCGGGTGAGCCGGAGCCGCCGTGGAGTTCGAACCCTCCTTGGCGGAGGGGAAGTTCAGGCGGTGGGGTGCAGACGGCGGCCGCTGAGCCTGTGGTACGCCGCGCCGAGTACCGCCGCGTTCACCACGGCGCCGACGACGATCCCGGCCCATGCCAGGGCTCCGGGCAGCATCACGAACAGCAGGGACGCGGGGGCCGTGATCAGGAAGGCCCAGACGCCGGCGAGGCTCGCGTCCGCGTGCTCGACGAACAGCGCGTCCACGCCGACCCAGCCGACCACGGCGGCCACGACGAGGAGGTAGCCGAGAGCGAGCGGGTTGAGCAGGTAGCGCGAGCGGTTCATCTGAAGCCCCCAGGAAGTGGTTTCGGAGCGTCGGGCCCCGTCTCTGTGGTCTCCACGATGCCGGTGCGCACCGGGTGGGCGCCTGAGTACCGGTACTCAACCTTCGCGAGCCGCTACCCAGGGCCTCGGGAACTCCCCGGCGTGCGCCCGTGCCCACTGGGCGAACGTCCGTGCCGGGCGCCCCAGCAGCTTCTCCACCGTCGGCAGCACCTCGGAGCCGCGGTCGCCGTCCAGCGTGCGCCGCATGATCGCGTCGACGACCTCGGGCGGGAAGCCGTAGCGGGACATGCCCGCGCGGGCCGCGTCGGTGGAGACCGGGCGGACGCGCAGGTCGCGGCCGAGGATCTCGCCGAGGATCGCCAGTTCCTGTGTGGGGGTGAGGGATTGAGGGCCGCTCAACTCGTACGCGGCGCCCGCGTGTTCGCCGCTCGTCAGGGCCAGCGCCGCGATCTCCGCCAGGTCCGCCGGGTCGACGCTCGCCGCCGGGCGGTCCGCGAACGGGGTCGCCACCTCGTCGCCGGCCGCCAACTGCCCCGCCCACTGAAGGGCGTTGGACATGAAGCGGCCCGGGCGCAGCAGGGTCCAGGCGAAACCGCGGGCCGGGTCGGTCACCGCCGCCTCCGCCGTGCTCTGCCAGCGGGCGATCGGGTCGTCGCCCGCCCCTCCGTCCAGCGTGGACAGCTTCACGACCCGGCGCACCTCCGCCCGGGCCGCCGCCGCGGCGAGCGCGAGGTCGTGGGTGGGCTCGGGCGCCGTGCCCACCGCCTGCGCCGACATCAGGAAGGCCCCGTCCACGCCCGCGAAGGCCGCCTCCAGGCTCGCCGGGTCCGCCGCGTCGCCGTGGACCGCCGTCACCCCTGAGGGGAACCGTGCCCCGTCCGGCCGCCGTGTCATCGCGCGCACCGGCTCCCCGGCCGCCGCCAGCTGCCGTACCAGCTCGCCGCCCACATGGCCCGTCGCTCCGGTCACCAGGATCATCACCGTCTCCCTTCCTTCGCCGATGACCCCAGCCTGCGCGCGCGGGCCGCGACCGGCGTCGCACCGGGGGAGGCGGTCCGGCTGCTCCCGCCGGAGTAGCCAGGGAGAAATGCCCCGGACAGGCATAGTCTGGGGGTGTCTGCGTGCGTCGATCAGGAGAAGGTGAGCGCGATGCGCGTACTGCTCAAGGTGTCCATGGACACGGAGAAGGCGAACGAGGCCATCGGCAACGGCACTCTGCCGAAGCTGATCGAGGCCTCGCTGGAACAGATCAAGCCGGAGGCGGCGTACTTCACCGCCGAGGACGGCCGGCGCACCGCCTATCTGTTCTTCGAAATGCAGGACAGCTCACAGATGCCGGTGATCAGTGAGCCGTTCTTCATGAACCTGGGGGCGAAGATCACCTACACGCCGGTGATGAACTACGACGACGTGCAGAAAGGGCTCTCTCAACTGGGGCGCTGACCTTGTCGCCGAACCTCAGCCGCCTCAGCTGAAGATGATCATCGAGCCCTGCGCGAGACTCCGCGTCGCCGCCGCGTGCAGCCCCAGCCAGACATGGCGTTCGCGGGCGAAGGGGCTGGGGTCGTACGGCGCGGGGACGGCCGGCTCCTCCAGCTCCGTGGGAGCGCCCGGCGGTTCCGGCGGCGCCGGCGGGTTGGCCGGGTCGATGCCGATCACCGGGGCCACGAACTCCAGTTCCCGCAGCAGGGCCTGGGAGGAGCCCAACGGGCCGCCGCCCGAGAGGAGATCGTCGTTGGCCAGCGGGTGCGGGAAGTCGACCGGGACGTACGCGCCCGCGTGGTCGTAGTGCCAGACCAGATGGGACTGCTGGGCCGTGGTCTCGAACATCTCCAGCAACTGCTCGTAGTCACCGCCGAGTTCGTCGACGGGGGTGACCGGGAGTCCGCACACCTGCAACAGGTACGCGCGGCGCAGGAAGTGCAGCGCGTCGTAGTCGAACCCGGCGACCGGGGCGACCTCGCCGGACAGGCCCGGCATGTACTGGTACACCGGCACCGGCGGCAGCCCGGCCTCGGCGAGCACCTTGTTGTATTGCGCGAGTTCCTCGGCGAACGGGTTGTCCGGGGTGTGGCACAACACGTCGACGAGAGGCACCAGCCACAGGTCACAGGCCAAAAGACAGCTCCTCGGATACTCGCGGTGCTCGGACATCTTCACACGGTGGTCAGGAAGGGTAGTCGCTGGGACGGCGGGGCGGCTGCCCGTCGTACGGGATGGCTGGTCTGTGCACATCCCATACCCGTGCGGGGAGCGCTCAGTCGGAGGCGAGGCTCTCGATGAGGGTCAGATAGTGGCCGTTGTAGGCGATGAGGAGCTCGCGGGCGGTCACGGTGTCGCGCTGATACATGGCGTCGACGAACTCGGTGTGCCCGGCCCACAGACTGCCGCGCAGATCGGTGAGCCGGCGCAGGTGCTGGACCGTGCACACCCAGGTCTGCACCCGCAGCCGGTGCAGGAAGTCGGCGAGGTAGGGGTTGCCGAAGAGGTTGCTCAGCTCGCGCCAGAAGCGCAGGTCGTAGCCGATCAGTACGGTGAGGTCGCCCGCGGCGGCGGCCCGCTGGGCCTCCTCGCCACGCCGCCGTACCCCTGCCACGGCCGCGGCGGTACGGGGCTCGTCGAGCTCCTGGAAGGTCCGGTGACCGGCGTCCAGTGACTGGAACATGCCCTCCGTGACCAGGCTGCGGGCCTCGATCATGCCCCGGAAGTCGGCGAGCGAGTACTCGTGCACATGGAAGCCGCGGTGCTGGTCGGCCTCGAGGAGCCCCTGCGCGGACAGGTCGACGAGCGCCTCGCGGACCGGGGTGGCGGAGACGCCGTACTGCTCGGCGATCTCCTTGACCGTGAACTCCTGCCCCGGCTGGAGCCGCCCGGCCAGCACCTCGTCCCGCAACGCGTCGGCGATCTGCTGCCGCAGTGTGCTGCGGGTGACGGCACCGTTGCCGGGCATGGTCGGGGCGCCTCCCTCGCGCGTGGAAATGGCGTGCTCGCACATATGTCTACGAGCACGCCACCTTACGCGTTCGAAGGCCGCAAGGGCTTACTCCGTGTATTCGTCCGCCACCGACAGCGCAACGTCCAGCGCCGCCAGTCCCTCCTTCAGCTCCGCCTCGCCGACATTGCACGGCGGCACGACATGCGTCCGGTTCATGTTGACGAACGGCCAGATGCCCTGCTTCTTCGCGGCGGCCCCGAACGCGGCCATCGCCGCGTTGGCCTCGCCCGCCGCGTTGTACGGCACGAGCGGCTCGCGGGTCTCCTTGTTCTTCACGAGCTCCAGCGCCCAGAACATGCCCACGCCCCGCACCTCGCCGACGCTGGGGTGGCGCTCGGCGAGCTCCCGGAGCGCCGGTTCCAGGACGGCCGTACCGAGGTGCTTGGCGTTCGTGACGACGCCCTCCTCGGCCATCACGTTGATCGTCGCGACGGCGGCGGCGCAGGCGAGCGGGTGCCCGGAGTAGGTGAGCCCGCCGGGGTAGGGCCGCTTCGCGAAGGTCTCGGCGATCTTCTGGGAGATGGCGACACCGCCGAGCGGCACGTATCCGCTGTTGACGCCCTTGGCGAAGGTGAGCAGATCGGGTACGACCCCGAAGAGATCGGCCGCGAACCACTCACCGGTGCGTCCGAACCCGGCCATGACCTCGTCCAGGACGAAGACGATGCCGTACTTGTCGCAGATCTCCCGCACGCCGGCGAGGTAGCCGGGCGGCGGCACCATGATCCCGGCGGTCCCCGGGATGGTCTCCAGGATGATCGCGGCGATGGTGCCGGGCCCCTCGAAGGCGATGGTCGTCTCCAGGTGCTCCAGCGCCCGCGCGGTCTCCTGCTCCTCCGTCTCGGCGTAGAAGCGGGACCGGTACAGGAAGGGCGCCCAGAAGTGCACGACCCCGGCGGAGGCGCTGTCGGAGGCCCAGCGCCGCGGGTCCCCGGTGATGTTGACCGCCTGCTGCGTACCCCCGTGGTACGACCGGTAGGCGGCCAGCACCTTGGGCCGCCCGGTGTGCAGCCGGGCCATCCGCACCGCGTGCTCGACGGCGTCGGCCCCGCCGTTGGTGAAGAAGATCTTGTCCAGGTCCCCGGGCGTCCGCTCGGCGATCAGCCGTGCCGCCTCCGACCGCGCCTCGATGGCGAAGGCGGGCGCGAACGTCGTCATCGTGGCCGCCTGCTCCTGGATCGCGGCGACGACCTTCGGATGCTGGTACCCGATGTTGGTGTAGACGAGCCCGCTGGTGAAGTCGAGATAGCGGTTCCCGTCGTAGTCCCAGAAGTACGACCCCTCCGCACCGGCGACGGCGAGCGGGTCGATGAGCTCCTGCGCGGACCAGGAATGGAACACATGCGCACGGTCCGCGGCCTTCACTGCGGCGCCGACCTCGGGGTTTGGCTGAGGGGTCATGTGAGCGAGCGTAAATGTCCGCGATACGGAAGCGGTATCGGCGTCCTGTCTGTGGACAGGGGCTTTCCGCGACAGGTTGTCCATCTCGACGGGCGGTGGGCGGGCGTGGACACTGGTTGTCGGGGGAGGGCCTGCGATGGAGGTGCCGGGGGCGGAAGGGGCGCGGGAGCCGGAGCAGCACGCCTGCGCCCGTCCCGCGTACGGCCACGTGTACGGCCACTCCCGGCGGCGCCCCTCGCCCGGCTCGTACCTGACGCCGTACCCGTCGGAGGAACCCGAGCGCCGTCGCAGCCGTGCCGCCACCATGGCGCTCGTCGTGGTGGCGGTCGTGGTGGCGGTGGGGGCCGGGGGTGCGGTGCACGCCGTCCTGGTGGGGGGGCGGGCCCGTTCCCGCCGTGTCGCCGACGGTCTCGCCGTGAAGTCCCTTTTCCCGTATGCCGGTTGACCGCCGGGCGCACCTCGGTCCGGCCGTCCGGAAGGTGACCCTTGCCGGATGCTGACGTGTCCACGACCATTGCGGAGGTCGGTCTCGTCAGCCCCGGGAGGACACATGCGTCCCAGTCCGAGCAGGAGAACGGTTCTGACCGCGACGGCGGGAACGGTGGGGACGGCGGCGGCCGCCCTGGGCGCGCCCGCCACGGCCTCCGCCACGACAGGCGGCGCGGGCGGCCCGGGCGGCTCCCCACCCGCGACCGCCCAGCCCCCGACCCGTGAACTCCGCGCCCTCCTCCGCGAGATCGACCCGGACCGCATCGAGGCGACCGTCCGCAAGCTCGTCTCCTTCGGCACCCGGCACACCCTCTCCGTCCAGGACGACCCGGCCCGCGGCATCGGCGCGGCCCGCGACTGGCTGCTCGCCGAACTCCGCTCGTACGCGCAGGCCTCGGGTGGCCGGATGACGGCCGAACTCCAGTCGTACGTCCAGGAACCGGCCTCCCGCATCCCCACGGCGACCCGGATCACCAACGTCCTCGCGACCCTGCGGGGTTCGGTCACGCCCGAGCGGGTGTACGTCGTCTCGGGGCACTACGACTCCCGCGTCACCGACGTCATGGACGCCACCTCCGACGCGCCGGGCGCCGACGACGACGCGTCCGGGGTGGCGGTGGTCCTGGAGCTGGCGAGGGTGATGGCGAGGCGCCGCCCGGCGTCGACGATCGTGTTCGCGGCGGTGGCGGGGGAGGAGCAGGGCCTGTACGGATCGGCGTACCTGGCCCAGCAGTTGAAGGCGGCCGGGACGGACGTCCAGGGCATGTTCACCAACGACATCGTCGGCAGCGCCACGGCGGACGACGGCACCCGGGACCCGTACACGATCCGGCTGTTCGCGGAGGGCGTCCCGACCGCCGAGACCCCGGAACAGGCCGCGACCCGCCGCTCGGTCGGCGGCGAGAACGACTCGCCGGCCCGTCAACTCGCCCGTTTCGTCAGGGACGTGGCGGACAACACGGCGACGGGCATGCACGTCCGCGTGGTGTACCGCCGGGACCGCTACCTGCGGGGCGGCGACCAGATCCCCTTCCTCGAACGCGGCTACCCGGCCGCCCGCTTCACCGAGCCCGCCGAGGACTTCGCCCACCAGCACCAGGACGTACGCGTCGACGAGGCCGGCAAGCAGTACGGCGACCTCCCCGAGTTCTGCGACTTCGCCTTCACGGGGAGGGTGGCCCGCGTCAACGCGGCGGCCCTGTGGACCCTGGCCCAGGCCCCCGGGACGCCGAGGAACGCCGGGATCGTCACCTCCAACCTCACCAACTCCACCACGCTGACCTGGACCCGGGGCACCGAACCGGACCTCGCCGGCTACGAGGTCGTACGGCGTGAGACGACGGCCCCGGAGTGGACCCAGGTGATCGAGGCCGGTGATGTGACGACGTACGAGATCGATCTGTCGAAGGACAACGTGTTCTTCGGGGTGAGGGCGGTGAACCGGGCGGGGCTGCGGAGCCCGGTGGCGTTCCCGAGCCCGCGGGCCTAGCGAGGGCTCCTCACCTCGGCTCCGGCGGGCGCTGGCGGGGCATGTTCGGGCGGGCCGGTGGGCCCGGGGGGAGGGGGAAGCGGCCCTGGGTCGTGCCCGGGTCCTGGCGGCCGGCCGAGGTCACCGCGCCCTGGATGCCCATCGGGGCCGAGCCGTTCCGGAATTCGACGATCCAGTCGGCCGTCTCGACGCGGATCAGCTCGGTCACGTCCTCCGAGAAGCGGCGCAGCACGCCCAGGCACCGCTCGGCGGCCTCGGCGGCCGTGCCGTCCGTGGGGCCGAGCACCTCCCGCACGCTCTCCGAGGCCCAGTCGAACTGGAGGACCTGGAGGCGGCGGTGGACGGCCTGCGCGGTGGCCACGTCCCTTATCCAGCCGGAGGTCACCCCGAAGAAGCGGTCCACGGCGACGCAGGCCACCGCGAGGAGCAGGGCGAGATAGCCCCAGGCCGCGATGCCGGCGCCCGCGACGCCCGCCAGGCCCAGCAGGGGAAGGACGGCCCCGGTCACCGCCCCCGCCGCCGCCCCGCCCCGCAGGACCCGCGCACCGCGCCGCTTCCACACCCGGTCCGTGAGATACCAGGCCGCCGTCTCCAGCGCCCCGCGCTCCACCCACCGGTACAGCTCGTCCAGGCGTACGGCGGGCTCGCCCCAGTCCCCGAGCGGAAACGTCCGCCCGGCCAGATCGGCAGGCCGCGGCCCGGCCGCACCGGCGCCATGGTCCCCGTTCCGCCCGTCCTGGGGCAGGCCCTCGGGCTGCATCTCCGGCTGACCCACCCGGTGCTCCCTACCGATCACGGCTGATCACGTTGCGTGACACCTGATGCTGATGTGCCGGGACCCTTCCTACCGCCCAATGGGTGCCGAAGAGATGCGTTTCCCCTCTTTTCCGCCCGCAAGAGGCCCTTGATCAGGTATAGGACTCACCGTCAACTCACTCGAAAGAGTGCTGGGGCGACGGGTGCGTGGAACACGTAGGCTCGTCACAGACGGAAGACCGAGGCGGAAAGCACAGGAGCTGATCGTGATCCCCGGTGGTGGCCAGCCCAACATGCAGGAGCTGTTCCAGCAGGCCCAGAAGATGCAGCAGGACCTGGCGAACGCGCAGGAGGAACTCGCCAGGACCGAGGTCGACGGCCAGGCGGGCGGCGGTCTCGTGAAGGCCACCGTCACCGGTGCCGGCGAGCTGCGCGCGCTGAAGATCGACCCGAAGGCGGTGGACCCCGAGGACACCGAAACTCTCGCCGACCTGGTCGTCGCGGCGGTCCAGGCGGCCAACGAGAACGCCCAGACCCTCCAGCAGCAGAAGCTCGGTCCGCTCGCCCAGGGACTCGGCGGCGGCAGCGGTATCCCCGGACTGCCTTTCTAAGACGGGCCCCGGCCAACTAGCGTACGTACCGCAAGGAACCCCCAGGAAGGACGGCAGTCCGTTGTACGAAGGCGTGGTTCAGGACCTCATCGACGAACTGGGGCGGCTGCCCGGCGTCGGTCCCAAGAGCGCCCAGCGGATCGCCTTCCACATCCTCCAGGCGGAGCCGACGGACGTACGGCGGCTCGCGCAGTGCCTGATGGAGGTCAAGGCGAAGGTCCGCTTCTGCGCGACCTGCGGCAACGTCGCGCAGGAGGAGCTGTGCAACATCTGCCGCGACACCCGCCGCGACCTCACCGTCATCTGCGTGGTGGAGGAGCCGAAGGACGTCGTCGCGATCGAGCGCACGCGTGAGTTCCGGGGCAAGTACCACGTCCTCGGCGGCGCGATCAGCCCGATCGAGGGGGTCGGCCCCGACGACCTGCGGATACGAGAACTTCTCGCGCGGCTGGCCGACGGGACGGTCACGGAGCTGATCCTGGCCACCGACCCGAACCTGGAGGGCGAGGCCACGGCGACGTACCTCGCCCGCATGATCAAGCCCATGGGCCTCAAGGTCACCCGCCTGGCCAGCGGCCTCCCGGTGGGTGGCGACCTGGAATACGCGGACGAGGTGACCCTCGGCCGCGCCTTCGAGGGGAGACGACTCCTAGATGTCTGACGCCACACTGCACGCGACCGCCCAGGACCCCGGCGACTTCGCGGTCCAGATCGCCGACCAGGTCGAGAGCTTCCTGGTGGCCACCAGGGAGGTGGCGAAGGGCGACGAGCCCGACTCGGCCGTCCCCTTCCTCCTCCTGGAGGTCTCCCAGCTCCTGCTGGCCGGCGGACGCCTCGGCGCCCACGAGGACATCGTCCCCGACGAGCGCTACGAGCCCGATCTGGGCCCGGAGGCCGACGTGGACGAGCTCCGCGAGAACCTCGCGCGTCTCCTGGAGCCGATCGACGTCTACTCCGAGGTCTTCGACCCCTATGAGCCCCGCAAGGCACCCGTGCCGGCCCGGATCTCCGACGACCTCGCCGACGTCATCGCCGACCTGCGCCACGGCATGGCCCACTACCGGGCCGGCCGCACCACGGAGGCGTTGTGGTGGTGGCAGTTCTCGTACTTCTCCAACTGGGGTTCCACGGCGTCGGCGACGCTGCGCGCGCTCCAGTCGGTGGTGGCGCACGTCCGCCTCAACCAGCCCCTGGAGGAGCTGGACGGTCTCGACACGGACCAGTCCGTGGGCGACGAGACCCTCGAGTTCGAGGCCGGCCAGGTGATGGTGGAGGAGATCGCGGGTCCGCTGGGGCTGCGGCCGTCCAAGTAGCCCCTGACCTTGCCCCCTTAGCTCCGATGTGACGTGGGTCATACAAAAAGCTTTCGAAACGGCGTAATGCACGGGCCCCTCCGGTGGTCTCTCTGCACAACGGCCACACCAGGCCCGTGCCCCCGCCCGAATCGGAGCCCCTCATGCACGTCACCCTCCAGCAGCCGACAGGCTCACGCCTGATCACGGCCACGGACCAGGAGATCGCGATCCCCGCGACCCTCCGCTACACCTCCGCCGACCCGCTGGCCGTGCACATCGACTTCCCGCCGCATGTCACGGTCGACGGCGAGGTCACGACGTGGACGTTCGCCCGGGTGCTGCTGGGGGAGGGGCTGCGCGGCTACGCCGGGATCGGCAACGTCCGTGTCCGGCCGGGGGGTTCGGCCCACACGTACGTCGAGTTCCACGCGCCGAACGGCAAGGCCGTGCTCCGCTTCACCACCGCGGACCTGACACGCTTCCTGGCCCGTACGTACACCGTCGTCGCCCCGGACGAGGAGACGGTCGGCGCCGAACTGGACCACGGTCTCGTCGCGCTGTTCGGGGGTCGGGTGTGATCCGCGTCGGCGTCAGGAGCAGCGCACTGTCGGCCCCGAGGGCCTACACCCTCGGCCATCAACTACGGGAACTCCGCGAGCAGCAGGGCCTGACCCGCGGCCAGGCCGCCGACGCCGCGGACCTCTTCCCGACCTGGATCTCCCAGATAGAGGGCGGCGAGATCCACGACCTGGAGACGGTACGCACCTACGCGCGTGCGTTGGGCACCCGCATCACGGGGACACGAGCGGCGCGACTGCGGCGGGCGTGAATCCCCCGAGGC
>Ga0307508_10007130_pt1 | contig 10412 bp, 9 predicted proteins | sample 9_EM_MG_FD_203089 | JGI IMG/M metagenome (GOLD analysis project Ga0307508, IMG submission 203089) | Populus trichocarpa ectomycorrhiza microbial communities from riparian zone in the Pacific Northwest, United States - 9_EM | ecosystem: Host-associated > Plants > Roots > Unclassified | place...
ATCCCGCGCGAACATCGCCAGATCCGCCCGCACCTCCGCCCAGTGCAACGCCTGCTCCGACCCGGGCCCGTGCGCCCGCGCGGCGGCCTGCTCGTGCGCGAGGGCGAGGGCGTCGGCGTCCTGGTGGCGGCCGGCCTGGACGGCGGCGGTGATCTGGAGGTGGGGATCCTCTTGAGCCTGCCGGGGTTCTTCTTGCGGCCGTCGGGGCTCTTCTCGACGAGGCAGTCCTGCACCCACCAGCCCGTCCGGCGTTTGAGGACGAGGCCGTTCAGGCCGATAGGGGGGTCTGGGGGGAATCCCCCCAGGGACGCCCGCGCCGACACCGGGCACCGTCAACACCAGGTCCCCGTACGCCTCCGCCCCCAACCTCCCGAACGCCTGCTGATGCAACTGCTCGACCGCCGGACGGTACCCGCTGCGCAGAATCGTCGCGATCGTCTTCATGTACGCCGGCGCCGCCACCGTACGACGGGACGGCGGCGGCGCGATCCGCCCGTACACCGCGTTGTTGCGCCCGGAGTCGAGCGCGTGCGTCCGCAGCCACGCCCAACTGTCCGCGTCGGCGTGCAGGTCGAGGAAGAGCGTCGTGGTGCCCGGCGTCCGCAGCCGGAACTCCTCGCGGATCCAGTGCCAGGGCAGCGCGGTGTAGCGGACCGTGGACGGCGTGGTGCGGGCCAGCGCGAGATGGGGCAGGTGCTGGCGGCGGTCCAGGGCGAGCTGCCCCGCGACGAACACGGTGAGCGGCCCGGGCGCGGCCGCGGCGGCCCGCAGGCGGGTGAGGACGGCCTGGGGTTCCAGGGGGTCGGCGAGCTCGACGACGTTGGCGGTGTCGGTGCCGGACAGCACGGTCGGCGACACCGCCGCGAGGACGGGAAGCACGGAGGCAGCGTCCACCAGACAGCCCTTGCCCACCGGTGAGGCGGCGAGCAGCAGCACGGTTCCGGGCATCGGTCCCTCCCCATCCCCCGTCGATCACTTACGGCAGCACGGTAACCGCTGCCGCTGCAAAGGGGAGTTCTCAGGTTCGCAAACGTCCCTTTCCTGCCCGCTCGTCGGCCCTGCGCACCGCGAAGACGGTGGTGTCGTCGGCCAGCCGTCCGCCGCAGTGCCGCAGGGTGCCGTCGCGGACGAGGTCCACCAGTCGGCGGGGTTCGACGGCGCGGGGGTCGGCGGCCAGCGCCCGGGCGACCTCGTCGGCGAGGGCGTAGAACACCCCGGCGCCGTCGCGGGCCTCGGTGACTCCGTCGCTGGTCAGCAGCACGGTCTCGCCGGGGGCGAGGGGGACGCGGCGCACGGGCGGCGGGCCGTCGGCGGCCAGTGCGGCGAGGCCCAGCGGGAGGCCGTCGCCCGTGAGCAGCGGCCGTACGCCCGACGGGCCCACCACCAGGGGCGGTTCGTGGCCGAAGACCATGGCCTCCACCATGCCGGTGTCGTTCGGGGGGAAGCAGAGCAGGACGGCGGTGGCGAAGCGGTCGCCGTCGTCGCGGCCGAGCGAGGTGACGTGCACGTCGTGCCGGTGCACCCGGATCTCCAGGCGCTCGGCGACCGTCGCGAGGTCCGGCTCGTGGTACCCGGCCTCCCGGAACGTGCCGAGCAGCGCGGCCGCCGCCTCGACCGCGCCGAGACCCTTGCCCTGGACGTCGCCGACCAGGACGCGCGTGCCGTGCGGTCCCGGCTGGATGTCGTAGAAGTCGCCGCCGACGCGGGCCTCGCTGTCGGCGGCGAGGTACACCTCCGCGTGCTCCAGGCCGCCCCACACGGGCGGGAGCGGGCGCAGCACGGTACGGCGGGTGGTGTCGGCGACGTCCCGCATGTGCAGCATGCTGCGCTCGCCGCGCAGCCGGACCGCGCAGGCCAGGACGGCGAGGATGCCGCCGACGGCGACGAGGACGAAGTCGGGGAGCCCCGACTGGTACTGGTGCGGCCAGGAGTTGTCGGCGACGACATAGGTGACGAGGGCGAGCGCGGCGAAGACGGCGGTGCCGGGGACCGTGCAGATCGCCGCCGCGATGCCCGGAACCAGGACGACCCAGGAGATCATCCGGAACTCGGCGGCCGTGTGGTAGTCGATCACGGCGATCGCCGCGAGCAGCAGGAGGGGCGGCACCCAGGCGACGCCGCGGCCACGGACGCGGAGCATCTGCCCCCGGCCGACACCGCTCATGGGGCCAGCGAAACACGGGGGAACGTCCGTCGCCATTCGACTTGCCAGGGCCTGTCCCCAGGTGTGCTCTGGTAGTCGGGGGCGAGGAGAGAGGAGTGCTCTCATGGCTCATGCGGCACCTGTCGGTCCCGTGACCGGGCCGGCCCGTACGCCGGACGTCTTCAGCGCGAAGGCGCACCGGGCGGCACGGATCGGGATCCCCGTCGTGCTGGGGCTCGTCTACGGCTACTGGGCCGCGGCGAACCGCCGTGGCGGCGGGGCCATCACCGGCTGGAACCTCCTGTTCGGCTTCGTGGCCGCGCTCGCGTTCGTCGTGCTGTGTCTGGCCGTCGCGACGTACGCCCCGCGGTTGAAGCGGGAGCTGCACTCGGGCGTGAAGTCCGGGTTCGCGGGAGCCGCGATCGGGTTCCTGTACGGCCAGACCGGAGAGAGCGTGCTGCGCTCGACGGGCATCGGACTCGCGGTCGCCGCGGGCGTCTTCGGGGTGTTCTTCTACCGGTACTACACGCACGAGGACGGCGAGGGGAACCGGATCCGCTGACGCGCACGGCTGGACCCCGGCCGACTTCCCGCCGGGGTCCAGGTGTTCCCTCGTCCCTCCGCTCACCAGACGCCGGGGATCCAGTTCCAGGCGTCCGACGAGGATCCGGCCGCGCTCCAGCTCCAGGAGCCCGAGACGCTCCAGGAGCCGGACCCGGAGGCTGCCCAGGAGTCGGAACCGGAGTTCCAGCTCGGGTCGTTCCAGTCGGCGTTGTTCCAACTGTCGTTCTTCCACTGCGGACAGGGATCCGCGCAGGTGGGCACGGAGCGCCAGCCGGTGTCGACGAACTCGGCGCTGACCCAGCCCTGGGCACCGGTGAACCAGTACCAGTACGGGTTGCCGTTGACGCTCTGCCCGCGGACCATGCACTCGACCCGGTCCTGACTGCCCGGTGAGAGCTGGTCGACGACGGCGGAGTGGGTGGTGGGCCCGGCCCGCACGTTGAGCTCGGTGCGGGAGACGATGGTGCCCCAGATCGGACCGCCGCCACCGTGGCCTTCGGCGTACGTGGGCGGGGCTGCCGCCGCGAACGTGCCCGCCGCCGTGACGGCGAGCGTTCCGCCGGTGAGCAAGGCCACGGCCAGGGTCCGCAGGGCCGTAGTGGTGCGCATGATCGGCCTCCTTCTCCCCAGAACCAGGAAACACCCGTTCGGGTGAACCCTCCACCGGAGAGCGGAATCCCCAGCTCCACGGCTCGCGTGCCCTTCGGGGAGGGTTTTGCCTGGAGGGGTGACCTCCCGTGTCCGCGGTGCCCTGTCGGCCGTACTGATCGCCCTGGCCTGCCTTTTCGTGCCCTTCGGCGCGCTGGCGGCCTGGGCGTACGGCCTCGCCGACACCGGCCGGTACGTCACCGCGATGGCACCGCTGGCCGCCGATCCGGCGGTGCGGGACGCCATGGAGGACGAGGTCGGAGAGCCGCTCAGGCCCTTCGTGCACGCCTACACCCGCACCCCGGCGTTCCGTACCGCGTGGAACGCCGGCAACCGGGCCGTCCACGACGCCGTGCTGAGCGCGCTCCACGACGACGGCCGCCGCGAGGTGACCGTCGACCTCGCCGAGGTGGAGCACCAACTCGCCTACGACCAGGTGCCGTTGGACCTCCCCCGTACCGAGGTCGCGGTGCTCCCGGCCGCCGAACTCGACCGCCTCCGGAAGGGCTACGACGTGCTCGAAGTCGCCGGTTTCTGGCTGCCCGTCACGGCCGCCGCCCTCGCCGTCGCCGGTATCGCGGTCGCCGCCTGCCGCCGCCGCGCCCTCACCGCGACCGCCCTCGGCACGGCCCTCGGCGGTGCGCTGCTCGGCCTCGCCGTCGCCGTCGGCCGCCATCTCACCCTCACCGATCTGCCCGACCCGGTGCACCGCCCGGCCGCGGGCGCCGTCTACGACGCCCTGACGGCCACCCTGCGCCAGGCCTCCTGGCTGCTGGTCGCCGTGGGCCTGACGGTCGCGCTGGGCGCCTGGCTGAGCGGGTACGTCCGGGTGCGGGGCCGGGCGCTCGGCACGGATCCACAGGTTGTGGACGCGCAGGTCACGGATTCACAGGTTTCTGACCTGCGCATGACCATGTCGTCACCGGGTGATCCCCCAGGGGTCACCAGGCCTACGCCGGGGCCGCCCAGCCTGGGGTGACGACGGCCGCCGGTGCCGTCACCCAAGGAGCACCCCCGATGACCCGTCCCACCACGCGCCTCGGCGCCGCGGCCGTCGTGTCCGGCCTCGCCCTGTCGCTCGCCGCCGCCCTGCCTGCGCGAGCCGCCGACTCGACCGTCACCGAAGCCCAGTGGCTGTCCGACGTGGCCGCCGTCACCGCGCCCGCGCAGACCTACATCGACTCCCGGGCCGCCGCCAACTCCTCGGGCGCCAAGCTCGCGATCGTCCTGGACATCGACAACACCTCGCTGGAGACCCACTTCGAGGGCGCCGGCACCAGCACCCCCGCCACCCCGCCGGTGCTCGCCCTGGCGCAGGACGCCCACGCCAAGGGTGTCGGCGTCTTCTTCATCAGCGCCCGCAGCGACCTGTTCAACTCGGTGACCAAGTCGAACCTGACGAAGGTCGGTTACACCGTCGACGGTCTCTCCGCGCGCACGGTCGCCCAGCTGGTCAGCGAGAGCGTCGCCGACTTCAAGACCTCCCAGCGCAAGGCACTTGAGGCCGAGGGCTACGACATCATCGCGAACATCGGCAACAACACCACGGACCTGACCGGCGGTTACGCCGACACCACGTACAAGCTGCCCGACTACGACGGCCTGCTGGACTGACCTTGGCCGGACCGGCTCCCGTCTCCCGAGGCGATCCCGGCGAGCGTCCACAGCGCCCGCTCCAACTCCGGTACGGCCGCCGACGCGAGCCCGAGTCTGACCGCGTCCGGGGTGCGGCCCGGGTCCACGGCGAAGGAGGGCCCGGGCGTCACCGCGATGCCGTGCTCCGCCGCGGCGGCCGTGAAGGTCTCCGCCCGCCAGGGGGCGGGCAGTTCCCACCAGGCGTAGTACGCGCGCGGATCGGACCGTACGGCGAACCCGTCCAGGCACTCGGCCAGCACCCGCTGCCTGCGCGCCGCGTCCGCCCGCTTCGCCCCGACCAGCCGCTCCACGGTCCCGTCCGTCATCCACCGCACCCCCGCCTCCAGCGCGAACCGCCCCGCGCTCCACCCGCCCGAACGCACCGCGTCCGCCACCGCCGCCACCCGCCGCTCCGGTACGACGAGAAAGCCGACGGTGAGCCCCGGCGCGACCCTCTTGGAGAGCCCGTCGACGACGTGGGTGAGGGCGGGGGCGTACGCGGCGAGCGGAGCGAGATGGGGGTCCCCCCGGCCGGAGGCTGGGGGAGGGTTTTCGGTGTCCGAGAGGAACGACCAGATGCGGTCCTCGACGACGGGGATGTCCAAGTCGCTCACCGCATAGGCCAGTTGGCGCCTGCGCTCGTCGCTCATGCTGACCGAGGTCGGATTGTGCAGGGTCGGCTGCACATAGAGGGCCGACAGGGGCGCCGAACGGTGGGCGGCGGCGACCGACTCGGGGCGCAGGCCGTCCTCGTCCGTGGCCAGCGGCACCAGCGTGATGCCGAGCCGGCCCGCGATCTCCTTGACCACGGGATACGTCAGCTCCTCGACCCCGACCCGGCCGCCCGGCCGCACCAGGGAGGCGAGGGCGGCGGCGACGGCCTGGCGGGCGTTGCCCGTGAAGAGCAGCCGGTCCGGGTCGGGTCGCCAGCCGGGGGTGGCGAGCAGCGCGGCCGTGGCCTCGCGGGCGGCCGCCGTACCGGTGACGGCGGCCGGGCGGAGCGCCTCGGTCAGCACGTCGGGGCGCAGCAGGGGCGCGAGGGCGGGGGCGAGGAGCTCCGACTGGCCGGGCGCGGAAGGGTAGTTGAGCTCCAGGTTCACGAAGGCCCCCGCGTCCTCCGTGAGCCCCCGGCCGGTCTGCGCGGGCGGCGCCGTCCGCACGAAGGTGCCGCGCCCGACCTCGCCGACGACCAGGCCCCGCCGGACGAGTTCGCCGTACGCCCGCTCCGCCGTCGACGCGGCGATCCCGTGCCGGCGGGCGAACCTCCGTTGCGGGGGCAGCCGTTCGCCGGGGCTGAGACGTCCGGAGGCGATGTCGGCGGCTATGCGGTCGGCGATGCGCCGGTAGTCGTGCACGGGACCCCCTGTGATTGCACCGATGGCAAAGATCTTATTGCACCGAGAAGTTGGGCCGACCTAGGGTCGACGCCATGACAGCGATCCCCCTGGTCCTGGTCCACGGCCACCCCTTCGACCACACGATGTGGAACCCGCAGCGCGAGGCGTTCGCGGCCTCCCGCCGGGTGATCACCCCGGATCTGCGCGGCTACGGCACCTCCGCGGAAGCCTCCCCGGTGGCGGACTTCGGACAGTTCGCCGAGGACATCGAGGCACTGCTCGACGAGCAGAAGGTGGAGGAGTGCGTGCTGGCGGGGCTCTCCATGGGCGGCCAGATCGTCATGGACTGCTACCGGCGCTTCCCCGGGCGCGTCCGGGGCCTGGTCCTCGCCGACACGTTCCCGGCGGGGGAGACCCCCGAGGGCGTCCGGGTCCGGCACGCCATGGCGGACCGGCTGCTGCGCGAGGGCATGCGCGGGTACGCCGACGAGGTGCTGGAGAGGATGGTCGCACCGTACGCCTCCCCCGAGGTCAAGGCCCACGTCCACCGCATGATGACGGCCACCCGCCCCGAGTCCGCCGCGGCCGCCCTGCGCGCCCGTGCCGCCCGCCCCGACTACCGCGACCTCCTGACCAGCGTCACCGTCCCGGCCCTGGTCGTCGTGGGCGCCGACGACACCTACACGCCGATCGCCGACGCCGAGTCGATGCACGCGGCACTCCCGGACTCGGAGCTGCGGGTGATCGAGGGCGCGGCCCATCTGCCGAACCTGGAGCGGCCTCAGGAGTTCGACGCGGCGCTCGGGGGGTTCCTGGCGAAGGTCGACGGGCGATCGGGGTTCCTGGCGGAAACCGACCGGCGCCCGTAGTTCCCGGCGAAGGCCGATCCGCGCCCGTAGTTCCCGGCAGAGGCCGACCCGCACTCGGGGTTCCCGGCGGAAGCCGACCCACGCCCGTAGTTCCCGGCGGAAGCCGACCCACGCTCAGGGTTCCTGGCGGAGCCCGACCCGCGCTCGTAGGCTCGGCACGGTGACCCGCCGGAGACTCGGTATCTGGACCGCCGCCCTGCTCTTCGCCGCCGTGAGCGTGGTCCTGGGCTGCCGGCTCGCCGACACCGACGGCGTCACCCCCGTTCCCCAGCTCCTCGCCTTCCTCCCCTGGCTGCTCGCCCCCGCGGGCCTCGGCCTCGCGCTCACCCTGCTCACCCGCTGGTGGCCCGGGACGGTGTGGGCGGTCGTCGTCCTCGGACTGCTGGCCTGGTCCGTCGAGCCCTACGGCGACGGCGGCGAACCGGACGGCCGGACGCTCACCTCGCTCCGCGTGCTGACCTCGAACGTCGAGTTCGGACAGGCCACCGACGCCCTCGTCACCGCCGTCCGCCGCGAGAAACCGGACATCGTGTTCGTGGAGGAGTGCGAGTACGGCTGCTCGGCGACGCTACGGCGGTCCCTGTCCGAGGCCTATCCGTACCGGCAGGCGGTGGAGGGGAGCGGCTCGACGGGGTCGGTCATCCTCAGCCGCTTCCCGCTGAAGTCCGCGGACGCCGTCCCCGGCACGATGGGCATGCCCGGGGCCGTCGCCGACGTGCGCGGTCACGCCGTACGCCTGCAACTCGCGCACCCGATGCCTCCGCTGCCGGGCCAACTGGACGTGTGGCGGCGGGAGTTGGGAGAGCTGCGGGACTTCGCCGCGCGCGCCGGCTCCCCGACCGTGCTGGCCGGTGACTTCAACGCCTCCCAGGACCACGCGGCGTTCCGCGCGATCCTCGACACCGGGCTGCGCGACGCGGCCCGGCTCGCCGGCTCCGGCCGCACGCCCACCTGGCCGGCCCGTACCGCCCCGGCGATCGGCGCGCAGATCGACCACGTCCTGGTGTCGGCGGACTTCTCGGCGGACGACGCGCGCTTCCTCGACCTGGACGACACCGACCACCGGGCGCTGCTCGTCGACATCACGCTCCACCAGCGTGGATGACGTGTAATGGGCGCATGTCCCGAGAGTTCCCCATCGGCCTCACCCCGCCCGACTGGCTGGTCCGGAACCTCCAGCCGCAGCGGGCGCCCGTCAACCGGTCCGCCGTGGCCCGCGCGGCCGTCGCGATGGCCCTCCCGCTGACCGTCGGACTCGCGGTCGACCAGCCGGCGTACGGCGCCCTCGCCTCCATGGGCGCCCTGTCCGGGGTCATCGGCGACACCGCCGACGCGTACCGCATGCGGATCCTCAACATCGCGATCCCCCAGCTGTTCGGCGCGGTCGGCGTGACGCTCGGTTCGCTGGTGTACGGCCACGGGTGGGTCGCGGTCACCGCCGTCACCTGCGTGGCGCTCGTCTCCGGGATGATCTCGACGATCGGCGCGGTGGCCTCCGTGTCGGGCCTGCTCCTGCTGCTGAACTCCGTGGTCGGGGCGGGCCTGCCCATGCCGGGAGACTGGTGGCTGGCCCCGGTCCTGATGAGCGGCGGCGGGCTGCTCGTCCTGCTGCTGGCCCTGCTCGCCTGGCCGCTCAGGTCCGGGGTGCCGGAGCGGGCGGCGGTCGCGGCGACGTACCGGACGGTGGCGGATCTGATGGCCGCCTGCGGTCGCGAGGAGTACGACGAGGCGCGGCACGCGGTCACCCAGTCCCTGAACCAGTCGTACGACCTCGTCCTCGCCCGGCGCGCCCGCCACCACGGCCGCAACTCCGAACTGACCCGGCTGCTGGCCCAGTTGAACGCGATCACCCCGGTGGTGGAGGCGGCCCCGGCGGCCCAGCTGTCCGGCCGGCCGCTGGCCCCGGAGATCCCGGCGGCCGTACGGCATCTCGCGCACGCGGTGGAGACGGGCTACACGGGCCCGACGGGGCTCAGCCTGCCCACTCCGGTCACGGAGACCGCCCGCGCCGTCGACCACGCGCTGCGGCACGCCGCCGAGGTCGTCGCCGTACCGGACGTGGACCCGCGCGGCATCGACGACCGCCTCGGCCGCCCGGCCGCGCTGGGCGTCCGGGCTGCCCGCGCGGCCCGGAACGTGGCCCTGTCCGCCGCCTCCTGGCGCTACGGCCTGCGCCTCGCGCTCTGCATCGGTCTCGCCCAGGTGCTGGTCTCGATCGTCCCCGTGCCCCGTTCGTACTGGGTCGCGCTGACGATCACCTTCGTGCTGAAGCCGGACTTCGGCTCGGTGTTCTCGCGGGCACTGCTGCGGGCGCTGGGCACGGTGGCCGGTCTCGTGGTCGCGGCGGCGGTGCTCTCCCAGGTGCCGCGCGGCTGGTGGGACGTACCGGTGATGCTGCTGCTTGCCCCGCTGATCCCGGCGCTCACCCCACGGGGCTACGGCTATCAGACGGCGGCGATCACCCCGGTGATCCTCCTGCTGTCGGACGTCCTGAACCACCAGGGCACGGCCCTGCTCATGCCCCGGCTGCTGGACTCCCTGATGGGCTGCGGGATCGCCCTGGTGGCGGGGTACCTGTTGTGGCCGGAGAGCTGGCACACGCGGGTGGGCGACCGGCTGGCGGACGCGGTGGCGGACACGGCGGCCTATGTGGAGTCGGCCTTCTTCGACGGCACGGACCCGGCCGCCCGCGCCCGCATGCGCCGCCGCCTCTACCGCGACCTCTCCGTCGTCCGCACGGAGTTCCAACGCGCCCTGACCGAGCCACCGCCCACGGGGCGGCGGGCGGCGGCCTGGTGGCCCCTCGTCGTCGCGGTCGAGCGGATCGTGGACGCGACGACGGCGGCGCGGGTGCGGGTCCGCCACGGTTCGGCTCCGCCGTCTTCCGCGGAGGTGTCCCAAGTGGTGCTTCAACTCCGGGAGTTGACGGAGGGTTTGCGTGAGGCGGAGGTTCTGTACGCCGTCCGCACCGACCTCACTGGGCCGGCGGGGAGCGTGCTGGAACCGTTGCGGCAGGAGGTGGCGGCGGCGAGGGCGATTGCGCAGCCGTCGGGGTGAGCGGGGGGAGTTGTGCGGCTGCGGGTCGGTGGGGGCTGGTAGTTGCGCGACTGCGGGCCGGTGGGGGCTGGTCGCGCAGTTCCCCGCGCCCCTGGGTGGGTGCGGTCACGCCTGCTCTACTGCTGCTCTAACTGCGGGCAGTCGTGCCGCTGGGGCGGC
>Ga0307508_10007131_pt1 | contig 10412 bp, 5 predicted proteins | sample 9_EM_MG_FD_203089 | JGI IMG/M metagenome (GOLD analysis project Ga0307508, IMG submission 203089) | Populus trichocarpa ectomycorrhiza microbial communities from riparian zone in the Pacific Northwest, United States - 9_EM | ecosystem: Host-associated > Plants > Roots > Unclassified | place...
CCGGCCGGAACCCCGCCAAAAATAAGACAGGGGGCGCCCCCCCCCCCCCCCCCCCCATCGAGTCGATGGAGATTGCAGCGCATCCATGTATAGAGGAGCAGTGCGCGAGAACGTATGCAGATACGACATGGCCGGCTCGCCGACACAGTCATGGCCGGATTCGCCTCACCTTACTGCACTGCCCTGCCCTGCCCTGCCCTGCCCTGCACTGTACTGCACAGAGTGCACTGCGGAATCCGGTCGCACGACGCTGCTGTCTTTAGATACATACCTACCTACATATCTACATACATCCCTTCTTCCGCCGACCCGGCTTGTCCCGTCCGTTGCGCCCGGCTTGGCTCCGCGCACCCACCCCAAGTATAATGTATCTGTATGGTTGAGGACCGCTGCCATTCATTATTTTTTTCCCCGAGTGACTAAGCAGCGAGTGACGATCGATGCCGCTGACCGGGCAGTAAATTGATCGTGGAAAGTGTACATAGATTGTATCTAGGTATGTAGTCAAAGGTGCCTGCACCCAGCTGAACTTAACCACCAGTTCCAAAATCCGAGACCACCGCAATCATCCTTGGGAAGCCGTACCATCGCCGAGCCGATCCAGGAAAACTGGCCGAGATTCGTAGACAGCACTTCGCGTCTTGGTGTTGCTATCCGACATCGATAGATATGTGTTTACAATACGCCCACCTCACACATAACCACGCTTAGTCATTCTATTTTTTTTGGTTCATCGCCGAGCACTCGATTGCCTAGAGCGGCTTAGCGCTGTTCCGGAAACAGCCGGGAGTGAAAATGTGCATAGTTATGTACCCAACCGTACCTACGCATGCGCGATTGTCGGTGGAAGCCCATTCCGTGCGAGACGGGACGGGACGGCAGCCATGACGCTACGTACGATAGCGGGGCAGGGCGGGGCAGGGCAAGTCAGGGAAAAATGCACCCGCGGCCGTGCTGGCCCTCTCCGCAGTCCGTATCTGCGTATAGATATCTCCGTAGTCTACATATACACACACGCGCCGCACTCTATCCGTGACTCGGAGAGATTCACCCCTCCTGCCACCCCCCGCTTGCTGCCCCCCAATCGCCCCCCTCCTTGTCCCACCCATCGGCCCCCACCGTGTCGCCCACGAACCTCTCCGCTTCCACCCCAATGTGTCCGTCGCTGACCGCCCAGACGTGCAAGCTCCTCCCCGTCGCCTCCGGCGGCAGGTCCAGCGTGATGTTGACGCTCGCCGCGCCTGCGCTTCCCCCCCTTCCGCCGCCGCCGCCGCCGCCGGTGGGCCAGGAAACGCGCTTGAGCGCGAATATCTCGTCCCTGGATTTGTCGCCGGCGAGGATGAAGAAGCCCTCCGCCTGCGGCTTCGGAAACCGGGGTGCGTGGATGCGTGCCGGGTTCCAGTGCGGGTTGTGCCGGGTGAGCGTCAGCTGCAGCGGCGTGGTCCCTGGCTCGGACGTGACGCCGAGCTCTAGCTGCGGCAGGGCCGTCGTGCAGACGCAGACAAACTGCGTGCGTTAGTGCGGGGGGAGAGATTTCTCGGATGACCGGAGGGGTGACATGTCGTGTGGGGCGGACTTACCTCGTCGATTTTCCGAACGCCTAGGCGGCGGCCGAGGGCTTCGAGCGCCCGCACGGACATCGATGCCACCTCGGCCAGAGTGGTCTTCTTGGCCTCCGCCCTCGCCAAGTCCACGTCCACGCCGGGCAGCTGCGCGAGCGGCCCGTCGTCCAGCCAGCGCGCCTGCTTGATGCACTGCATCAGGCTGACCATCGTCCTGACCGCGCCGAGGAACCCCAGTTCCGTGAGCACGTCGACGGATGCCTGCATGATCCGTATCGCCTGGTCGAGCACCGAGTTCTGATCCGTGATGTAATCCGTTATCGGCAGCTCCGTGCGGGACAGGAACGCCTGGATGAGCAGAAACGCCTTGACGTGGGGATCCCACATCGGCACGCCGAACGAATTGGCCGAGACGGGCAGTGCTGCCGAAAGCTCGATGTTGATCAGGTCTTCGTTGTGCCGCACCGGGAGCTCGTTGTATTCGGTCGCCGCGCTCATCCACTTCAGCGCGTCGGCGAGCGTGGCATCGCGCTTGGCGTGCTTGAGCAGGCTGCGGATCGTTCGGTGCGAGAGGTAGTAGTAGGACGCGATCTTGCCCAGCGCCGTCGAGCCGACTTCGCCGTTGGAGTGCGCTACCATGCAGCCGGACCTGGCCAGCTCGCCCATGCTCGCGTCCACGATGTCGGTCATGAAGCTGTTTGCCTTCTCCTGCGCGCTGAGGGAATCCTGCTCCTCGGCGGGGATTTCAAGGCCGTAGTACGTCGGATTCTTGTGCAGTCGCCGGAAGAAGAACGTCCACGTCAGGTAGTCCAGAGCATCCTGTTTCGTCCTGATGGTCCCGGCAGAGACCTCGGCGCCCAGGTGGTCGTCGACGACCTTGTGGAGACTGCTCTCGACTGGGAAACCCGTGTGCAGAAAGTACTTGTAGAAGCTCTTCTTCGAGTCCTGCGTGAAGATCCTCGCGATACCGGACGTGTCGAACTGCGGGCGTCCAGCACGGCCCAGCATCTGCAGCACGTCCGTGAGATCCATATCGCGGTATCCTTCCACCTTCGCGTCGAAGAACTGCGTGCCCTTGACTATCACCAGGTGCGCGGGGAGGTTGACGCCCCAGGCAAGCGTCGCGGTGGCGACCAGCACTTGGATCTTGTTCGATGTGAAGAGCTCCTCGACGACCTGACGGTCGGCCTCGACGAGACCGGCGTGATGTAGACCGACGCCGAACTGGACCGCCTCCTTCAGGCTGTCGTCCTTGATCCCCGCCAAGGTCACCTGCAGTTCGCCCTCCTCCATGCCCAGAAACCTGCGGGGATTCTCCTCCATTCCGCAGAAGTTGATCAGATCCTTCGCCGTGAGTCTCGTCTGCCGTCGGGACGCGACAAAGATGATCACCGGCTTTGTTGGCGAGTGGTTCTTGATCGCCAGGAAAGCGGGCCGATTCATGCTCTGCATCAACGGACAGAACCCGGTCTGCTCGGGGAACCCGTCGATGTAGATCTCCAACGGCACCGGCCGGACCGAGTGCCGGAAGTTGTACAGTCCCTGCTTCACGCCCAGCCAGTTCGCAAGATCCGTAGCGTTCGCACACGCCGTGGACATGCCCATCAGCCTGACAGGACTATCCGTCTGCGAGGCGATATAGTTCATTCGCGACACGATGATCTCGAGGATCGGGCCGCGGTCGCCGCCGAGAAGGTGGATCTCGTCGATGATCACCAGCGCAACCTTCCTTACATAGCTCCTGGTCTGCCAGCTTCTCGAGATGCCATCCCACTTCTCGGGTGTGGTGATGATGATGTCCGCGTCCCTGATGGACCGGGTGTCGGGCGTGTTGTCGCCCGTCAGCTCCACCAGCTTCAGTCCCATCTGCTTGGTGAGACGTGCGCCCCAGTCTTTGACTCGTTCGCGTACCAGAGCTTTCATGGGTGCGATGTAGACCACTTTCGACCCCGGCTTCTCGCGGAATGCCCACCACATTGCCAGCTCACAGGCGATGGTCTTTCCACTACCCGTGGGGGAGCCGAGCAACACGTTGGCCGGAGTGTGGTAGAGCGTGTGGAAGATCTGTGTCTGCATGGGGTTGAAGTACTTGAACCGTGCGCCGTAGATCTGCTCGAGTTTAGGGTTCTTCAGCGCTGTGATCGGAAGTGGCTGCAGGTTCAGCAGCGGCGTGTACACAGCCTCCGTGTCGGGCCTGATCAGGTGCTGGAACGACACCGCCTCGACCGTTTCTGCGCCCAGCCATCGATCCGAAATGGCGCGGACGTAGATCTGCGAGGGCAGCGGATCCGCCAGCGGAATGGTAAAGTTGAGTTCGTGGTCGTTGTGCAGCTTCCTGCGGCTGAGGATGAAGTACTCGGAGTGATAGATCTCGAGCGTGTCCGAGTTCTCGACCCAGATCCAGTAGCTCTCGGATGTGCCGTGGATGCGGTCGTCCCATCTGAACTCGGGCGTGATCCAGAGCTTCATTCGTAGGACGTCGCGGCTCAGAGGGGCTATCTCGACCTCGACATTGATGGTAGGGAGACGTTCCAGCGCCTTGGCCACCTCTGGGCCCATCCGCTGGTTGTTTACTAGGTCACTGATCTCTCCGAGATCCATCTCTTTCAGCGACTCGATGTATAGATCCTTTTCCTCGAGCTTCTGGATGATGTGGATAGGAAGCTGGAACTGGCTCAGGGGGTGCTGGTAGGGCCACATCCTAATGGCATCGTCAGCAAAGGCCACCACCACGGGAAATGAATCGACTCGCCTCTTCTCGATCGACTTGCTCAGTGCCAGCAGCACCTGGCAAAGGTTTCCCCACCGCCGGTTCATCGCGATCTGGAACAATGCTCGGCATATCCTGCCCGCGTTCTGGGCTACATACGCGGAGTCCGAGACCAGAGCGAAGTCCTCAATATTGGCCTTTGAGATGTACGATTGCAGCAGGATGTTGACCTTTGCATGGGACGTGATGATATTCCTCTCATCCTCCTTCGCCCCCTTCTTACCCTTGGTATCCTCCGGTCCGGTCTCCTTGAGCTTCGGCTTCTGCTTGCCTTCGCCTGCCTTCGCCTTCGGAATCTGGCAGGGACAGGCTTCATCCTTCAGCCTCGCCAGCTCCAATGAGTCCGAGTCTCGTATCTGGATGTTGTCAAACTCCGCGCTCAAACTGATCATTTCCAGCAAATCCGCCTCGGTGGCATCGGGTCTCATCATGTTGTTGAAGATTTCTATGGTGTTATTTAGAATGTAGAAATTGCTCGCGATGCGGCCAATATCCTTCGACATGAGGTTCTCGGTTCGCTCATCGAAGACGATCATCTGCGTCTGCGAGAGGCGGCGAGCAGCCTTGATGAGCAGCTCCCGACGCTTCCCGGACAAAGTGGGATCGTCCGCCAGCTCCGACCACTCGATGCCGTAGTGCAGGGGATTCTTCTTCCAGCGGACGAAGAGGTACGAGTCTCCCAGCCATTGCAACGCCTCTGTGATCGTGGTGACGGTCCCCAGCGCGATCTCCGCGTTTAGATTGTCGACTATCCTCTCAACCAGGCGGGACTCGATCGGGATCTGCTGGGTCACGGCCGAGAGGTAGTGAGCCAGCTTGTCATGGGTGGTGCAGATATATCCGATTCCGAATTCCTGGAATTGCGGTCGACCAGCACGACCAAAGATCTGGAGGACATCGAGGATGCCAAGATCCATAAACGCACCCTTTTGCGCGTTGTACACCTGCGTACCCCGAATGACGACCGCAGTGGCAGGCAGATTGACACCCCAGGCCAGGGTGGCAGTGCAGCAAAGGACCTTGATAGCACCGGAGGCGAACGTCCGCTCGATAAGATTCCGGTCGGACCTGAGCATACCAGCGTGGTGAATCCCGAATCCCTTCTTGAACAGGTCCCGGAGCTCCCGAGCCTTGGACCGCTCCATATCTCTAACAGCGGATTGGTATCGGGGATGCATTGAATTTTCGAGAAGACTGGCTTGGTCGTTGTCAACCGCCATCTGATAGAGCATCTTGGCAGTCTTCATGGTATCCTTTCGCGAGTGCACGAACACCATCACCTGGTGGTTCTGCATGAGCATCTCCTTGACCTTCTCGTATGTAGCCTTGTCCAGGTTGTCGTTTGACGTCCGAGTGCCTGGCTTACCCTTGACTCCGACGAAATTCTGTGCCAGCGGCACGGGTCTGAACGAGGCATCGAAATAGAAGAGTCCAGCGTGTGGATTAACCTTCAAGAACTCTCCCACATCGAGATAATTCGGCAGTGTCGCGGAGAGGCCCACGATACGGATCATAGACTGAGTGGATTCCACCTGTCGTAGGGTGCGGGCCACGAGGGATTCGATGACGGCACCACGTTCGTCGTGAAGCATGTGAACCTCATCAAAGATGAGCAGCCGCACCTTTTGCACCAATTCCGTGTCGCCAACCGACTTCCGCGTCACCACATCCCACTTCTCAGGCGTCGTGACGATGATCTGTGTCTTGACGATTTCGGCCTTGGTCAAGTGCATATCACCTTTGAGTATGTCAGCACCGTCGTCCGCAAGCATTGAGCGTGACTGCTACCTGTCAATTCCCGCACCTGGATCCCGAGCCATGCCAGCCGCTTTCCCATCTTCTCGACGATTTCGGCGGCCAGAGCCTTCATGGGCGCGACATAGACGATCTTAAAGTTCTCCTTTTCGCATAGGAAGTTCTCGACATCTGGGTTGTCCCACGGCATCGGGATGCAGTTGAGACCGATCGTACGGAGCATGGTGAGCAATGCAGCATCAGTTTTACCCTATCGCGCGCGGCTATCAATACCGCAGCACAGAAAAAGATCTTTACGAAGCCAGAAGAAGTGGAGTCCTCACGGCACCGGTAGGGGCACAGATAAGCATATTCTCATTTTTTCCGTACGCCACAGGATAGAGCAGACTCTGCATTCGATTAAGGGATTTATATCCCACAAAGGTCTTCTGGCAGAGCCGATCCATACTCTTAATCACGACTAGCTTCTCGTTGACTCCCACGGTGCCCACCTTCGTCGGCGGAATCTTGATCTCTGTGTACTCCTTCTCCTCAATCTCCTTACTGCCCTTGGGCAACGAATACTTCTTTCCGAAGGAACTCAGCGTATCACCAGCTGCATACGCGCGGTAGATATGCGGATACTCAACCTCTTTCCCAGCGAGTTTCGTTCCCAATGGTCGGGATTTATGGTCCAGATCCGCCTGGCGGAATGCGTCATCTCGCTGCTCTTTTGACATCAGCCGCAGTATCGCATCCTCCCCACCGCCGTAGGCTTGAGGCTCCTCGAAGGTAATCTCGGCCCGGTGTCGGATCAACTCCGATGCCATAACCAGATCTTCATCCTCGTAGCCCAAAATATCCGCAAGGGACATCTGCAGCTCATCGTCTCTCCTGTCGCTTCTCAAGACCGCGAGGATGTTCTCCGCGAGCTCGTCGGCGGCCTGGCCAGCAAACTTTCGCGCACAATACCTGCGGCACTTCCGGGTGAGCCATTTGTCGTCGAACACGTCCTCACCCTCGTATTCAGAGTGGGAGTCGTAGCTGCCGCTGCCCTCACTGAAGTCGAAAATCCCATCCGACTCCGACTCCACCGAGAAATCCTCGTCGCTCAGATCCAGACCACCACCGTATACCGCCCCTGGTGGGGCATCGCTGTCGCGCGGGGGCAGCGCGGCCAGAGCTTCCTGCATTCGCGCGAGCTGGACTATCCAGTCCGCTTCGTTCGTGTGAATGGCGACCGTCATCGTGGTTGCCGTGTGTGGTGGAGATGTTGTATGATGTGCAAACGTACGTTGGAGGCTCGGATCGAACAATATGTTGTGGGGTTGATCACCCCCAAAGCGCTAAAAGACTCATACGGCGTCATACTTACTCACTAGTTATGTACTTGATAGATCTGCATCACGTGAATCCCGTCCGGGACGCGCTTCAGCAACCTATGTGGTGTTCTACGCGTCAAGCTTCCATCCTCCCATTGCCGCCAACGCATCATCTCCACGAGCAACCACGACCCCAAACCGCCTACACAAATTCAAAACTGGAGAGGTATCGCGCGCAAATGTCCAGCAACGAGCCCACTACGGTCCTCCTCGAGTCCAGCGACGGCTTCCAATTTATCATCCGCAGATCAGCGGCGATAAAGTCGTCGGCAATTAAGGGAATGCTGAACAAGCGGAGTAAGTACTTTTCAGACACAACACAGGTACACACACATATACGCAGGAAACTGATACGGCGATGGGGGAAACAAACAGGCAATTTTACCGAAGCGGTTGAGAATCGTATCGTCTTCAAGAACATGACGTAATCTACTCTCCCACCCACCCCACCCCCCACGAGACGAGAAACTCACGACGGAAAAAAAAAACATCTAGCGGCGCAATCCTGGAGAAGGTCTGCCAGTACTTCTACCACTTTGAGAAGTACAAAGGCTGCAAGACCGAGATTCCGGAACCGGACTTTATCTCCCCCGAGCTGGCGTTGGAGTTGCTGTTTATCGCCGATTTCTTGGATTGTTGAGCCATGCGCACTACGCCAGCTTTTGATTGAATGAATATTATGGTGGAGTATGGATGTCTGTGTTTTTTTTCTCGGGCGCCCCTGCGAAAAACAAAAATTGGTGACTCTGCTCCGATATGTACCCCAGAATATTGCGTGTTTTGTCTCAATCCCTACGGACAGAAATACCAGGCGAGTTATTTTTCATGACTACGAGCAAGTGGATCAATTACAAAATCTAGGGAAGCGAAATTCACCGTAGGGTGAAAGTAGTGGACACAGATCTGTACAACCACTAAGTACACTGGGTCTTTTTTTGAAAACATGTGGGACTGTTGGGAAGCCATCGCACGACAATTTCTTTGGTTGAGCGTCCTCACGGCATTTTCTGAATAATCCCTCCAAAAAACATTGCTATGCAAATGCACTTTTTAGTGGCGCTACTCGTACTCGAGCTGCATCTCGTGTTGCTGGATACGGCGGTTTTGGCATGGTGATGATGATGCTTCATTGATCGTGTGCGACCCTATTGGATCATGACGATATTATATACAGTCCTTCCCCGTTCGCCGTCCGCTGCGCCTTCGAGCAGGCAGCCAGCGGCTCGCGGCGACTCCCCCTGCCCCCGCCCGGCCTGTCCCGGAGAAAAAGAAAGAGAGAGAGAGAAAGACGAGAGACTCAAAGAACAGCGCGCAAGAAAAAGGAGCCAAAAGAACGTGACTAAGGAGACCGTGTATCCCCCTCCTCCCCCCTCTCCCCCCCCGGGTCTGGTAGCCGCCTCCGTGGCCCCGTCCTCGCCCCCACCCTCGTCGTCCTCAAGAAGGTTTTGGCATGGTGCTGCATCATACAAATGTTTGAAGTTCATGTTGCGAGTGATTTCAGATGTAGAAGGCTGAACCGTTTACATAGCGTTCTACGACCATTTCTAGCAGTTGATCGTAAAGCCATGAGAGCGGTTGCGAGCAAGTAGGTATACTGTCGTTCGACGGTCGAAATTTCCTACCTGTAGGGGCGCATTGAACCATACAGGCTACCCACTTGTGATTGGCGCTTGAAATGTGTACTTTCGCCTTCAATTGTGATATATAAACATGGGCAGAATCCCCGCTCTTTGAATATTGTGTTTCAGCGTAAGGGCTTCTCACTTGCACGAAATAGAATTGCCGGTTTCGAGGAACATATGCCGTCGTAGGTGTTGTGGATAGCAGGCCGTAGTCAACGTGCAGGAACACTTCTTTTTGACGATCTGAAATCGCGATGATCAAGTATTGCTACCGATAGTACTCTACCGTACTGTACACATCATAATCCCACTCGCGATGGGTCGTACCAACCTTGGCTCTATTAGTAGCCTCGACCCTAGCCTTGATGAACCACGGTCTTTCGCGCACTCTCCAATAATGGTGGTATTATTTGCATTTGCTTCGCGACATGCTCACACATGGAAGAGCAGATGAGCTACTTCTTCGGCTCTCATATCAAAGGTCCGTATATACCACACACTGGACGCATTTTTTTACGCCGAAAAAGGTGTCACATTTCTACCCGCTTGCGAAATTCTCAACTATCCCGATGTGATATATACTTTGGCTACGTTTTGCAGTGCGAAATAGAAGGACTACCGTCGAATTACTGTATAAAAAAGATACTGTTTTACAAGGGTACGTACTATAGTGAAGGGGGTAAAAAAAAAACGTAGTTTTCCCGCTGTACACATTAAAACGGTCAAAACACGCATTTTCCACGTCGTGATACGATAGCAATATGCGTTTAGCGGGAAAACAACGTTTTTTTTCTTCTTTTTAACCCCCTTTGACTACACAGCAGGTGGGAGCCTCGACAGACGGCTACGTGCAGAATTCAGCCGCCTTGACCATAGCCTCCCCTTCCCACTGGACAGCTGGTTGCCATGGTGTGCAGCTTTTTAAGAGAGCTTGTGATATCCGGGGCGGAAAGACTGGCGGCGCTGTACCAAGGCTTCAGCGCACAACGATACTAGATGGGTTGAAAATCTAGTGCCTTTGTGGTGAGAGGCGGAGTTAGATGAAGTTGTGCGGAATTATCACACCGAATAGAAGTGAAGGAAGTGATAAATATGTCATCCCTCATATCGCCCATCTCCCGCCAGTGAAAAGCCAAAGTACAGACACCCTCCCTCCCTCCCTTCCGCCCTATCCACAAAGGTAAGCAAATCTAACGCGCTGCCTCTTCGACGCTCCACCGCAGAGGGGGAAAAAAAACGAATGTTACAATACATAGACAGAACCGGAACCGAACCTACCCCCCAATTCACCGATGTAAGACGCCGCTGAGAGAAGAGACGATCGCTAATGTGGCAAGAAACC
>Ga0307508_10007133_pt1 | contig 10410 bp, 10 predicted proteins | sample 9_EM_MG_FD_203089 | JGI IMG/M metagenome (GOLD analysis project Ga0307508, IMG submission 203089) | Populus trichocarpa ectomycorrhiza microbial communities from riparian zone in the Pacific Northwest, United States - 9_EM | ecosystem: Host-associated > Plants > Roots > Unclassified | place...
GTGGGAGCCTAGTCCGCCGCGGAAGCCCGCCGGATTCCTGATCCACGTTCCCGCGCGGTAGGCCCCGTGCCCGTCCCACAATTCGCCGGAAAGGACAAAAATCTCTTCGCCGCCTGATAGCTCCGTCTCGACGAGATGGGTTCCCGGCGGCATCCGCTCAAGGGTTACGCTTTCTCCGGTGTCGGGCGCAAGATGAAGCGGCAGCCGTAACAGACCATTTGGCTCCGCCGGCTTCCAGACCGCCTTGCTGGTGTCGACGACGACCCGCCCGGTTTCGGTCGGTTTCATCTGGCGCAGTTTGACCAGGATGGTGCAGCCGCCAGCCGTTCGCGGCGCATGGCGGCTGCGCGGCGGATTGCGGACATAGGTGCCCTCGCCGTAGTCGCCGTGCTCGTCGGAGAAAACGCCGCTGAGGACGAAGAACTCTTCGCCGAGCGCATGCTCGTGTGCCGGAAACGTGCTTGCGGGCGCGTAGCGGACCAGCGACGTGGCGCGCGCGACCTCGCCGCCGATGCGGTCGAGCAGCCGGCGTTCGACGCCGGCCTGCGGCGAGGCAATCCAGGGCATCGCGCCGGTGGCGATGACGACGCGCTGGGTGAAGTCGGCGTTGACGCGTTGTTCCGGCATGTGCGGCTCCTCAAAAGCGTTCGGAAAACGGTCGCAAATCCATCTCGTGGGCCCAGGCCGATGGCGGTTGCGCCGCCAGATCGAGATAGGCTTGCGCAACTGCGCGCGGATCCATCCGCCCGCTGGGCGTTGATCCGAAACGCTGGTCGGTCTGCGGCGCGTCGATCAATCCGTCGAGCACGACATGCGCGACATGCACGCCCTTCGGGGAGTATTCACGCGCCAGCGATTGTGCCAGCCCGCGAGCTGCGAATTTTGCAGAGGCGAAGGCCGAGAAATTCGCGGCGCCGCGCAGCCCGGCCGTGGCGCCGGTGAAGATGATCGTACCCTGCTGACGCGTCGCCATATGTGGCACGACCGCTTGGGCCGCGACCACCGCGCCAAGGCACGCCACGCGCCAGGCCAGTTCGAATTCGTCCGTCGTCGTCTGGTCGAACGGTTTGATCGCAAGCCAATGCGGATTGTGGATCAGAACGTCGATGCGATCGGCATAGGGTTTGATCGCAGCCGTGGTATTCGCCGCGTGCGTGATGTCGCACGCGAGATGGATGTAATTGCCGCCGGCCTGTTCGACGCGACGGGTCAGATGCTCGGTTGATCGCGTGGTGCGGGACAGGCCGATGACGTCATGGCCGGCTTTGGCAAAAGTCTCGGCGATCCCGGCGCCAAGACCTTCGGCCACGCCGGTGAGCAGCAGCGTGCGACGGCGGCTCACCGCGGTCAGATCCAGCGCAGGATGCTGGCAATGATCGCGATCTGCGCCAGCCAGCCGGCGGTGAAGGTCAGCGTGCGCGCGGCGGGAATGCCGGCCGAATAGACCACGAAGTGCGCGAGGCGGGCGAAGAAGTACACCACGACCGCGGCTTTGGTGGTGCCGTTCGAGATGTTCAGCACGTGCGCGGTGAGAACGATCGGCGCGAAGATCGCCAGATTCTCGATCGCGTTGCTGTGCGCCTTGATGGCGCGCTGCGCCCAGAGCGAGTGCCCGCTGCTGTCGGGCGCACCGCCGGCGAGCGTGCCGCCGAGCCCGTTCACGGCCATGCGGTTGAGCACATAGGGCACCCAGAAAAGCGCCGTCATGAGTGCGGTCAAAATCAGCCAATAAAGTTCTGTGGTCACGGCCCAGCCCCTGTTTTGAGAAACGAAGGCCGTTCTATCTACCTATTAGTAGGTAGAGTCAAGAGATGTGCGCGTGAAACGCCAAATCGTTCGATATTAAAGGATGTTAGCGATTATGACCCGGTCGAACCAAAACCGCCGCTGCCGCGGCCGGTCGCCGACAATTGTGTCACCGCCACCAGTTCCACTTGCGTCACCGGTGCGATCACCATCTGCGCGATGCGCTCGCCGCGCCGGATCGGAAACGGCGCCTCGCCATGATTGATCAACAGCACGTTGATCTCGCCGCGGTAATCCGCGTCCACCGTGCCGGGCGAATTCAAAACGGTGATGCCGTGCTTGGCGGCGAGCCCTGAGCGCGGCCGCACCTGCGCCTCGAAGCCCGGCGGCAGCGCGATGGTCAGGCCCGTCGGCACCATCGCGTATTTGCCCGGCGCCAGGATCAACGGCGTTTCCGCCGGCACCGCCGCCAGCAGATCCATCCCCGCAGCGTCGGCGCTCTGATAGGCCGGCAGCGCCAGACCTTCGGCGTGCGGCAATTGCTTGATGTCGACCTTGATGGTGGCGCTCACGAATTCTTCTCCAGCGATTTTGCGATTCGCGCCACCAGTTCGGTTGCGACCTGTTCCTTGGTCATGACAGGCCAGGACTCAACTTCAATGCTGTCGCCGCCGTCGCGCGTCAAGAGATGCACGGTGTTGCGGTCGCCGCCCATCACGCCTGAGGCCGGCGACACGTCATTGGCGACGATCCAGTCGCAGCCCTTGCGCGCGATCTTGGCCTTGGCGTTGTCGATCAGATGTTCGGTCTCGGCGGCAAAGCCGATCACCAGCGGCGGGCGCTTGTCTTTCAGCTTTGAAATCGTCGCCAGGATGTCGGGGTTTTCGACCAGTTGTAGCGGCGGCATCCCGGCGGAAGTCTTTTTCAATTTCTGCTCACCCTGATTGGCAACCCGCCAATCGGCCACGGCAGCTGCAAAGATCGCGATATCCGCGGGCAGCGCGGCCTCGACCCGATGCAGCATGTCGCGCGCTGACTCGACCCGTATCACCGTGATGCCAGCCGGATCGCGCAGATCCACCGGACCGGACACCAGCGTCACGTCGGCACCGGCGGCTTGGGCCGCGGCGGCGATCGCAAAACCCTGCTTGCCGGAAGAGCGGTTGGCGATATAGCGCACCGGATCGATCGGCTCATGGGTCGGGCCCGCGGTGATCAGCACGCGTTTGCCCATGAGGGGACGCGGCCGTGGCGGGCGCAGGATATCGACGGCTGCTGCGGCAATCTCCAACGCCTCGGACATCCGGCCGACGCCGCCTTCGTTGGCCTCAGCCATCTCGCCGGCATTGGGGCCGATCATGAGGACGCCGTCGCGCCGTAGCTGAAGCACGTTGCGGCGGGTGGCGGGATTATTCCACATCAAGGGGTTCATCGCCGGCGCCAGCAGGATCGGCCGGTTGGCCGCCAGCAGGATGGCGCTGGCGAGATCGTCGGCATGGCCTTGCGCCATCTTCGCCATCAGATCCGCGGTCGCCGGCGCCACGATGATCAGGTCGCAGTCGCGCGCCAGACGAATATGCCCGGCGTCGAACTCGCTCTCGGCGTCGAACAGATCGGTATAGACGCGCTCATGGGCCAGCGCGCTCGCTGAAAGCGGCGTAACGAATTGCTGGGCGGCCTTGGTCAACACGCAGCGGACCTCGATACGCCGCTCCTTCAGCCGCCGGATCAGCTCCAGCGACTTGAAGGCGGCAATGCCGCCGCCAATGATCAGCGTGACGCGGGCCTGGTCGGTCGCCGCCGCAGGGCGCGGCGCAGGAGCGCTGGCGAGAGCCGCCATGGGGGAGGGTGACGAAACCGGGAATTCGGTGCGGCCCTGGATCAGGTCGCCGAGGATGACCCGGACTTCCTCTTCCACCGAGCGGCCGTTACCGGCCGATCGCAGCCGCAGATAGGTCTTTACCGCGTCGTCGAGTTTTCGGATGGTCAGGCTGGCCATGACGGGCTCCAGACAGGCGTTGATATCAATGCTAGCACAGCGTGCCTACATTGCAATCACATCTGCCTGATGGCCACCAGAATCCCGATAAAGGTCGCCGCAATGACCCAGAGCGCCACGGTGCGCCAGCGGCTTTTGCGGCCTTCGGCCCGGCCCATGGCTGCAATCGTCTCCGGTGACAGCGTGAGGCCCTCCCGGGTCATCTTCTCCAACTGCTCCAGCACGGCGACCGAGCGCGCGGCGATCGCGGGCAGGCCGGCCAGCACCCGGCCGAGATCGCCGGCGCCGGACACCGCGCCTTGAATGCGCCCGATCGGGCCGAGATTACGCTCGATCCATTCGCGCACCACGGGATCGGCGACCTTCCAGATGTCGAGCTTGGGATCGAAGCCGCGCGCCACGCCTTCCACCACCACCATGGTCTTTTGCAGCAGGATCAGTTCGGGCCGGGTCTGCATGTCGAACAGCCCGGTGACCTCGAGCAGCAAGGTCAGCAGTTTCGCCATCGAGATATCTTCGGCGATGCGGTTGTGGATCGGCTCGCCGATGGCGCGGATGGCTTGCGCAAAATTCTCGACCGAGTGGTGGCCCGGGACATAGCCGGCTTCGAAATGCACCTCGGCGACGCGGCGATAATCGCGGGTGATGAAGCCCAGCAGAATTTCTGCAAGGAACCGCCGCTCCTTCAGCCCCAACCGGCCCATGATGCCGAAATCGACCGCGACCAGCCGCCCGGCGTCGTCGAGGAACAGATTGCCGGGATGCATGTCGGCGTGAAAGAAGCCGTCTCGCAGCGCGTGACGCAGGAAACTCTGGATCACCTTGCGCCCGAGATCGGGCAAATCGACCTGCGATTGTTCGAGGCGGGCATGGTCGTTGAGCGCGATGCCGTCGATCCACTCCATCGTCAGCACGTTGTGGGTGGTGCGGTCCCAGTCGACGGTAGGCACGCGGAAATCCGGGTCGTTGCGCGTATTCTCCGCCATCTCGGACATCGCGGCTGCTTCCAGCCGCAAATCCATCTCCATCGCGACCGAGCGCGACATGGTGTTGATAACCTCGATCAGCCGCAGCCGGCGCGCGTCGGCCGAATGCGCTTCGGCGTTATGCGCGACAAAGAAGAAATCGGCGAGGTCGCGGCGGAAACGCGAGGCGACGTTGGGGCGCAGCACCTTGACGGCAACGGATTTGCGCACCCCATCGCGCTCGGTCTCGCCGCGGTGCACCTGCGCGATCGACGCCGCGGCAACCGATGGCCCGAGGCTCGCAAACGCCTGCGCCACAGGGCGTTCCAGCGAGGTTACGATCACGGCTTCGGCCTCGCTTTGCGAGAATGGTGGCAGCCGGTCCTGCAAACTTTCCAGATCGCGCGCCATCGCAACCCCGACCACGTCGGGCCGGGTTGCGAGAAATTGTCCGAGCTTGAGATAGGCCGGCCCGAGCCGGGTCAGCGCGCGAGATAGCCGCGGACCGGATTTGGCGCCGGGCCGCTCGATGATCCGCGCCAAACGTAATGCGAGCTGGCCGGGCGGCGGCACCAGGCTGGGATCGACAACGCCGAACACGCCTTCGCGCGCGAATACGAAAGCGGCGCGAACGAGCCGCGCGATGTGGGTCGCCGCAGAGATCACAAACGCCAGCCCGAATGCAGCGCCACGATACCGCCGGAGAGACTTTCCCACTTCACCCGCGAAAAGCCGGCGGCGCGGATCATCTCGGCAAAGGCATTAGGCCTGGGAAATTTCCGGATCGATTCGACGAGATATTGATAGGAGTCCGCATCACCAGTCACGGCGCGGCCGAGCGGTGGGATCACCTTGAACGAAAAGAAATCATAGAGCCGGTCAAGGCCAGGCACGTCGACGGTAGAGAATTCCAGGCACAAGAATCTGCTGCCGGGCCTCAGCACGCGATAGGCCTCGCTCAGCGCGAGGTCGATCCGCGGCACGTTGCGGATCCCGAAGGCGATGGTGTAAGCGTCAAAGCCGCGATCGGGAAAATCAAGCGCTTCCGCATTGCCTTCGACGAACGAAACCTGCTGATCGAGATGCCGCGCGGTGGCGGGGTTGCGGCCGACATCGAGCATATCGGTATTGATGTCGCAGACGGTGGCGCGAAAGCCCGAGCCTGCAGCCTTGGCGGCGCGGAATGCGATATCGCCGGTGCCGCCGGCAACATCGAGCAGAGCGAATGGCGCCTCACTCTTCGGCGGATTGAGTTGAGTGATCATGATGTCCTTCCAGACCCGGTGCAGGCCCGCCGACATCAGATCGTTCATCAAATCGTAGCGTGACGCCACGCTGTGAAACACCTCGTTCACCAGCGTCTGCTTATCCCCAAGGGGTACGTCCCTGAAGCCAAAATGCGTCGTTTGGTCCGGCCGATCCATCAAATTATCTCCATGTCCGGACCATAGCGCGGCTGGTTGAAGCGCGCTAGAAGCGTGGCCGCGCGTCATTTAAGGGGCTGGGCGCAACGAGAACGTTGGTTAATCTGCAAGGACTTGCCATGCCGGCACGATTCACCCGTACCATCCCCACCCTCAGGATCTTCGATATCGCCAAAGCTAGGGAATTCTATCTTGAATTCCTCGGCTTCAAGGTCGATTTCGAGCATCGCTTCGAGCCGGATTTGCCGCTGTTCATGCAGGTATCGCTGGGTGATGTCATCCTGTATTTGAGTGAACACCATGGCGACGCTTCGCCCGGTGCCAGAATTGTTATCGAGACAACAGGTCTTGCCGAGTTTCACGCAGAGCTTTCGGCGAAGAAATATGGTTATGCCCGTCCGGGGCTTGTCGAGCAGCCCTGGGGAGCGACCAGCATGACCATTGCCGATCCGTTCTTCAATCACGTCGAATTCAGCGAACGCCACACTGACGCGAACAAGGCTTGAGCCTGGGGGGCCGACGAAAATGCCTGAATTACCCGAAGTCGAGACCGTCCGCCGTGGCCTGCAGCCTGCCATGGAGGGCTCGAAAATCGTCAAGGCGGAAGCCCGGCGCAAGGACCTGCGATTTCCCTTTCAAAAAGATTTTATCGCGCGGCTGGAAGGCCAGACCGTGACCGGCCTCGGCCGCCGCGCCAAATATCTGATGGCGGATCTGACCTCTGGCGACGTGCTGTTGATGCATTTGGGCATGTCCGGCTCGTTTCGCGTGCTGCAAGGCAATGGCGGCAACACGCCCGGGCAATTTCATCATCCGCGCAGCGAAGACCGCGCCCATGACCACGTCGTGTTCCACATGTCGTCGGGCGCATCCGTGGTGTTCAACGATCCACGCCGCTTCGGTTACATGAAGATTATCGCCCGCAACGCGCTGGAAGACGAGCCGCTGCTGAAAGGGCTCGGTCCCGAACCACTCGGCAACGAATTCGATGCGGCGATGCTGGCGCGCGCCTGCGCCAACAAGAAGACCAGCCTGAAGGCGGCGCTGCTCGACCAGCGTGTGGTGGCGGGACTTGGCAACATCTATGTCTGCGAAGCACTGTATCGCTCAAATCTGTCGCCGCGCCGGCTGGCCGCGACGCTGTCTACAAAAAAGGCTGAGCCGACCGACCATGCCAGGCGTCTTGTGGGATCGATACACGATGTCTTGAATCAGGCGATCAAGGCCGGCGGTTCATCGATCAGCGACCATCGCCAGACCTCGGGCGAGCTGGGTTATTTCCAGCATCGATTCCAGGTCTACGATCGCGAAGGCGAAAAGTGCCAGACCGCGCGCTGCGGCGGCATCGTCCGGCGCTTCGTCCAGAACGGACGCTCGACCTTCTGGTGCCCGAAGTGCCAGAAGTAGCCGCACGCGGGCACGCCTCATGAATACACCGACGATCCAGACCTCGCGTTTGATCTTGCGACCGCTTGCGCCCTCCGATGCGCCGGCGATCCAGCGTCACTTCAACAACTGGAACGTGATCAGGAATCTCGCCTCCGTCGTCCCCTGGCCGTATCCGGATGATGGCGCGGAAACGTTCATCCGGCTTCAGTTGGAAAAAATCGCGGCGGGTGAGGAGATCTATCATTGGGTTTTGACGCTGCGATCGGATGATGCCGGGGCGATCGGAAATATCCACTTTCGACCAGGCGCGGACAGCCCGAAAGGCAATCGAGGATTCTGGCTGGCCGAGCCCTATTGGAATCGCGGCCTGATGACCGAGGCCATTTCGGCGGTGAACGATTTTGCTTTCATGACGCTCGGTATCGAAGAATTCCACGTTTGCAACGTGGTTTCCAATGAGGCGTCACGTCGCGTCAAGCAAAAGACCGGCGCCGAATTCGTCGGCTATATCGAACTCGCACATCACAACGGCCAGTCGAAAACGGAAAGATGGCGCGTGACGCGGGAAAACTGGCTGCGCCTGAATCCGAAATAAACGCAACAACGCGCCCCCTCTTCTGAAGGAGCGCGCCGCTGCTGTTGGCGTCAACCCGGTCGGAAAGATCAGGTGACGAACGCTGCCGCTTCAGCAGGCGTCTCGATGAAGACAGGGGCAAGCGGGGCTTCCGGCAATTCGCCGGCAAGATCCACTTCCTGGATTGCCGCGCCGGCATTCAGCCGGGCGTCGATCCATTGCCAGAGGCCGCGGATTTCTTCCGCCGATTTGCTGGCCGGCGCATATTCGTTGACCGCAAGGCCGGCGCTGAGCGCGTCCTGGTGATCGTTGCGCATCACGATGAAGGGCAGGGCGACGACGCCGGAGATATCGAGCGCCGCCTCTTCGCCGAGCGTCGCGGCCGCGTTGCTGAGACGCTGGCCGCGGATCGGCGTTTGATTGAGGATGAAGGCGAACGGCTTGTTCCAGGCCCTGACCACGCTGAGCGTCGATGCGGTGGCCTCGATGTCGGCGATGCTCGGGCGCGCCGGGATCAGGCACAGATCGGCATGGCGGATCGCCGATGTCGTTGCGGCGTTGACGCCGCCGGCGGTGTCGATGATCGTCAGCGTGACGCCGTCGCGGTCGAGCGATTGCAAGCGCTGCTCGACGTCGCCGGCTGCATAGACCGGCTCGACGATCGGCTCGGCATAGGGGCGCCGGCTCTGCCAGTTCGAAAGCGTTCCTTGAGAGTCGGTCTCGATCAGGCGCACATTGTGGCCGGCCTGGATGGCGGCAAGCGCGAGCCCGATGGCAAGCGTAGTCTTGCCGGAGCCACCCTTTTGGGTGGCCAAAACGATCGTCTGCATTGAAGGGTCCTTTGGATAGCTTTTCAGGGTTCTGTGGGTACGCCACACCAAGTCGCATCCGCATTCTGCGGTGCCGAGCTATTGCTCGCTCAGACCTGTCCTGTCCGATCCAAAGGCCTCTGGGATCGCGGTCGTCCGAATCAGTAACACTGCAATGATGCCGGATTATAAAAATGTGGCTATTCCGTATGACTACTGCCGTAGTTCAGCTAATGTTTTGATCTGAACGACAAACAAGAAAAGCGGGAAGCAAGCATGACTGGCAACTGGCGGGATCGCGCGGCCACCACCTTTCAATGTCAGAAGCAGCCGGCGTCCGCGAGCCGCGGCATGGTGGTCAGCAATCATCCGCTGGCCTCGAGCGCAGGCGCCGAAATGCTCGCGGCCGGCGGCAACGCCATCGATGCCGCGATTGCAACGCTGTTCACGCTGACGGTGGTCGAGCCAATGATGGTCGGCATTATCGGCGGCGGCATGGCGCATATACGCACGGCCGACGGCAGCCATCGCTTCATCGACGGCCAAAGCACGGTGCCGCTTGCGGTCCGTCCCGACACCTACAGATCGAAACCGGGTTCGTCGCATGACGTATTCGACACGGTGGGCAATGAAAACCTGAACGGTCCGAAAGCGGTCGCCGTACCCGGCTCGCTGAAAGCCTGGTGCGAGACGTTGCAAAGGTTCGGCACCATGAGCCTTGCCGATGTGATGCAGCCCGCGATCAAGCACGCCTCGCGCGGCTATGCGGCGACGCCCTATCTCTGCGAATGCATCGGCGACAGCGCCGCAGTGATGTTGAAGGACAAGCCGATCGCGGCGATCTATCTGCCGAAGGGTGTGCCGCTCAAGCCCGGCGAGCGCGTCGTGCAATCGGAATACGCGGAAACGCTGACATACATTTCGCAGCATGGCGAAGCGGCGCTCTATCAAGGACCGCTTGGCGATATCCTGGTCGACTACATGAAGGCGCATGGCGGCTTCATCGCCCACGAGGATTTGGCGACCTACAGGACCGTCGAGCGCCTGCCGATCCGCGCCGACTATCGCGGCTGGGAAATCATGGGACCACCACCGCCGGCGGCTTCCGGCGTGCACATCGCGCAGATGCTCAACATCCTCGAAGGTTACGATATCGCCGGCCTCGGCTTCGGTTCCGCCGCGACCGTGCACTACCTCGCCGAAGTGTTGAAGATTGCCTTCGCCGATCGTGCCGCTGCTAGCGGCGATCCGGATTTCATCAATGTGCCGATCGAGCGGCTGACCTCTAAGGCCTATGCCGGGGAACGCCGCCGCGCGATCGATTCCAGCCGCGCGCAAAAATGGGGTGCGGGTGTCGCGCAACTGGAAGGCGCCCACACCACGCATATGACGGCGGCAGATGCGTTCGGCAACGTGGTCGCGACCACGCAGACCATCAACAATCTGTTCGGTGCAAAGATACTTATTCCCGGCCTCGGCACGGTGCCGAATAATTACATGAACC
>Ga0307508_10007135_pt1 | contig 10408 bp, 5 predicted proteins | sample 9_EM_MG_FD_203089 | JGI IMG/M metagenome (GOLD analysis project Ga0307508, IMG submission 203089) | Populus trichocarpa ectomycorrhiza microbial communities from riparian zone in the Pacific Northwest, United States - 9_EM | ecosystem: Host-associated > Plants > Roots > Unclassified | place...
GTCCACTCTCGCAAACTGCAAATCGCGTGCCTCTAGCCTCGAATTAGAGAAAGCGTTTGATTCCTAGTTAATTAGTACGCTGAGATCATAGCCCTCTACCTCTAGCAGCCATGAATTCTTCTATCTTGTTGCTGTTTTTGGGAGATGTCCCAGGAAGGAGCAAGTCATAGGTCCATAATATATAGAAGGAGAAGGAGATGAAGCTATATATATAATCGTAGGTGTCCGGACCAGCTTACACGTATCTCGATCAATCTTTTGATATCCTGAAGTTAATCATATAAGTCTACGGTGGTCATGAGATTTATGGGACTCGAACTGGTGACTTTTGAGAAGTAAACTCAGGGTCTGACTAGTTAAATTGTTCATGGTAGAAAAGAAGCTGTATTGTTGTGCTTGGTCATGGACATTCAAGTTGTAAACATGGTGAGTTGAATTAATGTCGATTAATTATTTTGAGGATTGACTGCAAGTTTTGGTTTTCTAGATGAATTGACCTTCTTGAGATGCAAATTTGCGAAGCAGTAAAAGCCTTCAATGTTAATTAGAGTAAGATCGAAAACGAATGATAGGCATTGAAGTGAAGGCATGAGAAGCGTGAAAGATGAATGCTTCAAAAATCTTTATTGGAGAGAACAAAAATCTGTAATTTTATTAAAGTCAATTGAGTGGCCTAACAAATATACTGCTTAATCTTAATTTAAAGTTCATCTTAGTGGACCTTAACAAAAATTAAGAAAAATAAAATTAGCATTGCAGCTACATTATATTAAAAAAAAATTAAAAAACAGAACATGCACATTTTCACAAAACCATTATGGATGCCAATGTTCATCCTAACAATGATTTTTTTAAAAAAAATTCAATTTCGACTTTTATTTCTTTGCCATTCCATCATGACACTTAATTTCTGGATCCATTTATGCAGTACAATTTACTTTTATTTACATGCTATCGTATATTCGAGGTCTTTGCAAATATTTCATTAATGAATTGAATATTAATTTTACAAAATAGATTTTGTTGTTGGAAAACAAATTAAAAAACAAGGGTTTGATTTTTTTTAAAAAAAAAAATCATTCCAGTCTTTTTTTTTTTGTAAAAGATGTGAAAAACTTCAGTTTGATCTCTAAAGTCTTAATTTATTTATATTATTTGGTCCATGTTGTTTTGAGACTTCATGTTTAGGTCTTAAAGTTTATTTTGTTTGTGTTTTTATCCCTGGATGTTGGGGTAGGAGAGGTAAAGCTCTTGGAAAAAAGAGAGGGGAGAAACATTCAATCAACCACTTTTTAGTCACAAAAAAGGTTGATTTTGATGTCAAATTGTTTGTCTTAAAGAAGAGATTTCAATGGATGTAGTTTTTCCCTTTTAACATTGGTAAGAAAAAACAGATCAAGATTCATAAAGTTTGTTTTAATTCGGTTTGATTAATTTGTTTTTAAGAAAATTACATGGGTGTTCTTGAGGTGTTTTTAGGTGAAAATAAATTGAAAGTTAATTTTTTGGATCTTGAAGTTTAACCCTGATTTTTCCTTCACCGAAGATGGTTGAAAATGAATTGGTGAATGCCAAGTCATTTGTCCAAGAAAACAATGCATTGTTCGTGTTATTTAAAAAAGATAACCAGGTGCGCCAACCTAGCTTCCAGACCTAGACGACTTCAAATTTTTGGTTTTGAGTCGGCATGTGAGCTTATCCATCTAGGCCCAACAACACCTAGTTTATGAGTATTTTGGCCAATCACCTTCTACTTTCTTATTTTATTTCATTTATTCTTTGTATCTTGTTTCTATTTGAATTCCATGTTTTGCATTTTTTTTTTCTATCATATACATAGTTAATTTGTAATTTGACATCATATACATGATTCCTGTAAATACATTAAGTTTATGAGCTAAACAAAGCAAAAGAATCAAGTGTTACATCAAAAAGTCATCAAATAGTATGACATTTCATGTATAATAATTAATTTGTGAAAGTGAATTTCATATATTATTGACTTTTGTTTGTGTCATGAACATTAATAGGTTCTTGATGAAGTCATGGAAAAACTTCACATACAGATATTTGACTTACCCTGGTTGTTGAGTTATGGGCTTGAGTCGTACTTGTAAAACAAGTTCTTCATGGAAAGAGAGATACTCTGATGCGTAAGTCGGCATTTGAGTTTTTCTTACATGACAAGCAAATAAAAATTCAAGAACATGAAAATGATGTTTTTTGTGTGTAGAGAAGAGATGTGTGATTTTTTGTCTCGTGTTATTTATATGATGGAGAAGTGCAGAGATAAGTGTTCAAACCCCATTTTCTCTCTCAAAACCTGAGAATATATATCTTGGAGAATATCTAACAAATATCTAAAAATGTATTTGGTGAAATATATGAGAAAATATACTATTTATAAATAATGGATAATAGTGATGAATAGTACCATGCATGAATTGTACCATGCAAATAATACTATTTATAAATAGTAAAAAGAGATAAGGTAAGGTAGCTTGGTCAAATCGACCAAGGTAAGAGAGAGAAAAAGATGACAGAATGGAGCTCAGTTTAATAGAGTCTAGGACTTAGGACTTGTTCTGAACAAGTTTTGCATGACAAACACTATTAATGAATAGTAAATGACAGTACTATATCGAGCTAAGAGAAGAGAGGAAAATAAGGGGTTGAAGCTCGATTTGACTGAATCTGGTAAATACTATTCATGAATAGTAAATTAAACTATAACAAGCTAAGGGGTGAGAGAAAAGAAGCAGGAAGAGAAAAGAGCTTGATGAAGCCACAACTTAACCAAGTTTTTTCTTATCTTTTTTTTTTTGTTGTATTATAACTTGCACCTCAAAGTCTTATAAACATAAATGTTGGAAGACTTTATCTAGCTAAAGAGGGGGAGAAAATACTTACAGTGCAAAAATTTACTTTTATCGCTATGCTTGCACAAAAGTGTCATTTGTATAGGCGTGCCTTTAAATTTTTTCCATTAAGAGATTTTTGTTAATGTTTGATGGAGAAATATCCATGATCTTTCTATAGACATTTGGTTACAAGAACTTGGAAACATTGGTCACGAAGACATGAAGAGAGTGGTCATAGTGACTTGAAGATAATGGTCATGAAGATATGGAAAGATTTGGTCATAAGAACCTAAAGATAGTTGTTACGAGAACCTAGAGACATGGCCACGAAGACCTAGAGATATTGGTCGCAAAGACCTAGAGAAATTTGGTCACAAGAATTGAAGAATTGGAGATAGTGGCCATATAGACTTGTGATTGAGAGATTGACTAGCTATTATCGCTTAAACTCCTTATCATTTACAAGCCAGTAGCCATTATTACGATTCATGGAATAGTAAATTGAATGTGAAGCTCAGTTAGTCCAAGCCTTGAAAAATACTATTCATGAATAGTAAAACCAAGTTATGCATAAAGTAATGCTACTGTTCATAAACTGTAAAACCAAGTTATGCATAATAATATAACAGTACTAACTAAGCCATGCATAGTTTAGTTTATTCTATTAAAATACAAAAAAGATGGAGATTCAAATCTTTAGAGATAATCTATGGTTTATTTAATCTTAGGCAACAATGTAAGTGCATGGACTTCTCTCCCTAGCTTTGACTGTTTTTTCTCTCTCTTATAAACTAGTGGAGGTGACCACTGATAATCAATTGTTCTATTGTTTTTTAGTGCATGACACTCCTTAGTGTTATGCTCATTCTCATGGTGAAAAAGACAATTTATTGGGGTTTTTTTGTGTCTAAACCATATTTTATTGGAGGTGGATGTTATAAGAAGTCTTTTCTTTGAATAACAGTTAGCCCCTATATTCTTGTAGTGGTCAAAGGTATGATCATGAGCTCAGGGAATGTCAAATAATCATAGATGTGCCCTCTAGTTTTCCTTTTGGATTTTTTTTATTGGAGATTGATGGCGTGGTGAAGACTTTACCTATATTTGGAAGCATGGATGATTTTGTCTAGTCACGCTAGCTTATTCTAACCTGTTGTAATTTTTCCTCACGTGTTTGATGTTGAGAAGACTTTTATCAGAAAGTGTGTATAACCTTTCTCATAAGGAATAGTTATAGACCCCATTCATCAAAGTTTCAATGGCGATGAGTTTAAGCATATTCTCCACGCATAAGAATTTTTCATTGAACCTTTTAAGATAGGCTCTAGTACTTTTATTTTTTCATTATGTGACTATGAAGAGTTATATGGTACTTTTTTAGAAGGAATGTTTATGCTAAAGTGAGAGATAAGCTTCACAAAAAGATTATGAAGACTTATGGTAGAGGCATGTTTTAGGCTATGATACTACATTTTAACATATTCGTAAAAAGTTGTTGGAAGAACTTCATATATAACATTAATGTTTTATGTGATAAGCTCTAGGATTTTTTTTCACATTTTAGATGTTCCCCTGAAGGTCTATAAATCCTTCATAGTTATCTAGACTGACTTTTATAGAGACACGGTCTTTGAGTTTGTAACACTATGTGACAAAATAGAGTCTTTTGGTGAGCATTGTGTTGTAGCTCACGGACTAGTAAAGTCATGGAGGTTGTCTGACGCCTAGGTCTTTATATGGTGGAGTGAGGTGATGAAAAATGATGGAGACTAGATTGTTTGGAGTGTCTCATGCAAGAATGAGATATGTATCTCATTTTTATTGTAAGATTGCGAGTGTTACTCGTATATAAGTCATTTTACCTTGTTTCTCTATAGAAATGGAGTTGTAAATGTGTGTACTTAGTGCATGTATAGAGGCTTGTTGTTGTGTATGAGAAATAATGCGAAGATACAGTTGCATCACCACAACATCGTTAAGTAAATGAATTTGATTGCAAAGTTGTTGAAGCCCAATAGGAGCTGGAGTCTTTGTGGGTAGATCAATCACCCTTTCTTATTCTGGAGTCTCGTCCGTCATGGAAAGATTTAAAAAAAAAAATGAAAGGGAATGGACTAATTTTTTGTTTAAACTCATATAAACAGAGCCGCTGATGAAGTCATGGAAAAACTTCATAAAAAATACTAACTTTCCTTAGCTAAAGAGACCTAGGCCTGAGTCGTACCTGTAAAACAAATCCCTCATGAAATGAAGGACACTTCAATGCTTGAGTTAGTATTCAAGTTTTTCTCAAGTGACAAGCAAGTAAAAATTAAAGAAGATAAAAATGGTGCTTTTATATGCAGAAAAAAAAATGTGTGTTCTCTGTCTCGTGTTATTTGTATAATAGAGAAGTGTATAGATACGTGTTTAGACCCCCTTTCTCTTTTTGAAAACCTGAGAATATATAACTTAGAACATATGTGACAAATATCTTGAAAATATCTAGAAAAATATCTGGTTAAATATATGAGAAATGGTATTATTCATAAATAGTATGGATAATGATGGATAGTACGATGCATGAATAGTACCATGCAAATAGTATGGTTCATAAATAGTAAAACGAGGTGAGACAAGGTAGCTCGGTCAGACCCAACAAAGAGAGGAGAGAGAGATGAGCTTGGTCTCACCAAGTTTGGGACTTGGGACTCGTTCTGAATGAGTTTTACTTAGTAAACAGTATTCATGAATAATAAACGAAACTATACCAAGCTAAAGATGAGAGAGAAAGGGAAGAGAGAGAGAGAGAGAGAGAGAGAGAGAGGAGGGGTTGAGCCCGGTTTGACCGAGTCTGGGGACTATGGACCATAATCTTAAAACCTGGGTTGGTCTGATGGGTTGGTCGACTTGGGACCCGGCCGACCCAAGGCCATAACCGGGTCAAGTTTAAGAAAACATAGGGGAAGGAAAAAACTTGGGTGACCCGATTGCAACCCGTTGTCTATTTTTTTTAATAAAAATAACAACATTTTATTTTATAAAAAAAGTAAAAAATTAAAGGTCGACCCGAGATGACCAGGTCAAAACCTTTGACCCGGGTCTTGGTTCAGGTCGACCACCGGGTTAAGTTTAAAAACTATGTTTTGGACTTGTTGGGAATGAGTTTTGCATAATAAATACTATTCATGAATAGTAAATGAGACTATACCAAGCTAGGAGATTAAAAAGAAGATGAGAAGAGAGAGGAGCTTGATTCGGCCACAACCCAATCAAGTGTGGTGGACTCGGTTGGGCCATGAACCAACCGAGTGTATTGGGATTCAGTTTGGTCGAGGCCCATCAGAGCTTTTTCTTATCTTTTTTATTTTCTATTATATTATCAGTTCCTAATGTAGTGATTCACACATATTTTAGCCATCTCATCATTAAGAGTCCAAGTTGCAATTTAAAATGAGGAGTAGTTACTTTTTTCATGAATCATTACAAAATATTAGAAGAGTCTCGATTTTACCGCATATACATGCACATTTATGTTATAAAGTGTTTAGTTGATCCTTTTAATTACCACCACATTTCAAAATTTAACTAGCTTCTCTCTAATTGTTTTTTTTTTTATAAGTATTTTTTACTTAGAAATGTATTAATTTTTTTTTGTTAAAGTATACATTACATTTTGGTATGCCAAATAATTCACATAATAGATAAACAACAAAGGGCACTAAATTATTCTTTTTATTTTTTCCATGGATAGGATAGAATTATTCGGTCTTTAGGATGCTTTCCAATTTTTCAACTTTACCTTGCAAGTTGAAATAAACATTATGTCAGCTGAAAACAAAGGTACTATTATATAGTTTAACTAATCGTATGCCCCCACATTGCAGTCATAATCAATTGTTCATGTATAATCAATTTTAGTCATTCAATTATTCATATATAAATAATTGTTTAATAATTTAATTATGTCTTTTAAAATATTTTTTGTGTGTGTTATCAAAGTCGTTATATTATGTGTATTTGAACAAGAACATTAACAAAAATTTCACCCCTACAAATATTTAACTTAAATTTTATATATTTTTTATAGCATTTTATTTTTTTTCAACCGGGTATCAATTTTTAAATTTCTTTTTATGGATTGAAATTAATTTTATAAATTTATGTCCTGAGACTTCAAAAAGCAGTTAATTGTTTTTTAAAATTATTTAATATATATATTTTTTTCAATGCATATCAAATTTAGATATTTAATTATTCTCTTTTTTAATATAAAGAACTTATATTCGTGAAACCAAAATAAAAGGTAGTTTTTTTAAAAAAACAATATAATATATTTTATTTTCTTTATATATATTGAATTTAAAATTTTAATTATTCTCTCTGTTTTTAACGTATTATTTGATTTTATAATTTTATTAAGAAAGAAGGCTTATTTAAAAAATAACAACGAAACAAATAATCCATCATTAAACTCCTATACTAGCTAAAGAATCTTGATATATTAAACTCCTATATATTTTTAAACAACCTAAAAAATCTTGATATGTTTTTAAATAACCTAAAGAATCTTGATATGTGTTGATAGAGATAAGTTTCTTGATTTTTCTGTTTTTGCTTTTTATTCAAAAATATTTTATATGCATCTTAAACTAAAAGTTATGATATTAGCTTTTTATTGATTTGAAAAATAAGAATTTACAATAAATCTATGTGAATAAATTATGATTATAATATTTAGTTTAAAAACTTTCCTCGGTATTTTTTTTTCTTTTTCTGACTTGCTATCAATATTTTAATTTTAATTTTTATCTATATATGTGACAAGATAATACTCAATGTATGTGTTCAATTTTTTTAGATATTAAAATTTATTAATTAAAACTTAAATATATTGATAAATAAAAAATTTATATATTAAAACCATAACACCATTTTGAATAAAGTTAATTCGAGAATCTTGTTAACAAAAAACGAGAAGAGGAAGGGTTTTTTTTCAAAAAAACAAATTCATTATAATAGTTTTTTTTCACTTATTTTTGGCTTTTTTTTTTCAATTGATGATTTTTTTTAATTTTATTATTCAACATTAGATTATTGGAGATTATAATTTATTTTTTTAATTTATTTTTTATAAGATTATTCCAATCTCATGACTTAGACCACGATTCTGACTTAACTCAGTTGACTCGAGTTTTTATCCCTTTTCCTATAATTGAATTTTTTTCTCAATTTCATATTTTAATATTAGGTTGGTTGAGAATCATACTTCATGATTTGTCTCAATTTGCTTTTTATAAAGTTATTCTCGTCTCATGACTTGGGTTCCAAGTTTGCCAAATTAACTCGAGTTGACTCATGTTGTTTTTTTATATTTTTTTTACTTGATTTTTTTTTCAATTTTATCTTTCAACACAATGTTTATTAGGAATTGAGCTTCATAATTTATTTCAACTTGTTTTCATTAAGTTATCATAGTCTTATGACCGGGGATGCAGGTTCGATAGGTTAACCCGAGTTGACTCAAATTAATTTTTTTTATTTTCATCCTTTAACATTTGATTTATTGGAAATTAGGTTTCATAATTTGTTTTGATTTTCTTTCTACAGAGTTATCATAGTTTCATGCAAATTGGTAGGTTAATCTGGGTCGACTCAAGTCGATCGAATATGTTGTTGTCTCAATATTTATAAAAAATAAATATCATCTTGAATATTTATTTCGAGTCAAATTATGTTTTTACCAGTCATCCAAATTATCTTCGAACCTGCCAAGTCGATTGGGTCAATACCCACATGGTTTAAATTTTTTTTTTCTACTAGGAAAGATTCTAGCAATGCATAGATATTTTTTATATTAAAATTATTTTTAATCTGACCCATAGCGTAGAAGACCAATGAACATTATTCATTGGAATAATGATCATAAAAACATGCACCTGGCTCAAAAAAAATATTAAGTTAGGATTTGGGGGCAAAATGATCTTTTTACCTTGATTTAATGTCATTTTCAAATTAGTCTTTTTTATTTTTTGGAACAAATAAGTTACCTAAATGCCCTGAGAACAAAAAAAAAAAGATAGGTTAAGCCCAAGGGCTTTTATGTCCTTTTCAATATTTTATTAAAGTTAAATTACTTAATTATTCTTGGGTTCAAAATTAACAAAACTATTTTCTAGGATGTTTTGGTCTTTTCATCATGTTTGTTTTTTGCTAACGTCAAGTTAACTCAGGTGTTTTTGTATTTTAATAAATATTTAATATATTAAAAAAACTTTACTAGCACGTGTTGGGTCATCCGGTCACCAAACCTTACATTTTGCGGTGATGTTTGAATGGTCTCGACAGTCGACACTTCTTCTGCAATAAGACGACGAGTGTACCAAACACACTTCTAGATGGGCATCGGCGACCATATCTTTTCTTCTTCTTCTTCTCTCTCTCCACATTGAATTCCATATCAGCCTCTTCAAATATATATATATATATATATATATATATATCTGCGCGCACGCGAGGGGTAAATTTAGTTAATTTTTAATTATTTTGTTGTTTTAGTAATTTTTATTAATATTTGTGTTGTTAGAGATAATCATAGAAAACCCAAAAAATAAAAAATAAGATATAGAGTTGGGATTGAAATCATACCAATAATTAAGTATCACATGCAAAATTTGAGTTTGAGAAATTATTGGTCATAACTGAGGTTTGAATTGAAGAAAAAATCGAAGAAAAAGGTTTAAATTGGTTTAGTTTGGTTGAAGGTAAAAAAATTGAAAGTTCAAGTATGAGTTTGAAATAAATTGCTAATTTAGTAAATCAATTAAAAGCTTAACTGAAAAAAGAAAATTGAAATTGGGAGTCAGGCTTAAAAATGAATAATCGAAGAACCAAGGGCTGATAAATGATCAATCGAGAAATCAAGGACATATTTTGATTCGGTCAGGTCAAGATTGAAATAAATTAAGAGGAAAAGGTGCAAATTGACAAAAATAAGAGAATTGAAAAAAGGGGACTGATATGAAGTTTAGTGTGATTCAATAAGGAAACCTAATTCTAGTTGAGTAACAAAAACGACATCGTTTCACGTTACGTGAAAGGGGGCTTTTTTTTTTAAAAATTGGGGAGGAGCATGGTTTCAATCTTCAAACAAAACGATGCTTTTTTCTGCAGAAATTCTGGGTTTTGCCCATATGGAAGTTGATCTTTTGCCCTCTTTCCGCCCTAGTCCAAGCTGCCAATTGATCCTCCCAGGAAACGAAAAACACATGCCCGTAATATTGAACGTGTTGTCCGTGATCCTGAAGTAAGAAATCACATTTTCTGCCCTGATTCTCTCCCCGCAGATCGAGCCAAAAAGGGTTGGTGGCCAACACTTAAGCTAGTTTCCAGTCCGGATTCATCAGGAAAATCTTCAAGGATTCGGTTTTCATGAAGTCGATGATTGTTTCATTTCATAAAAGGATTGAGATTCTCCTGTAAAAGGCCACATTCAGATACACCAAATAGACTTTGTGAGCGCAACAAAACAGAGGGCACTTACATCCTTCCAAGAGAAATAAGAGACT
>Ga0307508_10007136_pt1 | contig 10408 bp, 16 predicted proteins | sample 9_EM_MG_FD_203089 | JGI IMG/M metagenome (GOLD analysis project Ga0307508, IMG submission 203089) | Populus trichocarpa ectomycorrhiza microbial communities from riparian zone in the Pacific Northwest, United States - 9_EM | ecosystem: Host-associated > Plants > Roots > Unclassified | place...
CCTGCGTTACATACTCCGTCAGCACCATGCGTATACAATACGAACAAACAACACGGGGAACCATCCACGACTCACACTCCATCGCGTCATTCAATGTCTCAAATAGCTCCACATATGGCTGCTCCAACAAGCCCACACTGCCTAACGCTTTGCCAACTTCCGCCCTCGAGACACCACAAAAGACGAGCACGACACCCTTGGCAGCCAACAGCCTCTGAACTCTTACAAACGCCTCCGCAGCTGACAGATCGACCCCAGCGACAAGCGAAAAATCGACGACGACAAAGCGGACCGGGTAAGCATAAAACGTCGGGTCATTGACGAGCGAACGAATGGTGTCTTCGACGTGAGAGATCGTGCCAAAGAAAAGGAATCCCTGGAGTTGGATGATGCGCGTCTGTTTGGACACTTCGTGGATGTATGCGCGGTGAGCTGCTGGACGGCGGACGGTGGAGACTGCGGTGTCTCCCGTGTAGCATGTTCGAATACTCCGCTGCTGGGAGTTTTGAATGACAAAGAATAAACCTGGGAGATGGCATGAACGGTGAGTCATTGCATTGTCGAAGGGGAAGAGGCTCGAACTCACAACTAACGACGATCCCAAACAAAACGCCAATGACAAAGTCCCAAACTGTCATGGTGACCATGATGCTTATTATCGTGATGTACTCCATCCTAGCCAGACGCCACATCATAAAAACAAGCTCCTGGTGCATTGGTTGTGCAATGCTCACCTGCTCACACGATGCCTCGTGTCCCACAACGCCTCCTTCACAAGGTCGATACCGAGAACAAAAATGAGCGCACCGACAACCATGACAGCTACGTGCGCGACGCATTCAGAAAAGTTTCCCAATGACTCTTGTGATGGACGTACGGATGTATGCGATTGGCCAGGTTCCAATAATCAGAAGAAAAAATGTGGCCACAGCGAGCATAAACCCAGCGACACGATTCCCTCCCCCCACACGATAAAATCTGTGTTGGACGATTTAGTTTTCAATACACAAAGGTGAGGCAGGGAGGGAAACAACTGACAAGAGTGTATTGACATAGACCAGATAATTCGGACTTTTGACACGTCAGTGTCCCGCCACAGCGCATGATAGATAAGAGCGTACACAGTACCAAGACACCCTGCAGCCAAGTTAGACATTCCGTGGGCAACAAGTTCTTTATCCGTGTCGACGTCTTCGTCCAATGATACAGCTGTACGAACCACGCACAAGACAATCAGTCAGCCAGGTATGCCTCAGAGAACAAAAGCTTGACACTCACCCAGAGCAGGAACATTAAGAGGAGGATGCAATATATTGAAAAACAGTCTAGTAGCCCAGCCAAATCAGCGACGTGTGTGGTTTCGAATTGAGCCACAAAATCACGCACAATGCGAATTGCGTAGGCAGCGTTCTCCAGATAGGACTCCACCGCACGGCATGCCAGTCTTCGTCACAGACCAAGAGCCAGCAGTTAGCCATCCACGACACTTCGGAAGAAGGGGGAAACACACCATAATAAGTGTAAAAGCTATACCAACTATCCACACCTCCGGCCTCCTGTGCGGTTTCGAACAACAATCCGTCCCGTCGCAGCGTGTCGAGATTGAGCCGGGCGGCCGCAACGACGATGTAAAAGACGACCGGTATGACTAGGAAGTCTACAATGCCAACTCAAAGGTGTGGCCAGAAAAGATAGGGGCAGAAGGCTCACAGATGGGAAACAAAAGTTGATGCTTCCACCTGGCGGTGATTACTCTCAACAGCACCGCCAGCGCAAGTGATGGGACCCACAGTGCGAGCGCATGTGGGTCGAAAGCAAAATATCGAAGGATTTCCCAAGTCGGTGGATCTAGGGCATCGGAAGGGAGACGCGTGCTGACTGTAAGTCTGCCACATTCACGAACCCATACAGGAGATACATGATACATGTCAAGACGACGAGGTTCCCCTTCAACCAAGGAGACTCACCCTGTCAGAATCAAAAATACCCCCACGCCGCCTATACACCTGTAGAACAAATCGCATCAGTCCGCACCATCATGCGCTATAATAGTGCATGAGCGGTGCTTACCCGACGAGAATATGTCTAGGGAAGAACCCGATAAGGACGCCAAGGCGAAGGTATCCAAGAAGGAAGAATGTGAATCCTGCATGGGGATCCGGCCATGATCAGATGGAGTCAGAATTATAGCGCCATTTTGAAATTCAAGGGAACAGTCCGGCTGCTAGTTCTGCACATTCCGAACAAGGGAAGCGAACTTCCTCAAACCACACAAAGGTGCAGCCTCGTGGAAAACCATACCTTCCTTTGCAATAAAGAATACCGCCCAGCAATGATGACTTACCGGTGAGCAAGCTAGACAATGCAAATGCCACAAGCGTGGTCGCTACGACCTCCCGGTTCATGTCATTCTTCCCGGCCCAGTCTTCGCCAATGAGATCTCGTGCGATTGTTGATGCGAGAATGTGGAAGAACGGCTATAAAATGTTATAAAATGAGTTCATTCACGCGAAGCAATACGAAAGCAGATGGATGCCGAGCAACAAAATGCAAACATCTCGAAGGAAGACAGAGGAGATAGTACGTACCACTACTTCAATCATCATACTCCCATTCGCACCCGCGAAATTGCTCCCACCAAAGGTATACACAAGCTGAGCAACGACCGTGCTAGATGATGATACAAATAAATATTGTCAGTTTAGTCCAGCACTCGTGACAACTGTGGACATCAAACAAAATAAAATCCACTTACGACACGAAAAACATGGACACGCCAGCACCTCCGAACTTGGCAAACAGGCCCGCAGCGGGGAATATGATCATACCATCTAATCAAATCACGTGAGTACTTGCTGGTAACCCCAACATTTCTTCGGACATAACGGTTTCCACGGGTCGCGCGCCCCGGACGCTCTTACGCGACTCGTCCGGACATCCGGGGCATCTGGGCGCAACAATTATGAATGGAACACGTACAAGAAATGCCATCCAAGATGTTCAGCAACGTGCCCAGGACAACGGCAGGAAGTGCTCTGAAAGCCTTTCGGCCTAGACTCGGATCGAGAACGCGCCGAAACGTTTCAGACGGCCCGGACAGGAACATGGTTGCGCCATAGTCGCCCGGAGTGCGTGGTTTTGCGTGCTCGGTGGCCACAAACACGTCTTCGTGGTGAAAGGTTGCGTGATTGGCACGCAGTAAAGAAGTTGTTTCATCAGGTATTCGTTGATCCGAGGGTTCTGGTTCCACCGCTTCGCGCGATGCCGCAGGGTGAAATCCTGCGGGTGATTTCGATCTCAGGCGGCATGGGGGCTCTGCAACAACGGACGAGAAGTAGGTGGGGCCTGGGCGTTCGTTGGTCGGTGTTACGGACGTTGGGGAAGTGGGATATTCCGATGTGCTGACACGTTCGTCCTCGGAGCGGACCTGCTTACCACTGAGAAATTCTTTGCTTCCATTGCTCTCCTGCCTACGAGCGAGGAGGATAGAGAGGGCGGAAGGTGGGCCTAGTGTTACTCCACGGGGAGTGAACGTGCCCGGTCTGGTGGTGGCGCTGGCGGAGTGACCTGTCGGACTGGAGTCGAATGTGTATGTGGATGCAGAGAGGTCCTCGTCGGCATCCATGTCTGTATCAGAAACCAAGGAGAACCGTGGGCTGCCTCTGTTCGTGTTGGGGGTCGAGGGGGCGAATGAAGATGGGAGAGGATGGGGGTATTTAAGAGACGGATGAGGAGCAATCCTGGAGATGGCTTCAGGGGTACCATCTTGGATCGTGCTGCTGGGAAAGATGAAAGAGTCACGGGATTGTGACACAGAAGCTAGAAAGATGTAACGGCAAGGTGTTGCTAAATTACGCTTACGGTGTCGCGAATGCAGTCAGAGACACGCACATTCGGAAGAAGGCTCGGTTGAACCCTGTGTGGCGTGGGCAGCCAGAGAAGACGGGGGAGGGCGGCAATCATACGAGGGGGATAGGCGGGGCGAAGGAGAATTGGCAAGTGGGAAACGGGGCATTACGGTGTTTGAGAGTTGGACTGTCCTTGCGCGTATGACGTCCTGCGAGCGAGGCTGACCTGAATTGCGAGGGGATGCAGAGTAGCCCATCGTCTGCAGCAGACTGGATGATAGGAGGTATGACAGGTGGATTTAGAAAGGCAAACAAAATACATACCCAGCTCGGCGCAAGACGGACTCGTCTGGAGGTGGCGACGCGGCGGGGAGTATAGGGTCATCGTCATCATAGTGGTCCCCGGCGTCTTCGGAGACGCGGCGGGGGTCGTGCACGCCGTGGAGCACGATGCGGGGACCGTCTGGGAAGGGCGAGGGGAGGGACATGAAAGGGAGACGAGACGAAAAGGAGTGCCATCGCCCGGCGCGCGACTGCCCGGCGTCATTGACTTGAATTGTCGTTTCAGCAAACATTAATTTCAAAACAGTAATCTCGGCACCGACCGCACTCAGACTATAGGTCCCTAAAAAATTAAATAAATAAAATCCGACCTTTGCCGCTTATCGCCCGTGTCACGTGGCACGCAGGCACGCGTTGTCTCCGCCGACGAGCTCGACGACGACGGCGACGGCGAGTGCCACAATGTCGAACACGATTCTGCTGTGCGTGTATTTACTTCTCAAGGAAAGCCAGCTCACAGACCGCCCAGCTACCCCCTCTCCAACTTTACGTTCAGGTGGGTCGTCCCCGCCGCTGTTCGACACCGCCCGACTCACCCTTGTTTAGCACCAAGGAAGCCCAGCCCGAAGAAGACCCCTCTGTTTCTGCACGTCTCCAGCGTCTCCAAAACAACTATGAAGACTTTGGCATGCGCCGCACCGTAGAGGGCATCCTCGTCGTGCACGACCATGGTCACCCTCACATCCTCATGCTCCAGATCGCGAACGCGTTTTTCAAGCTGTAAGTACCCCCCTCTCCGTGCACCCGCTCTAAGCCCTCGCAGTCCAGGCGACTACCTCAAGCCTGGTGAAGACGACATCGACGGCCTCAAGCGTCGATTGGACGAGCGTCTCGCCCCACCCTCTGAATCGAAACAGTTCAATGCATCGCACGGTGTCGACAACGAGTGGGAAATCGGAGACTGTCTCGCTCAGTGGTGGCGACCCAATTTTGAGACGTTCATGGTACGTTTGATCGGTCATCCACTTTGCTCCAAGCATCGACCGCGCGATTTCAGTACCCCTTTGTCCCCGCGCATATAACCAAGCCCAAAGAGTGCAAAAAGCTTTTCTTGGTCCAGATGCCCGAGCGCAGTATGTCTTCGCCACCTGCCGAGCCAGTCTTCTGATTGATTTGACTTGCGCTCGCAGAGGTGCTCGCCGTCCCCAAGAACATGAAGCTGCTCGCGATCCCTCTGTTTGAGCTATACGACAACGCAGCCCGGTATGTAGCTCGCAATTTAGTGGGCATACATCGCTTAGCGTATCGATATGCTAGATATGGTCCCCAGCTCTCAGCAATACCGCACTTGCTATCGAGGTACAACTTTATCTACCAGTGACAATCCCGCGCATGTGACTCTCGATCGCGCAACGTGCATCGACATTGGGAATCATCGTTCGTTGTGCCCATTACCCGCTTGGCATCCTTGGCCGTCATGTACGTCTGAGGCAGTGATAGTGATAGATTCGCATACATCAATGTCTGTTGTATTCGCACTGTGTAATCTGTTTGAGTGTTGTCTTTTGGCAATTCAGCACTTGCTGTGGTCGCCCCAATCGAGTAACCCCCCGTGTGCGGAGTCAACGAGGCACAATCCACCTGGCATTGTCAAGCTCACTCGCACCCAACGACAACTCTAACTTTGTCGCAAGCTCATTAGAGGATACGTTTTACGCCAATGCCGCCCATCGAAACCACCCCAACGTTGTCTGGATCAAGCGCCTCTACCCCTGTTAACGTCAAGCTGCTCCTGATAGGAAATGCGTCTGTTGGGAAGAGCAGTCTGCTGCTGCGGTTCTCTGATGAGGCATGGATACCCGAGGACGAGGCGACTGCTACGATTGGGGTTGATTTTCGGGTGAGTGAAACCCAGGCTCCACGGTGTCGTGTGGGAGGGTTACGGAACATGTCATGCCTCGAGCTTCCCGGATCTCCAATGCATGACGCCCTTGGAAGGACGATCAGACGGGGTACTGACGATGTACGATGACAGGTCCACAAGATGGAGGTGAATGGGCGGAAAGTAAAGCTTAGTATATGGGTCGGTTGGTCTCTCTCTTGGATGGAGACGAAACTAAACTCTTGGTTGAAAGGATACAGCTGGACAGGAACGTTTCCGGACCATCACGTCTTCGTATTATCGCGGCGCACAAGGAATTATTCTAGGTCCGTGCCACCTTTTCGTTGCTGTGCTATTTGCTCAAACGACGGGCAGTATATGACGTTGCCAACCGGGAAACGTTCGACGCTCTTCCGAAATGGTTTACAGAAATCGATACCTACGTGTCCACAACAGTACCCAAGATCATCGTCGGTAATAAACTAGACAAGGTATGTTCGATTCGCTCGCACCGCGCAGAGTCTGAGCGGGGGTCAGGAGCACTCGCGGCAAGTGCCTACAGACGAGGCGGCTGTTTTTGCAGCCCGGAAGGACGCGCTGTTCCTCGAGGCATCTGCCAAGACGGCATTTGGGGTGCAGGAGGTGTTTGAGGATCTGGTAAAGAGGATATTGGATACCCCTGAGCTGTGGGCGCCGGTGACACCCGAGGCGGCGCAGAATGCGCGGGAGGGGATGCCGGGCACGATTGAGCTGGCGCAAGAGACGAGCGGGGACGGGGGATGTGCGTGTTGACGTAATCAGCTACACGTGTGCGACCGGCTTGTGGTGAAATTTGAGCGCGCGCTGGCTTGTCATTGATTCGCCATGGCCCCGACCTCTGCCATCCACGCCGACGCTGCCCCGTCCTACCTCGACCGCGTCCACGACTTTGTCTCGGAAAACAGGCGCGCAATCCTCCTCGCAGCAGCAGCAGCCCTCGTCGCTGCCGGCGCTGTCTACTATGCTTCGTCCTCCGCACGACCGTCCTCCGGAAAGGGCAAGTCAAAGGACAGAAAGCCCAAGAAAAAGTCTGTAAACGACCCAGACGGGCCCATAATCGAGGAGATATCCTCAAAAGTCGAGGACGTCGACGGTCTGTCCCACCACCTCCCCCCTCGTGGCTCACGCTCACTCCGTCCCCTACAGAAAATGCACCGCTCTCCCCCGAGCAAATAGCTGCCATGCCGTTCGAGGTCCGTTCTCCCATTCACCACCCCACAACGTGCACCTCACTCCTCTCCAGGAACGCGTAAAACAGGCTGCGTCCCTCAAGACACGGGGTAACTCCCTCTACCAGGCACGCAAGTTCGACCAGGCCGTCGACCTCTACACACAGGCCATCGCGGTATCGCCACGACCAGAACCCGTGTTTTACAGCAATCGGGCCGCATGTCTGTCTCACCCCTGATCTATCCAACCACTCTATACTTACTCCGTTCCCAGGTTACATGTACATGTCTCCTCCACAACACGACCGGGTCGTGGCAGACTGCGACGACGCTCTGCGCCAGGACCCGAATTACGTCAAGGCCCTTAACAGGCGGGCAACCGCTCTCGAATCCCTGAACCGTTATGAGGAAGCTTTGAGAGGTTTGTTTCTGTTCTGAATATATCCGTATCGGACTCAATTATCTCTTTGCAGACTTCACCGCTGCGACAATTCTCGAAAAGTTCCAAAACGAGACGGCTGCACAAGCGGTGGAGCGTGTGTTGAAGAAACTCGCGATGGAAAAGGCGCAATCCATTCTGGCCGTGGGTGACCTGTCGTTCCCTTAACATTATCTCTCACACTAGCCATCCCGATCGAATAGACGCGGGAGCCTCGTTTGCCTTCGCAAACCTTTATCTCGGCATATTTCGCTGCGTTCCGGAAACGTGAGCTCTTGGCTGCGTCATCCGATTCGTCACCTGACCAGACCACAGGACCGCTTCCTACGCTTCCCGAGACCCCATCACAAGGCGACCAAACACTCTTGCTAGCCCTCGAGGCCCTCGAGGCAGCAGACTACCCGCATGCACTCACCCTCGTCAATGAAGCTCTTGAGCAGGGGATATCGTGGGATAACGGTCGCGCCGAGGCCCTCAACTTGAGGGGAACGTTCAAGTACGTCCATCATGCATACATGTCCCATTCTCCGAGTTCATACTCCCTGCAGGTTCCTGACAGCAGATGTTCGTGGAGCCAAGGCTGATCTGCTCGAATCACTCACTCTGAACCCTTCGTTCACGCAATCGCTAGTTAAACTTGCGAGCGTGCACATGGAGGAGGGTGACAATGCCCATGCAATGAAGTGCTTTGAGGACGCTATCAAGACCAACGAGGACGATCCCGATGTTTACTATCATCGAGGGCAGGGTGTGTTGGTCTCATCTCTGCCCGATGGTTGAAATTGATCTTTTTCAAGTGTTCTTTATTACCAACGACTTTGCGTCCGCCGCAACCAACTACACAAAATCGTCTACGCTGGATTCGTCATTCGTGTTCTCGCACATCCAGCTTGCCGTTGCACAATACAAGTTGGGCAACCTTGCTAACAGCATGGCAACCTTCCGACGGACGATGACGTCGTTCCCTTCAAGGGGTGAAGTCTGCAACTACTAGTACGTATCGTGGCAGAATATGAGTGGAGGGCAACTAATAGACTATGTTGTAGTGGTGAACTATTGTTGGACCAACAACGCTTCCAGGAATCCGTCGAGAAGTTTGACAGGGCGATCGAACTCGAGAAAACAAAGTCAGTTTTTTTCGCAATCTGCTGCTGCTCTGCGCTGAATTAGGATTGCTAGCTCCCCTCCCAATCCCCTGCCGCTTGTCAACAAAGCGCTTGCAATCTTCCAATGGCGCCAGGACCTTCCAGCCGCGGAAGCACTTTGCCGCGAGGCCCTTGTTCTGGACCCTTCATGCGAGCCTGCCGTTGCCACACTCGCACAGCTCGCTCTCCAAAAGAGCGAGATCGACGTCGCGATCACCTGGTTCGAGAAACAGGTCCAGATGGCGAGAGGAGAAGCGGAGATTACCGCGGCGCTCACTTATCTCGAGGTAAGCTAGCACGCGCCACCTGTATATTTGGTCATGTGAACTGAGTTTCTATTGTAGGCTAGCAAAGCTCAGTTGGAGTTCATCAGAAGCTACCCACAAATGGCGGAGCAGTTGTCCCAGATCGCACGTGGGATGATGTAGTTTTGAGTATCACCCGGTCATCTGCGCTAGTTGGTAAGCATGTAGGTCAGGATTTTCCCAGAGACTATAGAAACGCTCTGTCGATGAGGATGAGACAAATGCAACCGCCCCTGGTTCGCCTGCAAGTTATCATAGGTACACACGCTTTATTTCTATTTCCCCCTCCCCCGCTTTCAGCTTCTTCACGTCTGTCATGTCCATACACAGTTTTGTTGCGTTCGTCTACCTCTCCTACCGTCCTCGCTCTCCTATACGCCGTCTTTTATCCGAACGCTCGTCGAATCATGTCACGCATTCCTTTTACATGGTCGAATACCATCACACGCTCACCGCTCACTTGATGTCTTGCTGTGACTCGGATCTGAGAAGCCTTGCGAGGGGTGATGCATGTCATCCGAGTGTCATGAGGTGTACCGGCTGATTCAATGGAGGGAGTTCTTCAGCTGTCAAGTATGGTTTGTGAATTTGGATTGAAGATGCTGGACAGAGCCAAAGGTTTAAAAGCCTCTGAGAGTCCGGGAGTCTACGACACGACTCCGTGCCCCTGGGCTGACCCGGAGATGAACATCATTCGGATGTGTACCCAGTGCGCTGGCGCGGGTAGCACCGGGTAGTATGTACTATGTACCCAAGTCGTTGCAGCATCCAGAAGGCGCCAACGGAGGACGCGCGCGTGCAGCGTCGCGGTGATACATACCTTTGCACGCTCACGAATCCACGGGTTTGCTACCATCACCATCACGACGTACCATGATTCAGGTCTGTGGTCGTCAGCTCGCTCGGTCGCGGAGTATCGTCTGAGGAGTGTCACTACCGGGTGATCGGGGCGGTGGTCCGAGTATCGTCTTGAGGGGGGTTGGTAGTACCGGCTCAGAGTAGAGGCTGGGGCCTTTTGTTTTGTTCTTCAGCCGCGTCAGGTAAGGGGCGCCAAGATCCTGGAGTCCGGGTGTCTACGACACGGGCGTCACGACATCACGGCGACGGGGTGCGCTGATCTGGAATCCGGAGATCTGAACTTCATCGTGATGCAGTACCTGCGTCGCAGCGCTGGCCGCGTGTAAGTAGCAAGAGGGGGCGGGGGATCTCGGGCTCGGAACGCACGGAGGGCCGAGTGTCATCAATGAAGCGCCATGTAAATCTCCGAATACAGGAATTGGACTTGGTTTTCGCATCGCA
>Ga0307508_10007137_pt1 | contig 10408 bp, 8 predicted proteins | sample 9_EM_MG_FD_203089 | JGI IMG/M metagenome (GOLD analysis project Ga0307508, IMG submission 203089) | Populus trichocarpa ectomycorrhiza microbial communities from riparian zone in the Pacific Northwest, United States - 9_EM | ecosystem: Host-associated > Plants > Roots > Unclassified | place...
CAGGCGTGGGCGACGAGGACCTCGCGCTTGTTGGTGTGGTCGGGCGGGCTGACCACGCCTTGCTTCTCCATCTCCTCGACCAGGCGGGCGGCGCGGTTGTAGCCGATGCGGAGCTGGCGCTGGACCCAGGAGATCGACGCGTTGCGCGTGGTCGTGACGATGTAGACCGCCTTGTCGTACATGTCGTCGTCGGTCTTGCCGCCCGGCAGCGCCATCTCGCCGCCGCCCTCGCCATCCTCGTCGCGTGGCTTCAGGATGTCCATGTTGTAGACCGGCCGGGCCTGGGTCTTGAGGAACTGGACGACGCGCTGGATCTCTTCCTCGTCGACGTAGCAGCCGTGCAGGCGCTGCGGCGCCGCGCCGCGGTCCGAGAACAGCATGTCGCCGGCCCCGAGCAGGGCCTCGGCGCCGGTCTGATCGAGGATCGTGCGCGAGTCGATCTTGGACGCGACCGAGAACGCGATGCGCGACGGGAAGTTCGCCTTGATGAGGCCGGTGATGACGTCGACCGACGGCCGCTGGGTGGCGAGGATCAGGTGGATGCCGGAGGCGCGCGCCTTCTGCGCGATCCGCGCGACGCTGGTCTCGACCTCCTTCGGCGCGCACATCATGAGATCGGCGAACTCGTCGATCACGACCACGATGTAGGGCAGGCGGTGGGCGGGCGCGGTGACGATCTTCTCGCGCGCGTCGGCCTGCTCGGGCGTGTCCGCGGCGGTCGCCTTGCCGATATCGTCCTCGATCGCGCGCGACGCGGCCTCGGCGGCGGCGCGGAGCTTGTCGGCCTCGAGCTTGGCGAGCTGCTTGCCGACCTTGTCGTTGTAGGTCCCGATGTCGCGCACCCCCATGTGCGCGAGCAGGTCGTAGCGCCGATCCATCTCCTCGACCGCCCAGCGCAGCGCGAGGTTGGCCTTCTTGGGATCGGTGACCACCGGCAACAGCAGGTGCGGGATGCCCTCGTAGATCGACAGCTCGAGCATCTTGGGGTCGACCATGATCATCCGGACGTCCTCGGGGCTGCAGTGGTAGAGCAGGCTCGTGATGAACGCGTTGACCGCGACCGACTTGCCCGAGCCGGTCGTGCCGGCGACCAGGAGGTGCGGCATGCGCGCGAGGTCCACCACGGCAGGGCCGCCCTCGATGTCCTTGCCGATCGCCATCGGCAGCTTCGCCCGACCCTTCACGAACATGTCGTCGGCGACGATCTCCTTGAGGAACACCTTCTCGCGGGTCTTGTTCGGGACCTCGATGCCGACCGCCGCCTTGCCGGGGATCGGCGCGACGATGCGGACGCGCAGCGCCTCGAGCGCGAGCGCGAGATCATCGGTGAGGTTGACGATCTTGTTGACCCGGGTGCCCGGCGCGGGCGCGAACTCGTACATCGTGACCACCGGGCCCGGGCGGATCGCGACCACGTCGCCCTTCACGCCGTAGTTCTCGAGTGTCTGGGTCAGCTTCGCCGACAGCTCGAGCATCGCGGACTTGTCGATCTGGTTGGCCGTGGACGCGTCGTAGTTGAGCAGCTGGATCGACGGCAGCTGATAGTCGCCCTCGCCGATCTTGATGAAGCTCTGGCGCTCGGCCTCGGCGGCCTTCTCCTTCGCCGCCATCGTCGCCTTGTCGGCGTTCTTGAACCGCGGCTCGACGATCACCGGACCGGCGGTGAGCGCGCCGTCCGGGACCGCGGCGTCGTGCGGATCGAGCGGCGGCGCGGCCTCGAGCGTGGCCGCCGGGGTGCGGTCGCCGGGCTCGGGCGCCTGGGTCCCGCTCGCGAACCGGGTGCGCTTCGGCCGCGCCTCGTCGGCGGCCGGCGCCGCGACCACCTCGATCGACGGCGACGTGCGCTGCGCGCTCGCCGCCTCGGCCGGCGCGGCGGACCGGAGCTCGGCGGTGTCGAGCGCGGCGCGCCGCTTCTTCTTGGTTGCGCGACCGATGATCTGCGGCTCGTCCTCGGCCTCGTCGTCACCGACCTCGAGCACGTCGCGGTCGTCGACCTCGACCGCGTCGTCGTCGTCATCGCGATCGCGCTCGCGATCGGGGAGCATCGCGCGCAGCACGTCGCCCCAGAACCGCGCGATCGCGAGCACCGCGCCCCAGATCGCGGCCAGGGCGGCGCGCGACACGCCGCCGATCGCGCGCAGCACGTCGCGCGTGCGCAGCGGCGTCGCCACGACCGCGGCGACCACGAGACCGACCAGCGCGAGCAGCGCGGTCCCGGCGGTGCTGACCACGGCGCGCAGGATCTCGCCGAGGTGCTCGCCGAGCTCGCCGCCCGGACCATGGCCCGCGACGCGGTAGCCGCCGATCGCGAGGTGCGCGAGGATCGCGAGCGACACGATGCCGATCAGCGAGCCGATCACGACCGGCGCCGGCATGATCGGCTCGCGCTCGATCAACGTGCGCACCGCCGCGACCGCCGCCAGCCCGATCAAGAAGTAGCCGCACACGCCGGCGATGCCGTAGAACAGGCTCGCCATCGACCGTCCGAACGGCCCCATGACGAGCCCCCCGGCCTGCAACGAGATCAGCGCGATCAGCAGGAAGATCGCAGCGCCGAGGCCGACCACGCCGAGCACCTCACGGCTGCGCCCGGTCGAGCCGTCGTCGCGCGGGCTGACAGAGGTGTCACGAATCCTTCGGTTTTTCGACATGGCGACTCCCAGCGAGCATCTTATCCTACATGAACAGACATTGGTGCCAAAGTTTTTGTGACCCGTTGACGCGACGCGTTGCAGGCACCCGTGCCGGCGACCGGAGCCCGCGGGGGCTCGTGCTATCACCCAGATCAGTCCAGCCCTTCCCGACTTGAATCCGTCGTCGTGCCGCACGTCGATGTCTCGGGTGCCAGCAGGCACCTGCCCGGAGCTCCGCCATGTCCTTGTTTGGAATCATCACCCGCACCGTCCTGGGCCTCGCGCCGGCCCCCGCGCGCGCGACCGCACCGCAGCACTTCGTCGCGAGCGCGGCGCTCGTCGCCGCTCCGGCCGCCCCGTCGACGGCGGCCGAGGTCGTCGACCGCATCCAGCAGTTCTACGCCGGGATCCAGCAGGTCACCGCGAAGTTCCGCCAGGAGGTCACCAACGCGACGTTCGGCAGCACCAAGCCCAGCGACGGCATGGTCTGGATCATGAAGCCGGGCAAGATGCGGTGGGACTACCTCGCGAACAAGAAGGACGTGGTCGAGGTCAAGAAGAGCTTCATCTCGAACGGGATGTACCTCTACGTGGTCGAGCACGACAACAAGCAGGTCATGAAGAAGAACCTGTCGAAGGACCTGATGCCGGTCGCGGTGTCGTTCCTGTACGGCAAGGGCGATCTCAAGGCCGAGTTCAGCCCGGAGATCGACCCGAGCGGCAAGTACGGTGGCAAGGGCGACATCGTCCTCAAGCTCACGCCGAAACAGCCCTCGGCGCAGTACAAGAACCTCTACCTCGTGGTCTCGCCCGGCGACTTCCACGTCTCGCAGTCGGTGATCGTCGACTCGTCGAACAACGTGAACCACTTCCGGTTCTTCGAGCCCGACTTCACCACGCCGATCAAGAGCAGCTACTTCGAGTTCGACGAGCGCAGCGTGAAGAACTACCGGATGATCGACGGCGACGCGGCCAAGGAGGGTGGCAGCCCGGCGGGCCTGCCGGGGGTGAAGATCGCCCCCGCGCCGACGCCACCCGCCAGGTCGATCAAACCATGACCCGGCCGTGATCCGGCCATGACCGCCCGGCTCAGCGGTACGGCTTGGTGCCGCCGTAGTCGACCACGTCGCTCATGTACTCCGGGCCGATCGGGATCGATTCCGGGTCCTCGCAGAACAGCTCGACGAAGCCACAGCCGCTGCAGATGTAGCGCGCGATCAGCCCGCGCGGCCGGGTGAGATCGAGGCCACGGACCTCGGGCGCGCCGATCATGACGCCGATCTGCTGGCGCACGATCGACACGTCGTAGGTCGCCGCCATCGGCGCATACATCGCCCCGATCGAGCCGAAATCGGCGCCGAGCCACTTGCTGGTGGCGTCGACCACGAACCGCTCGCGCGGGAACACCCGGATGAACCGCGTGCCCTTGCACCGGGGACACGGCACGTCGGGCCGGCGCGGCGGGGGCATCGTCGTGGTGCCGAGCTTGGTCGCGCACGGTCCGCAGATCGTCTGCGCGAGCTCGGGCTCGGTCTCGAGCCGTGCCGCATGACACAACTTGCAGGTCGCCATGCCCAGCAGTGTGGCAGGTGCGCGCGCCCCATCACTCGCGGTGCGTCAACCCGGCGCCGAGGGCCGCCACGACGGCGCTCAACCTGAACGATCCCGAAAGCTTCCACGCGGGCCGGGCGCATCGCCCTACCCGGACAGCATTGGCGCTAAGGTGCGGCGATGCCCTCCCCGCTCAGTCCGCACCCGCACAAGCCACCGCCCAAGGGTCCAGTCGTCCTGGTCGTCATGGACGGTATCGGTCGCGGCGCCGGAGACGAGGCCGACGCGGTGGCGATCGCGGCGACGCCGACGCTCGATCGGCTGTGGGTCCCCGGCGTCCGCGCCGAGCTCCGCGCGCATGGCAAGGCGGTGGGCCTGCCCAGCGACGACGACATGGGCAACAGCGAGGTCGGCCACAACGCGCTGGGCGCCGGCAAGGTCTATGCCCAGGGCGCGGTGCTGGTCGGCCGGGCGCTCGCGTCCGGAGCGCTGTTCCGTGGCCAGGTCTGGCAAGACGTCGTGGCGCGTGGCGCGCGCGGCGGTGCCGTGCACTTCCTGGGCCTTTTGTCCGATGGCAACGTCCACTCGCACGTGGCCCACCTCGAGGCCCTGCTCGCGGCCGCCGCCAAGGCGGGATGCAAGAAGCTCTACGTTCACGCGCTGCTCGATGGCCGCGACGTCCCGCCGACCAGCGCGCTGGAATATCTCGACCGGATGGAGCGGTACCTCGCAAACCTCAGGTCGGGCGGCTCCGGTGGCATCGATGCCCGGATCGTTTCGGGCGGCGGTCGCATGCAGATCACGATGGATCGATACGAGGCCGACTGGAAGATGGTCGAGCGCGGCTGGCACACCCACGTGCTCGCCGACGCCCCGGGCTTCGCGTCGGCGGCCGCGGCGGTCGAGGCCTACCGCGCCGCCCAGCCCGGCATCATCGATCAGGATCTGCCGCCGTTCGTGGTGACGCCGGCCACGGCGATGCAAGACGGCGACGCCGTGGTGATGTTCAACTTCCGCGGCGACCGCGCGATCGAGATCTCGCGCGCGTTTGACGATCCCGAGCTCAAGACGTTCGATCGCGTGCGGCGGCCCGACGTGATGTACGCCGGGATGATGGAGTACGATGGCGATCTCCACATCCCGAAGCACTACCTGGTGTCGCCGCCGGAGATCGAGCGCCCCATGGGCGAGTTGCTCGCCGAGACCCATGTCTCGCAGCTCGCGATCTCCGAGACCCAGAAGTACGGTCACGTGACCTACTTCTGGAACGGCAACCGCAGCGGCATGTTCGACCGCGGGACCGAAACCTACATCGAGATCCCCTCCGATAACGTGTCCTTCGACCAGCGGCCGTGGATGAAGGCGGCCGAGATCACCGACCGGCTCACCGCCGAGCTGCGGACCGGCAAGCACCGGTTCGCGCGGGTCAACTACGCCAACGGCGACATGGTCGGCCACACCGGCTCGTTCGATGCCACGGTGGTCGCGGTCGAGACCGTCGACCTGCAGCTCGCGCGGCTGCTCCGCGTCGTCGAGGAGCTCCAAGGAATTCTGGTGGTTACGGCCGACCACGGCAACGCGGACGAGATGTTTCAACGCGACAAGGCCGGCAAGGTCATGCGAGACAAGAAGACCGGGCAACCCGTGGTAAAGACGAGTCATACCCTCAACGCCGTGCCATTCTTGATCCACGATCCTGCCCGGTCCGATCGCTACGAGATCGATCCGGCGCGGGCCGCCACTTCCGGAATCGCCAACGTGACCGCCACCTGTCTCGAGCTCCTCGGCTTCGTCCCGCCCGATGACCTCGAGCCCTCCCTCCTGAGGTTTCGATGAGCAACGACCCCGAACGATCCGACATCGCCCGGCCCGCCGCTCATGCGGTCGCATCGCCGTCCCGGTCCAGCGGCAGCACCAAGGCGCTGATCGGCGTCCTGCTCGCCGGGACGATCGGGATGATCATCTTCCTGTTCGTCAACCTGACGAAGACCGGCCAGATCCGCACCGGCACGTCGCCCGCGCACGCCGAGTGCACCAAGGGACAGGGCGGCTGCTTGCCCGACGTCAACTACGTGGACACCGCCGGCGTCGCGTACAACCATGACGCGCTGGCCGGCAAGGTCGTGCTGGTCAACTTCTGGGCGACCTGGTGCCACCCGTGCCAGATGGAGATCCCCGATCTGTCGAAGGCGTACGACAAGTACAAGGCCAAGGGTGTGGTGTTCCTCGGCGTGATGACCGACACCCCGGACAACCAGAAGCTGCTCAACTTTCAATCGGACTACGAGATGTCGTATCCGGTCGTGCGAGCGAACTCGGACCTGCTGGTCTCGTTCAACTATCCCGACGCGCTACCGACGACGTTCGTCTACGACCGCAGCGGCAAGCAGGTGTTCAGCCACGTCGGGCCGGTGCGCGAGCGCGAGCTCGATGCGCTGCTCGATCAGCTGGTCGCGCAGAAGTAGCCCGGCCCGCCCGCCCACCGGTGCTCACAGCACCCGGGCGATCTCCGACGGCGCGAACAGCCCGAATATCCCGCCGGTGTGGACGAACGCGACCGCGGCGCCGAACCGCGCGGGATCGGTCGCGAGCTCGGTGATGACGCCGTGGAACGCCTTGCCGGTGTAGACCGGGTCGAGCACGATGCCATCGCTGCGGCACACGTCGCGGATCGTCGCGAGCTCCTCCGGCCGGCTCTTCGCGTAGCCACGGCCGACGTGGCCGTCCACGATCGCGATGTCGGCCTCGGTGACGTTGGCGCCGAGCTGCCAGCGGGCCTCGACGTCGGCGCAGATCCGGCTGATCGCGTCGACGAAATACGCGCGGTCGTCGCACACGTTGACGCCCGCGACCCGGATCCCGCGCTCGGCGAGGCGCAGGAGCTTGGCGCCGAGGATCAGGCCCGCGCCGGTGCCGCCGGAGCCGCAGGCATAGACCACCGTGATCGGGTGCGCCGGCGTGGCGAGGCCGCGCAGGTCATCGGCGATCTCGTGCATCGCCCGCAGGTAGCCCCAGCTGCCGAGCGCGTTCGAGCCGCCCTCGGGGATGATGTAGGGACGATCGCCGGCGCGGCGCACGCGCTCGGCCGCCTCGGCCAGGAGCTGGGTCCGGTCGCGCCACGCGGGCCGCGAGATCCACTGGAGCTCGGCACCGGCGAGCCGATCGAGCAGGATGTTGCCGGTGGGCTCCGGCGGGCTCTCCGGATCGTCGGTCCGCAGGATCAGGATGCTCCTCAGCCCGAGCTGCGCCGCGGCGAACGCGGTCGCGCGGGCGTGGTTCGACTGCTCGCCGCCGCAGGTGATCACGTGGGTCGCGTCGTGGGCCAGCGCCTCGGCCATCAGGTACTCGAGCTTGCGGACCTTGTTGCCCGAGAGCTCACTGCCGGTGTGGTCATCGCGCTTGACCCAGACCCGGAAGCGCTCCGCGTCGCCGCGCGCGCGATCGGTCTGTCCGTAGCGCAGCCATTGCCCGCGCGTCGGCAGGTTCGCGAGCCGGACGCGCGGCGGCTCGCGATCATGGATCGGATCGATCATCCGCCGACTCTACCCGGTGGCCGCGCCGATCGCCCGACTCCGGAAAGCGCGCGAGGCCACCACGTGGGCGCTGGCCCACCGCCAAAGGCGGGAGCGGACCGCGAGCGGATGCAACGGTTTGGGCTCGCGGGGCGACCAGATAGCTGATCCGCGCACGGCCCGTGTTAGATCGACGGGGTGAAGCTCTGCGGATCGATCCTCGTGATGCTCGCCGTCGGCGGGGCCGGCGCGGCGGCCAAGGGCTGGCCGTCACCGGCCGCGGGTGATTCGGCCTCGGGTGGGCCAGAGATCCTGTTCACGTTCGACGACGGGCCGAACCCCAGGACGACGCCCCTGGTGCTCGACACGCTGGCCCGGTACCACGTCCACGCGGTGTTCTTCATGGTCGGCGAGATGGCCGGCAACCGCAGCGCGAAGGTTCCGCCGCTCATCCGCCGGATCCTGCGCGAGGGCCACGTGATCGCGACCCACACGATGACCCACAAGGATCTGTGTCGCGTGTCCGAGACCGCGGCGATCCACGACCTCGACGACGGCAAGGCCACCATCGAGCAGGCCGCGGGCGTGCCGACCGCGTGGTTCCGGGCCCCGTTCGGCACCCGCTGCGATCGCCTCGAGCACCTGCTCGCCGAGCGCAACCTGGCGCACTTCCACTGGGACCTCGATCCGCAGGAGTGGAAGCACGGCGACGCGGCCAGGGCGGTGCGCTACGTCACCGGCGAGCTCGGCCGCGCGTCGGGCCGCAACGTCCTGCTCATGCACGACATCAAGCAGGCCACCGTCAAGGCGCTGCCGCAGATCCTCGCCTGGATCGACGCCGAGAACGCCAGGCGCGAGAAGTCCCACAAGAAGCTGATCCGGATCGTCCAGTCACCCGCGCTCGCCGTCGAGCGGCTGCCTCATGGCCTCGGCGCGTGGCTCGGCGACGCCACCGCGGGTGCCCGGGCCTTGCCAGGCGCGATCGCCAGCGTGCTGCCGTAGCGGCAACGGCCGCCCCGGACGTGCGTGCCCAGGGTTTGCCGCCTTGGGGCTTGCTCGCCCGGCTGCCAAACCTGGCGCCGGGGCCCCCGGCGCCGTGGTACGGTGCTGCCGGCGCGGCCATGTTTCGGATTCGTCAATCGTATCGGGAGGATGTCGAGCAGGTGCTGGCGGTGGCCGAGCACCTCGACACCGTCAACCTGCCCGCCGATCGAGCCCATATCGAGAACATCCTCGAGCGCTCCGAGAAGTCGTTCGCCGAGGCGGTCCCGGTCGTCGACCGCGAGTTCCTGTTCGTGCTCGAGGATCTCGCGAAGAAGCGCATCATCGGCACCTCGATGATCTACGCGCAGCACGGCACCAAGCGCGCGCCGCACATCTTCTACCGGGTCGAGAACGACGAGCGTTACTCGGTCACCCTCGACAAGCACTTCGTGCACCCCACCTTGCGGATCGGCTACAACTACAGCGGCCCGACGGAGATCGGCGGGCTCATCCTGCTGCCCGAGTACCGGCGCAGCAGCGACGCGCTCGGCAAGACGCTGTCGTACGTGCGGTTCCTGTTCATCCGCATGCACCGGCCGTGGTTCCGCAGCCACGTGCTCTCGGAGCTGTTGCCGCCGCTCGAGGCCGACGGGACGTCCCGGCTGTGGGAGGCGCTCGGCCGCAAGTTCACCGGGCTGACCTACCAGGAAGCCGATCTGCTGTCGAAGGACAACAAGGAGTTCATCCACGCGCTGTTCCCCGACGACCCGATCCACACCGAGCTCCTGCCCGACGACGTGCGCTCGATCATCGGCCAGGTCGGCCCCGAGACCAAGGCGGTCGAGGGCATGCTGCGCCGGATCGGCTTCGACTACGCCGACCAGATCGATCCGTTCGACGGCGGACCGCACTTCATCGCGAAGACCGACGACATCTCCCTGGTCCGCGAAGCGCATGAGGTCGTGGTGACCACGGTCGAGCACGCCGATGGCGAGCGGCCGTGGGCGGTGCTCGCCAGCGAGCTCGCAGGCGCCCGGCCGGGGTTCCGCGCGATCGGCGCGCGCGTGATCCCGATGAACCGCGACGCGATCGGCATCACCGACGACGCGCGCCGGCGGCTCGCGGTCGAGGACGGCCAGCGAATATGGCTGTGCTTCGGGTGATGGCCGTGGCGCTGATCGCGTGCAGCGCCGCGGGCGCCGAGCCCGGCGCCCCGGTGCCCCGCGGCAGCACCCTCCACCCGGACGGCTGGAAGCAGCTGCCGGCGATCGCCACCGCGGTCGCCAGCGCGGCGGCGGGCGACGGCATCGTGATCGATGCGGTCGACGCCTGGGGCGAGCCCGGAGCGGGGTGCTATGGCGTGTGGCTCGCGCTGCACGGCGGCGCCGCCGACGCGGCCACGCTCGCCGACCAGGTGCTCGGCGGCGCGACCGGGCTCGCCCCCGGAGACATCGTGAAGCCGGACGGCCCCGACGGCGTGCTCGCGTTCGCGTTCGCCCGGCCGCCGTACCGCGGCCGCGTGCGCGCCCAGCTCGGCAACGGGCGGATCGCGGCGACCGCGTGCTTCGGCAATCAGCGCGAGCCGACCGCATGCCACGCGGCCTGCGCCCAGGTGCTCCAGGAGGTCCCCTGATGTGGACGACGTGGACGATGTGGACGATGCGGACCGCGCCCGCCATGCTCGCCCGTGTGGCCCTGGCCGCGGGCCTGGTCACCGCGATCCAGGCC
>Ga0307508_10007138_pt1 | contig 10406 bp, 10 predicted proteins | sample 9_EM_MG_FD_203089 | JGI IMG/M metagenome (GOLD analysis project Ga0307508, IMG submission 203089) | Populus trichocarpa ectomycorrhiza microbial communities from riparian zone in the Pacific Northwest, United States - 9_EM | ecosystem: Host-associated > Plants > Roots > Unclassified | place...
CATAGCAAAGAGTGTTTTTAATCAGAATATTCATAAATTTGAAGGAAAGAGCTTCCTATCAAATTTTAGATCAAAGGATATAGTTTGCCTACAGAGGCAACTTCTTTCCGACATCCTAAAAAAGACTATTGATGAGATAAATGATGAAGATGAAGGAATTCTGAAGATTAAGGATGCATTATGTTGCAGAAAAACTCTTATTGTTCTAGATGATGTGGACAAAAGGGACCAATTTAATAAAATCATTGGCATGCAAAACTGGCTTTGTAAGGGAAGTAAAATCATTGTAACAACCAGAAATAAGGGTCTATTTTCAGCTAATAATATTGAGCGTGTCGAGTTCAAAGTTGAACCGCTAGATAATGAAAAATCACTTGAGCTTTTTAGTTGGAATGCCTTTGGACAAGCTGACCCTGTTGATGGTTTTGTAGAAGACTCTTGGAGAATAGTACATCATTGTAATGGACTTCCATTAGCTCTTCGAGTTATTGGCTCTTTATTGTCCGGGAAAGGAAGAGAGATATGGGAAAGCGCATTACAACAAATGGAAGTGATTCTCAATTTTGAAGTTCAAAAGGTTCTTCGAATAAGTTATGACTTTCTTGATGGTGATTATCCGAAAAACTTATTCCTTGATATCGCATGTTTCTTCAATGGAATGGATGTTGATGATGCAGTTAGGATATTGGATGGGCTCGATAAAGGTGCAAGATTTGGGATAGACAATCTCATCGATAGATGTCTTGTTGAAATCAACAATGATCAAAGGCTGTGGATGCATCAACTAGTAAGAGATATGGGAAGGGAAATTGCTCGTCAAGAATCAACCAAATGTCAAAGAATATGGCGTCACGAGGATGCTTTTACAGTTTTGAAAGGAACTACTGTAAGTAGCTCAATTTTTTTTATATGTCTGCTTAAATGGTTTGTGTGGAACCCTAACATGTTCATTCCTTTCTCATGTACTTCTAATATTTTTAATGCAGGATGTTGAAAAATTGCGTGGCCTTACCCTTGATATGCATGCATTAATGGAAGATAACTTTGCAGAGGTTGTCTGTACTGATTCAATGGTTCGCCGCAAGCGCCGCAGGCTTAACTTCTTTCAACTATGGCTTTCTGACTTTTCCGATGGGGGAAAATTACAAACTGGCCAAACAAGTTTGTTTCCCATCCTTAGCACGGATGCTTTTAGAAAGATGCCAGATGTAAGATTTCTCCAACTAAATTACACGAAGTTCTATGGAAGTTTTGAGCACATCCCTAAGAATTTGATATGGTTATGTTGGCATGGATTCTCTTTGAGATCCATACCAAATCACGTATGTTTGGAGAAGCTGGTGGTTCTTGATCTATCTAAAAGCTGTCTAGTTGATGCTTGGAAAGGCAAACCGGTATGTATCGAGTCTCTCTCTATAGCTATCTTTTTTGAATAATTCGATATATTGAAAGGGCTAACCAGAAGATAGCCAAAAAAAGTCACAAAAACAAAAAACAAATACAAAAAAAAAGAAAAAGAGAGTCAACAAATACAAACCGAAAAAAAGAAGAAAAGAACATCAAGATTGGAGAAACTGATACATCATGCTTAAAGCCTTGTTTTAGTGTTTGACCAATCTATAATACCTTCAGGTCCCATAGTTAAAGTAGTGCCAGTAGCCAATCTTTTGGTCTCTCTATAGCTATCTCTCTCGTTTTCAATTGATAACAATTAAATTCATGTATTTTTGCAGTTTCTTCCAAAATTGAAAATTCTTGATCTCCGTCACTCTCTTAATCTCATTAGAACCCCAGACTTTTTGGGTCTCCCGGCACTTGAAAAGCTAATACTTGAAGACTGCATCCGTTTAGTTCACATTCACGAATCTATTGGTGATTTACAAAGATTGTTGTTCTTAAATCTAAGAAACTGTACAAGTCTTGTGGAGCTTCCAGAAGAAATGGGTAGATTGAATTCACTTGAAGAGCTGGTTGTAGATGGTTGCTCAAATCTTGACGGCTTGAATATGGAGTTAGAGCTTCATCAGGGGCGCAACTTGCTTCAAAGTGATGGAATTGTTGCAAGTACATCATACATTACATCTCTTCCATTGAAGCTATTCTTTCCATCTAGGTTTTCAGCGAGGAAAATGTTGAGATTTACCTTGTTTTCACTGCCACTCTCCTTAAGGAGACTAGATTTAAGTGGAACAACAATTCGTTCCCTTCCAAAAAGCATCAAGGATCTTGGTCTGCTCATTGATCTATATTTAAGAAATTGCAAAATGCTTCAGACACTCCCGGTGCTTCCATCCCATTTGTGGTCGTTAGATGTGTCCTTTTGCTATTCATTACAAAAACTTACAAATCTAAACCCTTGGACTAAAGCAGATGGTTATGATCAATTAGTCGAGTTCCAAGATCGGATGAAGCAAGACTCAATCCAAAAGTTCGACTCACACATGTTCAGGATAATGGAAATGGTTTGTGCTCAAATACAGCCATCGAGATTTGAGGTCCTCCCTCGGCCATGTTATTTTCTTTGAAATCTACATTTGAATATTTTTATTTGGCTCATTTTATAGACATTGTTTTGGTGGTACAGATCGCATATAAAGATGGCAAATTCAAAGTTGTCGTATTTGTATATGATGAAGATGAGATGTTAAGGGGGTTTTGTGCGGAGGGAGAAGAGGATAAATGGCTAATTCAGAATGAGTTCGTAGATAACTTTTCATTCAAAATATCATCATCTCCTGCGCACCGGATATGTGGCTTTAATCTGTTCACAAGCTTTAGTGTGATGTCAGGGTACAGTTTCTCTGAAAAACTTGGTATTGAAATCAGAAACAATACCAGTGGCCAGTCCTGGCGTCGTCAAGCCCATGTCTTAGATATACGTTTCAGGGATGAGGTTCGTGGAATCCAATCGCTAAGCCACTGGAAATTAGGGGGCGATGATCCTACATTTGATAATGGTGATGACGTGACAATTTCAATGGTTGTTGTCACGTCAGCTATTCAAATAAGGACCGTTGGTGTACAATGGTTGCATGAAGAGGAAGGAAAGGATGATGATATCCAATCAAAGGATGAAGTTATCAATGCCCACAATAGTGGCGATGATGATGATGATGATGCAGCACACGTAGCCAAAGTAGAAATAGCTTCTCGTATTTTTAGAAATTATTACTGTGCTTTCCGTCTAGACTTTTATGGGGGCTATTTAGCTTGGTGGTTTTTTTGCAAAGAAAGGTCTTGAACTTGTATTAATTTAGGATTCATTCAGTAGAGTTCTGTGGTTTTAGATTTCAAGCATAAATAAAATAAAATAAAGCTTGAAAGCTTTTGAGAGAATTTTTTTAAAAAACAAAGCTTATCATGAAAAGAGTTTTGTATCTCTAGTGATCTTTCTTTTTTTTTTTTTGTTTGAGCTTTTATATTTTTTTTCAAAATCACATAATATTATTTTATTATCAAAATTAAAAATTTAAAAATCAATTTTGATTGAAAATTATTAAATTAAAAGATAGATAGATAAAATTAAAATTCAATAACCAAAGTGGAAATCCTAAAATTTTCTGTAGTAGTCTACAACTGTGACTGCCTGTGAGACTCTTTCTTTTTATAAAAAACTAGTTACTTTGAGATCTTGGTTCGAAAGTCTCATTATCCTGAATTAAAAGATGAAATTTGTTCATGATTTCGATTAATGATTGGTAAAGAAGAACCGAGTGAGTTGATGAGAGGGATTATGTCTAATGTCCCTTTTGGTAATTATAACAAGAATTACTGGCCCTAGTAAACGCGTGATAAATGATTTGAGGAATTTAAAAAAAAAAAAAAAAGGGTCCTAACTCGGAAATGGCCCCTACCACAGGGACTTGTAATGTTGACTTTATAAGCAGAAAGTTGGTGAACTGATAATTCAGAATGGGTTTGTAGATAACTTTCCATTCAAAATATCATCACCTGGTACGCACCGATATGTGGCCTTAATTTATTCACAGGGTTTTGTGTGACGTCAGAGGACAGGGGCTATGCATTGTCTTGCCTATCTCTGCCCTTTGAGTTACAAGCGTGGGGTTCGTGAAATCCAAACGCTAAGCCACTGGAAATTACGGTGCGGTGGTCCTACATTTGATAATGGTGATGACGTGAGTATTTCAGTGCGTCCACGTGATCCAGCTTTTTGATAAGAGAATTTTAGAATGTATATTTTTCATTATTCATATATGATTTTGAAATATTTTGGATGTGTTGCATAAGTTAATTAAAATTTTGGATATTTTTTGAATTATTGACCTCATGGAAAATTAATGTATTTTCATATACTAGATTACTGAGTAGGTAGAATCCGGCAGTAAAACCAAACATTAATTGATTTTGGGCTGCAAAGGAAGCTATACAACTCAGTTCCAGGCAAGGTTGTCAATTTCATTTTGTTTTGTTTGAAATGGCCGAAACATTTCATGCCAATTCAAAAAACGGAACAAAACAGAACAAGTTTCACCTCATTCCAAATCTTGGTCCATTCTGGATTTTTCGGCTAAATTTCGGTCGGAATGTTCCGGTTTCATTTCACATGTTCCGTTCCAGGCTTGAAAAGCTATTGAATCAAATTGAACCTGGTTCAATTTAATTAATTAAACCACCCAAGTATAAAAAGCTCATTTTCATTACTATTTTCAATAACAATGATATTAATAATAATATTGAAAATGATTATTACTATTTTCATTAACAATGATATTAATATTTTAAAATTAGATTTATCACTAATATATATGGTTTATATTCATGTTGTTTTTTCATGTTTATACTTTGTAGGAATTTAAGCAAAACAATGGATGCTTTAGATTCCATTAGCCTTGATAACATTGATCTATTGAATGAATGGATCTGTGAAGAACCTAGCCTTTTTGTTGGAGAGGATATAAGTTGGGAAACTATTAAAACACTTTTGTCTACTTTGACTTTAGAGGATGAAGAGATATGTTTTGATGACGAGAATGAGCTTGGTGGAAATGATCAACTATTGGAATGTTTAGTTGATGACTTTCCCTACATACCACCACAAGATCAAGATCCTTATTTCTACGTTAATGATGGAGATGATGTTTGATTTATGTTTCTTTTGTGTTAAAACATTTTACTTTCATAATATTTTGTTTAAGTTGAATTGATTTAAGTTAAAGATCTATTTAATCTTGACTATTTAGAAATATTTTAAATTTTGAAATTATATTTGTTTGACATTGTGTTTGTATTGCATAATTTATAATAATTTATCTTAAATTTAAATTATATATATATGAACAGTATAACACCGAAATGGCACGCCGAAACGCTCCGAAACCAAAACATTTCATTCCAATTGAAAAATGAAACACTTACCGAAACGGAATTGACAACCTTGGTTCCAGGCGTTAGTCACCATTTTCAAATATCCGAGATAAAGATCTACAAAACATATGAAGGGTATAGAACTCAGTTTTGCTGTTTCGAAGCCCAAAGAGCGAGTCAAAAAACTGAGATTGAATCAGACCCGAACTTTCTGCACTCCAAATATTGTCTCGGGTTATGAACCGTATCTCAAGTCTCAGAGGTCCAAAAATTGCAAAATTGGTGTCGTTGGAAAGAAGATTCGATTTTCTACAATTTCTCCAGAAATAGCGATCTATGAATTCGCACGTTTCCTGCCTCAAATCTGGCTTGCAATATTCGGATAGGAAAGAAATACGAAACAGAGAAGGAAATTTCTTCTTTCCATCTAGGGGTAAAAAGGCCAGAATATAAAAGAGAAAAACAGAGGTTCAAAGGGAGAGGCAGAGACATAGAGAGACCTTAGAATACACCAAAAAGAAGAGAGGAGGCGGCACAAACAGGGAGACAAAAACAGAGACAAACAGGGGGACGAAAATCAGAGAAGATTGGATGACACCTATCTATTCTACTGTCATTCTTTGCTTTTGAGTGATGTTCATTGTATCAAGTTTGTTTCTCTTTAATTTGACTATAGAGTGACTTTTATTCTGGGATTTTTTATGTAACCTTACTATGAATATGTGAACAATTTCTTTGATTAAATTATTACATTAGTTGTTGAGTATTTCATTCTACGTTTAATGGTTGTGTATGTTTGGCCAACATCTGCATGATTTGGAATTCAATTTGAGACTAAGAAATGATAATTGTTGTAGCTATTGTTTGAAATACCTTAAGAAATTTATAGGATAGAGATATCCTAGGAACTTTTGTAATCATTAAAGGTTCTATGGTACTTAATAAATTTCAACAAGTTCGGAAATTTCATAGAGTATATGAAGTTTGCTTGTCGAAATAATTCATTGACACTCGAGAGAGATTAGTGTTTAAATTAGAAAAACCTGATTATCAATGCTAGGAGTAATTAATTCAATTGAGAAAGTTCACATAGGAATAGTTACGATAAGTTAGAAATCCTAGAACCAGTAGAATTGAATTCAATAATATTTAATCAGTTGGTTGTTTGTTTTTAATCATTAATTTTTGTTTCGTAAACTATCTCATTCGATTCCTCAAATAGATCATAATTTAAAAGATTTTAGTAATTAGTAGTAATTTTTACAAATCCTCATGTGACGATACTCTACTCATCATTTTATTACTTGTTACGATTTGTGCACTTGCGAAATTAACCAACACTTTTCAAATGAGGACGATTGGTGTACAATGGTTGCATGAAGAGGAAGGAGATGATGATGATATCCAATCAAAGGATGAAGTTATCAATGCCCACAACAGTAGTGTGGGCTTGGTCTGCCCTGCACACAAGCAGCAACACAAGCGCCATGTTGCGCTGTGGCTGTCTAGCTGTGTACTGGCAGTCCAAGCATCGTGTGTATGCTTGCTCTGTTCCGCATACAGGCAGGTAGTCTAAGTGCATAGTGTGCGCTGGGTTTGCCAAGCACTCCGGCAGGCAGCTTCCCAAGCGTAATGTGTGCGCTTGGTCTGCTCGGCACACAACCAGGTAGTCCAAATACCATGTGTTCTCACGTGGTTTTTCTTCAATAGTAATAACAGTATTTTAAAATTTATTAATGATGATAATAATAATAATAGTAATTTTTAATTTTACATTTCAAATCAAATCTATCATTGTTTTCAATAATATTAATAATTGTTTTCTAATTTAGTAATTATTTTATTTATAATATTAATTATTATAAAAATAATAATATTTATACTATTATAAATTTTAATGAAAATAATAATATTTATAATACAAATGATAATATTTTTAGTATTAATACTATTAGTTATTATAAAAATAATATTATTTATAACGCCAAAAATAATAATATTTTTGAGATTAATACTATTAATTATACTAAAAATAATAATATTTATAACGTGAATAATATTATTTTTAATATAAACATAATAATATTTACAACACAATAATAATATTTTTAATATTAATATTATGCACACATGCACACAGGCAAGCAGCTAAAGCGCCATGTGTGCGCTGGGGTCTGCCAAGCACCAAGGAAGGCAGCATCCCAAGCGCCACGTGTGCGCTTGGTATGCCCGGCACACAGGCAGTAGCCCGAGGGCAACGTGTGTGCTGGGGTCTGCCACACACAGCCAGGCAACCCAAGCACCACGTAGGGGTGAGCAAAAAACCCGATAAACTGATTAAACTGAACCGAAGAAAAAAACCGAACCGAAAAAACCGAATTAACCAATTAAAAAATCACAAAAAAGTTCCGGTTCGGTTCGGTTTCGGTTTCCAAAGTCTGAAACCGATCAAACCGAACCAAACCAAACCGGTTCAACCAGGCCAGCACTTAAAAAAAAAACAAGTATAAATATGATGTTTTTCCAACCCTAAACCTAAAGTAGAATTCCCTAAACACAAAATCAGTTGTCGCCCCTCCCTTTGCTTTGCTCTCTGCATCTCTCCTTCTCTAGATCTTAACCAGCAAGCCCCCCCCCCACACAGGCACACACACAAACACCTACTCGATGAACCTCGCAGACTCCTCCTCAACTTTTTCTTCTTCTTCGTTGAACTCGAACACACTAAATTTTCAACTCAAACGAGCTATGACTCACTCATATGGAGCTTTTTCAGTTGCTATTAAAGCTTTCATGGGGAAGAAGACAAGCTTGTAACCCCAAAAGTTGATGGGGCTAGTTGCTATTAAATGGAATACTCCAAGCACAACAAGAAGAGATGTTGCGACAACAGAAAACAAACAAGGCAATCCTCTACATGCAAAAGCTTGTGTCATGGCTAAAGTACAGATTCTTGATAAGGATTGGGTTGCTAAAAGCAAACTCCTGTTTTGGCTTGTACAAAAACTGCATCATTTCCTAGAATTCCAAGCCAGCGAACCGAACCGACCAGTTTGGAAGGGGAAAAAACCAAACCGAACTGAACCGAAACTCGTCGGTTTGAACCGATTTTCAATTCGGTTCGGTTAAAAAAATAATTTTGATTTGGTTATTTATTTTGATCCAGAACCAGACCGAACCAAAAATGCTCAGCCCTAGCGCCACGTGTCCCCACATGGTTTTTCTTCGATAATAATAACAAATTTTTAAAATTTATTAATAATGATAATTTTTAATTTTACCTTTCAAATCAAATCTATAGTTGTTTTTCAATAATATTAATAATTTTTTTCTAATTTAGTAATTATTTTATTGATAATATTAATTATTATAACAATAAGAATATTTATACTATTATAAATTTTAATGAAAATAATAATATTTATAATACAAATGATAATATTTTTAGTATTAATACTATTAATTATTATAAAAATAATATTATTTATAACACTAAAAATAATAATATTTTTGAGGTTAATACTATTAATTATACTAAAAATAATAATATTTAGAATGCGAATAATACAATTTTTTATTTTAATACTTTTAATTGTACTAAAAATAACAATATGAGAACACAACTAATAATATTTTTAATATTAATACTTTAAATTATACTAAAAAAATAATATTAATAAAACAAATAATAATATTTTTAATCAATATAATAATAATATCCTTGGGTCTGGCTGTGGATATTGGGCCCCATTATCGAGCCAGACCCACGGTTGGTGGGTCTTGTTGGGCAGCAAGACCCAGCAAAATTTTGAAGTGGTTTGGGTCTGGCCAGACCCAACACTATTGGGTCTTGCTGGCAGCAGGAATCAACTGTGGACAGACTAAGCGTCAAGTGGCAGCAACCAGGTGCGCAGGTCTGCCCCCAGCGCCCACGACCGGGCAGACCAAGCGCCAGATGGCGGCACGCGGGCTGCCCCTAGTGCCAATGCCAGGCAGGCCAAGCGCCAGGTGGCAGCAGCCCCAAGGGGCGCCCCTGGCCTTCAACCCCACCATGCCCTCACCAAACAGTGCAGTCCACAGTGAAAACTCTCACAGTCTACAGTGAAAAGCACTCACAGGGTCGCTACAGTGCAGTACAATGCAATCCACAGTGAAAGCACTCATAGTGTACAATAATTTCCACTACAATAAAACACTAATAAGTTTTAGTTATAGTTAATTATTGTGCTTTCCATACTAGTGGTAGTGGTTGTCGCACCCTCAAGAGAGCTCGACATCGCGGCGACCCTTCCTGGTAGCAGGGATTGATGTTGGGGTCTTTGTTTTGTGAAAAAGGGAGTCGCCACCTAGTATTATGGTCACTAGGAAACCTAACTGGTCTTTCAGAGATTCTAAGGCAAGGGACTGGTTGCGTAAATGGAAGGTTTTAGCACCCCTAGTACACCCTACCTAAGGTAAGCTGCTTGGTGTTTGGTTTGCCCATAATTGCTATGGTGTTGATGTTCTCTAATCCCGTCAGTTTCCTAGGATAAGTATGCTATGATGCACGAACTTGGGTTTGAAGTCTAAGGGAAAGAACCCTTGGCCAATATGAATCATACCTTTAGATATGTCTATAGAGTGCCAAAGAGAAATGGTGCAGATCTCTTGAAGTCTATGCTTGATTTGAAATGAATTCAGAATTTATGAATTTAGAGAAAGCTAAGATAGAAATCTAAGGAGATTCAATGTGCTTAAGAGCTCATTTTTCCCTTAGTATTTCAAGTGTTCGCGACTCGTAAATCGCAAAGAAGAGAAAAGAAAAAAAAAACTAAGTTAGAAATCTAAGGAAATTCAAGGTGCTTTAAAAGCCCATTTTTGCCTTAGTATTTCATCTTTTCATGACTCATAAATTGTGGAATCAAAATTTGAAATGTCCCCAATTATAATTGAGGCTTCTTTCAAGGATACGCAATTAAATTGTTCTAAATAAAATTTTAGGCATAAATCTGTCCTTATGTTAAAAATAAACAAGTTGTATTCCTATTAACAATATTTTGGACATTTACCTTTCATAGGTTTATTTGTCCTTATATTATTAA
>Ga0307508_10007140_pt1 | contig 10402 bp, 9 predicted proteins | sample 9_EM_MG_FD_203089 | JGI IMG/M metagenome (GOLD analysis project Ga0307508, IMG submission 203089) | Populus trichocarpa ectomycorrhiza microbial communities from riparian zone in the Pacific Northwest, United States - 9_EM | ecosystem: Host-associated > Plants > Roots > Unclassified | place...
CCCCCCCGTCTCCCCTCTCCACCCCTACCTACCTACCAAGCACGAAAAACACACCCACATGGGCATGTTTTTGGTGTTTGGTCCGCCTTCATTTGTCCCCCCCTGCCAAAAACAAAAAACGCGCCCAGTGTGCACGTGTTTCTTTTTTTGGCGCACCCTCTGCAGTCCCCGTCGCGCTGAACACCTGAAACACACATGTGGGTGTGTTTTTTGTGTTCAGCGCATCTTCTGCTTGATGTTCAGTCCCATTTTAGTTACTACCTTTTTAGGTAATTCCCTTTTTAGAAATATTCTTTTTAAGTATATATGTGGTGTAGTAGATATAATAATATATCTGTTTGAATCATTTTATTTGGTTCCATTTTGACAGTGGATTTATTATTCTGGCACCTGGTACCGATCGGAACTGGTTGGTTCCAAGCGGTTCCGACCGGGTTCCAAGTGGTTCTGACTGGATTCCAAGTGGTTCCAATTGGAATCCAGTCGGAACCACTTGAAACCACTTGGAACCAACCGGTTCCGATCAGTACCTGTGGGGCACAGTAAAGTACTGCACACACACACAAATCAATGTGATGGGAAGGGTTTCTCCCTCTCTGCTGTGTTGACAAATACATATGAATTGACATGAAGGGGAGAGTTGTCCCCTCCTTGCTGTGTCAATTCATGTGGAATCTATGGTGCAAACCAACACAAGTTTTGGTATCCATGCAACCTGCAAGTACCCATACCCATATCCATCAAAACCCATACCTGTGAGCATGGATATAGAAAGCAAGTGTGGATGTATGTACTTGTTAAGTTACTTATGGGTTACCCATAATGGGTCCTACATAACTCAAACATAACTACCAATTGTAGTCTACTAAAGTCTATGTCAAGTATGTAGTAGTCTAATAAAGAAGAGAACTTGTTATGCCCCATCCCTGTACATCACAAATGCACCAAGCTTGTGTCATGTTTGCATCACTTATATACCTGATACATCATATAAGCCAGAATTCTCCCTTCAGCTGAATCAATATATCAAAAATAGCACACACATACCATATGATCAATGGGATTATCAAGAAACATGATTAACAAGATTGAAGTTTTCATCTTTCAACATGGGTGCTTCCCCTTAAGCTCAAATACATTGCCATGAGTTGTTTCAAGTTGATAGTCATTCAAAGTGAGTTCTTCTATTCTATATATGCTTGGAATGATCTTCTGATCAAAAAAAGCAACCTCCAATAGTGAAATTCAGTTCAAAACAATAAATGACAAAAATGACAACAGCACAGATGTCCTGAACAACTTCATGAACTTTGGAAAACTTTTTGCAATCTTTAGAAATAATTTTGACACATTTGGGTTCAAAAAACTTCAAAATTTTGATAGCAGACAAAGAATTGCGAGCAGCAATGCCAAAAATGGGGACCATAGATAAATTCTTTGTTTTGCTTGTATTTTCTTCCCCTCTCTCAAAATGGGGAATGGACAAATACTCCTCATAGACATCACATTCAATTTCAGGCATTTTCATAATGGAATCATCTTTCCCTCTCTTGTGGTTACCTGTAATAACCATGCTTCCTGGGTCAAAACAGAAGGGCTTGGCCTCAGGGTATTGCCTGTGCCCCTGCCAACCACCATGCCCCATTTGCAAGAAAGGTCAAAGACCTACAAGAGTGTGGACAAGTCCACCAAAAAAACCAGGGGGATCTAGCTACAAGTATCTAGATATATATATGTATAGAGACAATGTAGCTAGGACAATGGGACAAATGGGACAATGACCAAAGGACAAGAAACAAGGGATAAGAAACAAGGAACAATGGGAAAGGGACAAAGGAAAGCAACTTGAAGGGGACAATGGAGGGGCTGGAAATATGGTATGTTACATTACCCAGAGACAGGAGGTGGTTCCATCATCTTGATACTCCCTTTCTGATTTTACAGTATGGGTAATCAGTGCCTTGTCTTGACATAGACCCTTGAATTCATTTTTGGTCTCTAGTGACCTTGTAAACCCAATCCTGAATGGGGATTCTCACAATGGCAGCATCTATTTTGGCAATCATGGTCTTGAACCAATCTATTTTATTATTGATTGACTTGACTGATTATGCTCCACAGTCTTTGCAATTTGATTTCAACAGCTGCAGCTGTTTTCATTTCTGAATTCTCTCAAATCTTTACAGATTTGTCTTTTGGTTTATTGTCTTTTGGCAGTTTCTTACATTCGTTCAAATAGTGGGCAGTGTAAAGTACATGCTGAAGTACCGCAGGAATGGGTGCTGAAGCGCGGGAAAGCAGGACAAGTGGATACCTTGGAGCATTCTCAGGAGCTGGATATGCACAGGACAGAGGGCTTGGCTTCAGCCCAGAGGCTGCACCCTCATGGGATGCCAATGCCCTATTTCAGATGGACAAGGCTGGGCCAAGGCCCAGCTGGGAAGCACAGGAACAAGAGTAAAGAGAAAGACAGGAACAGGAGATTTACTTGATATTATGGCTAAGGAATTCTATCTACTACAGAGGACTATATATAGTAATAAACAAACAATAGTAAGCTACTACAATATGACAAGGATAGGACAATGAAGACAATGATAAACAAGAAATAATGTGCCGAGACACAATGGGACAATGATATGCCTTTTGGGCCGAAGCAGACTGTGGGGATTTCAGGTCATTACTCTGAGGCATGGGCTATTGCTTCGCGGCTCGGAGCGGAAGCATGCGGAAGATGTGGAAGACAGTGGAAGCGAACTGGGAGCTGGTGGAAGCCAGTGGAAGCTGTGGAAGACGTCAGGAAGTGGTGGAAGACATGTGGGAGACAAGAAAGGGATCGGAAGGGGTGCGGGAGGTGCAGAAGAGGTGCAGGAGGTCTGGAAGAGGTTTGGAAGGGGTCTAGAAGGCCATGGGAAAGTGCAGAAGAGATGGGAAGGCACGGGAAGTAACGGTACGTTACAGGCAGTTCTACTACAGTTCTAGCAAGTGACACTTTGTTGTCCTTTCTTCTTTCTGAGCTTTGAAAGGGTTGTTGTAGGCTTGTAGTGCTAAGCACTTTGTTTAATATTTAATCTTCATTTTTTCCATTCTTAGAAGCATAGCAGACTTGCTGCACCTTCTGCCTTTTGGCTTTCTCTATCAATAGAAATGTTAATACATCAGGTTTGATCATCTTCATTGCAGCAAATATTTGCACAGCTGCCAACTGTGCCAATGCAAAACTCAAGAGAAAAACAAGAAGCAAGGAGATAATGGTTAAAAAGTAGTCATTATTATTGATGACTACACCCACCTGAACTAACTTCTCCTTTTTTCATTCACAGCTAGTCAAGAAAATTTTGTATGTTGTCCTTTTCAAGGTATCATGAATGCCAAGAACTTTGCACACATGTCTGTCTGCACATAGACATCCTTTTTAGTATAGCATAGGCACGCTTTTCAGTATATTTCTTTACCATAGAGTTCCATCATTTCTGGACAGTCACCTTCATATGGATTTTCATCACAGTCAAATCAGGTAGCTTCTGAATAAGCAGTAACTTTACAGATCATTTTTCTTTGGCCCACTGAGTCTTAGCAGCAGTTTCTTTCATAGTAGAAAGGGTTTTAAAGAGGTGACGCAAGAGGTGAGCCATCAAAATGGCCTCAGAACCCTTCACTTCAATATCATTGTGAAAATAGACAAGAGAAATTGTCCATTTGGTTCTGTTGGTCTAAAACTTAGACACAGATAACAGGAAAACATTAGAGTGAAGTGGTAGTCACAATTGATATAGCAGTGTATCTCCAAGTAAAAATGAATATTTTTTAGTAGTCAATTAGAGCCCATAATCTGTTGAGCAGACAGAAATGAATGGGAAAGCAAGACACCTCAAAAGAAGTTATTGATTTCATAGAAAGGTTTATACATATACAGCAGATCTGTGCACAATTAGATTATCCAGGTCTTCATAACATTCCTGAGACCAGTTGCTGGCACTTTGCATCAAAAGATCAAGATTGGATGGCTTGTTAGGGAATGCTCTAAAAAAATCTGTAATAATGTCATTTCAAAACAGTTGGAGTTTGTGATTTTGCTGTGATGATGGAGCAGTCTTCACTTGTCTTTCTTTTAGTATCTATCTGAAAAAATTGAGTTCATTAAGCTTATTGAGCTTGTGCAAATGCCAAATACTTACCTTTTTCTATTGTAACATTTCTGTCAGTGGAATCTTACTAATTTCTGTTAGTGGAATTTTACTGATCACTGCAGTCAACTTGCCTGTGTTACCAGTAGTCCACTATAAACATTGACATAATAATTATACATATTAATATTCATACACTGATAAAATTGTGGTTTGATTATGTCTAAGGCCACATCACATATGCAAAGCCTTGAGGGAAGGACAGAGATGAATGTAGAAAAATAACATATCTAAGCTTTTTTAGCAAGACTAAAAATTCACTACATTACTGAACAGTGATGTCAATTTCTTTAGACCTTGAAATAGGCTTGTCAAAATCAGAAAATGGAATTGGCCAACTGACATGAAAATTTGTCCATTGCAATTTTCAACCTAATATCATGCTTGGCCATAAATTTGAATAACCCTATGACCTGAGACAAGTAAGCATCCTCACATCTATACATAAGTAGAATTAATCAGATAGGCACCACTCTTGTCTACAATAATGTGCAACTGAGTTTAAATGATTCAGTTATGTTAACACATAGCAATGTAGTGTAACTGACTGTTTTGATAAAGTTCTTATTAAGGCACAAGTCCAGATAGAAATCATTGGCAATAGTCACTAAAACAGCAACAATTAGATCAAGTGAAAAATTATACTGTCCATACACCAATATCTTCTTCTAGCATTTACACATTTGTCTCGCTCTATACAGCTTATGAGCAAGAAAATTTGAAGCCAAGCAACTTGAACAGACTGTGATCTAGAGTAGTCAAAACAATGAACACTGTCCTCTGGCTAGAGAACAGACTGACTTGGTCAACTAACTGGACAACAGATCTTGAGCTTTATATATATCTGAATAGGTGTTTGCCATACCAAATAATAGTTTTTTGTCACTTGCACTAACTCCAGCAAGTGGGAAGACACAGGCAATCATATCAAGGCATGCTTTAGCTAGCATAATATCAACTCTAAAATACCAAGGTGCATGTTATTAGTCTACTAGTGTTTGTAAAAAAAAGAGACATAACAGTAAGATGGAATAATTGAATCACAGCATATGTACATAGTGTAACCACAGTGTAGCATATTCAACTACTCACACTGCTGTGACCTCACAATATAATTACCATTTATATTTGATTTCAATATGAATATTGCTATATAAACAAAAAGCCTTACATTTGGAATGAATTGTGGTAATAACATTTGTATTGATCTCTTCATTACTGTCAATTAAAAATAGTGACAACAATAAGGAAAGATATTCCACATTACACCATTTTTAGTATTATTTACAATATTTAGACAATCAAGCTGAAAATTGGTTATCTTACACAACAAAATATTGTAAATGTCATATTTTAGAATCTAAATAAGAAAAAAAAAGGACCAAGATGAGCTATTTATATACAAATGGAATATTTATCACCATAAATAGGGAAACAGAGTGATAGCAATAATAATAATGATGAATATAAATATGAAAGGAGAAATAGATAGAATATGAAAGAAAGGAGTTTATATTAGTATAATTTCAATATTCTTCCATAAATGGAGAACTCTAGGTAGCTAGTCAATATTGAAAATATAAAGCAAGTGGTGATAGACATTATGAGAGTGTCATATACTGTGATATTACCTGATCTGTCATCCAAAGCTTCTATAAGTCTTCCCTGTTACCAGCCACACATTCTGAATCTTCTGACCTTCTGACATTTTCTGCAGCTTCCAACATCTTTCACAGCTTCCAATGCTTTCCTGCACCTTCTGATGTCTTCCACAGTCTTCTGACAATTTTCCATATCTTCCAATGATTTTTATGTGTTCTGACAACTCCAGACACTATTGGGTACCTCAGTATAGTTCAGTCCAACTTTGGAATAACTTCCACATGTTCCCCTATATATTTTTAATCATTTTATGTAGTTCTTCACATGTTTCTCATTCTCCATCTTTCTGGACTTGTTCCAGATGAAACATACACTTGTATAGTTGCCATAGTGTGGGTTCCCATTTGCTCAGATGCCACTACTAATTATAGATTATTTTAAACTTGACCAGCAGCACTATAGAGTGCTACAGGGTGCCTTCTGTTTACATAATAGATATTTGAAATCATATATTGAAGAATAAATAATACAACCAGTAGTACAGTATATTGGTGCACCTAGGTAAGCTACATTGTAGGGTCTTGACCTTCTACCGAACAGTAACACTGTAGTCGTTCCGAATGGTTCAGTAAACCTCTACCAAACCAGTAATAATTTGGTAGGTATACACTGTAGCTGTTTAAAATGATTCCACTGAATGGATTTGGACCTAAATGAGAATATACCATCTGGACTTGGCCTAATGTGTTCGGATGATGCACATTCGGGTGATGCCAAAGTGTCTGAATCAGGTATTGTCCAATTCAGATTCAGCAGTCTTGTGTACCCTTATCTAGCCCTTTGAACTTTCCTTTCCAAAGTTGGATATAATTTTTCACCATATACATTCTCATATAGGAGGTGTATAAATTCCCATGGAATTCCACACGCAAAATTTACATGTGAAAGTGCTGACATTCCCTTGATTCCATAATGGGTCATGAGTTTATTCTCACCTGTCTTAATGGTTGCTTGCTGAATTATGAGGACAGTATCTGCCCAGTCCTTGTGATTTCGTTACAAAAGCCAAAGGTCTCTTGAATTGATGGAATTTATGCTTCTTCTATATGAGAACATATATGATGAAGAATCTTATTCAATTTTGGAAAGGAAAGTTCAAAGGGCTAGATGAGGGTACAGAGGACTATATTATTCCTAACCATATTTGGAAACAGATTGGTGAAAATACAGTTGCTGCTGTCGAGAATATCCCATCAGCTTTTGTTAGATCATGAGGCAATATTGAAAACAACCAGTCCAATTACTCGGCCGGAGCATGGGCTTTCTGGTTCATGTATCTAGCACCCTTTCTCCTCCAAAACAGGTTCAGTCGTGGCCCCTTTTGACATACGTGCAAGCTGGTAGATGTTATGAAGACCTGCATAAAATTCACCCTTCAGCATGATGAAACCAATACATTAGAGAACAAGATTATTACCTGGGTTCAAGAATATAAAAGGTAAGTTGCATAACCTGAAATTACTCTCTTAGCCTAAATCAAATCTTAGAATTTATTATCAATATGATGTACAAAGCCTCTCCACACTCTAACGAACAAACATACCTTTTGTGAGGGATGGCTGTTATAGCCCATCCCTCCTGTATTTCCTTGTATTCCTAGAGCTTCTAAACACATGAAAAACACATGAAAAATGCCTAAAGTTGTGATAATTCAACATAAAACAATCAAAAAATCGAATTAACATCCCTTTTGAGAAATGGCTGTCATAGTCCATCCCTCCTGTGTTTTCTTGTGTCCCTAGAACTTCCAAATGTGTTCAAACACCTGAAAAATGTTTGAACAAACATATCAATATACCTTTTTTGAAAGGATGGCTGTCATAGCCCATCCTTACTTTGTTCTCTTGTGTTACTGAAGCTCTCAAATTCTTCCAAACACATGAAAAACACATGAAATTTGACTGAAATTGCGATAATTCAGCATAAAATAATCAAAAAATTGAATTAACATACCATTTTGGAGGGATGGCTGTCATAACCCATGCCCCCTGTGGCTCCTTATGTCCCTAGAGCTTCCAAATGCATTCAAACACATGAAAAATATGTGAAATTTGACTAAAATTGCAATAATTCAGCATAAAATGATTTAAAAAAATCGAATTTACATATCATTTTGGAGGGATGGCTGCCATAGCACATCCCTCCTGTGTTTTCTTGTGTGCCTAAAGCTTCCGAATGCATCCAAACATGTGAAAGATGACTAAAATCACTTCAGCCTAAAATAATCAAAAAGTTGAATTCACATACCTCTTATCATGATGGCCTATCCCTTCTGTGTTTTCTTGTGTCCCTAGAGCTCCCCTCACCATCTGTGCTGCCTCATTTATATGTGACAAAGGGTGGTGGTTGGTGGTGAACGTTATGGTTGGCAATGATATGGTGGTTTGCAACAAGCTGTCGCACTTTTCCACAGCATGAAGTCATTGGCCTGAGGGGTCACATTGGCCAAATCAAGGGCTGTGGTAGTCGTGGTGGCTGTCTGGAAGTTCACATTTGCAAAAGCAAGCCTCCAGGTCATTGTGGCAGCAAAGGTGGCTGCCTGCCAGAGGCTCACATTTGCAAAATCAAGTGTATGGGTGGTTCAAGTTGTGGCTGGAAAGCCAGCTGCCTAGGGGTTTGCATTTGCAAAATCAAGTGTCCAGGTGGTTGTGGCAGCAAAGCTGGGTTCGCATTTGCAAAATAGAGCCTCCAGGTGGTTATGGCAGCAAACATTATGATCTACCCTAGTCTTTCCTAGAAGTGAAGAGTGGATAAATCTAAGTGGGATATCAACCAACACATGATCAAGTTGAGGGCAGGACATGTGGACTTGGAGGCACATTATATAATGCTATGGAGGCTACAATGGCTATACAATTTTGCAGGTCAGCTATATTTGGCTATGGCTCAAAATCAGGAATTGCTGATGTTCTGCCCTCCCTTTCACTGTGAGACCAGAAGGGTGGGAAAAGACGATGGCAAAGGGTGGAATGTGATAATTCCACCAGAAAGTGTGGTTTTTTGGCCCATAGTAATTTCCCACCTTTTGAGTGGGGAAGGAAATTCCACCAATTAAAGTAGATATTTATGATGAAATATATATCAGCAAATTTACAACATAAATCATTGTAAAATTTTGTAGGAATTTACAACCCTTAAGGTCGGAATTATGAAAGGTAAATATAGTGATGTATAATGATTATTAAAGGGAAAAAAAGCAACATTGGATATTATTGAAAGTGGCTATGTACTGAGATGAGTGATCACGTGATCTCACAACTTCGCAATTTTTCTAAGTTCCACTTTGCCTGCGCTGAAGATCACGTGACACGTCACATGCATGTTGAACTTCACGACTTGTTGAAGTTCAACTTCACCCTCAACCACCACCACCCTTCCGGGTGGTGTTCCTTCCAACCACATCCACCAACCCCTCCCTCGCTCGAAACGCGAGACGGAGGGGCCTTCTTCCTTCCAGCCACCCACCAGCCCCTCCCTCACTCGAAACGCGAGACGGAGGGGCCGTCTCCCTTCCAGCTCACCCACCAACCCCTCCCTCGCTCGAAACGCGAGACGGAGGGGCCTTCTTCCTTCCAACCACATCCACCAACCCCTCCCTCGCTCGAAACACGGGATGGAGGGGCTTTTTCCCTTCCAGCTCACCCACCAACCCCTCCCTCGCTCGAAACGCAAGACGGAGGGGCCTTCTTCCTTCCAGCCACCCACCAGCCCCTCCCTCACTCGAAACGCGAGACGGAGGGGCCGTCTCCCTTCCAGCTCACCCACCAGCCCCTCCCTCGCTCGAAACGCGAGACAGAGGGGCCGTCTCCCTTCCAGCTCACCCACCAATCCCTCCCTTGCTCGAAACGCGAGACGGAGGGGCCTTCTTCCTTCCAGCCACCCACCAGCCCCTCCCTCGCTCGAAACGCGAGACGGAGGGGCCGTCTCCCTTCCAGCTCACCCACCAACCCCTCCCTCGCTCGAAACGCAAGACGGAGGGGCCGTTTCCCTTCCAGCTCACCCACCAACCCCTCCCTCGCTCGAAACGCGAGACGGAGGGGCCTTCTTCCTTCCACCCACCCACCAACCCCTCCCTCGCTCGAAACGCGAGACGGAGGGGCCGTTTCCCTTCCAGCTCACCCACCAAACCCTCCCTCGCTCGAAACGCGAGACGGAGGGGTCGTCTTCCTTCTGGAGGGGATGCCACAGACAGCTAGAGGGCGGGTGCACAAGGTGCGCCCTAAATTTTTTTTCTCTTTTTTTCTACTGACCTAAACTAACAGCCCAACCCCGAAAACGATCGTTTTCGGGGTTCTGTCTCCACCACCAGCACCCCCCAGCCCTGAAAACGAGCACGACCGCTCGTTTTTGGGGTTTTGCCCACCCTCTGCCTGCCGCCACCACCACCACCCCCGAAATGACCGTCTGCGCTCGTTTCAGGCCCTCTTCCTGCCACGCCACCTCACAACCCCGGAATTGAGCATGTTCGTGCTCAATTTCGGGGTTCTGGCCATCCCTATGGTCCCCACAACCCCGAAACGAGCATTTGTGCTCGTTTCGGGGTTCTACCTGCC
>Ga0307508_10007143_pt1 | contig 10400 bp, 10 predicted proteins | sample 9_EM_MG_FD_203089 | JGI IMG/M metagenome (GOLD analysis project Ga0307508, IMG submission 203089) | Populus trichocarpa ectomycorrhiza microbial communities from riparian zone in the Pacific Northwest, United States - 9_EM | ecosystem: Host-associated > Plants > Roots > Unclassified | place...
CTGGGCGGATGGCAAAGGAAAGCTTGCAACGTGCCGCCATCGCGCGGACAGCGGCGGGGAAACGGTCAAAAAATGTACGCCGCCATAGTCTAGATAGGCTTCATGCGAGTATGATAAAACAAAAAAAGTATGAATAAACAAAGAAACAAAACACCGTACGCCGGCCCAACACCACTAGATCCACCAAGTCCAAGGCCAGAGCTTCCAAGAATTTGGGGAGGGGGTGAGTCGGCCGCTTGGAAGCTGGGTCTCCCACATACGGCCCACCTGTTGGGAAGGGAGGCGGGAGCGAGATCTGCGTGTGCGAAATAACTGTGTTCGCCCCCGGCTCGTGGCCGGAAGCGCGAGGACGGCTGGATAGAGCTAGTGGTCGCTAGTGGAGTGGTGGCCGGTGCTGGACTGGGAGGCGGGCTGCTGCACGGTCGATCGGAGGACGAAAGAAAGTGGTGGGGACAAGAATATTAAATTGTGACCCTGTGGTGTGTGATGCGGAGAGGATAGTTACATACAAGTATGTACGGAGCAAGCCCGCTCAGAGACTCGCTAATGAGTCACACTTGCTGACTAACCCCTCCCTTTCAGATCTACCGTACGCTAACCCCTTTTGTCCACAAAAACCTGTGCTCATTCGGCGCAACGACACTCGATACTATCACGTGCACCGGTGCCTAACCTGGGGGCGCAAGGATCGTTTCCTGATCTGGGGCCTGTATACAGATATTACATATTCGCTCGGCACCCGTTCGCGGCCCATAGCAAGGCTCGTGCCTATGTATGCCTTCCCTGGGGAGTTAAGGACACCTTCGCCCAGATCCTCGGCATACGGTAACTATAGTCCCTCTCTTGCCGTCTATTCGGTCAAACCAATCTCTCTAAGTGCGCAATGACCGATAGTGAATGATGGGAAATGACAACTGATACATACATACGTACTGATGGTACGAAATCGGATAATAGCGGGTGTGTTGTATTTGTCTATGGAGTCTCGAGCTGGTTACTTCTGCCGTGCTTGGCGCCCAGAGTGCGCTAGTCGCTGACTCCCAGTACCATGGTTTCGTAACGAGCACCGTTTCAAATAGCTAACTACATATTGTATCCGAAGGGAGCTACACCTGATCTGCGGCTCAGAAGCTCGTCAGCCAACCCCGCACCGCGCTATTTCATCGCCACACACGACAAAACTCTCTCCGCGCCGGACATGGAAGGTCTCTCTGTTGGGGCGTCGGTCGCTGGCCTGGTGCAGGTCGCCGCCAAGGTCGCCAGCTTCCTCTCCGACATCCGCAATGCTCCGACTGTGGTTGGCGACCTTCTGTCCGAAGTCCAGGCGATGCATCTCATCTTCGAGCAGCTGCGCAACTTCGTTCATCGCCCCGCCGCCTACGACAGGCAGCGCGTATCCCGCATCGACGTTGACGGCTTGGTCGCCGTCCTGACCGGCTGCGTGCTCACATTCTCGGAGATCGACGGCCTGCTGGAGAATTGCGACCGCAGGAAGCCGCAGCTCAGCCTGTGGGACCGGGCGAAGTGGGCGACCAAAACGAGTGACATCACGAGGGTGGTTGGCAAGCTGCAAAGATACAAGAGCTCGCTGACGCTACTGTTCGCGATGTTGGTGCCCCGCGTGGCCCCTCCGCGCGATCGACAGATGGCCGCTGACGCCGCGCGACAGCATATCGTCGGAAAAAGCCGATCGGAGAGCGGAGCGAGCGGAAGCACTCGCACAACCCACGGAGCGCTTCCAGGCCCTCGTACAGCATATGCTGCTGGATCCGGACCTTTCCCAGCGCATGCTTTCTTTCGCATCGCAGGCCGTCGTCCAGCAAACCCCTCCCGCCGCGGCCAGAGACAGCGATGCGCCCACGGGATCAGATCGCCCTGCGACCGCCGCCACACGTCTCGCCCCGGCTAGCAGTGGCAGCCGTTCCTCCATCTTCACGACACCGGCCCAGCTGTCCCGCAAAGGCTTTCTACTCTCCATCGACAAAACCCTAGCCAAGACGCGGGTGTACAGAAACGCAAGAAGAAATGTGACGACGGATTCCTTCAACACCACCGACACCGGCTATTCGCACTGGTCACAGTTCAGCGGGCTGAGCCTCGGCGATATCTCGAACGTGTCGATCGTCTGCCTGCCCGTTCACACTGTCGAGCTGAACAACGGGCACCTGTATCAGCAGGTGCGGGGGAGGACGGCGGATGGAAAGGTTAGGAGCGGCATCCTGTCGCTACCACGTTTACGCCTCCGCTTGCTCTCAGTCGCCGAGCGAGAGCGCCGACTACTTGAGGCGACTGCTGAGGGCGATTTCGCCACAACTCAGCTGCTGTTGGGCAAATTGGCAACCGATATACACGTCCGCGATGCGAATGGGCGCACGTCGTTACACCGCGCGGCAACAGGAGGACACGAGACTACGGTCCAGCTACTGCTCGATCGTGGCGCAACGGTGGACATCAAGGACAGGGAAGAGAATACAGCCCTTCACCTCGCGGCAACAGGAGAACGTGAGGCTACCGTTCGACTGCTGCTCGATCGTGGCGCAACGGTGGACGTCAAGGATAAGGAAGAGAATACACCCCTTCACCTCGCGGCAACAGGAGGACACGAGGCTACGGTCCGACTGCTTCTCGATCGTGGCGCTGAGATGGATGTCAAGGATAAGGCAGAGGATACGCCGCTTCACCGCGCGGCAAGAGGAGGACATGTGGCTACGGTCCGACTGCTGCTCGATCGTGGCGCAGAGATGGACATCATGACTACGTGGCGGAACACCCCTTTACACTATGCGGTGACGGGAGGACATGCGGCTACGGTCCGACTGCTGCTGGCTCGTGGCGTAGACCTGGACGTCAAGAGTTCGGACGGGGATACTCTGCTTCACCACGCGGCAACGGCAGGACATGATGCTACCGTTCGACTGCTGCTTGATCGTGGCGCTGAGATGGATGCCAAGGATAAGGCAGAGGATACACCACTACACCACGCGGCAGCAGGAGGACATGAGGCTACGGTCCGACTGCTGCTCGATCGTGGCGCAGATATGGGTGCCAAGGATAAGGCAGGAGATTCACCCCTTCACCACGCGGCAACAGAAGGACGTGAGGGTACCGTCCGATTGCTGCTCGACCGCGACGCAGAGGTGGATGTCAAGAATCGCGCAGCGGATACACCCCTCCATCGCGCGGCAGCGGAAGGACATGAGGCTACGGTCCGACTGCTGCTCGATCGTGGCGCAGAAATGGACGTCACGAAATGGGTGAACAAGGATACACCGCTTCACCTCGCGGCAACAGGAGGACATGAGGCTACGGTCCAGCTGCTGCTCGACCGTGGCGCACAGGTGGACGTCCGGAATCGGGCAGTGGATACACCCCTTCACTGCGCGGCAACAGGTGGACATGAGGCTACGGTTCGGCTGCTGCTCGATCGTGGCGCTGAGATGGACGTCAAAGATCAGGCGGAATGTACACCCCTCCACCAGGCGGCAAGAGGAGGACATGAAGCTGCGGTCCGACTGCTGCTTGACCGTGGCGCAGAGATGGACGCTAAGGGCTATTGGAAGGAGACACCGCTTTTCAGTGCGGCACGGGGAGGACATGAGGCTACGGTTCATCTGCTGATTGATCGTGGCGCAGAGATGGACGTCAAGAACACGCGGGGGGACACCCCCCTTCACATCGCGGCAAAAGGAGGTCATGAGGCTACGGTGCGACTGCTGCTCTATCGTGGCGCAGAGGTGGGCGCTAAGAATGGGAGGCAAGATACACCGCTTCACGATGCTGCAAGAGAAGGACATGAGGCTGCGGCCCAACTGCTGCTTGATCATGGCGCAGAGGTGGACGTGAAGAACTTTTTGGGCGAAACTCCCTTGCATCTGGCGAAGAAGTACCGACGACAGGTGGTCGAGCGACTGCTGCGCAGTACATGGTAGGCTGGCTTCACAATCACCGCAGCCCCCCCCCGTGGTTGAGAGCATAAGCTTTTTCCGCCTCTTCCTCCGCTTCCTGCCCCGCCCTTATGCGTACTGCAATCCACAGACGCAGCTGCTGACCATCCGCGCCGCCACGCAGACAGGCGCACGACTGGACTTTGATGCCTGGGAATCGGGGGATACGGGTGTGCCATTTTTGTTTATTCATTACTTGAATGCAGCTATTTAGACTATGGCGAGACGCGCACCCCGCTTCCCGTCAGCTTTGCCACGCCCTAAAATACTTCGAGGGGTGGACGTTTGCATACGGACCGGGCAGGAATGTATCAGAAACTCGTCGTTCAGTCTTGGGACGGCATACCGAGGTTGGGCAACCGACACCGCTGCACCCCGGATCATGCTCCCGCCGCTGGCGCCCGATTACGGCGGTGCGCTCTGGGCTGTGCCAACGCAAGAAAGCGTGAGCGCATCCCCCACTTCTTACCGGAGAAGCTTACAACGACTGTGATGCAGTGCACACGCTGTGCCAAGGTGAGAGACGCTGAGTTGAACGGATACTGAAGCGGAACGCTCGTCTTCGAGCCAATCCTGCAGCGCTGGGCAGACCCCGGACCAAGCACCGGCTCGTGTTCGGGAAAGTGCAAGCGCCGCTGCAGCGCCCGTCATCTCCGACCCCTAGGCGGGCCGAGTTACGTAATCAACCCCGCACGCAACCCTACCGCATCATCCTATCACGACGAGAGAACCTAAAGAGACACCTGCTCCGACCACTCTCAGGAGGATACGAAGAAGCACTACTTTCCGAGATCCTATCGAGAGTTTGTCCGTGATACATACGCTGACGAAGACTGTCAGATGTATGGGTCGACGGCCAGCCTAGGCCACGGCGCTCAGTTGCGTCCGGAAGGCATCAGGTGGCGGAGGTGGCAATTCGCCACTGGTGACGCGGCAAGTTGCCACCGGCGACATCCAGACCGGAGGTGGCAAGTTGCCACCCAGGGTATCTGGACGAGTTGGTGATTTGTAATGGGCTGGTTTCTGCATGTATATATATAGAGAGCGGTCCTCCCGCTACGGTAAAAAAGATCAAGCAACGGAGTTCCTACACACCCTATCACTCGAATATTTTGACAAAGACTAATGTCAAGGCGGGGAGTTTTCATGTCGTGTCGCGGGGTAATCCTCCGAAGCACGTGACTCCGCCGCGCCGAACACTAATACGACAACCGACAAGGATCAAAGAAAAACAACTAGCGGACATCAACGGACCGCCTCCAGTCACCAAGACAGCGGTCAACCACCATCCCCCCTACGAGCGCAAGAGGTCAGACAGCGGTCAATAAGCGGTACGAACTCGCCGCACGAGCGCGGCGACGAGCGATCGGGGAGGGAGACGGAGGGGTACGTGAGGACCTCGAGAGCTAGAGTCGAGGCGGGAGATAGGAAGTGCCTGGTGGGCAACACGTCATCGGAGCGGCATCAGAACCAAAGGGCTACGAACACCGGGCCGGGTCCATCAGGATGACCCGGTGCCGTGATTTGAACAGCTATAAGCTGAGGGAATTACGCGGTCCGTGAAACCATTTGATGGCATCCTGTCGTCAGCACCGACCAGGACGAGCAGCCCCGGGCCCCGGCCCACGCCCACCTCGGCGGGCGCCTTACCTTATCTCACCCGTGAGGCAGTTGTCGAGCGAGCCGTCGCCGCGGAACCACAAGCGGCACGGGTGCCGGGCATGCGTTGAACGGTCCGCAGAAGCGAGACGAGCCGGGCGAGCCGCCGGGCCCACCACGAGCAATCCACCGAATACAATCCGTCGAGCGGACCGTCGCCACGGAGCCGCGAACGATCCTCCGCGACGAACGAGCTACTGAATACGGCACCGATACACGCAAGCCGTCGCGCAGCCGCCGAGTACCGGCGTCAACCTTGAACACGATGAGTTCGAGGGCAGGGCGCGGTAATCCCGTAGGTTATTTCGCTGTGAATCCCTTAACGGTGGGCGATATTGGAGAGACGGCCATGTGGGGTGTTTTGTCCTTGTATAATAGTTGAACGCCGGCGAAGACTGCGCGCACCCCATCGCGACTTATCGGAAAACCTGACTTGTTCGATATTACCGTGGCTCCGACCGGACGTCCCAGTCTTACAGGCTTCCCCTACCCTCTCCGCTCATGCCTGTCCCACGGGGATACGGAGCGCATCAATAAATAACGTAGGAAATCCAAACGGAAGGACAAATGAAATCTCAAAGAAAACCGTCCCCTTCCCCCCGCTTCCCTCCTGCCTCAGTCCTACTCCTGAGCCGTCGACAGGGAAGCGAAACGCTCCGTGAGCAACTCGAGGCGCCCACCCCCCCCCCCCCCTACTACCACTGCACTCGTTTCCTCTATATCTTCCCTCCCATATCTTCCCTCCGCCGATACGGATTTGGTACTCGGCGGAGGCAGTCTTGCGCTTGCACACCTGTGCGTGCTTGGGTGGGTGGGGTTTAATGTGACGGTGTTGGTCGGCGTATCTACAGTCACGGTGTGCGAGACTCTCTCCGTACATAGGTACCCAGCGACCGCTTCCCCACACTTCGCCTTCGGGCCGATAGCAGGAAATCCCACCCGTATGCAGACACCCCGTTCCGCCGACTAACTCTCCGGAGTTTGGCCATGCGACAGCGCCTGACACGAGCAGTTAGGGCAGTGTTTCCCCCGCACCCCCGCACCCACGAACGAAACTCTCCGATTTGTCGCTCCGCACAACCGGTCCCTCACCACGCGTACCGGGTCGTAGGGTCCCGGAGAACGTCCGTTTCCGATGGCGCCCTGCCGCAAGGGACCTGCGAACAGAAAGGCAGACGAGTCGGTGATGCTGTCGCCGGTCGAAACTGAAGCCCACAGCGTGGAGTACCTTGAGTTTGATGACCAGTGCGGGAGCAGGCACCTCCTGACACTGCTGACGCTGGGGAGGAGGCTGGGGCCGGCGTGCCTGAGACGGTCACCCCTAGGCCGCGGAAGCGGGGAGAGGGAAGGGGAAGGGGGAGGAGAGAGGAGAGTCCTGGCGGCACTTCTCTTCGGCGCGCACCGGAGCAGGACGAGATGATGCACTGATCTGAGGAAACCCGACGGAAAGAGAAAGAAACCGGAGGACAGTGGGACGAAAGAGTGGTTGTATTGTCTGTGTTCCCCAACTATCGACGGAAAAGAAACAGAGAGGGCGCTAGGGCGACAGAGAAAATGGAAGGGAAGGCAAACGATGGACGCAAGCGTCGACGTCACCGCCCCAGTCTTTCCACCTTTCCGTACAAAAAAAAAACGAGTGCTAGCAAGTGCCCGCAAGAGTCCACACTCCAGTTTCTGTCTACCATCCACCCCCGAGCCGATCCGTCTGTCAGCGACTCATTGTCCAGTATCCGCCGCCGGACGTCAGTGGAAGCGACGAGTTCCAATATCGTCTGGCTGCACCTCTTTATGTTACCATGTTATGCCACGTTTCGTACATCTTAATGTCTCTATCGCGCTGCATGTTTATGATACCTATATCGCCGAAAGCTGCACATGGGCATACCCTTTTACGCGCGTTTCGTGTACCACAGAGCGTTCCCCTTCAGAGCCTGCACCAGCTTTCGAGTTCACTACGTAGCTCTGGCATCCAGCATGCCGGTTGCGGTGACCAGATGGGGGCCACCTGCAGCCGATCCCTCCCTACCTCCAATCTGCCATTACAACAGGGGTGTGTACGTGACGTGCGTCTTGGCTCTGCTGCGGGGACAGAACCCAATCCAGCAGAGCGTTGCCTACGTCGACATCTTGACCGTGTAGCCACAAAAACACGGCGCCGCACTGCACTTAACAGGTTTCAGTTCTTGGCAAGCATCGCTCCTCGCCAAGACAGTCCGACCCCCGCTGGGGACCTGTGCGCACGTACTTGCCCGACATGCGTTCGGAACCACCGGTCCTTCGTCGGCATCACTGTGCATCGGGACGTAAACGCAGCAGCTGTGCCCCGCCTCGCCGTTGGGGTCTGCGAGTGAGAGCGGACTAGGCCGCTCTGGCCGATAATCGTGAACTCCGGAGCCAGGAATGGGGTCAGATCGACTCCTCCACTCTTTGCGAATCCGCGAGGCAGCCTCAGTCGCTGGGGGGGCCTGATGGCCGCTCGGACCAGCGCTTTCCAGGTGCCGGTTTGTGGTCTGAAGGCGGGTTTACATCGCAAAAACTCGACCGGTGCTGCCGCCATCGAGTATCCCATAGTGCCCATTCCCGCGGCACCTTTCCCTCTCGATTTGCCTCTCGAATTCGGAATGAGGCTTAGACGCAAGCATCGCTTCCCGGCTGCGGAGATTAATGGGGGAATACTATCCCATCTCGCTGCGGACTCTACCAGGTGGTAGTCCTGCTGCCACCAGATACTATCGCGTCAATGACTCGCCATCGAGTTCAGGTATCGTATGCTATAGCACTGCAGTGATAGCCAGAATCCTGCCAGAAAGGGGTGCACATACGGACTCAATTTAGATACCACAAGCTGGATTGGTGCGAACGCCGCTCGAACCGCCACTGGGGCTCAAGTCAGCAAGTCGATCCCCTCATCGGTTTGGAAAGACCGCTCTCACCTTGCACGCATGATCTCCGCCATGCTGTGTATTTACTCGCCGATAGCATTGCCAGCGCGGCTGTAGCCGGCGCTGATGGACAGCTGCAGCCCAGCGAAATCAGGTCTCTGAGTTTGGCTTTGGGCGAGACCTTTCGTGCCAGGACTTTTGAAATTCGGCGACCGGGACACTCTCGGTCGTGGTCGGTACTGGAAGGTAGTTCTGCCCTCCTGGGGATGCGGCGGTCACCACTGGAAGTTTCATCTTGGCAACTTGCGGCAGCTTGGATGCTGCCCTCTTGTGCGTCGACTGGTTCTCCATGATTTCAGAAAAGCCACCGAGTCGCTTCCTAGTAGGAAGTGTGTCAAAAACAGGTCGACTCTTCTGGGAGACGTGTCAATCTGGTTGAGCTTGCTGCTCGTAACCTCACTAGAAGGAGTGCAACCCTCCGTCCGAGCCACAATTCGCGACCACAACAGCAGCACAGTCCAAGCATATGAAGATGCTCTTCGCTGGCGCAGTGGGTATTCTCCGCTTCGCCATCCCCTCGTCCGGGTACTCGTGTACGTTGCCTTCGGGGCGTATTCGCCCCCCACCCCCCCGCCCCCCCCGAAAAATATGCCTCTCGACCAAGAGCGTCAACTCAGGAGCCTGGCTGGTGTCGGACAGACTCGTCCGCTCCTGGCGGTCTCGTCGCCTTATCCTCCGTCGCAGCTGTATTGTGCGGCCCTCTTCGATCGCCGCTTGTCGGAGGAAGAGATGTTCTGCGTACAAAGAATGGTCTTGTCGTCGTTCCGGTTGGGCCAGAGGCGGTACTCGCCGTACGGTACTGTCTTCTTAATGGTGGTCGTGGCCGCCTTGGAGACGCATGGATCAACGACAGCACCCCATCGTCATCGAGAAGCTGGCTGTGCAACGGTTAGCGCTGCTCAAACGGGGAGGTAATTGACCACACATCCGGCCGCCTTGGTACTCACAACCAAGGCTGCCGGATGGCGCCAACACAGAGGGTGGTACCAACATTCTAGCTGCCGGTTCATCACGGCACCAGCCTCGAGGATCTCTTGCGCCGCTCGAGACAAAACTCCGTGGGCTCCGAGAGGGTTCTCCTCACTTGACCGAACCAGACTTACGTCATCCTTCACTCGCATCCCACCCCCGCTGTTGCAGCAGAGGCTGGGATGGCGCCGGCACGCCGACGGCCATCTCCCTGCATGTTTTGAACACCCCTATCGGGGTGACCCTCTCCTTCGGGTTCCGGCGGGGCCGTGCGGGAGCCCACCGCAGGGACATTATTGTCCTCCGATCCGAGGTGGCCATTCTCATGGCGGACCTCTCTCAAAACATGCTTCCTGGAGGAGGGGATGACGAATGAGAGCCCCAACTCGGGCACTGTGGCCGGCGTCGGACAGATTCGTCCGAAGACAGGTCGATCGCCGTCGACCGGAAGCCCTATTGACCCCATAGTGCCCCGCCTCCTTCTTGATCAAGCAGTTACAGCTTCCTAAAAGACACGGAAGCCGACCCATCGATGCATGACTTGCATCACTCGTGACGCCCAACCAGGGAATGCGCTGACACGCCGCGACTTGCAGCCGACTTAAGATTGCGTGGTCACGTCGATGACCGGCGTGCAAGAAGTGAAATCTCTCGGCTGGCGGCTCATCACGGAGTTCTTCGCGAGAAGGAGCCCAGTGAACATAACCATCGGTATTGGCGTCGACGTCAATCATATTAGTCGCTGCTCCAGTGTTCCGCATAGTCCGGTCCGGACGGCCGTCCACGCCGTCCGGACGGGATTTTGGTAGTCTCGTCCGAGCTCCTGAGGGACTGTACTGAGATAGTCCGTCCCGTCTGTGATGGGGGAGGACGGCGCCCGTCCCCG
>Ga0307508_10007144_pt1 | contig 10400 bp, 9 predicted proteins | sample 9_EM_MG_FD_203089 | JGI IMG/M metagenome (GOLD analysis project Ga0307508, IMG submission 203089) | Populus trichocarpa ectomycorrhiza microbial communities from riparian zone in the Pacific Northwest, United States - 9_EM | ecosystem: Host-associated > Plants > Roots > Unclassified | place...
GGTGAGATGGTGTGTGGGTGGGTGATGGTGGGTGGGGAGTAAGGATTCTTCTTATCTCGACCGAAGTCAGCAGAGCTCCCACGGACCAACCGGGCGCGTGAGTCTTTTCAGATACTCGTGCGCACTTCTTCGTTCCCGTGCGGTTCACCACGTGTTCCTATCAACCCACGTGGTGCCGGTCCCTTGCCATGCACGAGGCATTCGATAAGCGACACAGATGGTATTCTACGAAAACGGGTCACATCTAACAGTTACCATCGGAAGCAACTCGCCGCACCAAGAAGCCCACAAACGACCGGAGATATAAATGTGTAAAAGGATCCCCTCGACGAGGAGCGGAACCGACGGGCATTGGCAACCAAGACCCTCTGAGCCAGATTTGGAAACTACTCTTAACCCATAACTCTTCGGAGACATCCAATACACGAAGGGCGACATTTTACTCAAGAACCTCGGTGGGTAAGTTGTAGTACGACCTCTAAATTGCCTGTCTTCCCTGTAGGACATACCATTTCGGGAGTCGACTGTATTAGTTCCGGGATCTTTTTTCGTTTCATCGGCGGTGTATTCCATAATAATGCATTTTACAGTGAAACACCTCTCGAACGTGCACCGATCGGGAGTTTGCATTGTGCTCTCCCGTCTACTTCGGGCCTATCCAGGGGGGTAAACTGCCTCCGAGATAAAGGTTTCATGCATATTATGATAAAATGGCCAGTCTAATGAGTCTTTCAGTAAATTTACTCTGATCCTCTCTTGCTCTTTCAAAGTTATCGGTGCGTACTAATTTGTACCCCCCAACGATTTGTGTTAATGGCAAGGTCTTATCATCGTCACACTACAGAGACAGAATGTATTTTGCACGGCCCTTGCTCGTAGCTTTTTGGCTCTGTGCACTAGCTCTCACTGCGCCAGTAGACGCAAGGCCTGGCTTTGCATGTGCCATTGCTGATTCTGATGCCGCTATCGGTGAGGGACCCGCTCCCTCTCTAATGTACGGTGATTATCCTCTGACATCATGTTGGCGATTAGAACCGGCGTGCGCCTAGCTAGCCTGAGGACGCGAGCGACTGCCCCCGCTTCGAGCGTGCGGCGGTGCTTAGACGTGCGTCGTCTCGAGTGGTCGACCTGGGGTTTTGAAGAGTTATCCGCAGCTAACTGCCAGTCATTAAATGACTCTTTGCTAGAGTGGTCGTTCTTGTGAAGAGAAACGAACACTTGGATACACCACCGATTAGTATCCTATCAATGTACAGTAATTATTCAAATTCTGCGAATCTAGGATGATCGTGGGACTCCATTAAAGTTACTAGTGAGACAATGGCGGGCGCTGGCGGGCTGGCCGGACTCTGATCAGAGTATTACAGCACTCGTTTCACGGGCCGTCCGGGCTTGATTCCGACCGAATGATCTGAGATTCTAGGAAAAACCCATGGCGCGACTGCCGCCGAGTCACCGCATGCTCCCTTCGGATCCTACTTACGTAAACCTAGAAACAAGATAATCGCTCGACCGGCAAAGATGGAGGAAGCCGCCCCGATCCCACTCTAACTTCCGTCGCGATGAAGCTTCCGGGACCTGCGGAAGTTACTTAAGAATGGTAGCATCCGAATCCAGTCCAGCACTTGGCGTGTGATCGCACTCCATGAACTTTCGCGTCCGAAATTGCTGCCATTAGTTGTCTGCACTTACTTTTTTGTTGATAGGAATTCGATCTGGATGCAGATGCACGACCAGTCCTACGACACTATCAGAGTGCAAGTCTTATCTACTGCACACCACTCTGACAGTACTATCGATTGAGAACCATGTGGTCAGTGCCAGCTGATACAATAAAGACACGAGCCCAAAACACGCGCTTCGAGGATCCCAAGTAGATGGGACTTAGGTGTGTGTTGGGAACGAAGAGCGCGCTCGTCTCAGCACTAGAGAGGTACCGTGGCATCAGCGATTGAGAAGAGGGATACGGGAACATGGCTGGACGGGTAGTGACAACTGAAGAACAGCCGTCAAGTTCCAATTGGAAACGAGATACCCAAAGGCAACAAGGAGAAACATGTGAGAACGCAGACTAGTACAAAACACCTCGCCCTCTACCTCGGAGATGCGACATGAAAGAGTCTTATACCCAGGCAACCAATAATACAGCCTGTCCATCGTCTGAGTCCAGACTAGGCGCAGTCTTCTGCTAAGCACCCGTAAGGAAAGAGAAGCAATATCAGAAGGGGACGGTGATGCATTTCAAGGTGAAATCAATTCCTCACCAACAGCACCATCCTGACTAGGAGTCGAGCACTCTCCAAATCCCAGAAACTCTAGTGGCTTAGAGAGCGCTAGAGCGCAAAGCAAAAAGGTTATGAGCATCGGCCGCACGAAGTGCATTTTCGATTATCTGTACGACGCAACAAATAGTGAGGTATTGCTATTTTTGGATAGCATTGGTTTGACTCACGAATTGCTTTGAAAATGCAAGGAAAGGTCAGGAAGTTCTACTGGAGTGGGGTTTTTTTTACTGGCCATTTATATCCACGAGATCTAGCTTTGATGGATACAGCATCGCTCGAGCGCCCAGCCCGAGCGGGGAACTTAGTGCTAACTCAAAGGCGCCAGCCCGAGGCATTCATTGTCCGCACAGATATGACGCGTTGCGGAGCACTTACCCATTGGATCGGTACTAGGATGCTAATGCTATGCGGGGCTGCGATCGGTGAAATCACCACCGTGATGGCGGCCATCGCTCCGTAATTCAACTACTTGGTAGCCTTTCAGCGGTGGGCTTCTGATGATGATGGTGATGATGCAGGCGTGGCTTGTTTCCCAAAGGACTGCCCGCAGGTGTTCCAAGACCGTTGTCACGACGAGAAGGGAACGTGCTTTGTGACAGACGCAATAACGGCGAGCTCAGCAATTAGGTATCCAAGTTCTGTTGTGCTTTGCGCCTACAAGCGTCGTCTCGGATGAATCTTCCCTATAAAATTTTAGTCGAGACATTTGTTTGACGCGAGAGACGTTAAGATGCCAACTTTTATCCAGATCCGTGAAATATTCCACTTGGGAACGGCGTTGTGATGCGGTTTGTGGTTAACTTACAACCGAGACGTGGCCGGAAGAGTTCGTGTAACAAAGTGCTTCGGTCACATTGAAAGACCCGAGCTTCTTGTGGTTGGAAGCAACAAAAAGATTCGCTTTCTTACCTCTTGACCGCTTGCAACTCGTCATCGTGGAATCATCCCATCGCTACTCCCGCGCAAAAGATGCATTCCGTCAGGGTGAAACGTGACTAGACACACTACATCAGAGAAAGGCCGACGTCAAGCACTATCGTTGGGTTCTTACTGAGCTATCAGCATTGCACAATCACCCCCTTCGAACTGCTACGCACCGGCCATTGTTGACGACATTCTCTGCAATGGTATACGCTCGTAGGTTTCGGAGCGTCAAGGAACAAGGTATTGCGATTCACTCGTGGTACGCAACGCTACCCCGCAATCACGTTTCTGTCCTCGTGGCTTTGGTGCTGATCCCTACTTGGATCCCAGCTAGGCGACTTCTGGAGGACCAGGGAAGTGGTCGACATCGGAGAAGCCTTCCCGAGTTACCAATGGCAGTAGTCTCCCGTATCGAGGCTGCAGGATTCAGTTCACGATGAGTACAATTCGCACTGGAGCAACAGGCGACTTACCCCGTACAAAACCTCGTGAATCCCAGGGCTCATACTCCAAAAGCATGTTCTTTGCAAGGGTCTGTTGAAGACAGCATTCACCGTCCTGCTGTCAACACTACCTGTTCCCCATCGATCCCGACAACCTCGGTGTCCTGTGGTTTTGGGATTGGCGGTTCCCTACGCAAAACCTGTACTAAAGACTGGGCATCTCTGGAGGGTCGCTGAGTAAGGAGGTTGATTTTGAGGAGACACAACGCGTGCATACAATGCTATCACATTCACGGTCGATATGTTGTAACACGAACTGGTCCATGTGATCATGCACACTGAGTGTGTACACGTTGGGCGATGTGTGGGAATTCTAGGTCGTGGGAAAGGCGACGTCCTGTGGGCGAAAGCCCGAGGCACGCGCCGGAGGGAGAGCGGTCTCCGGTCTCCGCTGCCCGTCCTGCCAAGGAGCTCTAAGTTCCCTTCTCGCTGTGACAACGGTCTTAGCATCTGGGGTAGCCGTTTGGGAAACAAGCCACGCCTGCATCGGTGGCATCAGAAACACGCCGCCCGGCAAGGTCATCAAGTGCTTGACCAAATTCCAGTATGCAGCGATGCGGCCGCCATCATTAATGGTGGAGATTTCACGGAGCAGAACCGAGTGTTGATAGCCCCTGCATAGCACTATCTAGCTGAGGTTTGTCCTTTATTTGGTTCCGAACACAAATGGTCGCTTCTGCACAAGCCCACCATAACATACCAATCACTGCATCCTACCAATCCAATGGTTATTTAAGTAAGTGCTCCGAAGTGCATCTTTACTATACCTGTGCGGACAGTGAAAGTCTGGCGCCTTTGAATAGTCCCTTGGCGAGATCTCGCACCCCTCACGAATTAGCACCGAGTTGCTCTCCGGTCAGGCTGTGCTGCTCGAGCGATGCTGTACCCATCAAACGCCTCTCGCGGGTATAAATGGTCAGTAAGAGCCCCCCTCACTCCAGTAGACCTTCCTGACCTTTCCTTCTCGCAAAGCAATTCGTGAGTCCAACGCTACCCGCAGATAGCAATGCCTTACTATTGTTACATTTGTACAGATAAGATGTACTTCGTGCGGCCCTTGTTCATAACCATCTTGCTTTGCGCTCTAGCTCTCTCTAAGCCAATAGAGTTTGTGGGACGTAACTTGTGCCCGGTTTCTAATGCGGATGACAGTGTTGGTGAGGAATCAATTTCACCTTGCAATGCATCACCGTCCTCTTCTGACCTTATTTCTCTTTCCTTACGGGTGCTTAGGAGAAAGATGCGCCTAGTTTTTGGACCCCAGCAACGGACAATTTATCATTATTGATTACATGGGTGAAAGACTATCATGTTGCATCGGATAGATAGGACTCAGGGTTTTGCGCTAGTCTGCATTTTCCCTTGTTTCCTCCTCCTTGTTGCTGTCGGGTATCAAGTTGGAATTTCACAACTGCTCTTTGTTTGTCACCCTGCAAACCACATTCCCATCCCCCTCCTTCTGAATCGTGGCCCTCCAGCGCCGAGCCCAAGGTGCACCCTGTTCCCAGCACACACCTAATAAATCATGGTGGATCGAGATTTCCATGTCTTGGTTGCCAATCCCGCCTACTTGGGATCCTCGTAGCTTCATTTTGCCAACGGGCATCACACGGTTCTCGGTTGATAGCATCAGGGTGGTGGTGTGCAGGAAATAAGACCCCCGCTACCATCACGCCATACGACCGGTTGCACATCCAGAGCAAAACCCACCGAGAAAGGTAAATGCAGACAACGATATGGCAGGGTTTCGGACCCGTTCGTGTGTCTTATCGCACACCGAGTCCTGGATGCCAAGCCCAGTGCCGAGAAACCTGCGTTGTGCAGTCCAGTGACTTCGTGAACCGCCTCGGACCTTCTAGGCTCTGATGTGATCTTGGCCAAGGCGAGTGGGCGGTATTATACCGTCATTCAGCAGTGTCACGAATGATGGTCATTGCCGTCCACACGGATCATTGGGGGATATCAGTTTAGTACGCATCAACTGCTTTGAAAGAGTAAGGAAGCGGAAAATTTACTGGGAGACTCAGCACTGGCCATTTTATCATAATATGCATGAGACCTTCTCAAAGACATTTCTTACCCCTTGGAGAGGCCCGAAGTAGACGGTAGAGCACAATGCAAACTCCCGAGTGCACGTTCGGAAGGTGTTTCATTGTAGGGCCCATTATTGTGGAATGTGCCACCGGCGAAGCACCGAACTAGAAAGTTCCCAGAGTTAACCAGAACGAACTGCTACCGGGTTAGAATCAGACGATTTATTGTCATGATTATCCGAGATTGAAAGCTGCTTGTCTTAGACGCCTGGCGTAGTGTGTCATCGGGTGAAAGACAACATGGGACTTGTTTAACACGACAACATCGTGAAGGCATAGATACTTACATGGAAGGGGTCGTACAGTGAATGGTTATATCGTCCAATCACAAGACAACTGCTATCCGCGGAGAGCGTAATTGGTGATGTGTTCGCTGCCCTTGGCGACAGGGCCACTCTCCGAATGAGAGTCGATGGGTCTGGGAAGAAGATAGAACGGAAGCGATGAAGTGTTACCGGCTACAGCGATAGACTCGACATCGGCATCACCGAATGTGCGAATTAGCAATCTGGAACCCTGTGGACACATCGAAAGACTTGATTTTCTTGTCGTTGGATGCAACAAAAAGGTTTACTTTCTTCCCTCTTACTGTTTGCAACTTGCCATCGAGGGGCTATCGTATTCCGTCAGGATGGAACGCGACTGGGTACACCGCGTCGGAGGGAAACCGATGTCAAGCACTATCGTTGGGTCACCTCTTACTAAGCTGTCAGCAATGCACAATCACCCCCTTCAAGGTAGAACTACTACGCACCGGCCTTGTCGACGGCATCCTCTACAATGGTACACGCTCGTGGGTTTCGAAGCCGCATCAAGGAACAAGGTACTCCGGTCTACCCGTGGTACGCAACGTTACCCCGCAATCACGTTTCCGTCCTCGTGGCCCCTACTTGGATCCCAGCTAGACGACCTCCTGACGACCAGGGAAGCGGTCAGCGTCGGAGAAACCTTCCCTCGCTGCCAAGGATAGTCTTACTCTCCCGTATCGAGACTGCAGGATTCAGTTTACGATGAGCGTATAATCCGCACTGGAGCAACTGGCGACATACAGCGCGCAAAACACCGTAAATCCCAGGACATTCTCGAGTGGGCGCTCATATTCCAGAGGAATGTTCTCTGTGGGGGTCTGTTGAAGGCAACATCCACCGTTCTGCTTTCGACGGCACCTGTTCGTCATCGATCCCGACAACCTTGGTGTCCTCTGGTTTGGGGATTGGTGGTCCCCTACGCGAAAGGTACTAAAGCATCCTCCGGAAGGTCGCTGAGCGAGGATGTTGACTTTGAGGAGACGCGGCGAGCGCATCCAATATTTGCTACCACATTCTCGGTTGGCGCATTATACTTTGAGCAAGTAACTGAGCATATGGTAGTGTCTGTGCGCATTGAGCGAGGGGATTCTAGGTCGTGGGAATGGCGCCGCGTTGATCCGTTCCGTGCTCGAGGTACGAAGTGCCCGTGCGTACTAGATGGAGCCTAAGAAGCTCAAGTTCTTCCTTTTAGCATGTGCGTACCGATAGCCCTTTTGGAAACAAGCCACGCCTGGGCCTGGGCCTGCAACGCCATCAAAACACACCGCCCGGGGTCATCCGGTGCTTGAATCATGGAGTGAAGGCGGCCGTGGTCCTTCATGGAGAAGATTTCACGGAGCAGAGCTGATCGCCCCCGCATGCATAACACTATCTACAATCTAACTGATGTTTGACCTTTATACAGTTCCGAACACAAGTGGCCTACTGCAGTCCATCATATCATCCTAACCCAATGAGTAAGTGTTCCAAAGCGCATCATTATCATATTTGTGCGGACAGTGAAAGTCTGGCGCCTTTGAATAATCTCTTGGCGAGAGCACGCACCCATGCATTAGCACCGAGTTGCTCTCCAATTAGGCTGTGCCGCTTGAGCGAAGCTCTACCTATCAAACGCCGCTCGTAGATATAAATGGTTGGTAAGAAACCCCCTCACTCCAGTAGAACTTCCTGACCTTTCCTTGCACTTGCAAAGCAATTCGTGAGTCCAACGCTACCCGCAGATAGCAATGCCTTACTATTGTTACATTTGTACAGATAAGATGTACTTCGTGCGGCCCTTGTTCATAACCATCTTGCTTTGCGCTCTAGCTCTCTCTAAGCCAATAGAGTTTGTGGGACGTGCAGAGTCGTGCTCGACTTCTAATGCGGATGTCAGTGTTGGTGAGGAATCAATTTCACCTTGCAATGCATCACCATCTTCTTCTGACCTTGCTCCTCTTTCCTTACGGGTGCTTAGGAGACAGATGCGCCTAGTTTGGACTCCAGCAAGGGACAAGCTGTTATTATTGGTTACATGGGTGGCTCTCTCGTTGCGTCCCACCTACTTGGGATCCTCGTGTCTTTATTTTATCTGCGGGCATCACACGCATTGTCAGGGTGGTGCGCAGTAGATAAGACCCGCGTTATGATGGTGCCGTACAACCGGTTGCGCATCCGATTCCGTCTACACATTCACATCTCCGATTACATAAAGTCACTCGTTGACCCCTGACTTTTCCTCAGTACATATGTAACCCGAACTGCTTCTTGGTGCGGCGAGTTAAGCACAGGCGTAACCTGTTTCCCAAAAGACCCTCGCCGTGATCGGATGTTCAAATAAGAACATTGCCACAACAAGAAATGTGCTTGTTTCAGAAATGTGTTAACGTTGGGATGACTTATCAAAGTTCCGCCGTACTTTACGCTTCCAAGTTTCATCCGGGATGAACCTCACCTACAAAATTATTCTCGCCGTCAATCTTCTCGTCACGACTTGGAGTTGCATCAATAGATGGTCCTCAAAGGAGCAGCCAGCAGCCCGTAAGTCCCTCTATAATTCACTGCGGTCCACTGATTCATCTCCGTCACACAAACATCAGAGCCTGCAAGCTACAGCTATCGCGGCGATGATTACCCCCTTGAACTACCATTGGACATCTTCGGCGGTCTAGTCGCCATGACTCTCCACGAGACCATCCATTTCCCACTCAACGGGTCTGATCCCATTGCCCAAATGGAGTGGGACAAGCTCGTTACAGCCCCCAAAGAGGCCGGACGTACCCGTCTCGGTCCGGATCATAGGTTGTTTACCATGGTGTTCTGGCATCATTTCCACTGTTTGTGGTCAATCCAGAGGGCCTTAAACGACCGCGACGATACCTACGCCGGGTACGAACACCTGCATCATTGCTTCAATTATCTGCGGCAAACGTTGTTATGTCAGGCAGCGGATACGCTTGAACTGGGAGACTTTATGGAGAGGAATTTCGAGAATGAACGTGTTGGAGACACGTTGGTCTGCCGCGATTGGCAACAGGTTTATACTGCGTTGGATGAGAATTATCAGAATTGGACAGAGTGGGCAAATGAGTGGAATTGAAGCTTTGAAGCTTGAAACGTGCCCTGCAGCGAATCCGATACATTGCCACACCTTCGGTTCGTTATAGTCAGAGCTAGTTGTGTAAATTACTACATAGCACGATGACCGCTTTCAGGCAGTCCGTCTCGTCCTCCGCGATGGTACACGCCTCGTAAATTTCGAAGCGTCAAGGCACAAGGCACATATTGCAGTTTACTCGTGGTACACAACGTTACCCTGCGATCACGTTTCTGTCCTCATGGCTTTGGTGCTGATCCCTACTTGAATCCCAGCTACGCGTCCTCCGGACGATCAGGGAAGCGATCAACGTCTTCCCCCGTTGCGAAGCATAGTTCCACCCTAAGCTTGGGAGTACAATCTGCGCTGGAACAACTGGCGACATACCGCGGACAAAAACACCGTGAATCTCAGGACACCCTCGAAGAGTGGGCGCCCATACTCCGGAAAAATGTTCGTTCGGGGGTCTGTTGAAGACAGCATCCACCGTCCTGCTGTCGACGGTACTCGTTTGCCTTCGACCCCGACAACCTCGGTGTCCTCTGGTTTGGGGGTTGGCGACTCCCTACGTGGAACTGGTGCAAAAGACTGGGGTGAACCATGGGACTCGGATGTGCTGGGTCGGCGGATACAGAGGATGATGAGTCGACTTGGGGACTGGAAAAGTTGCAGTGGTGGGCAGATGGTGATACTATATATACTATGTTGTCCCCACATTGGAAAGGTCTTGTGATGTAACGGGTGATGCACGTGGTTGGTGTATCGCAGGTCGTGGGTTTGATTCCCGCCGAACTACAATTTGCGGGATTGGACAGGTTGGGCAATTGTGCGAGCAAGCGATAGTCTGGGAAGGAGTACATACAATAGGCAATTGAATTGATTTTTTTGCTCACTTTCCATCCGCTATCAGATGCGAAAACCCTATTGAACTTGAGTGCGTAGATCTATGACCTTCATTGGAAAAATGCACTGAACTTCAGAGTGGATCGGTGCCGCTTCAGTGGATTTTTTTCCAATGGTGTTCATTTCACTATTCATTGAACTCCTGGTTAATATGCAATGAATCCGCCGCTGAATTTCACGTATTCTACTACCCACGGTGTAAAAAGTCGTTCGGGCTCTTTGAAAGGGTTGCGCGGATCCCCGCGTTTTTGTAGAATTGACAATCAAAAAACGCGAGATTGTTGAATTTGAAATCGAAGAGAAATGAA
>Ga0307508_10007145_pt1 | contig 10399 bp, 11 predicted proteins | sample 9_EM_MG_FD_203089 | JGI IMG/M metagenome (GOLD analysis project Ga0307508, IMG submission 203089) | Populus trichocarpa ectomycorrhiza microbial communities from riparian zone in the Pacific Northwest, United States - 9_EM | ecosystem: Host-associated > Plants > Roots > Unclassified | place...
TTCCCCGCATCACCGACGGACCAGTGGGAAATCATTGATGGCACTACCATGTTCATCATTGCATCTTCGTTCAATGTTTCTGTACAGAAAGGAAGTCTCCAATTTAATAATTCTGTGTGGGTCATGCAGTCATTACACACTACTCCTCAAGGAATCACACGTTTGTTTCATCGCTTTATTTTAGGGTCACGATTTTACCCAATTGCTTTTTACATTTGGGTCGGGTCGGTTTGGTGGTGGGGTTAAAATTATTTTTAAAAGTATTTAATTAATTAATACATAATAATTTTATATGGTTCTACTTAAATTTTTTTTTATTGAAATGTGAATTATAAAAAAACTATAATTTATAACATTTTTTCAACATTGCAACCGTAAAAACTATAACCACTCTTGTATATCAAAAGCTTTCACGGACCAAAACAAAGAGTTTTAATGTTTAGAGAGTAACTTATATTTTATCATATTCAGTATAGTAGGGGGACATATGTAAATTTCAATGACACCTTTAATTGATAATGAAGACTATTGCTTTCAATTATGAAATAAAACTATTTTTTAAAACATTAATTAAAGCTAAACCGTGTGGGTATTTCACTGTATCTCTATACATAGATTACTGTGCATTGTTATAGGAAAATTACCATTTTATCCTTAATCCTTAAGTGACTTAAATTTAAGCCTTTAATATAGAGGTATTTTTGTCCTTTCTCCTGGCTTAGTGATCATTAAAAGATTGTTTGGGAATGTACGCGTCTTTTTAATTTTTTAACACAATAAAAATACTCTTTTACCTCTCGAGTCAACAAAATTTAGAATTGTTGACCAAGAACTTTCTTGACTTTTCATAATATTCGTAACAATTAAAATATGTCTTTGCCCATGTAAAAAAAAGATGGGCTGAAGGACAAGGGAATTTAAGATTTTTTCAATTTCTATGTATAGTAAAATAATATTTTTAGCCTTAGAAAAAACAAAAAAGAAGCTTTTTTTGGGGGTATTTTGGTATTTTCATGAGTATTTTGTGTAATTAAGAGGACCATGAGGGTTGTTTTGGTATTTTCATGTTTTATTTCAGTCCTCATTCTTTTAATTTTTTATTTTGTTTTTATTCTTTTTATAGTTTCACTCCTCCTAAATCCATTTCTATTTTTTATTGGTGTTTCAGAATCCATCCTTTTTGTTTTGATTTTGATCATTTTTTCTTTTATTTGAGTTTTATTTGTTTACTATTTAGTCCTTCAATTCTAATTTGTATATATTATGTTTTTCAATTTGATCCTTCTACTTTTGATTTCTTACTTTTTTCTCTTGGTCTTTTTTTCAAAGTTCTTATAGTTTTTAATTTTACCCTTCAAATCAAATTTATAGTTTTTTTTCAATAGTAATAATATTTGTTTTTCAAATTTAATAATAATAATAATAATAATAATTGTAATAATTGTATAGTAATAGTTAATAGTAATTGTGATTGTGGTGATGATGATGATGATGATAATAATAATAATAATTTATAATTTTACCTTTCAAATAAAATTTATGTTTTTTTTTCAATAGTAATATTTGTTTTTAAAATTTATTATTAATAATAATAGTAGTAGTATTAGTAGCAGCAACAGTAGCAGCAATAATATATTAATAGTAATTATGATTGTGATTATGATAACAATAATAATAATAATAATAATTATGGTTATAACAATAATAATAATGAGGATACTAATAAGATTATATTATAATAATAGTATAAACAACAACAACAACGATAATAATGATAATGATAGTAATCACGATAATTATACTAATAGCAATTATGATATTACTTATTGATAATATTAATAATGATGGTAGTTGTAATAATAATGACACTATTAGTAATGATAATAATAACAATGAAAATAGCAATTGTTATAATAATAATGATGATAATTCATCATTCTATGTTATATTTGTTGGGAATTGAGTTTCACTGTTTTTTTTATGGATGATATTTTTGATCTAATATCCCGGATTATTGGTTCAAAAAGTTTACATGGCTTGACGTTCTTTTATTTTTCGCTTTATTTTTTTTTTAATTTTATCTTTCAAAATTGATTTTTGAAAATAAAAAAAGATCATCCAAATTTCCTTTAAACTTGTTAAATAAACCAATTTATATCGAGTTAGCTTTTAAAGATTTATCGTCTTGCTTTAATTTATACCATTGCAAAAAAATCTTTGCGTTCTTAATAATTCTTTTGTACATTTTTAAAAATATAATTCGGTCTACAGTGAAATATAGTTCGGTCTACAATGAAACGCGGACAAACAAACTAGTACATATATAAAAGTTAATCACGAAGGAATTTACTGTAATTTTTTTTTCCTTAACAAATTCAAGACATTCACTTTTGTTATACCGGTGGTGATATTGATTAATCGATGATGATTTCTATTGATACCACTTTAAAGAATATTATATATTTTTTTCAACAATCTATTGAAATAATTTCCTAAACATTATATTATAATTTCGTTAAACTTTACATTAAGATGATGTTGGTTGGAGACAATATAATTGACCAAGTACTATTCAAGTCAACCTATAGTAGTAGTAGTACTAATAGTAGTAGTAGTAATAATAATAATAGTGATAATTTATTATTCAATATTATATTTATTGAGAATTGAGTTTCGCTATTTTTTCATGGATGGTTTATTTTATTTAAAATACTGGATTACTGGTTCAAAAAGTTTACATGACTTAATGTTCTTTTTTATTTTTCACTTTAATTTTTTTTTAATTTTACTGTTTAACATTGATTTTTGAAAATATAAAAAGGTTATCCAAGTTTTCTTTAAACTTGTTAAATACATCAATTCATATCGAGTTACTTCTTAAAGATTTGTGGTTTTGCTTGAATTTATAATATTGTAAAAAATCTTTGTGTTTTTAATATTTTTTTTATTTTTAAAAATATAGTCCGGCCCTCATTTTCACGGGCAAACGAATTACGATATATATAAAAGTTAATCACGCATGAATTTACTGCAATTTTTTTTTCTTAACAAATTCAATCAAAATATTCACTTTTGTTATAATGGTGGTGATATTGATTAATGGATGATGATTTCTATTGATACCACTTTAAAGAATAATATAATTTTTTTTCAATAATCTAAGTTTTTAGATTGATATTATAATTTCTTTGATATTTAGATTAAGATGATTTTAGTGGGAGACAACATAGTTTACCAAGTACTATTCAGTTCAACCTGTAATGCAACTTTGGAGAAGCTTGAACTTCTAGAATTGTTAACTCTTGAGAAAGCTCACAAAAAGAAAAGAAAAAAAGAAGCAAGGATTTCTATTGGTTGAACAAATCCTTTTACTAATAATTTGTATAATATCATGTTGTTTATCTTCAAGAATAAACATGTGTATGCAGATGTCTACGCTAATGCAGACAAGTCAGTCAATTATCTTCACAGGCCATTCCATTGGTGGAACAGCTGCCTCTCTTGCTGCTCTTTGGCTCCTTTCTTACCTTCAATCCAATTCTCCAAACCTCTCAGTTCTGTGCATCACCTTTGGCTCTCCATTGCTAGGCAACGAGACCCTTTCTCGTGCCATTCTTCGCGAAAGATGGGGTGGCAAATTTTGCCATGTTGTATCAAAGTATGACTTGATGCCACGGATACTCTTTGCTCCACTAGATCCCATAGCTCCCCTCATAAAACCCCTATTACAGTTTTGGCACTTGTATATGACTTCTCCACATCTTGGATTGCTTGCTGTCCAACGAAATGATGAATACGAGGCTGAGATTTTCCAGTTTGTGTTAGTTCATTTGGGAAGGTTAGTAGAAGCTGGGGAAGAGGCAGTGACAGGAGTGTTTAGGCCATTTGGGAACTATTTTTTCTGTTCTGAAGACGGAGCAATTTGTGTGGACAACGTGGAATCTGTTATTAAAATGATGTATTTGTTGCTCGCAACGGGGTCGCCTAGCTATAGCATTGAGGATCATCTCAAGTATGGTGATTATGTAGAGAGAATTTCCTCACAATTTTTGGAGAGGAAAAGTTCCATGGAAGGAGAGCTTCCTGAATCAAGCTATGAAGCAGGAGTTGTACTGGCATTGCAGTCATCGGGAATTGCCAGTCAGGTAATGCTTTCTATTAGAATTAGTGGTATTCTTTTGGCTTTGTTCTGCTAAAATATATTTTAAGAGAAGTGGAAAAGCTTTCTTAAGTCATTCCTTCTTGAATCAATGCACAGGAACCAGTCGCAGGGCGAGCCAAAGATTGCCTAAAGGCAGCAAGGCGAATGGGTCGTACACCAAACCTAAACTGTGCCAATCTGGCAATTAAGTTGTCCAGAATCAATCCTTACAGGGCAGAAATAGAGTGGTATAAAGCGTTGTGCGACCGGTCTGATGATCAGATGGGTTACTATGACTCCTTTAAACGAAGGGGAGCCTCGAAAAGGGACTTTAAAGTCAACTTGAACCGGCACAAGCTAGCTCAGTTTTGGGACAACGTAATCGACTTGATGGAAAGCAATCAACTCCCTCATGATTTTCACAGACATGGAAAATGGGTCTATTCTTCACAGTCCTATAAGCTCCTTGTCGAGCCTCTGGATATTGCTGAGTATTATCGAACAGGCATGCATCACAGTAAGGGGCATTACATTAACCATGGAAGAGAGAGGAGGTACCAGATATTCGATAGGTGGTGGAAAAATGTTAGAGTTGAAGAGAATAAACGGAGCAAGTTTGCTAGTTTGACTCAGGACACATGTTTTTGGGCAAAAGTGGAGGAAGCTAGGGGGTTGTTAGATGATGTTGGGAATACTAGGGATCCTAGTCATTCGGCTTTTCTTTGGAAGAATATGGATGGTTTTGCAAACTATGCAAAAGCGTTGGTTGAAGCTAAGGAGGTGTCTATAGATGTGGTGGCAAAGAATTCGAGCTATTCTTTGTGGCTGAAAGATTATAACGAACTGAAATCGCAAAGGGAGCAATTCCGTCCCCAGTTTTCCGGTTTTATGAACAGGGAAATAGTTCCATAGATCCTATTCAAAGGCCATGATGCCAATTGCCATGCAGGATTTGTAATGAATATGTAAAACATCTTTGTAGTTTATGGTATATGAATCAATCTATACAATATCTGGATTCATGTCGTGTGCCTGTCCCTTTTGCGAAAAAATGCCTTGAAAATCTGCTGCCAGCAATTCTTCGGTGCTTGAATCGAACAAAAACAAGTGAAATTTAACTAAAAGAAAATGTAAACCCTTTTCCTTCAAAGAAAAAATAACCTAACAAATACATAAAAAGGAGACACTGAAACTATGGGATCCCAATATAAACATGCAAGGTTGAATTTGTGATGGCAGCTTAAACCTTCCCATTTGAAATATCAATATTTCTAACAGGTCCCTTGAACCATTTCCTTGCATCCAGCATCCACCAGAGCATTATCGAACTCAAACCAACACCTATAGCCACCGGCGCATAGTTGAAAGTATTCCAGGAAAGGGGGTAATAAGTTGGCAGAAGAAAGACTGAACAGGTATAACAAATCCACAGAAAGGCAATGATGCAAACTGGCCTCCTTGCTCTGCCTAGGTAAAACGGCCCAGCTTTGAAATTCTTCTCGTCCATTACAATTCTTGCAAAGATTGGAACTGCATAGCCTCCAACCCATCCAATTGTACATATGGAAGTTATGGCAGTGAAGACTACATTGACTTTCAAGATCGGGAGTCCAAGAAGAATGCAGATGGCTGCACATAGCCACACTGCATTTGAGGGAACCTTATGCTTTGGGTGGATTTTTCGCCAGATGGATGAAAAGGGAATTCCTTCATCTCTTGATAAAGCATACACCTGAAGGAAACAATGGCACACCCATTTGGTGTTAGATTTCAGATTCAGTCTTTTCAATTTGTTTGTCAATTTTCTAGCAGAAAGAGATGAAAATCATTGTCAAAATGCAGTTCTGTAAGATCACGTTCGAAGCTGTCAAATAGGTAGCACTGTGAAGTCTTGAATCTTGAATCTTGATAAAGCTACAAGCCTACAAGAACTCAACTACTTACCACTCTAGCTGCACTGGTGGTGATTGAGAGCCCACCGAAGAAAAATGACCCCCATATGATGAACAGTAAAACGATTGCTCCAGCAGAATTATGATATCTTCCTTGGAATGCATCATAGAGTATTTGAGCTGGCACAAATGCACCTGCAGTCTCATTGCTTGGATCGTATAGGTAGCCAAAATCCTGAAGAATAGTTGCAAGTAGAGTTTAGATTTTAGACTTCAGCTGAATCCCACCAACAAATTCCTTGAGGTGAGTGGATCTAAACTAAATAACTTCTGATGATGACAACAATATTACAACGTCAAAGTGGAAATACTGACTAACAAGGAAAGAAATTACAGGAATCAGAAGGGCAGTTGTACGACTAGCCAAACATACCTGAATACTGAAAGTAAGGGCTAGGATATAAGCCCAGCCAAATACCGTAATGATCCCAATGCTAGAAAGAATTGCAATAGGACCATTTTTATCTGCACCTTTAGTTTCCTCTGTAAGATGGGCTGCTGCATCATATCCATACAAGGAATACTGACTGACAAGGAAAGATAGAACGACTACGTAAGGTTTGCTTGATATTCCTGTCGAGTCAGGCGCGGTTTCAAAATGAGTGAATACATATGAAGCAGATTGTGTAGTAAGCGACACCAGAGGAAGCATTATAACTATAACCAACCCTCCAATAACCTACCATAAGAAATCAAAATCAATAGTTTTTATTTTGCACTAGAAAGAAAGAAAGGAAAAGAAAAAGAAAAGAAAAAGACTAAGAGTAATACGAAAAACATAAATTTTTACCTGCCACCATATTGAAATTACATCAATGAAGGCTATTACTTCCAATGCAAATGTGTTGAGCACTGCCCATATCAATGTGAGGCCTATGTACATGCATAAGAACAACCATTTAGGTGCAAAATATCCTCCATCTTTATTTGTTCCGGTGCACAATAAGATGATACTCTGCAAAGTTTGTGAACCTGCATATGCCTTCCAAACCAAGTAAAAGAATCAACATCTCAATCTCAGTTCTTAAAGGTGAGAGTCCACCGAACAGAAAACTACCTGTGTACCGATGCCTGCGACTAGCCCTATGGTCTCAAGCCAAGCACAACACCATGATGCAAACGGTCCCCATCTGGGACCTGCTAAATGAGCTGCCCAAAAATAGAGAGACCCGGTTGTCTGTTTAATTTGCATCCAAGAGAATGTTAGGTCTCTAAAACTTGCATCTAAAGTATGTATAGTTTAATCAGGCATGAAACTTTCAGAAATGCCTTCAATTTTATTCTGAGAAATTACTGCCAAAATATCCCAATCAAGGAGATCACTTTCCTCTCATAGTCATAAACATGTATATATTCTTAAAACTAACAAGCTTTTTATAGAAGAAGCATTAAATTCACAGATTTAGAATTTGATTAGGAAAGGACTTGCATAAACAACAACTGAAACATAGAATCATTAAGAATAGACTAGGAAGTTTAGAAGGAACAAACTGGAAAAGAGGAACAGATCTCAGCCATTGCAATGCCAACAAACCAGGTGAAGAAAGATACAACCACCCATCCCCAGACAAGACTTGCAGGACCTGCATATAGAAGGCTTGAACCATACAGGGGAGTAATCCCTGTGAAAAGGGTCATTGTTGAAAATGATATTGCAAGAGTTTTGAACAAAGTCTGCAACAAATAAAAGGAAAAACACAGTAAGTACATCTGCAAATGATAAAAGAAAATCTAATAAAACCCCATCAAAAGGGTAAGATTTTTAGCATCCCATCAACAAGAGAGAACAAAAACCTACCAAAACATGCACAAAAGAAGAACAAAATCTAAGGTTATTACACAAAGAGGAATCAAGGTTCAAGAATACCATTTCTCTTCTGAGCTCTTGCTTGTATCCCAATTCATTGAGTCGCTTCTCCCCGGGATCCATTTCTTGGACTTGTGCTGCCTCTGGTCGTCTAAATCCCATTCCACCAAGATAGTATCTCCAATTTAGGTAAAGATGAAACTGAGCAAGTTATATGAAACTTTCTCCCACCAAGATAGTATCTCCAATTTAGGTAAAGATGAAACTGAGCAAGTTATATGAAACTTTCTCCCTTCATTGAAGGTTTCCAGAAAGGGTTGACTTATGCTTGCTTCTACCAAGATAGTTTCTTTTTGGCTTTAATTTAAGCATATCAGTCCATGTTTGCTGCTGCCATGTTTAAATTTTATTTATTGGCTCTCCCTCCAAGCAAATATAATATCAGCTGCATATCCTTATTCCCACGCAACCTAGTATCCAGTTTCACATTTCACATTCAACGATTCTTATATTATATGGGTGTCAAGACAAGTATAAGCATAGAGCGGTTCTTTTCTCTGATGAAATAAGGTTGGCAACATCTTGACAGATCCGATCCAGAGTGGACCATCTGCTCAATACATGGGGTGACGAACATGGCAGGCAGGGGATACCATTGAACATCACTAGTTTGCATTTCTTTCGAAAGTTTGACTTTCATGTCGTTCAGTTAACGAACTCAAAGCATTGATTGTTCAAACTCTGTAAATGGTAGGTATGGGGACCCATCAAATAATTCCTGAAAGCTGGGGTCTGAAGCTCTAATCCCACTTGAAGAAACATCTGCTTGGCAATATGAACAAATGGGAAACCAAATCGCTTTGTCATGGGAGATGGACTCGCTTTGGATCATTTTTCTCCCATAGAATCAGTAAGCACATGCACTTTTAAGGATTTGACTTGGTCCACAAACTTTTTTTGTTTTTTTTATGCTGCTGTTGACTGTTGTGCAGGACAAAATCTTGTTAAGGGTATCGATCAAGACAAATGAGCAAGCAAAGCCGCTTATATATTATCATACTCCATGCCGGCTACCCCATCTCATCTGAGCCATAAAAGGTAAACTGAAAGTGGTTCGATCAAGACAAATGAGCAAGCAAAGCCGCTTATATATTATCATACTCCATGCCGGCTACCCCATCTCATCTGAGCCATAAAAGGTAAACTGAAAAGTGGCTATCATGGAAAGACAAATCATCTTGATATTTGAAACATTGACCAAATTAAAAATAGCAGTGGTTCCTATGTCCCTTTTAAGAGTGCTGAGCTTGTTACGTTTCTCCAACTGCAGATATTCAGAAGCACCCTTGGTGGGAATGGGATGCCAAGAGCAAGCCAAAACTCGGTCGTGGCTCAAAAGTCAAAACTAGTTTGTCATGAAACTAATAATACTATTAATAATTATGAAAATAATAATAATAATAATTGTGATTATAATATTAATAATACTAAAGATTGTAATAATAGTAATAATATTAATATTAATATTAATAATTATAATGATGATAGTAATAATTATAATAACAATGATAATAATTATAATAATAAGCAAAATAATCTTGGAATAATATGTTTTGGTATATTGTTATTTTTCTCATCAATGCAACCGTCTCAGCGGAAATTTATATTCTTTTTTCTTATAATGGTTTTTTATTTAGTCTTTTAATTTCAATTTTTCATGTATTTTTTTTATTGGATTCTTATTTTTTGGATTTTTTCCCTTAATCATTTTATAAAAGTTTTGATCTCACCTCTTAATCTGGTTTATGATGTATTATTTTTTTTTATTTGAGTTATTTTTCTTTTCAATTAAACCCTTAAATTGAAAAAAATAGTTGCCCTACAATTTATTTTTATTTTCACTTTCATTCTTTTAATTATCATATTTTATTTTAGATATTTTTGTGTAATTATTTTTTTTCCTATCATGTTCTTCCTTGTTTATTAACCCGGTCTAATTTTTTTATCTTTATTTATTTAATTTAGTGCTCTTATTGTTTTTTTTCCAAGATATCATGATATTTCTTGAAAAATTACATTTCTTGAAAAAAGATTACCGACTAACATCATTGTCTAATCGTTAATTTGTTTTTTCCTAAACACACTTGCAACATCTAAACATCGTTTTTCACTAAAAAAAAAACCGTTTCCATCACTTTAATATCTTTTTTTTTTTCCTGAAAAAATAAGGACCCGCACAGCGGGCCCATGCTTAAGTATTCTGCTAGGTAGGCTTTGAGCATGGCGGAGATGGAGTCCTCCCAATTTTCAGAGGTACGGCCAGTATCATGCTCAAGAAAAACAAACAATACAGATAAATCTTCTGTTTTGACGTTGAAACTTCCAGGACCACGAGCATTGACATAAAGATCTTCAATCTCAATCTCATTCTAAGAAATTGCCCCCAGACTGAAAATGTATTACAGATTACAAAGACCAACAGGCATAAGCCTGGGGAAT
>Ga0307508_10007147_pt1 | contig 10397 bp, 10 predicted proteins | sample 9_EM_MG_FD_203089 | JGI IMG/M metagenome (GOLD analysis project Ga0307508, IMG submission 203089) | Populus trichocarpa ectomycorrhiza microbial communities from riparian zone in the Pacific Northwest, United States - 9_EM | ecosystem: Host-associated > Plants > Roots > Unclassified | place...
GTGATTTATAGCGCAAAACGCCCTTGCGGGAGGGGAGCCTCTGTGGAATGCTGGTCGGGCGATGCCAACCCACACGGATCCGGCGGCGACCATCGGCTACCTGGAGATCCTCTCCCGGCTGACGGTGGCGGTGGTGATCGGCTGCATCCTGGGCTTGAACCGCGAGCTCCACGGCAAGCCGGCCGGCGTCCGCACGCACGGCCTGGTCGCGCTCGGGGCCGCCTTGTTGACCGTCACCGGCATGGAGCTGTCGCTGTTCACCAAGGGCACGATGGATTACGCCGTCGTCTCGCGCTTCATCCAGGGGATCATCACCGGCATCGGCTTCCTGGGCGCCGGCGTGATCCTGCGCGACGACCAGCGGCACAGTGTGCGCGGTCTCACCACCGCGGCCTCGATCTGGCTCGCGGCCTGCCTGGGCATCGCCTGCGGCCTCGGCTACTGGACGACCGCCGTGATGGCCCTCGGCCTGACGCTCCTGATCCTCATCTTCGGCGGCCCCTTCGAGCGGGCCATCCACCACCGCCTGCATCCGAAGGACATCCTGCCCGACGAAGGGCCGCCGCCCGACAACTGCTGACGATCTTCTGATCTTCTGACTATTCGGCCTTCAAGGCTTCCAGCGGATCGACGCGGGTGGCGCGCCGGGCGGGGAGGACGCTGGCCAGAAAGGCGACGGCGAGCAGCAGGAGGGGGACGACTGAGAAGGTCGCCAGGTCGGTCGGCGCGACGCCGTAGAGCAGGCCGCCCAGCCAGCCGGAGGAACGTTCGGTGAGAATCAACAGGATGGCGGCGAGCAGCCCCACGGCGAGGCCGGCGGCGGCGAGGCCGAGCCCTTGCCGCAGGATGAGGCGGAGCACGGCGCGGCGGTCGGCGCCCAGCGCCATGCGGATGCCGATCTCCCGGCGGCGCTGCGCCACCGAGTAGGCGATGATGCCGTAGAGGCCGACCGCGGCGAGGAGGAGCGCGAGCGCGGCGAACAGTCCGAGGATCAGCGTGCGCAGGCGCGGCCGGGCCACCGAGCCGGCGATGGCCTGCTCCATCGTGGTCAGATTGGCCACCGGCAGATCGGGATCGAGGCTCCGCACCATCTCCGCGAGCGGGCGGGCGAGCCGCATCGGATCGCCGCTCGTGCGCACCACCAGGTCCATGGCCCAGTGGGGGCTCTGCAAGTAGGGGACATAGAGATCGGGACGCACCGCCTGGATCTCGCGGTAGCGCGCATCGCCCACCACCCCCACCACGGTCAGCCACTTGTCCGACGGCTGGTTGGCGGTTCCGAAGCGCAGCCGTTTGCCCAACGGATCCTGCCCCGGCCAGAAGCGGTCGGCCGTCCCCTTGTTGACGATCACCACGCGCTTTGTGTCCATGGTGTCGGTCGAGGTGAAGTCGCGCCCGGCGAGGAGGGGGATGCCCAGGGTGCGGAAGTAGCCGGGGCTCACCCGTTCATGGTTGGAGGTGGGATTGGTGCGCTGCGCCTCCGCCGTCTGCCCGTCGACCGTGAAGTCATAATCCCAGCCGATCGGGCCGGAGAGAGGGCGCAGGAGCACGAGACCGGCACTCTGCACGCCCGGGAGAGCTTCGGCGCGGTGCAGGACCTCCTGGAACAGGCTGGCCCAGGACGGTTTGTCCGGATGCCTGGCGGAATTCAGGGTAAGGCGGAAGGTGAGCACGTTGCGCGGCTCGAAGCCGAGATCGGTGCGCTCCAGGGCGATGAAGCTGCGGATCACCAGGCCGGCCATCACCAGCACCATCAGGGCGACCGCCACCTCGGCGATCACCAGCAGGCTGCGCAGGCGGGCGGTGCGCGTGCTGGCCGACGATTTGCCCCCCTCCTTGAGCGCCGAGGTCAGATCCGTGCCGGTGGTCTGGAGAGCTGGAGCGAGGCCGAAGAGCGCCGCGGTGCCGAAGGCGGCGGCGAGGGAGAAGAGAACCATGCGTCCGCTGATTCCCACCTCGTCGAGGCGCGGGATGTCCGCCGGACCGACGGCGCGCAGCACGCGCAGCCCGCCCCAGGCGAGCAGGAATCCGACCGCCGCGGCGAGGAGCGCGAGGAGCGTGCTCTCGGTGAGGAGCTGGCGGACCAGGCGTCCACGGTTGGCGCCGAGCGCGGTGCGCAGGGCGGTCTCCTTCTGCCGGGTCTGGGCGCGCGCGAGAAGCAGGCCGGCGACGTTGGCGCAGGCGATCGCAAGGAGCAGGCCGACGGCGCCGAGCATCAGGAGGAGAGCCGGCCGCGTGTCGCCCAGGATCTCTTCGGCGAGCGGCGTCACCCGGGAGGTGTACCCCTGGTTGGTCGCCGGCCGCTCCTGCTCGATGCGTTGGGAGATCGCCAGCAGATCTTCCCGCGCCCTGGCCAGGGTCACTCCCGGCTTCAGGCGGCCGATCGCCTCAAAGATCCGCAGGTCCTTGAGGCTCGGCGCGGTGATCCCCGAGACGCTGGTCCACAGATCGACGCCGGCGGGATAGTAAAAGCCGCGCGGCATGACGCCGACCACCGTGTTGGGCGTGCCGTCGAGGAGAACCGGCCGGCCGATGATCCCCGGATCAGCACCGAAATGGCTGCGCCAGAAGCCGTCGCTCAAGACCACCACGTTGACGCCCGGGCGGTCGTCCTGGCCGGGAATGAACGTTCGGCCGAGCGCGGCCTGGACGCCCAACACCTGGAAGAAGTTGTCGGAGGCCAGACGGAGGCGCACGTGGACCGGTTGGTCGCGGCCGGTCAGCGCGGAGTCGCTGTCGTTGGTGCCCACCAGGGCGAGGCCGGAGAAGGCCTGGCTATGGTCGCGCCAGTCGAAGTAGTCGAGAGGGTCGACTTCGACGAACTTCTGCCCGCGCTCCTTGAGCTCCCCCCAGACCGTGACCAGGCGGTCCTGGTCGCGAAAGGGGAGAGGGCGCAGGAGCACGGCGTCCACCATGGCGAAGATCGCCGTCGCGGCGCCGATCCCCAATCCCAGGGTGAGCACCGCGGCCAGGGTGAAGCCCGGGCTCTTGCGGGCCAGGCGCACAGCGTGCCGGAGGTCGCGGAGCAGGTCTCCCATCGCGGCGAGATAGTATCTGACTCAAAAGCGGGACTCAGATCGGGAGTCAGATCGGGACCGGGATATGATCCGCCGCGAGAGCCGAGGGCACGAATCATCGAGACCGGACGGATCGTCCTCTTCACCCTCGCGGCGGCGGCCGCGGCAACGGCCCTGAACCTGGCGCCGGGGATCGCCATGGCCTGGCTTCTTTCACGCCGGGGATGGCGCGGCCGGACCGTGGTCGAGACCCTGGTCTCCCTGCCGCTCGTGCTGCCGCCGACCGCGGTCGGCCTCGCGCTGCTCCTGCTCTTCGGCCGCAACGGTCCCCTCGGCCGGCCGTTTTATGCCGTCTTCGGCTTCGACATCGCCTTCACCTGGCGGGGCGTAGTCCTCGCCTCGGCCATCATGTCGTTTCCGCTCCTGGTGCGGAGCGCCCGCTCGGCATTTGAGGAGGTCGACCCCCGGCTCCCCGCGGTCGCGCGAACCCTGGGACGAGGGCCGTGGCGCGCTTTCTTCGAGGTCGAGCTGCCGCTCGCCTGGCGCGGCGTGCTGGCCGGAACGGTGCTCTCGTTCGCCCGCGCTCTCGGCGAGTTCGGTGCCACCATCCTGGTCGCCGGCAACATTCCGGGCCGCACGCAGACCCTCGCGCTCGCCCTGTTCCAGGAGGTGCAGATGGGACGGGACGGGGAAGCGTTGAAGCTGGCCGGAATCGCAGCGCTCCTCGCCGCCCTCGCGCTCGGCCTCTCCGAAGCGCTGATGCGCCGGCGGGAGAAGACCCTGGAGAACTGAGGCCCGCGTGTCTGACTTCTTTTCGCTCGACCTCACGCTCCGCCAAGGCCGCTTCGTCCTGCACGTGGCGGCTCGCCTCGGCGAAACCGCTGCTGTGGTGGGGCCCTCGGGCGCCGGCAAGACGAGTCTGCTCGAAGCAATCGCCGGACTGCGGCGGGCGGACGGGAGGATCGCGGTCGGCGGCGAAGTGTTGCAGGACAGCGCGGCCGGCGTCTTCCTCCCCCCGGAGCGCCGCCGCCTGGGCTACGTTCCCCAGGATGGCGCGCTCTTTCCGCACCTCTCCGTGCTGCGCAATCTCACCTTTGGAAGGACCAGGCGGCGCGATCCGGACGGAGGCACCCATCTCGAAGCTCTGGTCGCGCTCCTCGATCTCGGGCAGTTGCTGACCCGTTACCCCCGGCACCTCTCCGGGGGAGAGAGGCGGCGCGTGGCGCTCGGCCGAGCCCTCCTGGCGCACCCGCGGCTGCTGCTCCTCGACGAGCCCACCGCGGGTCTCGACCCCGTGCGCGCCCGCAAAGCGCTTGCGGGCATCCGCCGGGTCCACGCCGAGCTCGGAGTGCCGCTGCTCGTCGTCACCCATCAACCGCAGGAAGCTCTCGCTCTGGCTTCCGAGGTTCTGCTGCTCGACGGCGGCGCGGTGCGCGCGGTGGGACCGGCGCGGCAGGTGCTCCTGGCGCCCGGAATCCTCGCCCAGGAAGGAGGGAGGCGCTGGGAGAATTACGTCCGCGCGATCATCGTACGCCATCATCCGGCCGGCGGCTCGACGGAAGTCCGGCTCGACGGTGGTGAGGCGGTGACCATTCCGCACACTCCCGATCTCGCCGAAGGAGCAGACCTCCTCCTCTCCATCGACGCCGAGGACCTCCTTCTTGCCACAGCGCCGCCGGTCGGTCTCTCCGCCCGCAACGCCGTCGCCGGCCGCGTCGACGAGCTGATCCCAGTGGGAAGCTCCGTCTACGCCCGGGTTGGTCCCTGGCTTGCGCATCTCACTCCGGCAGCCGTCGCCGAGCTCGGTCTCGCGGCCGGATCGCCCGTCTGGCTGGTGGCCAAGACGCACAGTTGGCGCGTGGTAGCGTAAACCCTATGAAGGCACTCGAAAGATCTTCCGCACGAATGTCGCGGGCTTCGCGGCAAGTTCCCATCTGGTGGCGCCACAACCGGAGCTGGGCGCTGCCGACGAGCGTCCTAGCCGTCCTCCTCCCCCTGGTCGCCGTCGGAAGCTGCGCGGGCACCGTCCTGACCCTCGCCTTCGGCACCGTCCGGCTGGGAGCGTCGCTGCGCAAACACGATCGGGACGACTAATCCGTGCCCGAGTTGCCCGACATCGAGGTCTACCTGAGCGCGCTCCGGCCGCGCATCCTCGGTCAGCCCTTGGAGCAGGTCCGTCTCGGCAGCCCGTTCCTCCTCCGCACCGTCGAGCCGCCGCTCGCCAGCTTCACCGGGCGCCGGATCGAAGCCCTGCGGCGCCTCGGCAAGCGAATCGTCTTCGCCTTCGAAGGCGAGCGCTTCATGGTGCTCCACCTCATGATCACCGGCCGCCTGCACTGGAAACCGCACGGCGCCAAGATGCCGGGGAAGATCGGTCTCGCCGCGTTCGACTTCCCCAACGGAACACTGACCCTGACCGAAGCGAGCGCGAAGAAACGCGCGTCGCTCCATCTCGTCGTGGGGGAGGAGGCGCTGGCCGCCTTCGATCCCGGCGGCCTGGAAGTCCTGACCGCGGATCTCGGCGCCTTCCGGGCGGCGCTGGTGAAAGAGAATCACACCCTGAAGCGCGCCCTGACGGATCCGCACCTCCTCTCCGGCATCGGCAACTCCTATTCGGATGAGATCCTGCACCGGGCGAAGCTCTCGCCCTTCCAGCTCACTCGCAACCTGACGCCGGAGGAGACAGAGATCCTTTTCCAGGCCAGCTGGGAGGTTCTGACCGAATGGACCGGCCGCCTGCGCGCCGAAACCGGCGACGGCTTCCCCGAGAAAGTCACCGCGTTTCATCCCGCCATGGCCGTCCACGGCAAATTCGGCCAGCCCTGCCCGGTCTGCGGCACCCCCGTCCAGCGTCTCGTCTACGCCGACAGCGAGGCCAACTACTGCCCGATCTGTCAGACTGAAGGACGCCTCCTCGCCGACCGGGCGCTCTCCCAACTGCTCAAGGGGGACTGGCCGAAGACTCTGGAAGAGCTGGAAGCCAGAAAGCGGGCGGCGGCGGCTGGTCCCCCTGGATGAGAACTGAAATGAATCACTCTCTCCGAAATCTTCTCATCGCCTTGGCGCTTTTGACCCAGGCGTGCTCCGCCGGTCAGGCACCTCAGCACCCGGCTCCCGCTGTTTCATCTCCCAAGGAGACTGCCGCCATGGCGAGCGATACCCCCGCGCCCTGCTACAAGACGGTGGAGCTTTCCCCCGGGCAGGTGCGAGTGGACTGCTCCAATGGTGAGGGTTTTGTGGTGCGGCGGGGGGAGGACGGCAAGTGGCGGGAGGAGGCGAAGAGCCGCGCCGGATCGCGGCCCGAGTTCGCGAGCCTGGAGGAGGCTGCCAAGACCCGTTGCGCCTGTCCGTAAGCTGGGGCAATCGACTATGACGGCGACCTCAATGGACACCTCGGTCCGCGCGGGCGGCCAGAACGAGCAGTTGCGGAAGCTCTTCCGCGGCCACGGCGCTGGTTCCTTCGGATCGGCCAAGCATTTCCAGATACTCGCGGAAGGTCGCCTGCACGGCCTCGGGGTGGCCCAGGTGAAAATGGCAACAGACGCAGAGCTCTTTGACCTTGACGTCCCGCCACTCCTGGTCATCGCCGGCGAACGCAGCGCTGGGTATGAGGGAAAAGTACTCCAGGGCGGTTTGGAAATCGCCGCGATCGAAGGCCAGGTGACCCAGATAGAGCACCGCATGCCAGTCGTCCGGCTTGCGCTCGAGCGCCGCCTTGAACCATTTCTCTGACATCTCGTTCCGACCAGGAGTGCTCGCGGAGCAGTTGTACCAGGCAAGACCGAGAAGATAGGGCGCACGGGTCATCTTGGCGATGGCGTCGGGATGAGCTGCCGCGAAGTCGATGACGTTGCGCCACAGAGTTTCATTGGCGGGAGGCCAAGACGTGTCGGCCTTTTCAGCGAGGCGGCGGAGCTCGTCCGAGGTGCTAGACATGGGCTGTGTTCCCGCTGCGCTACGCAGATTCCTGCGCAGCTATTGCGCGAACCCAACTATACGGCAAGGGCAAGACAAAGTAAATCGGTGGCATGCCTTTGACACCCGGGGGCCTCGGCGCCGCCGGGCTCGCCGCTCACTCCGGCTTGATGCGCACCAGAATGGCGTTCGATTCGGTGCCGTCCGCGGTGGCGATCCAGAGGAGGGCGCAGCCGTCGTGGAGGTCTTTGGCGGGCAGTGTGGCGGTGATCTGCTGGGTCGATTCGTTCCAGCGGGGATCGCCCTTCGCGCCGAGCTCGAGGAGAACGTTCGGAGCGCCGGTGTTGGTGCGGTCGTCGGCCTGGAGGATCAGGAGCGTGTTGCCGCGGTGCGCGAAGCCCTGGCCCGAGATCGTGACCGGACCTCCCGGTTGAAGGAATGGACTCCCACTCCCGGCGGGATCGACGACACCTTGCGGATCGATCGATGGACACCGGGGGAGCGGAGGCGCCGGCTGGCCGCGGAGGAGGGCCTGCAGAGTCGCTCCTGACAAGGTCATCGTGTCATCGCGGCCACGGAAGAGGCCGTAGAGCATCCAGTCGACCTGCGCGGTGGATGCGGGATCGCCCGGATCTCCGAGATTTCCCACGCAAGGTGTGCGGTGCCCGCCGCGCCAGCCGTTGTCCAGCGCCTGCCAATAGATGGCGTAGGAAACATGGAACGCGTTGGGACCCTCCAGGGCGTTGACCATCTCTGCGGTGTCGCGCGCCGCCAGGCACTCGCTGTAGATGGAGCGGGCGAAGCCCCACTCTCCGAGGATGAAATTTTCCTCCCGCACCTGCCGCTGCCGGCTGCGCACCTTGGTGAGAGCAAAACCGAGATCGTTCCTCAGCATCTGTGCCAGCCCCGACGCCGGGCTCTTCCGCTTGACATCGAGGCTCTGCCAGGCGGAGTAGGAGTAGTAGTCCACGGTGACCCGGGGCGCCACGGTGTCGATGACACAGCGCACATTGCCGTCACCGCAGCGCACGCCGTTGCGCTCGACGAGGTTGTACTCCAGGCCCGAGTAGAGCTGGGCGGAGCTGCCCGGTTGGCGGAAGCGGGCGTCGCGGACTCCATCGGCCCGTGCCTGGGTGCGGCCGATGAGGTCGTCCCATTGCGGCGCGCCGGGAGGCAGGGCTCCGATCGCGTTGTCCGCCTCCCAGTTGAGGAGGATGAAGGTCTTGCCGGTATAGGCGGCCTGAGAGAGGAGGTATTCGCCCAGGCGGGAGATCTGCTTCCGCACCGCGTTGAAGGTCCGGTCCGAGCCGGTCGACGTGGAAATGGTGAGCAGGTAGGTGTGGAAGCGCGGATCGCGGAAGAGCGCATCATAGGCCGGGCTGGCGGCGATCCGTTGCAAGTACCCGAGGCCGGATGCGTTCGACCGCGGATTCACCCGATAGGAATCGTCCGGTCCCATGACGACGCGGACCGTGCGGCTGCCGATCGCGGCCACCTGGTCGGCGCCCCAGGCGAGGCGGTCCGGGGAGCCGGGCCAGGCGGAGATGTCGGCGCCCCAGTAGTAGACGCCGAAGCGGTCGGCCCGCTCCGTGGGTGGGCTCGGCACGGCTTGGCCCGCAGCGGCACCGAGCGCCATCAGGGCGAGCGCGAGAAGCGCGGGTAGAATCACGGGCGAGCGGGCAGGCATGCATCAAGGATACCCGCTTCTGGGTGAGCGAGGAGCTTTCGACATGAACAGCAAAAGGATCAGAGTCGTTGCGTTCGCGATCACAGGCCTCTGTGCGGTCCGTCTGCTTGCTTCCGAGCCGCTTCCGGCGCCGACGGGGCCGTACAGAGTCGGCACCACGGTCTGGCGCGTGACGGACGCGGCGCGGCCGGAGACGTTCGCCGCGGCAGGGGTGCAGCGGCAGGTGGAGGTGATGGCCTGGTATCCCGCCGCCGTGGAGGGCCACGGTGAGCCGGCGCCGTATCTGCGGGAAGGGCTTGCCGAGCTGCCGCCCGGCCTCAGAACAGAGCTCGGCTCGTTGGCCAACGTTCGAACCCACGCCGTCCTCGACGTGCTCCCCGTCGCGAGCCCGAAGAAGCTTCCAGTCCTGGTGTTCTCGCACGGTTTTGGGGGGTTCCCGAGCTCCTACACCACGCTGCTCGAGGATCTGGCCAGCCATGGCTATGCCGTTCTCAGCATCGTCCATCCCTACGAAGCCACTGCCGCGACGCTCGCCGACGGGACGGTGGTGTCGATGTTCGATGCGACCGGCAAGCCGCGCGCATCGTTCACCGACGTCATCGCCGAGTGGAGCCGCGAGGACGCGACGATGGCCGCGGTGACCCGCGAGGCGAAAGAGGAGGACCAGCTCCGCCTGCTCCGGGAGTATCTGTCGGGCCTCCATGCCACCAAGGCGACCGTGGATCGATGGGTGGCGGACACCAAGCTCGTCCTCGACCAGCTCTCGACGTTGCCGAAAGACAGCGCCGCCGGCCGCCTGGCTGCCCAACTCGACCTGAGCCGCCTGGGGGCCTTCGGACATTCCATGGGCGGCGTGGTTTCAGGGGAATTCTGCCTGGACGACCGCCGCTGCCGGGCCGGCCTGAACTTCGATGGCATTCCGCAGTATGGAACCATGATCGACCGGCGCTTGTCGCGACCGTTCCTGATGGTCTACTCAGCCCGGCCGGGGCGGACCGGAGCGAGCGACGCCATCTATCGCCGGGCAGCCTCCCGCTACTACCGCTGCGATGTCCGGGACACCCTCCATCTCGACTTCAGCGACGCGGTTCTCTGGGGCGGCCCGTTCCGCAAAAACGGAGCCCTGGGAACCCTGCCGCCGGCGCGCGTGGTCGAGATCACGCGCACGATCGTCCGCGAGTATTTCGACCAGGAGCTTCTCGGGCGGCGCTCCGACCTGCTGGCGGGGAAGCCGGTTTTTCCGGAGGTCACGGTTCAATACTCCGCGAAGGCGTCGTCCGGATAGCAGTACAGCCAGCGCTCCCCGGGCTCCGACGAGCAGACGACGGGATGCCCGGTGGTGTGCGCGTGGTGGCTCGCGTGGCGGTTCGGGGAGCTGTCGCAGCAGAGGGTCGCGCCGCACTCCTGGCAGGTGCGCAGATGGACCCAGCGGGCGCCGATCTTTACGCACTCTTCGCAGACGCGGTGCTTCGCGTGTTTGATGGTTGTGATCGCTGTGAGATGGGAGCAGGTTGGATCGGACATTCTCTTTCTCCTTACTCGCTGAGCCGGTCATCCGGGAAGGTTGAATCGCACGTCCCGCACCTCCGCGTCCTCCTCGAGAAAGCGCAGCAACGCGTCGCCCTCCCGTTCGAGCGCCTTGCGCGTCTCCTTGGCGATCTTGCCGAAGGGCTCGATCAGCAGGGCCGCGGTCTTTTTCTTCCGTTCGGTTTTCCACGTCCCGGCCACGAAGCCGTCGACCAGGAAGGTGGCACGCACCTGCAGGTTCTTGGTCACCA
>Ga0307508_10007148_pt1 | contig 10397 bp, 7 predicted proteins | sample 9_EM_MG_FD_203089 | JGI IMG/M metagenome (GOLD analysis project Ga0307508, IMG submission 203089) | Populus trichocarpa ectomycorrhiza microbial communities from riparian zone in the Pacific Northwest, United States - 9_EM | ecosystem: Host-associated > Plants > Roots > Unclassified | place...
GGCCGTTGCGCCAGGCCGCGGAGGAGGAGGTCGGGTGCCGGATCGGGTTCCCGGCTGCCCTCGGCCTCGAAGAAGAGCACCGCGTCCGGATAGGCGGGGCCGAAATAGACCATCCGCCCGGGCTCCGCCGACTTCGCGTCGCGGGCCACGATGACGACGCTGTCCATGAGCTGAAACGCCTCGCGGCCCGGCTGGTGGAGGGTGAGCAGGATCGTCTTGCCCTCGTCGGCCAGCTTGCGCAGCAGGCGCATGACCATCAGGGCGTCCTCGGACGACAGGCCCGAGGTCGGCTCGTCGAGGAAGAGGACGAATGGATCGGTGAGCAGCTCCATCGCGAGGTTGACCCGCTTGCGCTGGCCGCCGCTGATCCCTTTGCGCTCCGGCGAGCCGATGTGCACATCGGCGGCGTCGGTGAGGTTGAGCTGCGCCAGCACGCGGTCGATCCGCTGCTGGATCTCCGCCTCGCCGAGGTCGCTGGGCAGGCGCAGCCGTGCGGTGTAGTAGAGCGCCTGGCGTACCGTCAGGTCGCGGTGCATGATGTCGTCCTGCGGCACATAGCCGATGTACAGGCGGAACTGGTCCCAGTTCGCGTACAGGTCGAGGCCGTTGAAAAGCACCGCCCCGGCGGTCGGCCGGGCGTAGCCGTTGAGGGCGTTGAGCAAGGTCGTCTTGCCGGCGCCGCTGGGGCCCATCAAGCCCACCAGCTCGGAGGGGTAGAGGGTCAGGGAGGCGTTGTCCAGCAGCCGCCGGCGCGGCACCTCGACTCCCAGGCCGCGCGCTTCGATGGTGACGTTGCCCCGGTAGTCCCGCTGCTCCAGGCGGTTGAGGCCGGTCAAGCGGAAGAGGTAGCTGCCGAGACCGACGGTGTCGCCGATTGCCACCGCCGCCCGGCCGGAGACCCGCCGCCCGTTGACGAACGTGCCATTGGTCGATCCCAGATCCTCGACCGTCACCTCGCCGGCGGACCGCTGCAGGCGTGCGTGGTGCCACGACACCATCGGATAGTCGAGCACGACGTCGGCGGCCGGATCGCGCCCGAGAAGCATCGTGTCGCTGCGGAACTCCAGGGTCTTGTAGGCGTTGTTGCCGAGGGACAGCGCGCCGCCCAGGAGCCGCACGGCGGGAACGGGAAAGGAGCCGAAATAGACCGTGTCGGCGGGGGAGAGCGGAGCGCGCTTGACGCGGTTCCCGGGCGTTCCCAGGGCCAGGCCGTTGGTCGACCCCAGGTCTTCGATCACCCGTTCGTCGCCGCCGCTGCTGGAGACGATGCGTGCGTGGTGCTCCGAGATCATCGGGTAGTCGAGCACCACGTCGTTGTCCGCCGCGCGGCCGATGGTGATGACCGGCCCGGCAGGAGACGGCGGGGCGCCTCCCGCCGGACCCGGCAAGGGCCATGGCAGGGGAACGTTGCGGCCGAGCGTGATCACGTCGCTCGGGGAGACCTTGCGGGAGGTGATGAAATCGCCGTTGGCCCAGGTGCCGTTGGTCGATCCCAGGTCTTCCAGCAGGTAGCCGTCCGCGGTCTCCACCAGGCGGCAGTGCCGGCCGGAGACGTTGGACGAGGCGATGACGAGGTCGCGCTCCGGCGCGCTGCCGATGATCCACGCGCGGCGCGGGGCGGCGGCGGCGGCAAGGGTCGTGCCGCATTCATCACAGAAGCGCGCACCGGGAGGGCTGAGGTGGCCACAAGAACAGGGATTTGCCATGCCGCTTTCTCAGTAATCTCGGGGATCTCAGGGATTGAGGACCACGAACGTCGTATGGCCGACCCGGATCTGCCGTTCCCGCACGAACACCTCCGGCCTGAAGGAATGTGAAAATCTACGATGAGGCTGTGTTGCCAATCGTAATGAAACTTGCCTCTGTCTGGCAACCCTCTGAGTCTGTGGGAGCTGTGGAGGCATGCCGCCCCCTTCGCTTTAGACCCCGTTCCTCCGCCAAGGTTGAGCCTCTCCGGAAGGAACCGCGGTAGGATCGTGGACCACCCATGAACCTGCACGACCTCTTCGCCATCCCTGTCCGCCGCTCTCCCGGCAAGCCGGCTCTCCGCTTCCTGGCGGAGAACGGCACCGCCGAAGACCTCTCGTACACCCAACTCTTCGCCGAAGCCGATCGCTTGGCCGCCGGCTTCCGTGCCCGCGGGGTGCGGAAAGGGGACCGCGTCGCGTTTTTCCTCTCCAACCGGTCCGAATTCGTCACCGCCTACCTGGCGGTGATCCGGCTCGGTGCCGTCATGGTGCCGGTCAACCTCGCCTACCGCCGACGGGAGATCGCCCACATGCTGGCCGACGCGGGTCCGCGCCTGCTGCTCACCGAGAAAGCGCACGTCGCCGTTCTCGATGAGCTCGCGGATGAAGAGAAGCGGGACCTGGAAGCCGTCCTCCTCGCCGAAGATCTGGCCGGTTGGACGGACGATCCCAGCGGGTTCGTCCCGCCACTGGTCGAGGAAGCCGACCTCGCGATGATCCTCTACACCTCGGGCACTACCGGCCGCAGCAAAGGCGCTCTGATCACGCACGGCAATGTGATGGCTACCATGACCGGCCTGCTCACCGCCTGGGCCTGGGAGCCGGCGGACAGTCTTCTCCTGACCCTGCCGCTCTTCCACACCCACGGCCTCGTCGTCGGCCTCCATTGCGCTCTCGCGGCCGGCGCCACGGTTCTTCTGCGCCGTCGCTTCGACGCCGCGGCGGCGGCCCAGGAGTTGTTGCAAGGCGCCGCGAGCCTCTTCTTCGGCGTTCCCACCATGTATGTCCGTTTGGTGGAGGAGCTCAAAAAGGTGAGTGATCGAGCGTCCCTCGCCCGCATGCGCCTCTTCTGCTCCGGCAGCGCGCCGCTCGCTCCCGAGACCTTCGAAGCTTTCCGCGACTTGACCGGCCACACCATCCTGGAGCGCTACGGCATGACCGAGACCGGCATGAACCTGAGCAATCCGTATGTGGGTGAGCGCGTGCCCGGAAGCGTCGGCACTCCGCTCCCGGGAGTTTCCGCGCGCATCGTCGACGCTCAGGGGATGGACGTGATCCAGGGGAATGAAGGCGAGCTCCTGGTGCGCGGCAGCAACGTGTTTTCCGGGTATTGGCAGGCGCCGGAAAAGACCGCCGAGAGCTTCGTCCACGACGATCTGGGCCGCCGCTGGTTCCGCACCGGCGATCTCGCCCGCCAGGACCCCGCGACCGGCGCCTTCACTCTCCTCGGCCGCCGCACCGAGCTGATCATCAGCGGCGGCTTCAACATCTATCCCCGGGAGATCGAAGAGCTGCTCGCCTCCTATCCCGGAGTCAAAGAAGCTGCTGTCGTCGGCCGTCCTCACGCTGAATGGGGCGAGGTTCCGGTCGCGTTTCTCGTGATCGAAAGCGCGCTCGACAATGATGCTTTGATCACCTGGTGCAAAACCCAGCTCGCGGCCTTCAAGGTGCCGCGGACGATCCATGTCGTGGACGCGCTGCCGCGCAATGCGCTGGGGAAGGTGCAGAAGCACCTGTTGCCGCAATGAGACTGAAAATTGACAGAGACGCTGACGTCCTCTATTTTCGGCTGGGCGAAGCCGAGATCGTCGAGTCCGAAGAGGTCCAGCCGGGAGTGATCCTGGATTTCAACGAAGACGGTCGAGTGGTGGGCATCGAATTGCTCGCGATCAGTACCCGTACCGAGCCCGAGACTCTGCGGGTTCTCCAGTTTGAGACCGCGTAACCGCCGGTCGTCCGCGGCCAGCTCGCGGCCTTCAAGGTGCCGCGGACGATCCACGTCGTGGACGTGCTGCCACGGAATGCGCTGGGCAAGGTGCAGAAGCACCTGTTGCCCCGTTGAAGTGTGTTAAAGCCCCAACAACCGCGCCGCGTTCCGTCCCAGAATGTCCGCTTTGTCATCCTCCGAAATCGGCAGACCGCGGATCGCTTGGAGCATCGCGGGGATGCTGCCGATCTGGTGCGGGTAGTCGCTGCCGGCCAGGATGTGACGAGGGCCGGCGAAGCTGATCGCGAGCTGTAAGGCGGCGGGGTCGAAGTTGACGGTGTCGTAGTAGAGCTGCCGCAGAAATTCGCTCGGGGGTTGCTGGATGTTGGCTCGGCATTCGCGAAAGGCGTGGAAGCCGCGGTCGAGGCGTTCCGCGAGATAGGGGATGGCGCCTCCCAGGTGGCTGAGCACCCAGCGGATGCGGGGGAAGCGGGTGAAGACGCCAGCGAAGACGAGGTGGGCGGCGGCGAGGGTGGTGTCGAGCAGGAAGCCCACCAGCGGCATCAGCCAGAAGTCGGTCATCGCTTCGACGCCAACCGGCGCCGTCGGATGGATGTGCAGCACGGCGCCGTGAGTGTTCGCGACTTCATACAAAGGCCAGAAACGCGGATCGGCGAGCGCGACGCCGTTGACGTTGCTGAACAGCATCGCGCCGGGCAGGCCGAGCTCTGTGATCGCACGCTCCAATTCCCGGACGGAAGCCGCGGGGTCGTTGAGCGGCAGCGTGGCGAGCGCGGCGAAACGGCCTTTCCGATCGCGCACCACCGCCGCGAAGTCGTCGTTCACCAGGCTGGCCAGCCGGGCTGCAGTGGCGGCGGTCTCCACATGCGTGCCGGGCGTGGTGAGCGTCAGCACCTGGGTGTCGACGCCAAGCTCGGCCAGCACGCCCGCGCGGTATTCGATGTCGCGGTGGCCGCGGACGGCGACGTTGTAGTCCCCCGGATAGTGGAGGAGCGGATTGCCCGCCGTGTCCTCGGTGATTCGGACACTGCTCACGCCCGAACGCAAGGCGTCGAGGTAGGCTGGTGGATAGTAGTGGTTGTGGACGTCGACGATCATGGTCCGCTCTCCTTGAGGGCTGCCTGACAGCGATCTTATCGCAGGCTCCCGTCACCTTGAGGAGAAGTTCGCTAGAATCCCTCCCGTCATGAGACAGCGCACATCCTTCGGCCAACACACCCTGCCCGGCGAATACTTCACCTCGGAGGAGATCTTTCGCGCCGAGCGCGAGCGGATCTTCCACCGTTCGTGGCTCCTCGCCGGCCACGTGTCCCAGCTCGCGACGCCCGGCAGCTTCTTCCTGTTCGAGATCGACCGCGAGAGCGTCATGGTTCTCCGCGACGGCGACGGGCAGATCCGCGCCTTCCACAACCTCTGCCGGCATCGGGGGAGCCGCCTCTGTCTCACTCCGCACGGCGAGGTCGGACCCGCGATCCAGTGTCCGTATCATGCCTGGACCTATGGGCTGGACGGAGCGCTGCGCGCCGCACCCAACATGTCCGAGGTCGCCGGCTTCAATCCGCTGGAGCACTCGCTCAAGCCGGCCGCTCTCGCCGACTGGAACGGCCTGCTGTTCCTGAATCTCGCGTCGGAGCCGGTCCCCTTCGCGACGGCTTTGGCAGGGCTCGCAGGAAAGTTCGGCCTCTGGCATCTCCCTGATCTCCGCTCCGTCCACCAGAAGGTCTACGACGTCGCGGCCAACTGGAAGCTCTTCTTCCACAACTTCAGCGAGTGTTATCACTGCCCGAAGGTCCATCCGCACCTCAACAAGCTGACGCCCTATCGCAACTCCGAGAACGATCTCGACGAAGGGCCGGTCCTGGGCGGACCGATGTGGATGAGCAACCCCGAAGGGAGCATGACGATCGGCGGCGAGCGCTGCGCGGCCCCCTTCGCCGGGCTCACCCCCGAGGAGCGCGGGCGCGTCTTTTACTACACCGTCTTCCCGAGCGCCTTCCTGTCGTTCCACCCCGACTACGTGCTGATCCACCGCATGCAGTCGCTCGGCCGCGATCACACCCGCATCGCCTGCGATTGGTATTTCCATCCGGAAGCCATCGCCGCGCCCGGCTTCGATCCCCAGCCCGCGATCGACTTCTGGGACCTCACCAACCGGCAGGACTGGGAGCTGTGCGCCAACGCGCACAAGGGGGTCTCCTCGAACGCCTGGGAACCGGGTCCCTACTCCGAGCTCGAAAGCCAACTCGCCGCGTTTGACCGGCAATATCTGCGGGCTCTCTCGCCGGATGCGCCGGCGTTGGCGGCTCGCCGGCGAGGGTAAAGGTGATGACCAGCACCTATTACGACGAGCCCGGCCGCCTGCCGCCGACCACGGAGACACTCTTCGACGACACCGCGCGGCCCTATTTCCTCTGGTGGACGGACACCACGGTCGGCCAGCTCAAGCAGCATCTTCTCTCGTCCGATCCGGAAGAGCGCGCCTACTGGATGGGCGCTCTGCTGCGGGAAGCCAACACCCGGGACGTCTGGCTCTTCGTCACTTCCGACGAGATCCGCTCGCTCTGGCCCCACCTGATCCGGTACCTGGGGCGCTCCCGGCAGATTTGGGCCTGGCTCCTGAAGCTTCCACCGCCGGAGTGGCCGCCGCTGAGCGAGATCCGGGGAGGTCAAAGCCTCGAGGTTGACATCGTTCACGAGCCCGTCGCTGACATCATGGGGCCGCCGGCGCCTCTTGAGGGGATCGTGATCGAATCGCTCACCGACTTGCGAGCAAACAAGCTGACCTGCATCCTCTCGCGATCCGAGCTGGGTGATCTTGTCGATCTCTATTTCCTCGATCGAGCCGGATTCCCTCCCGAGTTGGATCTCGAAATCTCCTCGCAGAAGGACTCCGGCGTCGATCCAGGCGTTCTGGCCTGGCTCCTCGCTCAGTTTCCGACACGCCCATTGCCCGCGATGCTTGAGTCCCTGACCTCAGAAAAGTTGGAGCAATTCCGGGACGCTCTGGCGGAGAGGTTTCGTCTCAGCGCCGTCAAGTAAGGACGTGACGTTGTATTCCCTGGCGAAGCTAGAGAGCGCAGGCATTTAGTGCCCGGCTGAAGCAAGCTCCGTTTCAATCCCCACCAGCACTTGCTCCGGTTTCGGCACCACGAACCGCCATGCCGTGCTCGCGGAGGCGATCTCGAGGAGTGGCGGTCTTTCTGCGACGACCAGGGAATGCCACCAGGATGGTGGCAATTCGATCAGCTTCGCGGTCAGAGGCTCGGCGGTTGCGGTCACGATTTGGCGGTGCCGGGGCAGATTTCCCGAGTGCGGCACGAATGCGAATCCGTCCGGTTGCAGGTAGAGAAGGCCACCGACGCCGATCGAGCCGAGCAGGTAATTGCATGGCACGCGGGCTGTCCAGGTCCCCGCGGGTGGCGGCGCTGCGTATCTCCCTTCTGCCGTAAAGACCGAGCGGGCGATGCGCTGCATTTTCTTTTTCAGGCTCCTGGGAAAGAAGAACCCGAAAAGGAGACCGGATGATGCGCCGCCGAGGGCCGCGAGAGATAGAGCCTTCTCCGGGCCGGCCGTGGGCCAGAGAGCCAGAAGACCGAAGAGGCTCATGGTGAGGCCGAAGAAGGCGCCACTGACGATGGACATCCGACCCAAGCCGCCTCCGAGGGTCGCGACATAGTCGTCCAGGTTGATCAGATCACGCATGGCAATTTACCCATGGAGTATCCCCCGAATCGCCACTACCGGATCGACCCGGCTGGCGCGCCGGGCGGGAAGCCAGCTTGCGAGAGCGGCGGTGAGGGTGAGAAGAAGGAGCGCGGCGGTGAAGGTGAGGGGATCGCGCGCGGTGATTCCATAGAGGTCGTGGGCGAGGAGACGGCTCACAGCCAGCGTGGCGGCGAGGCCGATCGCGAGGGCGGTGGCGACGAGGCGGATGGCGTCGCGGACGACGAGGGCAACGACTTGGCGGCGGCTCGCTCCGAGGGCCATGCGGATGCCGATGTCGCGGTGGCGCTGGGCGACGGCGAGGGAGAGGATGCCGTAGAGGCCGATGGTGCTCAGGACGAGGGCGAGGCCGGCCGCGGCGGCGAGGACGGTGCCGGTTGCCCGGATCGGTGCGGCGTCACGGTCGAGGGTGGCGGTCAAGGTTTCCATTTCGGTCACCGGGACGTTGGGATCGATCGCGTGGAGCTCGCGGTGCACGGCGGGGAGAAGGCGAGCGAGATCGCCGGCCGCCCGCAGGCAGAGGCGGGCGTCGAGGAGGTCCGCGTTTTGCCAGTAGGGGAGATAGATCTGCGCGGCCGGCTCCTGCATGGCGTGGAGGGAGCCGACGTCCGCCACGAGGCCGACGATGGTGTAGGTCTTGTCTGCGATGACGATGGGTTGGCCGATGGCGTCGCGGTCGGGCCACAGACGCCTCGCGAGCGTGCGGTTGATGATCGCCACGGGGGCCGTTCCTACGGAATCGTGATCGTCGAAGTCGCGGCCTTGGAGGAGCGGCACGCCCAGGGTCTGGAAGAAATGCGGCGCGATCTCGCCGGCTTGCGCGGTGGGGCCTTCTTTTGATCGAGGCGCCTGACCGGGAAGGCGGACGGAGACCGTCTCTCCGAGCGCTGCCGGCGGGATCTGGAGGCCGAGGCTCACGGCGCGGACGCCGAGCAGCCCTTGCAGACGGCGGAGCGCCTCGCGGCTGAACGCCTGACCCTGGCGCGGCGTGTAGTCGATCTGCCGCGGGCGCAAACGCAAGGTGACGACGCCGGCCGGGTCGAATCCACCTCCGCGGACCGCGTTGGCGGCGCTCCGCGCCAGTAACCCGGTGCAAGTCAGCAGGACGAACGACAGCGCCACCTGGACAATGATCATCAGACCGAGCAGCCGGGGCCGGCCGTGCTCTGCCGCGGTGACATCTTCCTTCATCGCGGTCACCAGGCTCGGCCGGGTGGATTGCAGGGCCGGTACGAGGCCCACGATCAGACCGGTGAGGAGCGACAGAAGGCCGGCATAACCGATCACTTTGAGATCGATCCCAACATCAAGAGGAACATCGCTGGGATAGAGGGCCGCGATCACGCGGCCAAACCAGCCGGCCATCAGGATTCCTGCCGCGCTCCCGACCAGAGCCGGCAGCAGCGCCTCGGCCATGATTGGAGCGGCGACGTTCCACCGCGTCGCCCCGAGGGCCAGGCGGACCGCGATCTCCCGGCGCCGCGTGAGGCTTCGCACAAGCAGCAGGCTGCCTGCGTTGGCGCAGGCGACGGCGATCACCAGGGTGACCGCGGCGAGCAGCAGCGCCGCCAAGCGTAAGGTGTCCGCGCGCGCCGACGGATGGACGCCCCGCAGCGGCGCTACGCGGAGGCCGAGATCCCGGTTCGTGGCAGGGTACGCCGCCGCGAGCCGGCTCCCTATCACCGACATCTCCGCCTGCGCACCTTCTGGAGTGCGGCCTGGCTTGAGCCGGCCGATCATGTTGAGCCACGTGCAGTCGCGGCTCCGTGTGTCGCAAAACCGGTATCCGATAGAGGCCATGGAATTTGGCAGCCACACATCCGAAGGGATGCCGAGCAGCACTCCCTCAAAGCGTGCCGGCGCGACGCCCACGACGGTGAACGCCGTGTTGTTCATCCGCAAGATCTGTCCGAGCACATCTCTGCGGCCGCCGAAGCGCGACCGCCACATCTTGGAAGAGATGACGGCCATCGGGTTCACCCCTGGCGTATCGTCCTCCGGTCCGAAGAACCGGCCCAGGGCGGGCTCGACGCCGAGCACGGAGAAGTAGTTGCCGGAGACGACGGAGCCGTTGATCTCGACGGATTCAGCTCCGCTCGCGAGCTGGAGGGGAGCGGTGGGGTAGTGCGACGCCAGCCCGCTGAAGACCGTGCTTGCCGCCCGCGTGTCGATGTAATCAGGCAGCGAGAGAGGGTGATATCCGGCGCCCTGGCGCGTCTGATACACCCCCACGACCCGGTCCGCGTCCCGGAGCGGCAACGGTTTCAGGAACAGGACGTTGACGAAACTGAAGATCGCCACGTGCGCGCCGATCCCCGGGGCCAGGGTGAGAATCACCAGCACGGTGAACAGGGGAGCCCTGGCCAGGCGCCGGACCGCCTGCCGCACCGCCGCGGAGATCACGCTCATGGTCTGATGATACGGAGGCTGCTGACGGAATGTTTGCGGCGGAGGCGCTTGCTCATGCGGGACCTTCCTCCGCCCAGGGTAGAGTCGACGGCGGGCGCGGTGGCTTTAGGTCGAGGGAGTAGCTGTTACCGGCGGCTTTCGCCTGCTGCCGGTGCCTCAGTCTCGACCCTGGCTCCGTTTCCCGCCGCCGCTCATCGAACCGGACATGCGGATCGCCCGCATCCGGCTCTCGGACTGACTTCACAACAAGGCATGCACGGTTCTCCGTTGGTGGAGCCCAAGACTCAGATCCAGCACACCCACCCACCACCCCATAGATCTCCCCGCAGCTAGAACAACTGCCGCGGTGCACCCACAGTTTGTGACGCTGCCGGTGTCGCCTGACCGCCGCTCTGCCCATACGCAGGCAGATCCGGAGGTCAGGCTCCCGCTTGGCCTTGTCATACAGCTTCTTCCGGAGGCGCTTGGCTTATTGGGTTCTAGACTCATCGTCAATGCCCTGCCTCGTCTCCATAGGAAGCGCGTCAGAACCAGGGCTCCGTCCCTCCACCGGCGTTACCCGGCTTCGT
>Ga0307508_10007149_pt1 | contig 10396 bp, 6 predicted proteins | sample 9_EM_MG_FD_203089 | JGI IMG/M metagenome (GOLD analysis project Ga0307508, IMG submission 203089) | Populus trichocarpa ectomycorrhiza microbial communities from riparian zone in the Pacific Northwest, United States - 9_EM | ecosystem: Host-associated > Plants > Roots > Unclassified | place...
AAAGGTATCACAATCCTTGGATCTATTTGTGCAGAAAAATATTGCAAGTGTTTAATCTGTAATAGCACCTAAATGTGCAGAAGTTATGATGAGAATCTTGCATTGTCATTGGGCTTTTTTGGCTGTTGTGCCAGAGGAATTGTATAATAAGCCGAGCTTTAATCATCCCACCAACATGATAATCTCCAGTTTATTATATAACTTTCATCATGCCAGTCTGATGTCATTGAATGAATTGGATTTGAAACTGTCTAGGATGCATCTATAGAATCTAAGAAAAAATTAATAGAATTTAGGTGGCCTATTTTCTCTTGAGCTGTTATTGATTAACTAAAGGAGATAATGTATGTGCTACTTGAAATGGATGTGCTGTTGTAACCATATAAGAAGTTAATTAATCATCGCGAGTCTGGTAGGAACCCATGTAATATACTGTGCTTGGTGCAGATTAGCCCTGATGGAATAACTAGCAGAGATGAGAAAGTTTTCAGGTTTGCTCGTGAAAAGAATGCCTCTCTTGTCATGTTGACATCAGGTTCAGTTTTCAAATTCATGCTTAGTTTGTAACGGTCAAACTTGCCTATGCATGGGTTTGTGCTTGTATACCTGTGTGTGCTTTAAATTTCCATAGCCTGGTTGGTTGAGAGAGACTGGTCCCTTGCAAAGAAAAATCTGTTGATTATCATATGCTTCATTCTTCTATGATTTCCATTTTGGTGGATGGAATATGAGGCCCTTCAGTTACATCTCCGCGTAAAGTAAGACACATCACAGAATTTTATGATCCCATTACTAAATTGTATCCAATCCAGCTTCTTGGTAATCATGGTCATCAACCAAACTGCAAACTGCATTAGGTTGCTAGAAACTGTTTAAGAAATTACAACTTGCGTTGGTTCCATTTTCGGATGGACAAAGCCTGAAATTATGCAGAGGTGTGAACACGATGCTTGGGTTTCTCCAAATTGTCAAGCATTTTGTCCATGCGTATAGTATCTGAACCAGCAATTCCCTAGGGTTTTTCCATGCTTACCTTGATTCAGTTCATCTCGAGACTTAAAAGTAGTTTCCTTTTGCTTCTCCGAAGAGAAATAGTATGTTGTCTTCCCTTTGTATTGCTTCTCTCAGATACAGACACAGAAAAGATTGAGATATATCGCATGGAATGGTGCAAAAGGATCCATATAGCTGACCCAACTGGTCTGGGTTGAGGTGTGGTTGTGGTTGCAACCTTTATTTTTCATCCTCGAGTGTCTTTGACGATCTAGGCCAGGTTGCTCATGCATGATAATTAGACAATCTGAGCTTTACCATATAGGATATGAATTGTTTGATTGGTTACATCGTGAGAATTCATCTTGGATAAATCTGTCTAGCTACATGCATTGTTTAATAATGTAACTTGTTCTTGTTTCAGGTGGTTACATGAAGTCCAGTGCCAGAGTTATAGCAGATTCGATAGCGAACCTCTCAAAACAGACCTTAATAAATTTCTAGACTAGTAGACCGGTCCTCAGTGAGGGTAATTAATACCAGTCTGTGGCATGCCCTTCAGGATTTTGGTCCGTGTTTGAGATGAAACCGTGACAGCTTACCTCTTTATGCAGAAGGTTGTAAATATATGAAATGAAGAAAAAGAAAATATGTAGGACATTCACAGGGAGCAATTTAGTGCTTATATACGGGCTGTAAAGCTAAAAATGCTGTCCATGCCATTTAATGTGTACGTAGTAAATTTTCAGCTACCGTATTAAATTTTAACAGCCTTTATCAAAGCTCTCTGTGCAGAGAAAACTGAACTGATCTGCCAGAATCCTGCCGCGGGCCTGGAAGCTCTCTTGATTGTGGCTGTTTTGTTTTTGACGTCGTAAAGTGTTTTTGCAGAAACTTAGATTTGTTTTTTTTGCTGAAAATGATGGAGATCAAAGGGTAACTTCTTTTATTCCACCCGATTGAATTTCAATGAAGAATCATTAATCTACTGTATATCTTGGCAGTTCGGCAACAAGAGCTCCAGCAACATGCTGGAGATGCATTGGGTGTGAGGATCTCGAGAAGCTAGTTTTGGTTTCTTTATAAAAAAACTCACTCACCTTTGATTGACAAACACTACTCCTCAGCCGATTATTGGTTGCTTTTAGTTGGATCTTACCTTTTCTATATAGAAATAAGAAGAGAATTTTATAAATGTAATGAAAATTTTGTAATATATATTATATATATAAAAATATATTGGGCTCCATACCCACACATTTTGGACCGACATGCCTAACAAAGTAGACCACCCTGAAAACACTGTCATGGTCGATCATGGGTTTTGAACTCTAGTCAAGGACACAGCTACAAACGCACCCAACTTGCATTTCTCTCAACTCCCTTGTCTCCCTAATTCGTGGTTCTATAAGAAAATAAAATAAAACCACTGTCACAATTTTAGTCATTTTTCAAACAAAATATACTTTTGCCTGTGGCCCAGTTACACACACACAAATTATTCATATTTAAATCAAAACCTTCATTAAGAAAATATTTTTGAGCATATCACCTGCTGTACCTATTGCAGAACCCAATTGATTTTATTTTTCAAATTTACAGGATAATATTGGATTTATTTACGTGATAATTAAGATTAAATTATTTTTTTTGAAAAGTGTTAAGAAAACAGATCTAATACCTTTTAAAGAATAAATCAATCTTTTAAGATTTGATGATAAAATCAAGCAAATAAACCTTTTAAATCATCACCCTTCTTTTGAAACTAAAACTAAACCACCCTTATTTTTATATTTTAAAAATGTTTTTTAAAATTTTATTTTTTATTTTTATTTATTCATATTTTCAAATCTTTTTAATGTATATGTAAATATTAAAAATAATTTTTTAAAAATAAAATATTTTAAAAAACAATATTATCAAACTCCCAAAAACCTAGCAGTCCCGTTTCCGATTAAAAAGAAGAAAAATAATAAAAAATAACAAAAAAAAAGAGAAATAAATAAAAAGCAAATTGGAGAATTAGATCTTTGCTTCTGGTTTCCTTCATATTCGATTCATGACTTCTACTTGACTACGCTCTCCTGCATTCTCTCACCCTCTCTCTCAGCGCCCAAAGCAAAAGAGAACCCCCCCCCCCTGCTCCCACAAAAAAAAAAAAAAAATTATCTATCAAGACGTTTCTCCTCCAAGCAATGTTGAGAAGAGAACCATTTCTTTGCAAACTCATTTTTTTCCTCTTCTGTTTCGCTTCCCTCTCACTCGCTGACGAACTCACCGACTCAGATCGGCTCGAGTTCACCGCCAACGCTTCAATCTCTAACACTTCTCTACCTAAACCTAATGAAGGCGGTAGTTTTGCTGATATGATCGATAAAGCTCTCGAGAAAGAGTTCACTGAGAATGACCAAAACGAAGGTTCGTTTTCTTAATTTTAGGGTTTACTTCTTGATTTTGCGTTCAAGAAGTATTTCATCATGCTTAATTTAGTTAATTATATATATTTTTTTGTTATTAACGCTTGCCATTTGTTGAGTGTCATTTTGGTGAATTTTACTCTATTGACGGGGAATGTACCATTGATATATAGAGGATTAGATCTTGTCTTCTTAGATTCGTTCTCAGAACTGACGAACTCGATCTCAGGATCGAAAACTTGATGGGTTTATCAGTCTTTTTGAGAATTTGTGGTCTTTAAATCTCATTCAATTTTAATTGTTAGGCTTGATTTGATGGTATAGTGACCTGCGTGCATTTTAGATTGTGAAGGTAGATGACAGTACAATAGATTCCAGAAATTCAATTTGCGCTGAGACTCTACTATGTTGGTTATTGTTTGTGCAAGATGTGAATCACCGGATCATTGCATGCATATTTTCATCACCTAGCTAATCATGGTTCCTTCCTCACTTATTTTGTCTTATCGGCAGCAACTGATGCCGGAAGCTTCAACAACAGCGTAGCTGAACAGCAGGTTGGTTGTTTTTTTTTCTTTTCTCAAATTTTGAATGACAGCAGATTTGATTCCGTTGGAGCGTTTAGTTTTGGGTGTAAGATGAATTTATTTAACATTATAATCAGTGATTGAGGCACAATGCACTCAAGAAGGCAGATGATGCCATTCGCTTTGATTCACTGTTATGGTTTTTTAGAATTTTTTAACTAATTCATGCTTTTATAATTCTCACCATATATACTGAGATTCTAATCAAGTAGTTTTTTAATCGAAATTTATATTGTGACGAGAAAAACTGGCAATGGCAGTGTTTTTTACCTGTACTCTACTTGTGGTTATAATCTTTTTTTCTTGTTCATCATAAATTTGATCTAGTTGCTTTGAGAAAAGTCTGCTTGGTTTAGAGCTTTTATCTTTCCCCTTGTTTGGATTCATTTAGAACAAGTTTTTGCTGAACATATCTTCTTGATACCTTTTCGTTGCTCAGGCAGTTTTGGAAACTGTTGCCAGAGTTAAATCGAAGAAAAATGACACGAAAGAGGAAAAGTATAAGCTCCTGTCTTGTAAATTAGTGGCTTTCCTTATTATTTTTTAAACCTTAAGTTGGCTTTTGCTTTTATTTGGTATATGAATGCTGCTATATCATCTGAAACATTTCTCTTCTGAATCTCATTTTAGGTCGTTTAAATTTCATGATGTTTTTAATTTGGACAATGAGAATGGACCAGAAGATACCCCAACACTGATAGATCGAAAGGTGTGATTGCTTTTCTAAACCTATCCTGAGTTGGTGACATTGCTAGTGTTCACCTGCTAAATAATTGTTTGTTTCAGGATAATGTCTTCATTATATCAAACTTTAAATCAAAATATCCGGTGCTGCAGCTAGACTTGCGGTAAGTGTACTGATATTTTATATTTCATTCAATTTATTTCTCTTTCTCAGCTGGTAATTTAATCTGAGTTTATTGCCTTGTAGATTGATATCAGATTTGGTTGTCGTCATTGTATCTGCAACTTGTGGTGGCATTGCGTTTGCTTGTGCTGGACAACCGGTCTGGTTATATTTGATCTCTGCTTAGTTCATGACTCACTGCAATGCTATATCAATGTCGGAGCATTTCATTGAGTTAAATTATACCATCTCATCATGCTACTCTTATATCATTGTTCTAATGGTAAATTCTTGCAGGTCATCACTGGATACTTGCTAGCAGGATCCATTATTGGTCCTGGAGGGTTTAACTTTGTCAGTGAAATGGTTCAAGTATGTAGCATAGATATGCATTCCTTTACCAGTTCCCCTAAAACCTTTCTGGATGATTCTTTCTCTGCCTTAGTGTTGTACTTGGATATATTACAGGCTCTGAATGCATAATCTAGTAGTAACGACTAATTGGATTATTTTAGCTTTGAATCTTAGAATTCTGATGATTCACCTGTACCATTTCACAATCATAAAAGTGATTGTTCTTTACATCAGAATGTTCTCTAATATTTGAGGGTATTAAATATAGTTTTCGCCATCAATAGTTAAATGGTTCACCTCTGTTGTAATTGCAACTATACACAAGATTCCACATTATCTTCTTATGATGTTTTGCGAACACCAATGACAATCTTCTGAGTTATTGTTTGCAATTTTATAATCTTAATGCCCTAGCTTACCTTGTTATTGATGCTAATTTTCTTCTACCAACTTTACAGTTCACTTGTTTTTCATCTGTCAGGTTGAGACGGTGGCTCAGTTTGGTGTTATTTTTCTTCTTTTTGCCTTGGGCTTGGAGTTTTCAACAACAAAGGTTAGTTCTCGACCTCCTTCTTCAAATTTTGTTTTTTCATTAATATTGTATTCAAAGTTCATCTTCTTCAATTTCAGCTTCGAGTTGTCCGGGCAGTTGCTGTTGTAGGAGGTCTGCTTGAAATTGTTTTATTCATGTTCTTATGTGGCATTACAGCCATGGTATGATTATCTACTTTTTGTTTCAGAAATTATATGCAATTATATTGCTGAGTTTCGTTAATATGTGAAGACCACTTTTACCAAAGTATACAATAATTGATTGTTTAACCAATCACAAGGAACCAAACATCGCATTCTAGAAAACATCTATAAGAAGAAATAAGAAATGATTCAACATATGCAATTTTTGGCTGAGAAACTGACTTTTTGAAATGAACGACAGTTATAGAAATGATCCCATATTCAACACAGCATCATCTTTGTTTTTCCCATTCAATAATTTTTGGCTCTTAGATTCTGGCATCAGGGTTTGACCATAATGAGTTTTTGCTAAAGACAATCCTGCCATACCAGTTTCATACCTTGTGTGGTAAAGGGATTAGAGTTCAAATCTGCCTCATGGTTCCCAATTCAGTGTTTAAGGTAGTTGCTGCATGGTTTCATTGTAAAATTGGACCAAATATGCATCTTTTCTATCACACAAAAGTTTTGAAGTTAAGAGTTCTTTATTTTAACCCACTGGTGATAAAACCTCTAGTTTGTACCTGTCATTGTGGTGCACACACAGCAGAGGTACTATGCCATTGGTTTTGCTTCAGAGCATGTTGCATTCATATTTTTTCTTGGCAAGTAGAGTATATTGCACAGAGTTATTCATTCTTGATGCTGCAGTTCTGATTGGATGCTGTTTGCAGTTATGCGGTGGTAAGTCTTCAGAGGGTGTGTTTGTTGGTGCATTCCTTTCAATGTCTTCAACAGCAGTGGTAAAAACCTTATCCTAATGTATCATGAGTCACTTGAACCTTCGCTCTCATTATAGAATTCACAATGTAATGCAATGATCTCAAAGGTGCATGGTTTGGTGCAGGTATTGAAGTTCTTGATGGAAAAGAATTCTATTAATTCCCTTCATGGGCAAGTCACCATTGGAACTCTAATTTTGCAGGTTGGGTTCTTTACACTCATCCTTCAAATCTCACTTCTGTTTGTTGAGTTCCATTATCACTTTCTGGCACTTAAGTTATCTATGTGAACTTTCCTTCCTTCCACCACTTACAACTTTGGAATTTTTTTACCTCTCAGGACTGTGCAGTTGGTTTGCTGTTTGCACTGCTTCCTGTTCTATGTGGAACTTCCGGTGTTCTTCAAGGACTAATGTCCATGACTAAAGTGTAAGTAAATATTAATTATCATGAGTTGCCAACTTTTTTCTTTGGAGTTAGCATGTATATGTGCATGTGTGTTCAGGCACGGTAAAGCTATTTATCTGCTGTAATATGCTTACTCTTGTTTCCAGGTTGGTGTTGTTGATTGCATTTTTGGCTGTTCTGTCAATATTATCTCGTACTTGGGTTCCATGGTTTCTTAAATTGATGATGAGCCTATCATCACAGGTACACATTTATTTGGTAAATAAGTTGTTTTAAAGAAGTTCTGCTGTGGGCTTATAAAAAAAATGTGTATGTGTGTTTTAGCTACATCAGTCTTTTTTCTGAGACATTAATGCATTTTTGCAGACCAATGAACTCTATCAATTAGCATCAGTCGCTTTCTGCTTGCTTGTAGCCTGGGTATGAATCATCTGCTTGTTTTCAATCTATCTGCAACTCTTGATTTCGCTTCATTACACCTTTATGAGTACTCCTATTATTGCTCGCTATATTTCATTTGGGTTTCTATTTGTGTACAGAAATCAAACAGTAGCTCTTAAAGAGCTGTACTTAGAGCATTTGAACCAGTGAATTGCGATGCTGCATGTGGCTTTAAATGTCTGAGGTGTTTCATTGTGGTGGAGAAGTCTTGTATTAGAGTTAAGCTCATGAATAGAGGTTGTTTATCAGGAAATGCTTCATGATATTTGAAATTATTGATATGCCATGTATTGAAACCATAATTAATTTGTATGGGACATAGTAGATCCAAGAATAGCTTTCCATTTTAAAAGTTTTTGAACATGGTTTTTTTTCTAACTAAAAATAAGATATTGGATCTGTTTTCATTTTGGCATCTGGTTTAGATGATTCCTCCTGAGAATGTTAAAGATAGATGAACCAACATAAGAGTGGTGTATTTGGCATGTCACATACTGCTATAATTAACTGAGCTGTTATCGTTATATAATTTCGGTTGCATCTGCTAAAGCTTTGATGTGTTGCATTTTATAATCAATGAAGTCCTTGCATTCTCTGCTTTGCTTTTCATCTTAGGGTTTCTTGAGATAATTTAAGCTGGCTACCTCTATAAATTTCTTTGCATTACAGGTTAAATGACACTATGATCTGCTTTTTTTATTTTATAACATTTCAGAGTAGTGATAAGCTTGGCTTAAGTCTAGAACTGGGTTCATTTGCTGCTGGGGTGATGATATCAACAACTGATCTTGCTCAGCATACACTAGAACAAGTAAGTTATAGTTAGAATGCTATTTTGTCAATGAAAGTTGTATGCATTTGTATACTGTAATATATGTGGCATCTAAGGAGATGTTGCAACCATGAAAAATAGAAATGATTCCTTCTCATTTATTTTGTGATGTAAAGATATTTTACCATCAGGAGATTCTTGAAAGTTGTTAAGCTTTCCATGGTGGCACTAGAATTCAGCAATGAATTGCTACTGTAATCTGACTGGCTGACTTAACTGAATTTGGGCTTCTTGTTATTGTTGTTTTTTTAACTAATCAATGGAGGCAATATTTGTCTCTTAGGTTTAGCAAGTTTTGTTTGTTTCTGCTAAATGAATATGAGAGACTGTGAATGTTAGATGCTCTTCAGGGCTGTGACGTTGAATAAGGTGAAGGCTATGGTGAATTTGTAAAACCACAATGCTATTTTCAGTATTATGCATTGTAGTCGCAGTCCATCTTTGCAATGATAGTTTATTGGTTATTTTGTCAGGCTTTTGACATTTGATATTTGTTACTGGTACCAGAGTACTCTCTAGTTATCCCACACATGAAGCTTGTTACTTGTGCAGATTGAACCCATTCGGAATTTCTTTGCTGCTCTTTTCCTTGCCAGCATTGGGATGCTGATCCATGTCCATTTTCTCTGGAGCCATGTTGATATATTACTGGCGTCCGTTATATTGGTTATCATAATAAAGACAGCCATAATCACGACAGTTGTAAGGGGATTTGGTTACAACAACAAGACCGCACTTCTTGTAAGATTTTATGATGGCCTACTGGCTCTGTTACTTTCAAGAATATTGGTTGTTAATTGAGGGAACCTAAATGTATTTATGTAAATGTGTAGGTTGGAATGTCTCTGGCACAAATAGGGGAGTTTGCTTTTGTTCTTCTTAGCCGTGCTTCTAATCTTCATCTAGTTGAGGTAAGTGGTACTATTACAGTTTACTGGGAAATGTTTTCAAATAGAGAACTCCTGGAAAATAGAATTTTGTATCTACTACGTTGACTTCTACATTTTTTGCTAATGGTGGTGGTCTGTGGTAATATTTACTGGAATTGCTCTTAAGTCCTGCTGAGAGACTCTCTGGAGATTATGATGAAGAGCTAACTAGCTAATACTTTGATCATTCTCAGGGGAAACTTTACCTGCTGCTTCTTGGGACAACAGCTCTTAGCTTGGTATGGTGATTTATTTTACTAAAGTTCGTGGAATTTATAGATTTTATGTTTGCCATGTTTTTTAGGTTGGGTCTAACTTGCCCTGATGCATTAATCGCTTGTTGGTATCAGAAAACTACATGCAATTCTAGTTTAAGTTGTTTCTGCAATTTAATTGCATATTTAGATTATTATGTTCATTCGAATAGGATGGTGAATTTTGCATCCACACTGCAGTTTCAAATCCCTACTTACTGCTCAACATGAAGTGAAAGGTGCTTATAAAAAACCTTTTGTGTTTGATGCTTAGTTTTACTCTGGAGATGGACATGGACATGGGACACTAATTTGATAAAATGTGGACAGGCACTGCATAGTCAGCATTCTATTAAGTTATTGACCTTTGCCAGTAACAATTTTCTGCTTAGGGAAATGAGAATGAACATGGGAAAAGCAGTTACTGGTACAAATGCCATGCATCTTGAAATAAATGTGATGGTAAAAGAAGTTTAAATGACGGACAAACTTTGTGCATCCAAGTTATGCCTTGTCATTTGGAAGCTAGATCTGTGATAAGAGTGGGCAATGCTTTTTTATGTATTTTTCATTGCTTAAGAAGGAAATTTCTAGCGGTATTGAATTGCAAAAAAAGCGAACAATAGGGAGGAATCAATTTACTGTTGCCTGCACACATTTTGACAGATGTTGACTTACGTAACATCCCTGCAGGTGACAACGACTCTGCTTTTCAAGCTAATCCCTGCTGTAATGCATCTTGGAGTGCTGTTACGGTGGTTCCCTCCTGACAGCGCAGTCGAGGTAAGCATTGATGAATTGATTGTCTAGACATGGACTTGCAGCTGGTGGTCGGATCGGCCATTGACTTGTATTTAGCGGTCCTCCTCCTATTGAT
>Ga0307508_10007151_pt1 | contig 10395 bp, 16 predicted proteins | sample 9_EM_MG_FD_203089 | JGI IMG/M metagenome (GOLD analysis project Ga0307508, IMG submission 203089) | Populus trichocarpa ectomycorrhiza microbial communities from riparian zone in the Pacific Northwest, United States - 9_EM | ecosystem: Host-associated > Plants > Roots > Unclassified | place...
TGTGTCTCTCCGATCTATGGTTGTTGAGTATCGTCGTTTTTTCTCATTTCTGATAGTGTCCGACTAATGGGTAGTAGCCGGGTAACCCCTACAGTACGTTACTTGTGTAATCGTACCCACTGAAACTTTGCAACGCATCATCGCCATCGGGGAGCCCCTTCTCGCGTCTAGGAGTAGTAGAGGCACAATCCACTACATACCGCCATATACCGAGCAAGCAATGGACGACATTCTGCTTCGTACCGCTTCATCCTGACGTATCTGATGGTTAGTGTTCGTCCGAATTCCAACACTCGCCGCGGTGGCTGTCAGAAGCAGCAAAAGAACAACGCATGTACACGTACCATATCCAAGTCTCTGCGTCCGGTTCAGGGGTTAATGCCTCTTCTTGGGCGACCTTTCAGTTTACCGCCTCTACCTACCCCTCCCAGCTTTGCCGTTATGCAGTCCACGGGTCCCCAGGGCTCGGGGCGCAATGGCCGGCTTCATGTCTTCGAAGGACTGTCAAGTATGTCAGCGACGGGAAGTCCAGAGCCCAGAGTCCCCGGCCCATCAGCCAGCGTCCGATACTCGAGATTGACGATGGATGGAAACAACATTCTCGTCTTCGTTCTCTCGGTTACCTACTCAATCCATCGAGTAAATTTGGCATACATACCCCCTTGCAGCCAATCACCAAGAACATCGAACATACCTTGCGTACATATACCCGCTCTTCTCCGCAGAGCCTGACAGTAACGTGTGTGTACGTAACTGCATAGTTACTTTATATAGTAATTCATCGGTAAATATCTCTGGTCGTCGTGCTTCACAGCATCAAAGAAATACCCTGCGACTAAGGGCTGGTATGGAAACAAGTATGCCACCGTGGACTAAAGTGTCATGAAAGTGAAGTGAAGTGAAGTGTGCGGGAGAAACGGAAGGGAAGGAGGACTTGGAACATCATAGAGGGCAGCTTTAGCTTGTACATAACTACCCAAAATCGGATTGCAACGCACACCACGATGGAATTTTGTGACGTGGGGCACAGAGAATGATGTTGGCATGGTGCCTATCGAACAGTCGTAAGGGAAAGAAAGGCTTTTGGGGGGGAAACCCTCAATCATCGGAGGAGTACTTGCCTATCTAAGTTCCTGCATCATTCATACATATGATATATCATACACGCCGAAGAGCGACCACCTTTAAATCTGTCGAGCGGCAGTGGCATCAAGCTTGAAGCGACGTGAGTTTTTACAGTTCGGGTGTGAGAAGACATCAATTTATTCCGCATGTAGCCTATCCAGACCATGGCGAACGCACCACGCACTCGTTTCCTGCCCACTGCCTGGCAAAGAAATACACGACAACAAGCACATGGCAGAGACCGACGATTGGCAAATGAAAGACCACCACCCTTCCAAGCGCTCCAGCTCTTCCTCCAAAACCTCACAACGCCCCCACAACGCCCCCTCCGTTGGTGGCTTCTTCCTGACCCCCATGGTTCGAAAGAACTCCAAGATTGCCGCGCTGCATTTCTCGTGACGTCTGCAAACAGACCCGCCATGCTCCACTTCCGCCTCCTTCCTCCCGTCTCTTGTTTTGCCCTCGCCTACATTGCCTGCTGCTGGAGGCGCCATCTAACACACGCCCTGGAGAGGTGTTCTCTGGTTTGCGGACCGCGATGGCACCCACCAGCGCACACCGTCCTCCAGCCTCTTGACCCACATCATATGAGTGATACCTCTCGGTTCTGTTGCAAGCGTTGTGTCCGGGTTGGTTTTCAGCTGCCGACAGTCCAGGGCGTCTGTTCTTGGTCCAAATTTGTGGCCGTTCCGGTGATTCCTCCCCGCTTCGCCTCGCCGATTCTTCTCTTGAGGTGAGCTAGGGAGACGGGGAGAGCCACCCGCCGCCGTGTCGGTCCAGCTCGTCTTTACCGCAATCTTAGCCCACCCATCAGTCACTTCGTTCCCCTCGATCCCAGAGTGCGCAGGACACCACCAGATCTCTGCCGGGTACCTAGTCGGTCCTGGCAGGGGCCGCGCGGGCGCGTAAGGTCTGGGGGATGCTTGCACTGTGCCGCCATGCGCGGTATGCGGCGTGGAAACGGACTGTACATACTTCTCGTCATGATCTACCTAGGTCGCACACGAGTAATGAATAAACAAAAAAAAAAAAGCGGGCGCGTAAGGCGTGTCGTTGACCCCCAGTCCAATTTCACCTCTCCATACGGCGTACGGCGGCTTCGGCGGCTATGAAGATCATGACCCACTCCAGCCTGGCTCCCCACTGTTGTTAGCGGGCAGCCCACCTCCAAGGTGTGAGCGATCGCCACGCACCCCGCGCCGAACGCCGGATAGTTACCGGAAGCCGCTGGCTAACCTAACAATGGATTTGGATGGAGTGATACTTCTTTTTGTGACTCAATCAAACTACGCACCAGCCATGTAAGTGGACTTGATCCTCCATCTTCGGCCTCTGCGGTCACTGGCTGAATGGCACCACTAGCTCACAAACAGGCAAAACCATGTGGCATCCGGCGGTGACTCCGCTCCACTTTGCAGGCACGGGCTGTATTCATTATCTACTGGCACGCATCGTCGATACCTGGCACTTAGCATGCAACCGAATCATCCCATCTTCGAACTCTCCTCCACCCCGGAGTCTTTGCGCTTTACTAAAGCGCATCGTACCACTCCTTCTGCTTCCCCTTCCCCTTCCTTTTCCCGTTCCCATCCTCCAGTTCCCCCTCGCCGCCTCCCTTGACCTCCCACCTCCACCGTGCGACGCCTTGGAATTTCAGCGGCGGCAGCGTCGGCGGCGGCGTTTGCGACTTCGCCGAGTCCGCCCCGGCCATCGCCTGATCGCTGCTGCTCGTTGTCGTGAGCGAGTTCCAGGTGTTCGTCCTTTGGATAGGGGCTAGAGCTAGCGGGGAATATGGACGGGGGGGTATGGTTTGGACCCCGAGGGCGGGGCGAGGTTGGGGTGGGAAGGGGGAGTAGCCCCGAGGCTGGTGGGGTAAGATCGGCGGCGGCGAGATCTGGATCTCTCCCACCGGTGGGACGGTGTGGGCCGGTGGAGGGCGAGGGCGAGGGCGAGGGTAGCTCCTCTCGGCAAGCAATACGCCATCCTGGGTCGGTGGCGGAGGAGGCCGGCTAGGGCGTGGCACGCCGTTTCCCGCTACAGGCGGCGGCGGTGGCGGCGGCTGCGAATGGGTGGATGCAAATCCAGGGACCGCACGCGGTGGCGGCGCCACTGTGGTATGGTTCGGCGCCACGGGCTCAGAGACCCCCGTCTCCCCTCTGCTCCTGGTTCCCAACCCACCTGCAGCGCCCCGCCCATCCTTCTGCCGCTCCCTATACGATTTCATCCCTTCTCTCCGCTCTTTCTTCCTGATCGCCCGCCTCCTCCAGAACTCCTGGATGGGCGTCTTTCTCCCCCGCCGCACGTACCACAGATACCAAAACGCCATCAGCGAGAGCAGGACGAACAGCGGCACTCCCACGCCAAATCCCGCGGCAAGCGGCGTGATTGTGGATGCGGTCGTGGAGGACGGGGTGGCGGGCGCGGTGCTCGTGCTGGTGCTGGAAAGCTTTGCCTGGGTGGGGGATACAATGGGGGTGGTATGGATGTGGATCGGGGTGGTGGGAATGACGCTGAAGGTCACTACTATCGGGGTGGCGACGGGGGCAGGGATCTGGACGGTGGTTGTGTGGGTGCTGGTCGTACTGGTCGTGCTGGAGAGGGTGACCGTTACTGTGCGGGTTGTTAAGATGCTCCCGAGACGCCTGTTGGTGCTGGTGCGAGTGGTGGTGACGATTATTGGCGGGTCCGTGGTGGTGACGGTGGATTGGGCCCCGCGGAGTACAAGCTTATCTCGCCTGCAGATCGGCCAGCAGCTACTGCTGGCCTGCGGTACCGGTATCGAAGCCCATCCGGACGGGGCATGCACTTGTCTCACCGGCAGGCCCTGTGATGCTCGTGGTGGCGGCCTGCCCTGTATTGGGGGCAACCCGTCCGATATCTGATGCATATGCGTGTCCGCTAGTCCGAGAGAACGATTTATGGACGAGGATTTCTGTTCTGTTTCCGCGGAGGCAGGAGGGAGGAGGAGAAGGTTGGGGAGCTTGGGAGGTTAGGCCGAGTATGCATCAAGTTTCACTGTGGTCGTTCTTATAACCGCTTATTCATCTCGAATGTGAATAGATATCAGAAGGCTGTCAGTCGGGCAGTCGGATAGAAGGGCCAGGCGGGCAATAAGTGACCCAGATGTGGCGATGGGTGGCCCCATATAGAAAGGACAACGGCAGCACGGGCGAGCTCCCCGGAACATGAAGGGATTCCGTCTGGTTACTGGACTGGTTCCGTGTAGGTACATTCTCTTAATGCATAGCTGCATAGTAAGTATGCGACTCACGGCATGCGAGAGCGGGCAGAGGACTGTGCGATCGCTGAAGTGCACATTCTATGTCAGAACAAAGGAACTGTGCGGCTAGACGATTGATAGCGTATGACATAGTGGCACGAGGAAGGTGACACGAAGTGGATGATCGTAGTAGATAGTGTATTCTATGTACGTCCAAGGACATTAATCCCAGCCAAACTCCAGATCTGATGCAAAGCAGCACGATCAAACGATCAAACGGCGGGCAGAGCCTTAGAGAACAGCAAGGGCAGCCATTGCCGCGATCGCAACAGCCAAGCGGCCCTCCGCCCTAACGAGACCCGCTGCGCCAGACAGCGTGGGTGTCCCGTCGCCGAGGGTACACACATTCACGCAAGTCTCGGCCCTTTTGAATCTCCTCCGCGCAGCATTCTCACCGTCGTCCACAGGGCCCTCAGCGGGCCCAGAAGTATTGAAGGCCATCTCCATCCATTGTATCTCGAGCCTTGCCTCGGCGCCAACCTTCATCTCACCACTCCACACTCCACCGTCTCCCCACATATTTAGGACGACGTATGAAGGCACGGTTGGGACACCGTACGTCTTCTCGAGTTGGAGTTCCCCGTCGATATACCACGAGGATTTCCCCGCGACCCAATCGATGCGGTGAGTATGCCACTCCGTCCATGCGCGGTCGCCATCAGCTCGCGGGGAGAGCAGAGAGCGCTTTCCCTTGTCGCCGATGTCATCTCTCGCCTGCTTCGTGGCCATGTTGAACATGGTCGATGAATCCGGTATCTGGTTGCCGTCTATGGGGAGGCGTCAGTATCGCATGGATGCCGGGGGGAGAGAAGGTGGATAGAGCAACTAACCATCATCGACAGTGGGCTGGTTGCTGTATCGGACGATCGAAGGATCATCTCGAGTCAGGATCTCGATGTCGCTCTCGTTGTTTCCGTTCTGGTAGTAGAACAGCCCCGCCACCGCACCCGCATCACCGACGACTCTGGCCCGGAACCGAGTTGATGCGTGGAGCAAATTCTTTTGTCTTGGGGCCACCTATCAGCTCATATGTACGAAAGCAAAACGATTCGATCCAAGGGACAGGGCATACTGATGCTCGACCTCGGCCGCACTCTGAAACCCGGCAAATCGTTTGGTCCTCAACACGAGCTTCGTCTTCGCGTTGTGGTCGCCCTCCTTGTTCCCATCGATAAAGACGTTACTGAAGCTGTTGCTCATCGGGTACAGTGTATCGTCCGCCTTTGGCCTGCCCCAATCCTGGATCCCCCAACTCCCGTTCCACCCCGCTCCCGAGATGAAGCCCTTCTGCAGGGAGCCGACATCCAGATCCGGCGTGCTGCTGAATGCCGACTCCGGAAGAGTCGACTGCAACTTCGGAACGGCCTTGATGCTGCCCACGCGGCGAAAGTCGTGGAGCGTATAGTCCGTGAAGAGGTCGTCCGCGGACGTGCGGTAGCAATCGCAGTCGCTGCCGGAGAGGGCTGCGGCGGCGCCCGATATCCACGCGGCGACGAAGAAGGCCCGAGTCATCTGTGAGCAGTAGATCCGATACTTTTTTTTCGCTTTTCCGGGAAGTAGCGTCGACGGAACAAAGCGCCTCTATGCACGGAAACGGAGGTGCAGGAGCACAATGAAAGGCCTTCTTCGCTGGGAGTAGGACGAGGACCGCGTGCATGTAGGCCACTAGTAGAGTAGATACATGTAACACGCAGCATGTGTCCGTCGGATGTTTGTGCAATATAGATATTGGTTACAGCACCGCCTTGGGCTGGGGCAGAGAAGCAGGGCAGGTGCATATCTAGGAGCATAGGAGCACACGACATGCGTGCTTGCCTGCGTGCAGCTGCCGCGAGTGTCTCCGCAGGCCGAGAAGCGGGAACGGAATTCCGCTCTGTGGATGGAAAAGAGCATGTCGAAGTATTCCCCATCCAGCTATCTAGACGAACGAGATTGGAGCCTCCCAGGTCCAGGGACAGAATGATGCACTTTCCGAAGTCCCAAGGAATTCTAGGCCAGATCAGGAACCGGATGCACGTCCGAACCAAGTCGCCGTGGAAGCACGCAATCCGGTACGATGGCCCCGCAACATTCTCCTCGTTGACTGTACATATGTAGTTAGTTAGTCCATCAGCCGAGCCGATATCCAGGCGGAGAGCAAAGAGGGCCACTACTGTCCGGAGGTTGTTAAACAGAGATATGTATGCAGAAGAATGTCTGAAGCAACTGCTTGCGTCGGGACGTGTAATCATGTGACACAATGCCTGAGACAGATCTCGCCGCCGAACCGATATGTATCTAGATAGAGTAGATATAGTAAAGGTCCAGTCTAAATTTGGCCCCAGCGGCCGGATCTGCATGCGCCAAGGCGCAGCGTGAAAATCGCTTGTTAGAATCTGCATGGAGCGGCCTACAAATCCGACGAACGGTCGTGTGCGGCCTACATACATACGCTTCTCGCAACTCCGGGAAAAAAAGGACTAAACTGTTGCCATTCACTCGTTCTCCAGCAGACCTACGATATCGCTACTCAATGAGTCGCCATGGGGGCGGATGATGTTCCTTTCGAAACGATCAGTCTCTGGCTGCCACTGCCATACCGTGTCCTGCTGCTCCCTCTCATCGGTAGTTACATCCTCCCTCTGCTTGCGCGCCGAGCACTGACGCGGTCTTCGCAGGAGTGTGGCTTTTCGCCTTCAACCTTCACTACTTCCAGATCGTCAACATAGATGTTTCTCCGTTCCTCCGATACACGCGCAGCTCCTCCGAGCCGTTCCTCCACCGCTCCGTCTACCAGATCGCGCTCGTGCTCAGCGGCATCTTCTGCGCGAATCTCCTCCTTTTCTGGTCCGTGACCGGTGGCCGTCCCGACGATGTGCGGCGATGGGAGATCATACCGATGATGCTGTTCCTGCTCATGCTCGGAGTGTTCCTGTGGCCGGGGGGCAGCTGGCACAAGCGTGGGCGATGGAGATTCCTTCGGTATATGCGACTCGACCTTTCTTCCCCCCGGCTTCCGATCGCGCTGACCTCCCCGAACAGGTCGTTCCGCCGCATTCTCACCGGCGGCCTCGACTCGGACCTTCGGTTCGCCGACATACTACTTGCGGACGTCCTGACGTCGTACGCCAAGGTGATCGGCGACGCGGTGATGGTGGGCTGCATGTTCGTCTCGGGCCACTCGGCGACGCAGCCGATCCCGAACCGATCCTGCGGCGGCGCCTTCCTCGTCCCCTGCGTGATCGCGATTCCGTACTTCTGCCGCCTCCGCCAGTGCGTGACCGAGTACCTGCGGTCCGCCGACAAGGGCCTCCCCGCGGCCGAGCGCCGGCCGCATCTCTTCAACGCGGCGAAATACGCCTCCGCCTTCCCCGTCATCGTCATCGGCGCCCTGCAGCGGAACTACCCCTCCGACACGCCGCCGGCGCTCATCTCGCGCGAGGGTCTGACCCGCAGCTGGTACGCCGCCGTCCTCGCCAACACCCTCTTCGCCTTCTACTGGGACGTCACGCGCGACTGGGAGCTCTCGCTCCTCACTCCGCGCCGCTCCAGCGCGGAGCACCCCTTCGGCCTGCGCAAGAACAGACATTTCGTCGCGGTCGAGTTCTACTACGTCGCCGTGGGCCTCGACTTCCTGCTCCGCTTCGCCTGGAGCGTGAAGCTGTCGCCGCACCTGGACTTCCTGAACGAGATGGAGGGCGGCATCTTCACGCTCGAGCTCCTGGAAGTCTTCCGGCGCTGGGTGTGGCTGTTCCTCCGGGTCGAGAAGGAGTTCGTCGCCGGCAAGGATCTGCCGTACGGAGGACTGGGCCTGGACCTGTTGGACGGGGACAGCAGGCGGGCGGCGGCGGAGGGAATCATGATGGACGAGTTCAAGGACTAAGGGGAGACGCTGTACATACGCAGATTTTCGATACCTTTTTTTGTGGATCTCGGGACGATATTATCTACGGGAATTGTAGCCAGTAGACGTAGTGTGGGGGTGGGATGTTGTCACCGCGCTCGCCCGCATGTGCAGGGTGCCAACCTCCCTCCGAGACCAGAACGGGGGACCGCACCGACTGACTCCCACCCGTCGAGCAAGAAGGACGCAAGTAAAACGCAAGTGCGTCCATCGAGAGCCGGGCCCGAGTCAATCGCTTGGAAGGCAGCTGACCTATCGTTGGACCACGGAAGCGGGTGCTCCACCGCACACGGCGCATGCCCGGCCGGCCGCACCCTGCCCCGAGGCAGACCGACAGCCGGGGCGCGGCAGATTCCGCCCACCCCAAGCGCCGTCGTCAGACTAGACCGCGACAGCAGCGACGGCGGTGGCTGCAGTGCTAAGGGTGGGATCACTCGGTCGGTGCTAGGTACAACCGCGACCAAGCCAGCCCCCTCCCCCTCGGCGGAGCACGTATTCGCAGTGGGCCCGACGGCAAGACTCCACAGGACGCACGAAACAAAAAAAAAAAAAAAGGTTCCAAAAAGGAGTGCATCCGTCGGGAGTCGAACCCGAGCCAATTGCTTGGAAGGCAATTATCCTACCGTTGGACCACGGAAGCGCCTTTCCGAACAGCGAGTGTCCTCCGTCCACGTCCATCGAGCGGGGGGGGGGTACACCTTTCCCTCCGAGCACGGAAAATCACTCCGTCGGTGACGTGCGTACGCAGTTTTCGGAGCCTGCTGAGATCTTCTATCTAGGGGGTGCACTGGATCGCCTGCCGATCGCCGTCCGAGGGGGGGCACGATAAGGCTCCGTCGCAGCCATACGGGAGTGAAGGGCGGATCGGTGTGCCCAGAGCCAGTGGGCCCCAGCACGGGGTAATCTGTTCGCAACCACTACTGTTTCCCGCAGCTACGAGATCGTCTTCCACAGCTGTCCCATAACCTGCTTCCGAGCGGGGTATGACGCCGACACCCCCTGCCTGCATCGTCGATCCCCCGCGGCGACGAGCGTATATGTATATGTATAGATATATTTACATATGTATGTACACGGTCTATCGCCGATCACCAGCGCTCACTCCTGTTGTACCGCGCATCTCCGTCGTCGTCTCGGCCGGGAAAGACCGAAGCCGAGGACACCCTGCGGGTCTCCCGAAATCCGTATGCGAAGCACAAGGGCTAGGGACATGCATGACCGCATAGGCGCGGGCGATCGGGGCGAAATGCAGCGCCGGATCGTGAGCAAGAACTCTCCATCTCCCGGCGATCTGGGGCAGTTTTGGTTGCTCCTGGCCGGTCGACGGACTGGTGTACGTATGTGCATACATACCCCCGTGGGGTATGCAGGGAGTCTGTGTGCATACATATGTACTTAGTGGGCGGCAGGCAACCTTTGTCGACGGCGGTCGAGATGGATCACACGGGTGGCAGGCGGCGGCGACGCGCGGAACGGTCGAAGCCGGGTGCTGGGCTGTGAAGGATCCCATCCATCCGCCGAGTCGGATTGGGGGCCGGCATGCCATCCGGATCGCCGCCGCTAAGCACTCCGCCTCCCTCCGGGACACCCTCCTTGCCAGCTAAGGCCCTCCTGGAGACACGACGACCGCTCCCGGCTCCATATCTGGATATCTATGTGCATACATAAATACATACATACATACCTATGTGGATAGATATCTCTCTCGGCGACGCGATGATCCCATCCGGCCATGGCGCCGGGAGTGGCCGTCGCCTCCCCTAATTGCATACAACTAACGTAATGCCCGGGAAATCACCCGTGTTTCCAGGGGAGGGAAGGAAGGGGGGGGGTGTTCTCCCCGACGGGTTCCTTTTTTCTTTTCTGCCGGAATCGAGCCCACTCGGGACCTTTCCCGTCGCTCTCGCTGAAAGCGCGCAACTCAGCGATGGGGGGGGACATTTCCCACGTGCAAAGTTGTGTGTGTGTGTTTCGGATGCCGGACAAAGGAGGAAAGCCGGACTGGCTTGGCGTGGAGAGAGAGAAGAAGAGGAGCGACGGAAATTTCAATACCCGGGGGGGGGGGGGGGGGGTATATAAAATTATTTTATGTTTTTTTTTTTAATAA
>Ga0307508_10007152_pt1 | contig 10395 bp, 7 predicted proteins | sample 9_EM_MG_FD_203089 | JGI IMG/M metagenome (GOLD analysis project Ga0307508, IMG submission 203089) | Populus trichocarpa ectomycorrhiza microbial communities from riparian zone in the Pacific Northwest, United States - 9_EM | ecosystem: Host-associated > Plants > Roots > Unclassified | place...
AGACGAGGGTACTGACTTGGAGGAATATGACGATGGTGACTCGGATGGATATAGCGATGACGATTTCGGGTATGATAACTTGTAGCGGTCACCTATGGTGTCCTTTGATATGAATTATTACAAGCCATATTAAATCAAGAATTATATGTTGCTGAAATCTGCATACACCAACCATGACATTATGTTAAAGGGCCCGGGTGACAAGAATTACCACATACTTAAATATAAGCTATATGACATCTACCATACTGGTAACCAGTTGTAGGTGATGACCGCCATGATGTATGCCCCGTATTCTACACAAAAGAATGGCAACACGATATCAGGCCTTGTAGGTGATGACCACCATGATGTATACGCCGTATTTTACATAAAAGAATGGCAACATGATATCAGGCTTTACCTGGTCATGCAATCTCACGTAACCTTTCCACTGAATTGTCGGAGATACAACTACAAAACATTTTTTCCACAATTTACTGATGGAGTGCCAGCGACCATCTCAGGCCACACAAAGTTGCAAAGACACAAGCCCAAGGATTCCATTTGCACTCCGTACGTCGTCAATGTATAGTCTGGCAATTCACGTGAACATTTGGTTTTAGAAATCGAATTCGTCTGCTCTTCCGCCCGGTGTCAGTAACACAAAGAATGCACCTCACGGAACATTTCAGGTCTGTTGACTCTCATGTTCTCCCAGCTTCCATGTGCTGATGTATCCCGTCATCAGTCTTCCACATCCAGGACAACACCCAATGTACCGACAACCGCGTTGCAAATCCCCCAGATAAACCCCAATTCACAAATGGTGAAGGCACCCCAGACAAATGTTCAATCTAACGGTGTGCCCAACGCGACCGTAGAAGAGAAGGTGGTAAATGATTTCTTGCATAATCTGGTGTGTTCCGTTTTCCTGCTCCTATTGTCAGTGTCGTTCTACTTATCTTGGGGAAAGCTTGCAGAAAATTTGATTTCCGCAGGGCCAAAACCATCAACGTCATCAAAAGATCCTATATCCGCTACACTTCCGAAGTCAACAGAGTTACAGCCGAGTAACCTGAGCAATGCGCAGAACGTACGACATTCTGGCACAGTACCGAAAGACGCAGTACAAGTCCCAACTTCAAACCCAGAAGGAATACCCGGTCTTAACGTGGCAACAGTGCAAATGATCCGACAGAAAAATCCTGCAACCCACCTCCCAACTCCCCCGTCTTCTGCACCACTTGTCCCGATCCGTCAGAATTCACAAAATGTGTAACTCGTCGCTTCAAAATCGACGCCCCCTTCACCGCCCAAAAAGTTGAAGCCAGTAAACCTGCAACCCACAGTAGCACCCTCATCTTTCGAGCAGGGATCGACGAACAAAGGCAAAGGCCAAAAAAATGTTTATTCTTCAGCTACGAAGGAAAAGTCGCCCGGGAAACCATATCCCGCTGGAGCGTCGTATGCACGATTTGACCCAAGTAAAAATAAGTACACCACCGTTCATTATTCCTCGCCGAATTCCTCCACGCCGTCCGCGACTGGGACGTCAAAACCTCCTGTTGTATCACATAACGGATCAACAAATCACGGAATCAAGCAGCCAAGTTCTTTGCCTACGACCATGGCGTCCTCCACTGCATCCTCGAGGCCTCCTGATCAACGGTCCGCTGTCGCTCCCGCGTTTTCAGGCGTTAGGTCGACAAACCAAAGAACCACCTCTAATAACGCTCAGGCTGCCTCCGCACCATCCTTGAACCTGGCGAACCGGCATCCAGTGTTTTTGTCGCCCGTTCCATCGTTTCCTCCGAACCAGGGTCCCAACACGACTAGGTTTACTTCGGCTGCGACCGTCCAAAACGCACCGAACGGCAACGACACAAACTCGAGCACTCCGTCTGTTGACACAGCTCCTAAAGTTCTTCCCCAACTGACGCTAATGTCAAAATCCTTGAGGCGGAGAATAGAAGACCTGGTGAAAATGGACGGAGAAATTACCGATAAGCTCAAGAGCTTGGGTAGTACTTGGATACCGGAGAAGCTACAGGTCGTCGAGATCGGAAGCAAAGGCCATGAGCGAGAGAAGGCACACGACGATGAGAAAAGTGCTGAGTTGGCGGTGTTGAGGACGAAATTTGCCACTGTGCAGAAATTGAGGGAAGAAGAAGCGAAGATACGGGCTGAAGAACGGAGGAGAGAGGAAGCGGGGAAAGCTGAGCTGGAGCTGTTGAAGAAGAAACTGGAAGCGGTGCAGAAATTGAGGGCAGAAGAAGCAAAGATGCTGGCTGAAGAGCGGAAACGAAGAGAAGAAGCAAAGAACACGGAGTTGGAGTTGTTGAAGACAAAACTTGAAACCGCGCAAAAGTCGAGGGTAGAAGAAGCGAAAGTGCTAGCTGAGGATCGGAAACGCAGAGAGGAATCAGGGAACGCTGAGCTGGAGCTGCTGAAAATGAAATTGGAAGCCGTACGGAAATTGAGGGCAGAGGAAGCAAAGATCCTAGCAGAAGAGCGGAAACGCAGAGAGGAAGCAGAGAACGCGCTTGCAGACGTCAAGAGGGAGTGTCGACAGCCTTTCGTGGTTCCGAGTTTGTTGGATATCTTCGTGGAACTATCAAAGCTGACGACCAAGGGCCTGAAACTGACGAATTCTGCGAATAATACTCGGACGGTCCTGTTGGGATCCGCAGGTCTATCACTAAATTCACAAAACAACGCGTCCTTACCCGGACTCAGCAGCGTATCTCAGGCAATTGCAACAACGGGAAGCGGCGCAATTGCAGGACTCGGAGAGGTGGTTACAGAAGCATTGAGAGTTAAGCTGGAACCTCAGGATACGACACTCCTACTTTAACACTTCTCGAACATTTGCCAGTGCAATAAATTATTGTACCCAAACACACGCTTTACTCTGTAATAGTTTCCGCCGTATAGGAATATACATTACATAAAATAATACCGAATTACGGCCACTCAAGTCTACCACGAAGAAGAAATCGATTCCATTGTTCCAACCGGCGACAACTGCAAGGCAAGAGAGGTGAATCAATGATGAATGTTTATTACGTTCGACATCCGGCTTTTGTACTTGCTTGGCGTTTACTTGTACGATGTAGGGAGGTCATGGCGCTATGCTTTCGGAGTGGCTGGAGGAAGCTGACAGTGGCCAATTGTAAAGGGACACCCACTGATGGAATATTGAGAGACTTCATTCCCGAAGATATGACATAACTTGATGTCAATAGTCGATGGCCTAGCACGTGGCAGATGTTTGATAGTAACTGGGATCGAAAGTTCTGCGCCTGGCAAAAGATCTTCAAGGTAACGAAGGGCTCCACTAACGTGCTCTCCGGAGCCACCTCGACCCGAAATATCAACAGTGAAGAGTTGACGTGCACGAGCCACCGTAATGAGGGCATTAACCATCGCCTGTCTCTCAGAGAGACCAGGAGGGAGCCTACATTCGATGCTTCCAGATTGAGTACACGACTGGCGGTCTAGCGCGGAAATTTTGAAAAAGAAAAGAGAGGCGATCAGCTGGTTGCTAATACGGTCAATCTGGTCCCCATGAAGTGTCAGCCACGTCTCGACCTCTTGGGAAATGATGTCGACTTTGTTGACGGCGTCAAGTGGAAAGTGCGTCTCATACTCTGGCTGGAGCCGGAAAATTCTGCCCATCTCGGAGGAATGATGCTTTGTAAATTCGGCCCATAGTTCCTGGGAACTCGAAAGCGCATGAACAGCGGTCTCGGCAAATTTCAAGGGGTCTCCTTGTAAGTGGTTGTCGTGAGAAGCAATGCTTGCTCCTGTTCCGATCGACACAAGAGTGTCCATTCTGCGGTTCGGCCAGACACAACGAGCTTCATCAAGGGCCAGTTCAGCAGGACAGTTCACCACAAAACCACCATCCAGAAGGTGTTCGCCATTCCATTCGTATCCTTTGAAAAAAGGAAATGCAGCGGAGGTACATCGTGCGGCTATCCAAGTTGGCATGCAATGCTTCGGCTCAGCACTCAACACCAAGCGAAGGTTTTCATCGTCTGAATCGCCGCTTGGACGCATACTATCACAAAGGTTAATGACATGAGTCGAGAGAAAATTAGATGACTACTCACTAATTCGGAATGACACGTTTCTCGAAGTGGGCGCGTGATGTCGCAGTAACGGCCACATGTGGAGATGGAGGATCGCGAGCCGACAAAAGACGAGGAGATTCTTGGAAGAAACCTTTCAGGTTCGCCTCGAGAACGGTATCTTTATATTTGGTAAAGCCTTTCAGAGCTGCTGCGAGCAGGAGCCATTTCGAGGTTGGAAATATCTTGTTGGACTTGAACCCTTCAACAACTAAGTTCCTGAATACCGTCGGTGCGTTGGAAAGAGGAAGGGGCGACTCTTGCGACACCAAGGCAAGGATGAGTTGTCCTCCAATGCCTGTGCCGATGAAGAAGTCGAAAAGATGCACAATCGGTATGTCGAAACATCGGATTTCTATGGCTCGAAGGATATTAACCTGTGCAATGCCACGAACACCGCCCCCATCAAGAGAGAGAATCCGGTAGCCTGCCGCACGAGGCAAGAACCGTGGCGAAAAGCGCTGCTCTGAATCATGGCAGAATGGACATTCTAAAGTGAGGAGGCGATGGAGATCTTTGCCCCTCGTGATGTCTGCTACACACTCCTCACAGAACCCATGTTCACATGAAAGGAACGTAGAGGGATAACTGAGACAGCCAAGACACGAATATGTGGACCGAATTTTTGAAAGGACTGGAATAATCTTCGAATCTCTCACAGAAAGCTCCTGCGATCCACCTGCCGCCAGAGATTCTAACACCCTGCCCCTCAGCGAATGTTCAAATCTCAAAGCGGGCATGAAACCTCCTCTCCAACGCTTCGGGCCACACGCATGGAAGTCGTTATCATGCCTCTGTTGGATGCTGTCACATTCGAAACCGTCATGGGCCCCACCACAAGGAACATAATGTGAAATAGCCTGATCAACATCTCGGATGGTACCTTCCAATACAGCCGGGATAGATCCGACGGTACGTCCTACAAGTGGGTGGCGAGCGAGGTGAAGGCGGACGCAAAATACAAAATGGGAGTAGAATCCTTCGAGAGCACGCTGAAATGCATTGATTGGGGAAAGCTTGGAATCGCGGAAGTACCGGAAAAAATGAATCCATATGTCCTCCGCAATCTTCGTCGAAGCAGGCAGCCCACGTTGATCCAGCGACTGTTCCAGCCAGTCAAATACTGCGTCGTGGCGGTTGGTAAATACTTGGAGGGCTCGCATGAGATATGCCGTAACTTGATCGGCTGTGAAGTCCAACCTGAATGCAACCCGACGTTTGCTAGCCTCGGAGTGTTGTTCTCGCAACAGGCGTCCCAGCTCGTCCAGTTGATCTATTACCACGTTGGTGGAATCGGGCGTCAGCCGTGGAATCTTTATAACGAATATCTTGTGGTAGTGTTCGAGAAGGCCACCCACCCCTGGGTTCGCCAAAAATGCCGCAGTGCTGTCATCTATGGACCAGGAAGAGGGGGAAGAATTGTGATTGATTATTTGATTAAAGACGACGAAGAGTGCTGGCTTGAATCCCAAGTGTCGAGATCCCTTGACAGCACAATTGGAGTAATCAGCGAGCAGCTTGGCAACAGACTGGGCCTTTGCCAGTTGGTTATCGGCAACAAAAACGACGCAGTTGCTAAACGCATAGGCGATTCGAGGATAGGCATCCTGAACACAACAATGGCGGTGGGAATTGATGTTGATCGATGGTGGAAGCGCATCCCCGAAACGAGCCTTCAGACTGGAGGGTACGGTGGTGCCTTTCAGCCCTTCAAAGTCGAGGAAGAGAATGGGATTTGAAGACTTCGAGCTTTCACTGTCAGCATAGAGATGAACATCAGCGGAAGTAGAGGCAAAAATATTGGGTTGCGGCTCAGGGGCCACCATAGGAAGGGGGTAGCTTGCTCGATCCTCTCTCCTCTTGAGAGCACGAAGGGTCCAAGATTTACCGCTCCCAGTCTCGCCAATGAATGAAATGAAACCGGGTTTGGGGCTTGGAACGGTAGGCGGGGGTGGTAGTCGGAGTAACGGAAACGCACGGTCTTCGATGCGAAGCTCGTTACGCGTTTCATCAAAAACTATGAAGAGGTTGGCCCGGTCTGCATTAAACTCGGCATTAGGAATGGTTTGAAGATTGTTTGGATAGTTGAGGTAGTTGAAATCCCGGTCTTGGTTCTTTTCCCACCGAAGGGAAGCCACACTACCGGATGACTGTTCGATGCTGGCGTACGATGGGGGAACTACGGTAGCAATGACTATCCAGTATCGCAATACGCTAATGAAACCACTCACCATCTGACATTGTGCTTTGTGGGAATAGAGACTGAAGTTTTGAAGTGGCGCCATAGCTTTTGAAGCATTATAATTAAGCCATGAGTTTGCAACGAGCACAGGCACGTGTCGGTCGGCGTGAATAGCATTCGTAACATGTTGCATACTTACCCGTCCACTTTGTTGACGCGATACTGGTACCACTAGTGGCAGTGACTCGGATTGCTCGCAATCTTCGGCTAAAGCGGTGCCCGGACAAACATACCAAAACAAGGTTTTAGTCTTGGCACAGCTAGGGTTTTTGCTCGTTGCAACACGAGATGTTAATTTCTTGATATTATCCTGCCACCTGAATCATGAATGTTAGCAACGATGACAAGCGTAAGTAATGCCAAATCTGGGGAACACGTTGCCAATGTCAATCTGTACGTCATGTAAACTTCTTCACATCAATTTTGTTCATTCAGTCCCGCCTTCGTTCTGTCATAACTCCGCCCTTCAGAACCTGAGTCGCTCTACATGTTGAACAGTTTTACCGCAAGCGTGGGCGGTCTCGCACAAAGGAGGTCGTCCTGGGGCCAAAGCGACCGCATGGGCGACCGCGGAAAGCTGAGTCAAGTGCACCAGTCGAAAGGCAGAGAGGACGCCCACCGAAAGCAAAGGGGGTGTAGTCATTAACTCAGGAAATATGTGAGTATTCAAAAATCTATTTACTAGTATGCTTCACTAATGTCTACTCGTCTTCCGTCCCTGAAACAACATCACGTCAGTCCCAGCGCCTGACCGCTGCTGAATCCACGATAACCCCCTGACATTCGGCCACGATGCATGCGCCATCAATCGCAACCTGTACTATGATGGAGGCATCCTCTACAACACCTACACGAGGAATTATTCCAGAAGAGAATCCAGGGCATGCTGTCAACACAGACGACGACGATGATAACGAGTCAGGGGGAAGCTTTTGATGAGGAAGACAATGATTGGGATGAGAAGGACGACAAGCGGGAGCCTGATGATGAAGACGAGCACCTGGTGCTTGCTACTACAGGTTTTTAGCCCGTATCAAGGAATTGGAAGCCAGAGATGCCCAAAGCCTCCCCTCGTTGTATGCGAATGCATGCACCTTTTGGCTTAACCCACTCTCATCATACTTTACACTCCAAGAGGACAATGTGTAACCTTTGACATTATTTAATCCACGGGTTTTCGTCTGGGATCTCCAGGCTCTTTGTAAAGATTTTCCATGCCCTGATTGCAAGAAGCTTCCTCATCGACGTGGCGTCATTTTTCGTCCGCGCTGATGCGTTGATATCTCCTCAACTTTCTGAATTATTAGCTCCCGCTACCGTTGTCAACATTGCTGCAACCCTCGGACACAGAAATCTGGGACGGTTGCCTGGCGTAGCTGGGATTCACGGATTCTGGCGGGTTTGCTACTTGAGTTGGCAGCCGAAACAAAATAATTCGCAGATCCTGTGTGTCCAACATCTCGACAAGCTTCAGTACTTGGACTTTCTTACGAAACAATCTGGACTGTACAGGTGGTCCGAGAGGAAGTTTAAGTCATTTCGGATATCAGTGCGCAGTGGTTTCAGGATGTATACAGCCATTTCATTGAAGAGCATTGAAGTGATTTCAACCAGCATGCGGTGCCAACCTGTGACATTCCCTAGTGCTAACCCTACTTACGCAGTTCAGATTCTTTACAATGGTTTGGGAAGGTGCAGGCAGAAGCTTGCATGGGCAGCCAGGAGGTCTTGGCTGGTGCTGTAGCAAAGGGCCAGCAGTTTGTGAGGAATTTGTAGGAGGACAACCACGTGGTCGTTTTACCCACTGGATGGAAGGCTTTTGAACCTTGTTGCGACTGCCAATTGGCCGCCCACGTTCCCACTTTATGATAGGTATTACAATGTTGCCCCCATCCCCGATGATCGCCGGTGTTACCTGCACAGTGACACACGTCAACCCATAACCCCAAGTAGAAGTTGCCAACCACTTACCATTAAACGCAAGCGATGGGCATGTGCTGTGTGGGTTTCGGAGCTGTTAAGCCTGAGGAGTCCACTTGAAGTAGGTCGTGATATGGGATATCCTTGTACAGTTAGTCATATTCATTATTCGGACATGTGCAGAAGAAAGCAGCAGAAACAACGGCGGTAAAGTACATAGTCGAAGGTCAAGGAATGTCTACATAATCTGTACCAAGTATCAGTATCGAATAGGCACTCACGTCGCTTCTTCACCCAATCAACAAGCATAAAATGGTGGACAATGACTCAGTCACCAATGATAAAGGGACATCCACTGATGGAATATTGAGAGACTTCATTCCCGAAGATATGACATAACTTGATGTCGATAGTCGATGGCCTAGCACGTGGCAGATGTTTGATAGTAACTGGGATCGAAAGTTCTGTGCCTGGAAAAAGATCTTCAAGGTAACGAAGGGGTCCACTAACGTGCGCTCCGGAGCCACCTCGACCCGAAATATCAACAGTGAAGAGTTGACGTGTACGAGCCACCTTAATGAGGGTATTAACCATCGCCTGTCTCTCAGAGAGACCAGGAGGGAGTCTACATTCGATGCTTCCAGATTGAGTACCCGACTGGCGGTCTAGCGCGGAAATTTTGAAAAAGAAAAGAGAGGCGATCAGCTGATTGCTAATACGGTCAATCTGGTCCCCATGAAGTGTCAGCCACGTCTCGACCTCTTGGGAAATGATGTCGACTTTGTTGACGGCGTCAAGTGGAAAGTGCGTCTCATACTCTGGCTGAAGCCGAAAAATTCTGCCCATCTCGGAGGAATGGTGCTTTGTAAATTCGGCCCATAGTCTCTGGGAACTCGAAACCAGATGAACGGCGGTCTCGGCAATTTTCAAGAGTTGGTCGTCTTGCGAGCGCTTGTTGGCGTGAGAAGCAATGCTTGCTCCTGTTCCGATCGACACCAGAGTGTCCATTCTGCGGTTCGGCCAGACACAACGAGCTTCGTCAAGGGCAAGTTCAGCAGGACAGTTCACCACAAAACCACCATCCAGCAGGTGCTCGCCATTCCATTCATATCCTTTGAAATAAGGAAATGCAGCGGAGGTACATCGTGCGGATACCCAAGTTGGCATGCAGTTCTTCGGCTCGGCACTCAACACCAATCGACGTTTTTCATCGTCTGAATCGCCGCTTGGACGCATACTACAACAGAGGTTAATGATATGAGTAGAGAGAAATTTAGATGACTGCGCACTAATTCGGAATCACACGTTTCTCAAAGTGGGCGCGTGATGTTGCAGTAACGGCCACATGTGGAGATGGAGGATCGCGAGCCGACAAAAGACGAGGAGATTCTTGGAAGAAACCCTTCAGGTTCGCCTCGAGAACGGTATCTTTATACTTGGTAAAGCCTTTCAGAGCTGCTGCGAGCAGGAGCCATTTCGAGGTTGGAAATATCTTTTTGGACTTAAACCCTTGAACAACTAAATTCCTGAATACCGTCGGTGCGTTGGAAAGAGTAAGGGGCGACTCTCGCGACGCCAACGCAAGGACAAGTTGTCCTCCAATGCCCGTGCCAATGAAGAAATCGAAAAGATGCACAATCGGCATGTCAAAACATCGGATTTCTATGGCTCGAAGGATATTAACCTGTGCTATGCCACGAACTCCGTCCCCATCGAGAGAGAGAATCCGGTAGCCTGCCGCACGAGGCAAGAACCGTGGCGAAAAGCGCTGCTCTGAGCCATGGCAGAATGGACAGTCTACAGTGACGAGACGATGGAGATCTTTGCCACTCATGGTGTCTTCTACACACTCCTCACAGAACCCATGTTCACATGAAAGGAACGTAGACGGATAACTGAGACAGCCAAGACACGAATATGTGGATCGTACTTTCGAAAGGACTGGAATACTCTTCGAATCTTTTACGGAAAGCCTCTGTGATCCACTTGCTGCCAGAGATTCTAACACCCTGCCCCTCAGCGAATGTTCAAATCTCAAAGCGGGCATGAAACCTCCTCTCCAACGCTTCGGGCCACACGCATGGAAGTCGTTATCATGCCTCTGTTGGATGCTGTCAC
>Ga0307508_10007153_pt1 | contig 10394 bp, 14 predicted proteins | sample 9_EM_MG_FD_203089 | JGI IMG/M metagenome (GOLD analysis project Ga0307508, IMG submission 203089) | Populus trichocarpa ectomycorrhiza microbial communities from riparian zone in the Pacific Northwest, United States - 9_EM | ecosystem: Host-associated > Plants > Roots > Unclassified | place...
GAGGCGGTGCTCGCGCTCGCCCGTTCCGCGCCGCCGTTCGCGGCGACACCCTGGAGCCCCCAGACCGAGGAGCCGGTGCCGGGCCGTCCGGTGGTCGCGCTCGCCGGTGGTCCGGCTTTCTCTTTCTCGTACGCGGAAACGGCCGAGCTTCTCACGGGCGCGGGCGCCGAGGTGGTCACGCTCGATCCGGTACGCGATGAGAAACTGCCCGACGGGGTCCGGGGCCTGGTCGTCGGCGGCGGCTTCCCGGAGGTGTACGCGAAGGAACTCTCCGCGAACGAGCCGTTGCGCCTGGCCGTGGCCTCGCTGGCCGCGGTCGGCCGGCCGATCGTCGCCGAATGCGCGGGCCTGCTCTGGCTCTGCCGCACCCTCGACGACGCCCCGATGTGCGGGGTCCTGGACGCCGACGCCGCGATGACACCCACCCTCACCCTCGGCTACCGGGACGCGGTGGCGCTCACGGACAGCCCGCTGGCCGAGGCGGGCACCCGGATCACCGGCCACGAGTTCCACCGCACGACGGTGCACCCGCGCTCGGGGCTGCTGCTGTCCCCGGCCGGCGGCGCGGCCTGGGCCTGGCGGGGCGCGGACCCGGAGGGCTTCGCCGCGCCGCACGTCCAGGCCTCCTACCTGCATCTGCACTGGGCGGGACGGCCCTCGATCGCGCGCCGAGTGGTCGCTGCGGCGGCTTCGGGCTGAGGGTTATCATCACCCGCCGCCACACGACGAGGAAGCGGGGGAGCGGTCGATGGAGACGCAAGCACAGCCGGCCGAGCCCGCCCGGCGCAGATCGAAGGCCCTGCTCTGGTCGTTGGCGGGCGTCGCGGTCCTGCTGGTCGGCTGCCTCGGCACGTCGGGTTTCGGCCTGGTCGGACTGACGGGCGGAGCCGGCACCCCGACGTGGGCCACGCCCGAAGCCTCGGCAAGCGCGGCCCCCGGGGCGTCGGACGGTGCCGGCGAGGGGGCGAAGCGCAGCTCCTACCCGGTGCGGGTGGCGGGCGACCTGGGGCGGGTCTGCGACGGCTGGTTCTTTCCGAAGTCGCCGAAGATGAAGGCCGCCGGCCCCAGCCCGGTCGGCGTCTTCGTCAACGAGCGCGAGTCGCATCTGTACGACATCCCGTACCGCAGCTCGGCCGCGGTCCGCAAGGCCTGGGATCCGGCCAGCCCGGCGAAGGTGCGGATGGTGGCGTGCGTGGATCTGGCAGGTTCCGGCAAGCAGCTGAAGACCTGCAAGTTCGACGACCCGCAGCTAGGCACGGTGACGCTGATGCGGGGCAACTACCGGGTCACCGCGTACGAGGTGGCGACCGGCCGCAAGGTCCTCGACAAGCAGGTCACGGGCAAGGACGAGAAGTGCCCGTACGTCGTCCTGCTCGGCTCGGCTCGCACGATCTACAGCGGCGTGAGCGACCGGCAGATGTTCGACCTTCTCCGGAAATACGTGGAGAAATAGCCGCTGAACAGGGTTAACCCTTGCGTCGCCGGGGCGAAGTGTCGAGGGGTGCCCGGGTAAATCTCCGATGCATAGACTTCCGGCGATACGTCGTCCCGGAGGTGCACTGTGCTCGTCCGTACCCGCGCTCTGCTCGCCGCTGTCACCCTGGCCGCCGGATCGGCGGCCGTCGCCGTCTCGCTGGCCCAACCGGCCTCGGCCGCGGCCGTGAAACGCGTCCTGTTCGACAACAGCAAGGCCGAGACGGCCGGCAACGCCGACTGGATCATCAGTACCTCGCAGCCGGATCCGCTGTCCCAGAACTCGAACCCGACCTCCGAGACGTCCTGGACCGGCGCGCTGTCGTCGTGGGGCGTGGCGTTGCAGCGTTCGGGCGGATACAGCCTGAAGACGCTGCCGGCGGGCAACACGATCACCTACGGCGGCTCGGGCACGCTGGACCTGAAGAACTTCGACGAGTTCGTGATCCCCGAGCCGAACGTGCTGTTCAGTACGGCCGAGAAGCTGGCGATCATGCAGTTCGTGCAGGCCGGCGGCGGGCTCTTCCTGATCGTCGACCACACCGGCAGCGACCGGAACAACGACGGCGAGGACTCGGTCGAGATCGTCAACGACCTGCTCACCAACAACGGCGTCGACAACACCAGCCCGTTCGGCTTCAGCATCGACTCGAACAACATCGGCACCGAGAACCCGGTGGCGATCAGCAGCAGCACCGACCCGGTGATCAACGGCTCGTTCGGCAAGGTGACCGGCAGCATCATCCGCAACGGCAGCACGCAGACGCTGAACAAGACCGCGAACGCCAACGTCAAGGGCCTGGTCTGGCGGACGAGCTCGAGCCAGACCGGCAGCACCGGCGCGTTCTTCACGACGAGCACGTTCGGCTCGGGCCGGGTCGCGGTCTGGGGCGACAGCTCGCCGATCGACGACGGCACCGGCCAGTCCGGCAACACGCTCTACGACGGCTGGAACGACACCGCGGGCACGAACGCGGCCCTGGCCCTGAACGCGACGGCCTGGCTAGCGGGCACCGGCACGAGCACCCCGACCACCGCACCCACGACCACCGCGCCGACCAGCGGCACCTGCTCGGGCGCGCAACTGTTCGGGAATACGGGCTTCGAATCGGGCGCGACGGTCTGGTCGGCGAGCTCCGGGGTGATCACGAACTCGTCGTCGCAGGCCGCCCACGCCGGCTCGTACAAGGCCTGGCTGGACGGCTACGGCACGGCGCACACCGACACGCTGTCGCAGACGGTGACCATCCCGTCCGGCTGCACCGGGGCGACCCTGTCGTTCTGGCTGCACGTCGACACGGACGAGACCGCATCGACGGCGTACGACAACCTGACGGTCACCGCGGGCGGCTCGACGCTGGCGACGTACTCCAACCTCGACGGCAGCAGCGGCTACGTACAGAAATCGTTGACGGTCTCCGGAACCGGCAGCAAGACGGTGACCTTCACGGGCGTGGAGGGCAGCCAGATCCAGACCTCGTTCGTCCTGGACGACGTCACCCTGACGGCGTCGTAGCGATCCGGGCGTGCAGATGCATGTCGTGCCACCCGTCGGCATGCAGAGCGGCGCTGCGCTCGGTCCCCTCAAGCTGGTAACCGGCCCGCTCGGCAACCCGGCAGGACGCCGGGTTGCCGGTGGAATGCTTGACGACAATCCGGTGCAGCCCCAACGTCTCGAACGCCCAAGCGGTCAGAACGTCCAGCGCGCGGCTCGCCACCCGGCGGCCGCGCGCTGCGGGCAGCACCCAGTAGGAGATCTCGCCGGCGCCCTCGCCCAGGTCGAACGCCCGCAGGCTGATCTGCCCGAGCAGATCGTCGTCGTCCGCGCCGACCACGGCCCAGCCGGCCCCGGTCTCGCTGCGCCACCGCCCGGGCCACTGCTCGACCCACGCCCGCGCCTCATCCCCGATCATCGACCGGGCATGCCACTGCCGGATCCCGGGATCCTCGTAAGCGGTGGCGACGGCCGGGGCGTCGGCGAACTGCCAGGGCCGCAGGTTGAGCTCATCGCGGCGAAGCCGGGGCTGGGGCAGACGGGCAAGGCTACCGGCCGCGAGTACGGGACCAACAAGACGGGGCATGCCGGCATTATCGGGCGGGCCTCGGGCTGAGCTCTATACCGCGATCACCGACAGATGCGGATCACGATGCAGCCCTGGCCGGTTCCGACCACGGTGTGGCCTTCGGTCACAGTGGACATGTTCAGGACCGGCTCCACCGGTGTGTGCTGCACCAGGGCGTAGCAGTGGGCTGACCGGTCCTGGGCGGCTATCGCGTCGACGATCAGCGGCAACGGCGGATTGGTGCGGGTGACGTCGAGGCCGTGTGCGAACGAGAACGCCTCGCCCCACGGCGGTGAGAGCACGTACATGGTGGTGTCGACGTTGATCGGGTCGTCGAAGTAGGACGTCCAGTCGGCGTGTCTGACGGATGCGGTTGCGCCGACGATGCGCAGGTTGGCGGCGGTCTGCGTCCAGACGGCATCGTCCGCCTCCAGGCCGAGCGCCTGGGCCGCGAGCGCTCGAGCGATGTGCAGCAGGAGATTGCCCGAGCCGGCGAACAGGTCGACCACGCCGACCCGTTCGCCCCGACCGAGCAGCGCGTGCGCGGTTCGGGCGATCGGGCGAGCCGTGCTGTCGGGAGTTGCTTCGACACAGGTTCGACCCAACAATCGGACACCTCTGCCGTACCAGTCGGTGGGCGCAAGTCCGTAGAGGGCCATGCCTTGCGGGTCGCCCGTCAAGACCCGGCCGGCCTCGATGATGTCGCCGAGGCTCAGCACCTCGTACCGTTTGGGACCGAGCAACTGCCGGCGAAGGCCATCGGCTTCGCCGGGGTCACGCGTGATCCCCTTGCTCGTCATCGCCATTCCATAATGGCGGATGCCATCAGGGCCCCAGGTGGGCCGCTTCTACCAGGAGATGGCTGAACACCGGGTTGAAGCCCGCTTCGTTGGAATGGCTCTTGAGCAACGGCACCCGGGTGCCGTACGCGGGCAGTCGCAGGATCTGTGCCAGCATCCGCAGGGTGCGCTGGCCGGCCTCGGTCACCGCGGTCTCGCACCCCAGCAGGCGGACGGCGACGATCTTTCCCGCGTCCAGCAGGCCGTCCCGTGCCACGGTCCGGAAGAACCGGGCCACGGCCGGGTCCAGCAGGTCGATCGGGGTGCCGCCCAGCCGGAGCAGGTGATGGTGCCGGGTCGAATGCCCGATCAGATCCAGAGTCGCGGGCTGCACCGCGCCGTCGCGATGTCGTTCCAGGAGGTTACGCAGGTCGGCAGGGGTGGCCGCGTGGTGCAACCCCACGCACCGGGCGTGCAATCCGGCGTAGAACCCCTCGGCACAGTCGGGCGAGGCTACATTGAACGACGGCACGAGCGTCGCCGACGGGTTAGTCACCGGCACACTCCGGGGTTTTCGCGGCGCCGGGCCCCTCGACCGTGACCTGGCATGGGTCGCTGTCGGCGGCCAGGTGAATTCGGGTGCCACCGGCTCCGGCGACCGGTAGAGCGGACAGCGCCGGGGCGGCGAAGGCCATCAGCGCGGCCGACGCCGATGCGGCGGTGAGCAGGAGCGCGGCAGACCGCGTCCGGCCCGGTGGGGTGGCAGGTCGGTCGACGTCGTCGAGCATGCTCGCCCCTCAGTCGCCCTGGTACGGCGGAAGCTTGGCCTCGGCCACAACGAGCATGACCGTGGTGACCACCAGCGCGGAGCCGTGCAGGACAGCCGTGGGCCGGATGCGGCGGCGTCGGGGCGGTGTGGGCGGATTCTTGACGGTCATGGTGTCCCCTTGTCGGAAAGGTCGAAGAGTCGAAGTCGAGTCAGCGCGGAAGGTTGTCGCTGACGAGGAACCGGGCGACGGCACCAGCACCGCCGATGCCTAGTCGCCGGCGCAAGTCGGAGCTTTCGCGGCGCCGGGTCCCTCCACCGTGACCAGGCACGGATCACCGCTGACCGCGACGGCCGGGTGGTTTCGGGTGCTACCCGGCCCGGCGACCGGTAGGGCGGACAAAGCCGGGGCGGCGAAGGTCATGAGCGCGGCCGACGCCGATGCCGCGGTGAGCAGGAGTGCGGCAGCCCGCGCCCGGCCCGGTGGCGTGGCAGGTTGGTCAACTTCGTCGGACATGTTTCCTCCTCAGTCGCCCTTGTGCGGCGGGATCTTTACCTCGGCCAGAACAAGCACGGCCGTGGTGACCACCAGCGCGGAGCCGTGCAGGACGGCTGCGGGCCGGATGCGGCGGTGGGGCGGTGCGGGCGGATTCTTGTCGGTCATGGTGTCCCCTTTCGGTCGGGAAGCTGGCCGCTGACGAGGAACAGGGCGCCGCTCTTGGGCGCGTCGCCGACGCCGATCGTGGTCAGGCTGTCGGGGCCCGCGTCGCACTGGTCCGCGGCCGCCAGGTCGATCCACATCCGCACCGGGATTGTGTGCGCATGCTGTGACCGGCCCGGCGGATACACCTCGACCTTGGCGAGCGAGCCGCGCTCCTCGACGATGTCGGCATGGTGCCCGGTGTACCGGTTGCCGGCCCGTGGATCCGCGAGGTCCGGCCAGTACACGACCGTCATGCACTCGTAGTCGTGGGCAGTCACCCCGATCGGCGGGCACGGCGGGCGTAACCGCTCCGGCAACGACGCGACGAAGGCGCGTTCCAGATACACGGCGCCGGCGAGCATCAACTCCGGCCAGCGTGGCCCGAGGGTGGTGCCGCAGACCGCCCCGTTCGGGCCGGTGAAACAGTCGTCGACTTCGACGTCGTCCCAGCCGATTTCCTTGGCCGCCGCGGCCGACGGGCAATTGGCCAGGTCCACTTCGATCAAGCGGTCCGGGTCGAAGCCGTGATCCACCGGCTCCTCGGCCCAGAACGCACACCTGGTCTCACTTTCGATCCGGCCGAGGAACCCGGCCGTGCCGACAAACACGCATCTCATCGAAGCGACCCCCTGTTCGAGGCCACACTCTGCCGCTTCGGCTTGCAGTGATCGTTCGGAAATCCTTGAATCTCCTGGTCAGGCCCGGCCGGCCGGCAACGAGTGGCAGCGCGGCTGAGCAGCGGATTCAAGGTTTTCCGAAGGTTCGCTGCAGGTCGTGCCGGCAGGCTCGGAGATGGAAGGTCGAGCACCACCCGGTCTCCCGCCTCTGGGGGTGGGCGGGAGGCCGGGCGATCGCTTCAGGGAGCCGGCCATTCGTGTACGGGGATGTTCGCGTGCATGGGCGGCAGGTAGCGGCGGAGCATCTCGTGCAGGGCGTCCTGCCGGTCCAGGCCGTCCGCTTCCAGCGCATGCAGCGTGTCCACCTGCCACTGGGCGCCGTTGCGGCTGGTCAGGCAGCGTTGTTCGATGATGCCCAGCAGCCGGTCGCGTTCGCCGGGGGAGACGCCCCAGGCGTCCAGGCCCTCGTGGGCCATCGGCAGCAGCCGGCGCAGCACCAGCTCCGTGACCGGGACGTAGCCCAGGCCCGGCCAGAAGACCTGCGCCGCGATGCCGTGCCGGGCGCCGGTGTGGAAGTTCTCCTCGGCGGCGCTGAAGCTCATCTGGGTCCAGACCGGGCGTTCCGCCTCGGCCAGCGTGCGGACCAGGCCGTAGTAGAACGCGGCGTTCGCGATCGTGTCGACCACCGTCGGGCCGGCCGGCAGGACGCGGTTCTCCACGCGCAGGTGCGGGCGGCCGCGGACCACGGCGTAGATCGGGCGGTTCCAGCGGTACACCGTGCCGTTGTGCAGGCGCAGCTCGCTCAGTTCGGGGGTGTCGCCGCGTTCCAGGATCTGCTCGGGGTCGGCCTCGTCGCAGACCGGCAACAAAGCCGGGAAGTAGCGCACGTTCTCCTCGAACAAGTCGAAGACCGAGGTGATCCACCGCTCACCGAACCACACCCGCGGGCGTACGCCCTGGGCGCGAATCTCTTCCGAACGCGTGTCGGTGGCCTGTTCGAAGAGCGGGATTCTCGTCTCGCGCCAGAGCTCGCGACCGAACAGCAGCGGGGAGTTCGCCCCGAGCGCGACCTGCACGCCCCCGATGACCTGGGCCGCGTTCCAATAATTGGCGAACTCGGCGGGACTGACCTGCAGGTGGAACTGGGTGCTCGTGCACGCCGCCTCGGGCGCGATCGTGTCCGTGGTGACCGCGAGCCGGTCGATGCCGTCGATCCGGATGTCCAGGTCCTCGCCGCGGGCCGCGAAGATCTGCTCGTTCAGCAGCGCGTAGCGCGGGTTGGCCGAGAGCGCGTCCATCGTCATGTGCTCGCGGCGCAGCGTCGGCAGGATGCCGATCATCACCATATGCGCGCCGACCGACCGGGCGTGCTCCTCGGCGTTGTTCAGGCTGGCCCGCAGGCTGGTCTCCAGGTCGGCGTTCTCGTCGCCGGCCAGCCGGCGCGGCGGCACGTTGATCTCGACGTTGAACTGGCCCAGCTCGGTCTGGAAGTCCGGGTCGGCGATCGCGCCCAGCACCTCGGCGTTGCGCATCGCCGGGTCGGCCTTGTCGTCGATCAGGTTGAGCTCGATCTCCATGCCGGTGAGCGGCCGTTCGAACTCGAACCGCGCCTCGCGCAGCATCGAAGCGAGGACATCGAGGCTGCGGCGGATCTTCTGCCGATATTTCGCCCGGTCCTCGCGGGTGAACGTGTGCTGGTCGACCTCTTCGCCCACGGCGCACCGCCCTCTTCGCATCCGGCCCTCAACGTCGCACACCGAACGGCCCTTGGCCAGGTAAGTCCCACGTTGCCGTCAGCCTAGGCGGGACCTTGGCCAGGGTTTTTCCGGCGTGCAGCCACGGGAACATGACCGATGCGTTACCCGCTCTTTACAGATCGAGACATCTCATCGAGGCTTATCACTGTCTTGTGGTCTGTCGAGGGGGGAACATGCCCAGATCCGTCAGGGTCATCGCCGTCTCGGCCGCGCTCGTCCTCGCGGCCGCCACGCCCGGTTCGGCTGCCGGCAGCGGCCGGCCGAGCGGCGCCGCGGTCGACTGGACCACCGCGTGGGCGACCGCGCCGGCGGCCGCGGTGAGCGGCGTCGAGCAGGGGTACGCCGGCTTCACGATCCGCAACGTCGTGCACACCACGGCCGGCGGCACCAAGGTCCGGATCCACCTGTCCAACCGGTTCGGCACGGCACCCGTACGGATGGGCCATGTCACTGTCGCGGTCTCCGCGCACGCCGGCGGCCGGCGGGACGGCACGGTCGACCCGAGCGACGGCTCGGCGGCGGGCCCGGTCAAGGACGTGCTCTTCGCCGGCGCCACCGCGGTCACCATCCCGGCGGGTGCCGAGTTCGTCAGCGATCCGGTCGCGCTGCGCGTGCGGGCCGACGCGGACCTGCTGGTCAGCACATGGACGCCGGAGCCGTCCGGGACCGTCACCTTCCACCCGGCCGCGATGCAGGACTCCGTCTTCAGCCGGGGCCCGGGTGACCATGCCGGCGACGCGACCGCGACGGCGTTCGCCGAGAAGACCTCGGTGTGGCACTACGTGAGCGGCGTCGACGTGTCCGGGGGCCCCGGCACGGTGGTCGCGCTCGGCGATTCCATCACCGACGGGGTCACTTCGACGTACGGGGCCAACCGCCGCTGGACCGACTACCTGGCCGCGCGGCTGGCCGGCGACCCGGCGCCCGACTACGGCGTCGCCAACTCCGGGATCAGCGGCAACCGGGTGCTGCTCGACGACGGTTTCCCGAACTACACGATCTACCGGACGTTCGGCCGCAGCGCGCTCACCCGGCTGCCGCAGGACGTGCTCGAGCGGGCCGGCGCTCGTACGGTGATCGTCTTCGAGGGCATCAACGACATCCAGCAGACGCCGCACCAGGACGATCCGGGCGCCATCATCGCCGGGTTGTCGCAGATCAGCGCGCAGGCGCACGCCCGCGGCCTGCGGGTGGTCGGCGCCACGATCATGGCCTGGCGGGGCTGGAACTCCTGGACGCCCGAGCTGGAGAAGACCCGGCAGGCCGTGAACGAGTGGATCCGCGCCGGTGGGGACGGCACGCTGCAGGGGGTCGCCGACTTCGACGCGGTGACCCGGGATCCCGCCGATCCCGAGCGACTGCTGCCCGCGTACGACAGCGGCGACCACCTGCATCCCAACGACGCGGGCGACCTCGCGATGGCGAAGTCGGTCCCGTTGTCGAAGCTGTAGCGCGTCAGTGCACCCAGGCCGCCACGACGAGCGCCGTCACGATGGCGCCCGCTGTGGCCTGCAGCAGCAGCACGGGCCCGAGGTGCGACCACATCGTCGGGATCCGGGGCGTGAACGGCTGCAGCGTGGTCAGGTTGATGATCTGCTGCAGCTTCACGGCCATCTTGGGGTCCTTCTGCGGCAGGGTACGCACCTGCACGAGGTCGCCGCGGTGCAGCGCCGACTGCGGCAGGTGCCCGTGCATCTCGACCTCGTAGATCTGGCCCAGGTCGTCGCGCAGCCGGACCGGAGTGACCAGGAACTCCGGGCCCTTCTTGAGATCCTTGAGCTTGCGCCGGGCGCCGCCCCCACTACGGCGTAGCGCTGCGCCGATCGCGTGCGTGATGCTCGCCGCCACGAAGACCGCCAGCAAGACGGGCTGACCGATCTTCACTTCGCGGGTGTACGCGGTTTGAAAGCCGAGGAATCGGCCGGTGATGACGGGGCCGGCGTGCCGGAGGATCTGCTCGCGGTACAGCTCGGTGTCGTCCATGGGGTCACCTCCTGGGTGTCCCTCAATCGTACGTAGAGTTACGTTCCCAACGCAGTGAGTGAATTCGCTCCTCATCCATGTGAAATCGGGGTGGCCGCTCGCTCGCCTGTCGCCGTCCGTTGGTCTGCCGGCCGCCCTCCCGTTGGTCCGCGGATGCGCTCCCGTTGGTCTACCGATTGCGCGAAATCGGCCCGGCGCCGCGCACGACACGGTGAACTTGGGCGTAGGCGGTCTCCGCAGGCGGGTCGCCGAC
>Ga0307508_10007154_pt1 | contig 10394 bp, 13 predicted proteins | sample 9_EM_MG_FD_203089 | JGI IMG/M metagenome (GOLD analysis project Ga0307508, IMG submission 203089) | Populus trichocarpa ectomycorrhiza microbial communities from riparian zone in the Pacific Northwest, United States - 9_EM | ecosystem: Host-associated > Plants > Roots > Unclassified | place...
CCTTCCTACTCCAGCCCGCTCCGCCTTCCGCCACAAGCCTAAGTTAGTGAAGGACCTATCTCGGAAAACTTACAGGCTGTGCTACCAGTGCTGAGTAAATGTTCCGTTGGTGGGGCGAGATACGACATACTCATCAGACAGATCACCGCCGTGCGCCGGTCCGTGGCGATACGGCGTCAGTACAGCTTATGCGTATAAGAGAGCTGCGGGTCGCCTCAGATCAGCAAATAGCCCCATGGACTCCCAACTCACGCTGGTCGAATTTCCTATCCCCACTCCAGAGGAAAGCATTGTTTTCGTATTCTCCAGAGATGACATGACGAATACAACATTGCGCATCCACGGCACCTCCCTACCCAGTTATTTTGTCGACACACGCGATAACGTAACCACGGTCTGCGCAGGAGACTGCGTGCTCGCGACCGTCACGCGCAGAATGTTTCGACGAGATCAGATTACATTTCCAGGTCTGCGGCCGATGAATCTCGGAAGCTGGCTTAAAGGACCAATGCTATCGAGCTTGTGAGTGATCTATGCGCTGGAACAGACAGTGTTCTGAGGTGTTGACAGTCCTCTTGTATTTCGAGCGTGTGGTAGACGGTTTGAATGGCAAGAAGAGCTTTCGGGTCAACTGGTGGTTCGTCCTTGCGTGTTTCATGTCAACAGTGCACTTAACGTTTATGTAGTTGCGCGAACCCGGTCAACCCCACGACACTCTAGCCCTGTTCTCGAAAAGTCGTAGGGACCCCGAGGGCTATCTAGTGCATGGTGCATTTCTCGCTATCAAACCCGAAATGTGTGAGATGCGAGATATGATCGTGGTGTCTTGCCTGTTGGCGGAGCACAAACTACGGGTGCTCACTAGCACTACTGGGCACGGAATAACCATGCTGGATACGATGGTAACATTCTGACCACATCGTGGCTGTTACGGGTGCTCACTAGCACTACTGGGCACGGAATAACCATCCTGGATATGATGGTAACATTCTGACCAGTCATCATATGATCGTGGCTGTTAGGATGCCAACTGTAATTTTAGCTCTCATCGACCCTGCGCCAAAACGAGGACAACCAATTCAAATTAAAAGTAGTCGGATTCACTCTATACTTACCCCCGAATGGTCACTTATTACTACCCACTTTTCGGCACTGCACTAAACACACAACACTTTTATTATTTTATTTCATGGATCGAGTTTTCGTACCATAGCTACATCTACGATTTGAACGACTAAAAACTATGCAGTAGTCCTCTCGATCGTGAAGTTGACTTCTGTCTAATTCACTAGCCGAGTTTATACGGAAGCGGAGTCCCAATAAATATGTCATGCATCCCGCTCGTCACTCGTGTGAATGCAGTGCTAAATTCAGCGCTGTGACAGGTCTTGACAATTTGTGACATTTGACTGCTGAACAGCGGGGATAGGGATAGTGCTACCATAGAAATCGTTTGATATTACCTTGAAACTTTACTTTGTAAGGCTTCTACTCCGCGTTGGCATTTGCCAAGTGTACTGCAACAACTCCAATCACACGCGTCCCGTCCAGGACCACATCTCTTCACTTATGTCCCAGATCTCGGCGTCCAACATGGCATGGGCTGGTTCACCACCGGTGTCATGCTACTCTCCACCATAGCGGTCGTCTCGAGTGCAAGCGAATTGAGTTTCGCGCCCTCTGCTCCTTGAGCCCAGAGCGAGACGGCGAACGTGTTGGGGCCATTGTAGTTCAGGATACCTTGGGCTGGTGTGGCACAGACGTGATTTAGGGTAAGCGTGTAAGGAAAATGTCGAGCACTTACGAACTGGGAAGGAGACCTGAGGACCAATGCTATTAACTACAGGGTCACATCAGAACTGATGGCAACTACGTAACGACAGAGCGACAGCACATACCATACTTGCCGAACTGGTATCCGTTGACGTAGAACTGAGGTAAGAAAGGGGAATGCGATAAGAACAGACATCACGAAGAGTTTGTACGCATGGTTACCTGAGATCGGAAATAGGGGTTCGCCGTGACGTTCGAGACGACAAGTGCCATTGGATAGTCGACGCCAGCGGGGATATCGAGCGTGAATGTTGTCCTGTGTCACATCCATCAGCCTCAGATAGCCACACCAACACTTCAACCTGACCTGTAGAAACTGACACCGGCCTGGGAAATTCCGGTGGTCGGCGACCCCTCTTGCCAATTCTCATCAGGGAATTCGGGGAGGTGCCATCCTTGCGGGGTCCTGTCAGTGACAAGATGATCCACATGAGGCCCACATACCCATTCGTTCGCCGTATAATCCACCCTCGTTGAGTGGTCCACGCGTCGTGTCGAGATACTGCCGAACATGGAGGGGTCACTTCGAGTTCACAGATCAAGATGGAAAGCAGAGGGCTCACACTCTCTCCTCCAAGGTTCCCTGCCACTTTCCAGACGCTGATTTTCGTATCTGAACCGCCGACAAACGAGTAACTCAAGATTCCTCTCGGAGCTTTGAAGTCGTCGCTCCCAGCCCACCAATCCTCCTCATAACCCATATGATCCTGCAGGATCGTAATGACGTGTTGGCTACCGCTCACGAGCCCCCCAGTGCCCGTGAAGTTGAACGTGCCCTCGTAGTTGGCGTGTACAGCATCTCCGACCCAGGAGCCCAAGAAGGTCTGATCGAGCCATACGGAGTAGCCAAATGCAGCTCCTCCTTGAATTTTGAGTGTGAACCCGGTTTCGGAGCCGGTGGACGTAAAGTGTGCGCGCCAGAGGATGTTACCGGTATGATATCCATAGTCACCGGCATAGAGAACAACAGTTGTGTTCGGATGAGTGGGGTTGACGGTGGTAGTGTGGTCAGCTGTGGTCCACAGCGCATCGTCATAAGTTGGGTTGATTTCTGGGAGCGAGTCGGCAGTTTTCTTCGCGACTCGTGAGCTGAAGTCGAGCGAGGGGAATTATAAACACTTACCCACGCCAAGCTTTCAAGATCTGGAAGCTGGATGGAAGGCAACGACACAGTCTTCGACGAAGTTACAGTGCCATAACTGGTGGTTTCTAGCGTCAGCTGTTCGCCGTTAAAGGTCACCTGTTTCGAGGATGCTGCAGGAGCAATAATCTCGAACGATGCTGTGCTGTTCAAATCACCCATAATCTCAAGCGTGTTGCCAGAAATCTGTACAGAGCGGATGAGGTACCCGCCCTTGATAAGGATTGGGTTCGTAGTACTGTAGTTCGCGAGGGAACCGGTGGCCGGCGGATACATCACCCAGAAGTCATAAGCGCTGGCACGGTCTGACGACAGTCAAAACCAGCCCATTCTCAGCAAAGCTAACTCCTCACCTAGGATGTACAACAAAATATTGGACCCGATTTCCACGACTGTCTGTCCCGTTGTCGTATATTGAATAACGAGGCTTGTCGAAGTGGTTGTTCCGGTCTTGAGGGATTGCGTTCCTGAAACTACATTGGGGCTGGGGATGCTGGTGGAGTTAAACTTGAATGCCGTTTCGTGAAGTTCGCCAGCGTTTCCGTAGACAATAATGACGTCGCGACCGTCGATGGTCGCCCTAATCACGTAGTTCTTGTTAGTGCATAGCTAAACAAAAGGAACTTAACCACGTGCCAGGTCATGATTTCTCCAGTAGAGTACAACAAATGGCTGGACCCGGCAGCGTAGTCCACAACATGAATCTTCGAATCCTTGCCATCGAGTGTGAGCTGTCCGCCCAGCTGGGGAACAGTCAAATTCCCACTGCTGGTCGGCAGTAGCAGGGAATATGCCAATGTTGTGTTCGAGGATGCGTCGTGTTGCCTTTTGATTACCAGGAGTAAGTAAGTGGCTCTGCACAGAGACAAGGGAATGAGAGAACAAGCGGCGACGATACCTACCTAATAACATAGAATCCGGTCGTATTACCGACAGCATCCAATACCTGAGTCGTTACCAGGGCTGTGTTTCCCGTGAAGGCACCTTGATTGGAGTTCAAGTTCATCGGACGCGTCGTGAGGTAGGCCGGGCTGACGCGGAGGAAGTTGGCTTGTAACTTAAGTTCGTAGTATTTTTCACGGAGTGTCCGGTCTTCTGCAATCGCGGCACCCTGGAAAGTGGATAAAGCGTGAGGCATAAGAAAATGCACTGGAGGGCACGTACGTAGTCATAAGATGTATACACCCCAGGGTGGGCAATACCACCCCAATTTGTCCCGCCATAGATCATATACAGGTTGAGGTAGGTGGTTGACATCGACAACTCGTTCTTGTAGAAGACTGTAGCAAGTTCCTTTGAGTACATCGAACCTGCAGCACGATATTGCTACTTTCCTCGCTCGAATTCAGGTCCGGTAAGGATTGCGCAAGTGTTGTAACCAGCGCCACCCCTAAGTCAACAAGTGAGGGGGGTATCCATGTTGTTTGGCGCTGTAAATAACACACCATCCATCGAAAGCACCACCTTGGACTTCGTATACATTGTTAGGCACAGTCGGGCTGTACTTCATGTGTGCATCCCAAAAATAACTGCGATGATAGAAAGATAAGCATTACGCAACCTTCTAGCACAAGGAATGACCCACGTAGGGACAGCGTTTGAGGCCCATACATATGGGTGGGAACAGTCAAAACCATTTGGATAGGAATCGTAACCTAGACAAAGAAAAACATGAGATCAAGAGCATGCCTTCAAATATGACCCACCCCAAATGTCGACGCTCAGGTAGTGCCCATCAGGAAATGCATCGTTAGTCGTAATAGGCACTTTGATCCCAGCGTCTCGCTAGAATGCAATGCACCTAAGCCACGCAGGCGCATACATGACAAATTCACGCGCACCCAAGCGGTCAACAGCTGAGCTCCATACGCGAAATCCTCCGAGTCGAAATTCTGCGAACCACTAGTATTGAAGCCAGTGTATTCGTTCTCAGACTATTCGAATGTATCGGCTTGGATAGCTTTGCAAAGAGACGGAAGAGATACCTGAACTAGGATAACAGGACCACCGTTCGTGATCTGGTTCTCAGCAAGGATATTTCCGATGGTCGAAACATAATTTTGCCACGCCTCAAAGTAGGTAGTGTTCGAGGTCCTCCATAAGCCTGGTGTGTACGTGCCCCAGCCTGGGAAGCCACCAGCCGAGGTTTCGGCGTTGATGTATGGACCTATTTTCAGAGGGAAAGTCAGACTGTCACACAGCGACAGTGTTGCAACGCCCACCAGGTCTAGCCATGAGGTAGATGCCGGCCTGTTTTGCGGCATCAAACCAAGGTTGCAAATCCCTGAATCCTTCGAAAGAGATTTCGCCCCGCTTAGGCTCCACAATGCCCCAGAACACATAGAACGAAACTGTATTGAAACCCATAGACTTGACTTTCTGGAATAAATCCAAGTAAAGCGACTGCGATGGTATCCTGGGAATTTGACGTGAACGTCGTAGACACCACGCATAGATGTGAACACGGTATACCTGTATGGATGCATTTCTCCACTGAAGAGGAACATACGTTCGCCGTTGATCATAATAGAGTATTCATCCCACGTAACCTAGAAAACGATACCAGTGAATCGCCTCTCGCATGACGAGCACATCAAAGGGTATGTATGGCCTACGTTGTTTTGTAAACCATCTGTCTCTTCTCTTGGGAAGTAGAGGTTGCGATCGACTGGGGGTCTTGATGCAAATGACGAAGTCGCTCCGAACAGGGCGACAAGCAGAGAAAACAACAACATCCCCCTTACCAATGTAAGCGACGTTGGCTGGTAGGGAATATTCTTGAGGCATCGTGGCTTTTAAATAAGAGGATGGTGGGAGAACCGAATCAGCTGATCAAACATGCCAAGTGCTAGTATCAAACCAACGAATTTGATGTTCGTTTCAGGTGTCTGGACCTTGTGGAAGAAGGAGACGATCGCAAGCGAGACCAACCAGAGTAGCGAAACGCCGACATAGCGTGGTCTTGAGGAGCAACTGCGTCTGGTGACCAACCCATCAGGCCGCTGGCATACTCCTAGCCTTGCCACCGTAACCACCATGGACCAAAGGCTGGGAAGACTGCTTGTAAACATTCATGACCCAAGCAAGTTAGAGACACCTTGTTCTTCATCCTTTTGAGAAGAATCACAGATTGTGGGTTGGGGTCGAGGAATAAGCACTGCGGCAGAACGACGCGTCGCCGCTTACGGTTCGTCCGAGACGGTTTGACCCCACACACGGGCCGGTAACCAGACTAGTTGTAGACAGATCGGAGTCGCGAACTGAGGTGGGGTTGCAGGAAATCGTCCTGAGACTGTCACCCCGCAAAATGCCTCTCATACTCGGACTACAAATAATTCTAATATTAGAATCAGCCCATTAATGCGGAGCGCTGACACCCAGCAACGGCCCTAACCCCAACTCCGCTGAAACTACTACCGCACCGAGCCTGGACGTTGCATGTCGTCGGGCACTGTTGGTAAGATAATCTAACTCTAACAAGGGGGAAATCAATGAACGAGAAGGATGGAGCTGAGGAACTTACCGCCCGAAACAATATCAACGAGTATCAGAATCATCGCCGACCCGACAAGATCACGGAACTTCAGCTTCGCATATCGTTCTGCAACACCCTCGTCAAGGTAACATTCAACTTGAAACTCCCCACACAGATGCTCCTGTACGAACAACGGAAAAGGGGGGTGTCTTGCCCTATATCAGTGGTCTCTAGAGCCATTCGGGTCACAGACCTTGCGATCCAGTTAGACCGGGGGAAATGTTGCGTTTGACCGGCGACTCATCAGGAAAGCGTCAAGAGTTTTACGACACTTGGGAGGCTCTCATTGGCCAAACAGACTGTAAGCAACTCCAAGAAGGCCGATGCGCGCTAACTCTCCCCCGGACGCTGCTAGCCAATGCCAACCCCATCGTAACTACACAGAGGTCACCCGACAGTTCAACGTTCAACTTTCACCGGTCACCCGTCATCACTGTGTTCACACATCGTGACTGCGATAACATCGTTTAGTACGAACATATTACAACTCTTTCACACGTCCCCAGGTCATCCCTTCGACTTTATAGAATTACTACCAAATTGAAGCCCATCATTGGTGACCGGAGTGTAGATTATGCCATGGGAATTTCTGCTGTATTAAATTCGCCCGAGTCGACACGTACAATACACTTGATATATACAGTTCTGTGTTCTTGGTAACATGTTTCACCCCGGTCACAGCCAAGTACGGTACGCGGACATTCACCGGTTAACACTCCAGGGAACAGGCGCTATGATAAAACTCACGATTCGCGGATCTCTGGGATCTCTGCAGTACCCTGGGCCTCACAGCCCCAGGCCACGGCAGGATCCGAATTTTCGAAGGCTGCCAATTGAATTGCCACCTCCCGGCTGACTTCCGACTGCGTGGTGTCCTTTTGGATATGTAGGCGCCTCAGGTCAATGTCAAGCCGTTGACCCGTAATATTGACGAGAGCGATGGTCAACCTGTGAAGAACGTTCTCATCATATTCTGCACGGCATACGATGCAAAACACTGACGCAATTGCAACCTCATAGAGCGGCGTCTGCCGAAACGTCAGACGCTGCACACACTCGGTATCGACTTTAATCGCTTACCCCAGCAAGCACAGTCCTATTTTGTTTTTCAGGCTGTATGACCCATTTCAAACAAGTTTTTTTTCGCTCACCATGCAATAATATTTATAATATCACTGAATGTGTTCGCCTGCGAGTGGTTACTGTGAGCTGCGGGGCTGGAAAGATGAACACCTTATTCACCAACAAGAATATAATGGCATGCCTGCAGAGGCTATGAATGAGACGCGAGACACGAGGGAATTCGGACGTAGAAAGTTTCTGTTGTCTGAGCGTGAAAATCGCCAATCCAAATAGATAGGCTTCCAAAAGAATTCTACGGCGCGTTCAGTTGTCATCCGTTGTCTCGTGGTGTACAGAAAACGTACTCAAGGACCCAAACCAGCCACTGGGACATGTGCATCAGGAGGGGTGATGGTGTTCAGCGCAGTAATTACTCACCGAGAAAGCTAAACAAAGTATACCAGGTCAGTACAACTTGCTCCCAGGTTGCTCGTAATACTTACGAGGCAACTTTCCCCTGCATGGTATCCAATTGGAAGCGGGATTTAGATTGACTAGAAGTTACTGCCTCAGTATGTCACACAATCTTTGTTGCGCAGTTCAGCTTACAGTTTATTGAACTAATGATGTATGCGATTAACGCGATGATAGTGCATAAATAGAGGATGAACGCCGTGGTGAGTGCAATGGTGATCTTGAGGGTACGACCATACACTATCCAAAGCCGCAGTAGCACCAGAACTGAAATTTCGATTTGCATGGGTTGCCACCAAACCATAATAGGACGTACTATGCACAGAGCCGTAAGACCAAATTTCGAACAGAGCCATCGCCCAAGAGAGGGCAACACAGGTCTGTCAATCAAGGAATCGACCACCTGGATGATCACGTAGGGAATAGCACTTACTGTGCTTGAATCCAGTGGAATAACCCCAGCTACTTCGAAGCTGTAGAGTGGCTGCACGAGGAGATTCGCGTAGCGATTTCCGATAAACAAGTACTTCACCACCGAGGACGGACTGTCCCAAATATATGACATCTGCGGATGAAAAGTAAGAAGGATCGTGTGTCGTTTGAGGAGGGAAAGGATGACCCACCTCATCGTCCAGCGTCAACAAGTAATCCCACACGATCAGAGTGTAACTGCTGAAAGTTATTGCGCTGAAACCGAGAGGGAAGCATTTGTCGAACATGGATCAAAGTCGGATTCAGACGTACCATACCAGGCGCACGTCCTCCATCATCTCGGACAAGGTCAAAGCAGACATGTTTAGCGAGAGATCGGTTCGATGTCTTCAAGCGTGGGGGTAAAAATCTGAAGAGACTAGTGCGGCGATGACAGGTCCTACCGGAATCTATACATACGTTGTGATGCAAATTTGGTGGAACGTCCTGAGTACCCTTGATAAAGCGAAAGGGCCCTGGACCGGCTCAATGGTCATCGCGCAGACATAACGCATCCGAGTCGGCCCTTGTAGTGATACGGTAGTAGTAAGGTACGATGCCGTTGACCTGGGAGATGTTGAGAACACAATTCAAACATGATGCTGACTTTGGCCCGGGGTACCGCGAACAAGGATTAGCCTGAATCCTATCTATGAGTCAGGTGATGGCATGGTTGTCAAATGCTTAGTACAAACTCTTGGATCATCCGTTGTTGGTGATCGGTGCGGAGCTCTAAAAATCGAGCACAGTCGTCCTATTGTCCATCTCGAACTGGCTCGAATTTGAATGCTCTTGTCGCCCTCCCGAGACGTCTATAAGCTCCGGAGGATTCTTTGGTCTTTGGTCCAGTGATCACCCACCTCGATGTACCATTGCCACGTCTTAGCGCGGCGGGGAGTGGCTCATCGTAGTCCTCAATCCATCCTAGCAAACTTTCGCCATACACGCCTGCCAGACAACCCGACGCGGGTAAAGAAAGCACTGTCAGGAATTCCAAGATCGTATGCGTCAATTAACGTTATAGCATGTTCCTGCGTTAAGATCTCTCGTTGCAACTTTGTCTGAATCAGGTCTCGGGCTGCTCGCAAAAGTTCGGTCAAATCGTGGCCTACATATTGCTGCGCCCTTAAGTTACGCTCTTATGGACCCACGGGGCATCAAGGCAGACAATTGAAGCTCTTGCGCGAAGTGGGCTCTCCTTCACCAACGAATTGTTAGGATGACGACCTCGCGTTCTCTATTACGATAACACCAATATCAAACCCCATTTTTGTCGAACAGCAGTCCAATGTACCCCGTCCAGCACATTCCCAATCATCTATTAGACAACGAATGCAAATCCAGAAGTGATTCACAAAAGCACAGCCTAGAAAATGGCAGTCCGTCATGGTGCAAAAACACTAGGATGTCAAAACGAATGATAAATGATCGACATGGAGACATTCGACATTTCCCTTTTGCACCCCCCAGGGTGATCGCGAGACACGGTTCCAGATATCATCTCAGACCGCCACCAGTGGGGGGAATTTGCTTTGCGCACCCTCGCAAGACGAACGATCGCGTGTCTCCTGAATGGTCCTCTGTAGTGTAAGTTGGGCACTGGTCGGTCGGACTACCGGAGTGGATTGCGGCAGCCTATTAAATAGTTCTGTATAGGATTAGCAACGAGCGACGATCATGTCACGGTCACCGGACAACACAGTCCACTCACCTCCTGTGAGCGACATAGTGGGTGAACTAGCCATTCCGGATTTTATATGCACCGTTGTCAAGGAGAGGCATTGCGAGTAGAACTTGGGAGCGCAGTGGATGTCGATGCATGCACTCGGGGTGCGCTTTGACGTGCAGGTGGATGGGCGAGCACTGGTGCGCACGACG
>Ga0307508_10007156_pt1 | contig 10392 bp, 13 predicted proteins | sample 9_EM_MG_FD_203089 | JGI IMG/M metagenome (GOLD analysis project Ga0307508, IMG submission 203089) | Populus trichocarpa ectomycorrhiza microbial communities from riparian zone in the Pacific Northwest, United States - 9_EM | ecosystem: Host-associated > Plants > Roots > Unclassified | place...
CAATGACTCGTAGATCACGTCCTGCGCAAGAGGGGGTGCTGGACGCATGATTTTAAGAAAGAAGGGGATAGTAACATCCACTGCTTCTTCCATGACATTGCTACATACAGGGCGCGTGAGGGGTATCTTGGAGAGGAAGCAGAGAAGTCGGCGTTGGAGACCCTCGAGTTCGCTCAGACTACGCTGAGAAAGCGAGTTTTTGAACGGGTAGTAGGTCTCAGGTGTCGCGAGCGAGAGTGTGAAGTGGGCTCGGAGCTCAAACGGAAGGTCACATGTAGGGTCATATGTGCCTTCTGGAAGGACGTGCAATTGGAGACTCGCCTCCAGCTTTGCGCGATTATAGGACTGGAGGACGGCGCACGCTGTGATAAAGTCGCGGTGCATTCCCAATGACTGCATATTTTGCTCTTCAAGGCTGTCTTCAGCGAGACCATCTGGCCACGGGATGTCCGGGAGCAAAAACAACCACCTCTCATTGTGTTCTTCTGGGAGGGATACAGGAGATTCTTGACGTTGAGCAGAAAAAGCCAAAAGACGACCATGGTAGCGTGTCATAAAGAGCCTTCCTATATCTATATCTCGGGAGAGAGACGCGTCCCTCTGAAAGACTTCGAGGAGTGAACAAAGCTTCTTCTCTTCCTTAAGCCATCCCCATTTCGCTGCAGCTTGATCGTCGGCGTAATGTTGCGAACAGTGGTCAACCACCCTGTTATATCGCGAGTGTAACGAAAACTGGTGAACTTGGAGAAAGGAGGTGTGCTCCGTTTCATACACTTGATTGATTACATCGGAGGGTGATTCCCAAAACGACGGATAAATCTGCCTGTTCTCCGGGCCTGTGTCGTCTTCGTCATTTTCTCCAGTTTCATCCTGTGTACCAGTTGAATTCTGTCGGGCGTTGGCGCTGTTGTCGCGTCTAATGCGTTTTGAAGGGCCAGGGGTCGATTCTGAACGTTTGCGTTTGCAAAGGATATGGTCACTCGTCGGAGGTTCTTCACTTGCCGGGTGATCTTCCTCATCCCTTGTTGACCTTTTCAAGTTCCGGGAGAGCGAGGAAATCAGAGTACGGAGGTTGAGTGCAGGGCGGAAGCCGTGGTTATTGAAGATTGCGCCTCCTCTGAAGTTGTGATAGCGCCTGTCTGGCCAATAATAGGAAGCTTTGCGACGCAGGGACTCGACATGGTGAATGGTGCGGATGTCGTTCCCCGGATCCATCATGTTCACAGAGGAAGAAAAGAAGGGGGCTCGAGAAACGCGTCTCGCGACCCAATTATGATAAATGACCGATCACGTGGTCTCCTATTACCAAATCCACCATCAAATTACCCCTGTTTTACAATGACTCGTGTGTTTGTTCTTCGCGGCCAATCACTGGGGCACGATGTATTCGGTATATTGATACAGGCTAGATGTATGGGTATTGTGAACAGGGTTGGGGGATGATTATCTATGCTAGATGCAGAAATAAATGCTCGGGGAGGCACATGCGGTGAGGTGGGATGCCGTTTCTAGGTTGTGTCATGTGTGTTCGATGAGGGGGCAGAATGGGACTGTGTGAATGTAGTCCGTGGTCGTGGGCGTGGTCGTAACAAGAGTCATCACTAGCTCGTCGACGTCAAGGGATGCGTCTGAACGTGGGTGGAGGGCAGAAGAAAACCCGGCGCGAACAACGCTAGATCTTCAACTCTCGAAAACCACGTACATCTAACCTTCCCGTTCCATTCCGCTTCCACTCCTCTTGCACGCTACCTTCATCATCCACACAGGGATCTCCGACTTCCCTTATCTTCGCCAACCCCTTGTGGTCTGCCGTTGCGCCAGCGTTCCTCTTGAATCGACCACCGGGAATGACAATCCTCCCTGCACCCGCCCGTTTTGCAACAAGCGGGGATCGCGGTTTGGGAATCCCAAGAGCTTTGCGTTGGCGTCTCGTCAGAGGCTTCTGAATAAGTATAGGTTCGGGCTCGAGCTGGGGCTCTGGAGGCGGCGTCCCAGGAAGGGGGGACGACGCCACCGAAGAAGAGCGCGTAGAAGTAGAGGATCTTGGAGTGGAAAGTTCAGGTGTCGACTCTTCTTCCTCGGGATCGTCGACCTCGATGGAGTTTGAATCTGGTCGCAATTGCGTTGGAGGAGGGGGAAGCTTGCCCGCACCGCGTGTTCTCTTTGCTATGGAATCCGATACAGAGGAAGAGCCCGACGATTCATCAAATGTGCGCTTAGGGGACCGGTGGACCCGGAGGATAGGGGGTAATGGAGAATCTACATATGCTGGTTGCGATGTGACAGGTGTGGGTGGTAATACATCAACATCGATCTGGGGTGGTGATGGTGCAGAGGAAAGGGGTGATGGCGAGCGCGACATAGGGAGAGGTATTTGTGTTGGGGTAGGAACCATGGTTTCTTCGATCTTCACCTTCATGCTCGCGAATTGGCCATTTTTAGAACGTTTAAGGGTGACCTTGGACTCCGGCTTTCCCCTAGCGCGCGACGAGGGTGGCTTCTTCCTTACTGGGGACGGTACAACAGCCTCCGAATCCACTGGGAGTTCACAAACGTTTGGAAGGCCAGTGTGTGGACCTCTCAAATTGCGAATCGATGAAAAATGTTCCCAATCATGGTACCTGCATGCGTCCAAATGTTAGCGACTTTTAATGTTCAGATTTTCATGTGATCCCAGTGAACTTACGCCACATACACCGTATCACTGACTCCCTCTTCCTGTGACATTTCCTCGCGCTGTGGTTGCTGTTGCTTCCGAACACGTCGTCTCTCACGTGCATGCATTAGTTGACCGTCGGCTTGTGTCGCCGGAGAAGTAGATTGATCGGCGATAACCTCTCCTCCCGCATTCCATTGGATGACGTATACAAGTCCAGGTTGTACAACCTTGACATTTCTTCGCGTAAAGTGGGAGAATGCAGATAGTTCAAGGTGACCTCCATAAGTGCCTGTAGCATGTTACCGAGGATGAGACCCTGTTGACGGGGAAATGACCACCATCACCACGCACCTTGTTCCCTCATACACCGCAGATGGGCGGCTAACCCACGTTCATCTTCACAAAATGGTTCGTAACGCTGCGAATGAGTCTCGATCCAGTCGCAAATATCCTTGCGTAATTGAAGATGGCATGAAGGGGATCCGTATAGTTGATCGCTCAGCGCACGGAATAAACAATTTCCGTCTCCTAGGGTGTCCGCTGCGTACAACCCCAACGACCGCAGCTGCTCCGTCAGTAGCTGGGTGTTCTGCTCGGGATCGGCAAGGGGCTAACAAGAAAAAAAGATAACCAGAACAAAAGTGATCGAATTGGAGCAATGAGCTGGTTGCCACCATCCTCATAAGTGGAACGTGGGGGACTGACCCTGCCCTTCGACCTCGTCGTGCGTGTCCTCACTGCATGATGAGGTTGTGTCAATGATCTCCCCGACAACAAATATTTGCAGCATTGTGCAATACGAAACGCACTTTGTAACGTTGCTTTGCCATGATTCTGATGCCTTTTCGAAGAAACCATTATAAAGTAACAAAAATTTCCAGCGTTTTGCACTTTTGTGAGGAGGATCGTGTTGGTTGTTAATAAACCCTGGCTCCCACGTTCTGGGGTCCTGTCACACGGGACCCCAGATATATGCTGGCCTAGCCTCGCTTGTTGCCTCGTTGCGTCCACCCCTTCCGTAGCGTGGTCAATGTCAGTGTCTCTCCAGAGCCAACGGTTCCCCATAAAATACAGGTGCGCTGCAAGGGAAATGCTGACTATGTTGTCAATACAAAAACTATTGCAAATCCCGTCATCCCAAGGTCGCTCGCGAACCGACACCGCCTGGAGCGGGTGGTGACGGGAATGATTTTTGGTTCTGACTACGATCTGATACGAAGCCACTATATCTGGCGCCTCTTCGCATCAACACTGGATCTGTGCAGCATATTGAGAAGACACTCACATCCTGCCTAGACGATCCAACTCCTCCCGAGAAACAGAGGGTCGTGTAGTCTTGAGTGCCTGCAAAAGGTCGGCTTGCGTGATTTCGTACTGCACCATCCACATCATTAAGTAATCATCCCTGAGTAATAAAGATGCAGACAAGACCTTTTTAGGCGTGTCGGCTGGTTTCTTCTCGGTGTTGACATTCGTCGTAGGACTCATTATTTGTTGGAGCTACAGGTGCTGACCTCAGTTTCTTGCTGAACAAAGCGTCAAAGTCAAATACTCTTTTCTGCAGCGCAGACTCCTCTGCTCTTGAAAGAATCTTTTGTTCGCCAGTGGCGCCCAGCGTGACGTACTGAATCCGTTTCTCCTCCTCTTGCCCTGACCGTCTCGTGGATGTTGCGTCAATAGACGCGTGTACGACTTGGAGGTGAGCATTGTATACCAGGGACTGAAGGTCAGCCCCTGAGTAACCCCCGGTCAATCGAGCAAGTTCTGCAAAATCGACCGCGGGTCCCAATGTTACCTTGCGCGTAACCGCGTGCAAAATCTGAAAGGATTAGCTCATCATAATGTACAGAGACAGTGTTTCTTACATCCTTTCGATCTTCTTCATTGGGCATGTCACATAGAACAGATTTGTCCAGACGACCAGGGCGAAGGAGGGCAGCATCGATGAGATCAGGTCGACTTGCTCGAGAAGTTAGATAGTGACAAAGTTGATATGGACGGAATACCAACCTCGTGGCTGCGAGAACGTAAACTCCACTCAGGCCCTCGGCACCATCCATCTCAGTCAGCAACTGGTTCACCACACGATCGGTCACGCCGGTACTGTCATGCCCTCTAAAGATCACGAATATCAGCATATGTGGCAGGAATAAGATAAAGAATGGCGGACCTCTTGGGAGCAATAGCGTCGAACTCATCGAAGAACAGGACACAGGGTTTCGCAGAGGAAGCTCGATTGAAGATATCTCTAACCTGAGAAACATCGAAAAAACAGGAAGTTCGCTTTATTTCATACGCACCGATTTCTCACTTGCACCGATATACTTGTTCAAAAGCTCAGGGCCTTTGATACTAATGAAGTTCAGTCCACACTCTTTAGCAACTGCAGAAGCAAGAAGCGTCTTGCCACACCCAGGGTAGCCATAGAGTAACAACCTGTTAAGACGTAAATAACATACGCGGGAAACTTTATTGCCGGCTCAGCTCACCCCGAACGCAAGCGCAAGGGTGACTGCTTGAACAATGGAGCATATTTAGTAGGCCATTCCAGTGTCTCTTGCAAGATACGTTTGACCCGTTTCAGCCCTGGCATAAAAGTTGGCTGTCAAGATCACACACACAGAGAGAGAGGGAAGGATTCACCTCCTATGTCAGCCCACTCCACATTTGACTTCTGAAGTGGGACATCGCGTAAAGAGTGGGGAACGAAATCCACTTGAGCATTTGAGAAATCGGCGGCGGATAAATTAACCTAGTGTATCCGTTAGATCTTTAACAACGATCTATCTGAACCAACATCCTTACTTCGGTTGCTCCTGCTCCATGCTTTAAAAACGCTCTGCTGGCACCTTGCTGCACTGTACGGGTAACAAGATCCTGTAGATCAACAGGAGAATAACCTTCTGTGTGTGTCGAAATCATAGCGAAATTCGGAGGATCGTCGGGGTCCATGATAACGCCTGGAGATTTTACGCATAGCCGTTCCACCAAGTTTGTCAATATCTGGAGTGTTTTAGCCAATTAACGGGCACGATGCAGGGAGTGCCTACTGACCTCCTTGCGCGCATCCTTGTTGGGAGACTGGATGTGGTACACTTCCTGAAAGATATGCAGTGTGTGGACAAGGGCATGCAGACTCGTTCGTGATTCAGCAGTGCCGATCATGACTATCCCACGAAAGTTTGAAGGTATCATCCGTGCTCCAGAAGAATATTGAGCGATGAAAAGCTCCGTGATATGGCGAAAGCGAAATGAGTCAGAATGCTAGTAACCCGTATCTAATCGTCAATACAGAGACAAGTCAAATTCTGGATGCAGAAACCACTCGCCTCGACCTCTGCCCTCAGGACCTTGTCGAGGTTATCAAATATGAGTACGGTCGGACGATGCCATGCTGCAATCTCGTACAGATACCGAAAGAGAGTCTTCAAGGCCGATACCGGTTTCTCGGTGTAGAACTTGAAATCAATGTAGTGGGTGTCTTCGCCCAGTTAGCAGCGAAACAATGTAGAGAACAATTAAGACCATACATGTGTATGTGCGAGTGTCTTCCTCAAGCCGCTTCGCGATTGCACGGGCTATCGAAGTCTTGCCGACTCCTTTTCTCCCAGTCAAGAGAATTGCGGATACTATGGTGCTCCATTGAGCAATACAGAAGATATCTGGTCAACGAGTAACACACTTCCATGCACCATCTTGTCAAGAGATTGGAGAGCAAGACTAGCAACGAGTTGTTTGGTACCCTCCTCAAGGATATCCTGCACGCCAGAGAGTACAATATCCGGTAACGATGGTTGCCTTGCATTTGGCAGGTTTCAATTAACAGATGTTCCAGCACACATTCTTATCCGGTATACTCACAATGCTTCTGCCTCGTCTGTGTTCTGAGCCGGAATGTCAGTGAAGAGATCCGAAAACGTGTTTCGCTCTCCCGTTGGAATGACACTTGTCTGCATCAGTACAAACGCTTGACAACATCACACTCCCAAGACGATCTCACTCACTGAATCCAGTGCCAATTACCGATACCTTCCAACCCGTACGGGAAGTACACGTGACTTTCTAGGACCTTGTCGGACCATCCCACTAATAGGAGATTTTCCGCGGATACATTCGACGACGTCTGGTCAGCGTCAGTATGTTCGCGCTTTCCCCCCGGGTGAAGAACCTGGGTAAGAGGCTCCTGCTTCTCCGCATTTGCATTCGCATTACGAGGTGGCTCGAGCAGGTTTTGCGGAGGGTCCAGCAGCCGATACGAGAATTTGAGGAAAATATCCTTCATATCTTCCTTCATCGGATACCGAGATTGCGCCAGGTTAGAGAACGTGTAGGGATGGATATAAGCTAGTGTTTCCGGTCGATTATAACGAGCTGATGAGGGTGAAAATCGTTGGATTAGGCGAGTCGGCAGAACTCGCAATACGGTCGCTGGGAACGAGGGTTTCGCTGAACCTTTTCTAACTACACCATCTTGTGAAGTGGACGGGACACCTCCGACCGCTTTTGGGCGGGCGTGCGTCTTTGGCGCGATGCTGACTTCGCTATCGGTTGTCAGGAGAGCTGCGTTGCCTTTGGTTGACGGAGCCAAAGAGACTGAGGAAGTTGATCAGGGGAGCACGTGGATTAAGTCAGCAGAGCCCACCAACAAGGAGGCGAACTCTTGTGTGCCCCAACACCCACACATCAATTTCCTGTCCGACTTTTGCGACCCGAACCTGGGACAACAGAGTGGACTCGACATGAGAAGCATGGATTTCCTGGAAAAGAAATGATAAATGTGCCGATGGAGCCAATAAGGCAAGCTGACGATGATTTCCCAGTCGTCTGCAGTGAGAGGTTCTGTTCCAACCGAGGAGGCAAAGGGCAGATCGTACAACAGACCGATCTCGACCTGCATGACATGTTATCAAATGATTTTTCCTTGAGAAGCAGCAAACATACAATGTCGCCCTCCACGAATCCAAGGCCTTGCGCATACTGAGGATCGATCTCGATTGTCTCAAACGCGTTTTCTCGCGCGTCTGCATTAAAATGGGCGAGAGAAGAAGACGATGCCATTCCGGTCCATCCCACATAAGCCTCGACTTTCGAGCCTTGAGAGTCGCGTCTGAGATGTATGGCAAGCGTTTGTGGCCGCTGTCGAGTGTCAGATGGACGTTTATTTGAGGTACTGGCGCAAAGCACGCACGCACTATGGATCGTTCGAGAAGAGGCCCATAGATTGAGATGGGGAGATTCACGAGGGAGGATTTCAAGGACACAAAATGTATTCGTGCTCTTCGTGGCATTTTGAAGGTGCAGAGTCTGAATGCATGAAAGAACTCATACGATTGGTCCGGGACCGTTTGGAACCCGTGGGAATGGCCGGAAATACAACTCTCATTCTTTTGGTCTGCATACTACAGGAGACTTCGAAACCGTACGACCTGAAGTGAACGCCATCTCTAAGTCGTCCAGTGAAGCTACCCCGAATGATTTGAAACACACAGAAACTACATAACATCTGAACATCATAACAAAGCAAGACTCAGGAGCCCCTCTTCAGAAACGGAGTAGGCGTGCAAATCGAAGTCGAAGAAGGATGGTATGGTCCAGCAGTCGACCTTGGAGGTGGCAAGGTGAAAGTTTCGTATGGACTGTTGTACGGGCAGAGTTCCCGCGTTGCATCTACCAGCCATGACCGTCGATTGAGCACACGCGCCACACTGACACGGTCACGCAAATCAGAGAGGACTCACTGTTAAACGGCTCTTGGCGAATGCTATTATAGTCCTCGACAAAGACGATCGACATTCCACTGTAAGTCCAGACGGGGTAGAATAACTTATAAGTAGGGGTGGCGATCCGCAGCCCGAGGGTGACTTACGCGTAGAGATGCCGATCGTTGTGACTACATCGCACATGAGCCCTTTTCAACGATTTAGGACAAGAACACGCGCGCTCACCAGTGAAGTATCCAAGGCCCCGGATTATCGGTGATGAACCGGATCGTTACGTTGTCCGCCTTGTCCCCGATCCCAGTGCTGACAGTGTCTCTCATGACCGGACTGTCGCTGGGGTTCCTGAATTCGCTATCAGCGCTCTTGATGACCGCGAAATGGTGCTGTTGCAAGTTTCAATGAAGAGGATATCAGAGTGTATTGATCCACCTACGCCGTGCAAATGGAAGGGATGCTGGTGTCCGAAGGGAATCAGATGACGGGTCCTATGTAGCATGCTGACTGTACTCACGGGGCGACCTGGAGTATTATCAACGTGGAAAGTGATCTCGACCACCATATCCCTTGGGAGTAGATAAACAGATTCTCTGGGATCAATCTCCCAGCTCCGCGCTCCGTTCATGATCTGAAGCAGAACAGGAACACTTGGTGATGTATACTCAATGCCGTTGATCAAGAAGTTGTAGTCTGTCCAATTATTCTTGTACATCACGACGTTGAGTCTGACGTCTGGATCTTCTTTAAGAAGCCGAGCGGGAGGCTTCGTTTCCGAGCGCAGAAGCGTTTCATTAAGATGATTGTTTGTTATGGCGTTCGTCTGGGGGTTGTCTTCCGATGCGCCGATATATCTCAAGATGGCGGTGGTATTCGCAGTCATATTTTGCGACGGAGTTGCGCGAACCCAGTAATTGCCGACTGATTGGGTAGCGCTGAGGATAAACGAATAACGCTGGGCTGCATGGATCTGGATAAAGTCGACGTCGTAAGGCTTAACGTACTCTCCGTCGACTTCTATTATTGTCATGGTGTGATTATCGATGCTGAAGTTGTAATATTGTTTGCATGCCATCTTCAGAAGGCGGAAACGGTAACGTTTGTCTTGCTGGACCATGTAGGTGGCGGGTGGGGGGCATTCCAGACCATCATAGCATCCAGTCCCGTTGATGAGGACCGAATCGGGCCAGATTTGTCGTGGCAGCTCAACCGAGGGGTAGTGGTGCCTGTGTGGCGAGGATTGGTGCAAACGTTAACTTTGGACGTGTGCACTCACCAGTCCATCAGCGTGATAATTGTAGAATCTATCGTGGATAAAGTCACTTTGAGACAGATGCAACAGCCAAAACACAAACCGTTGTCAAAGTCGTAGTGGTACCTGTTACGATCCTCCTTATCATTGCGTATGATGAGAGGACCACGAAGACCATCACAGTATTGCACTGCATAGTGGGAATGATACCAGAACGTGCCAACCTGGTCTTCACCGGTGAAATTGTACAAGAAGGATTTTCCGGTGGGAATCGGACACTGAGTGACATAGGCCGTGCCGTCCATCTGGTTGGAATGACGTTGGTGGATACCGTGCCAGTGCTATGAACGTGCTGTGCATGAGTACAGAGCAGGGCTGCTGAGAGACATTTACACTGACAATCGTTGTCCCAGTGAACATGCTTGTATCGGTCAATTCATTAGCGACGTTGATCAGGAACCGATCACCCTTTGCAACAATTACATCATGCTTGAATACTGCGGATGAAAGAGAATCATACCTTGTGCCCAGAGATGACAGGACCTGGGAGAGTGTGTTGCTCACCTTGCTTCCCAGCAAGGAGAGGGTCAACATTTTTTCCGGGCTCCTAAACAGCACTCCCACACTCTCGGAAAACCATCCGGAGCCACACAACGGTTGGCAATCGAGAAATTAACGGAAACAACATTGTTGCCAATGAGAGCATCGGTTTGGCCATAGCTAGGAATAAGGGAGATAGTAGTATGATCGGCAGCGGGACCATTGGA
>Ga0307508_10007157_pt1 | contig 10391 bp, 14 predicted proteins | sample 9_EM_MG_FD_203089 | JGI IMG/M metagenome (GOLD analysis project Ga0307508, IMG submission 203089) | Populus trichocarpa ectomycorrhiza microbial communities from riparian zone in the Pacific Northwest, United States - 9_EM | ecosystem: Host-associated > Plants > Roots > Unclassified | place...
GGTGTTTTTGGGTGACGATCGGTCAGGTACGGAGGTGCGAATATCGATAGGTTGAGGATTGAGAGAGCGTCAACCCGGGCTCATAACCTGTCAAAATAATTTAGATGATTGGTTGCTTGATTTGTTCGTACAAGAATACGGAACCTCTATATATACAAATGAGATCCGCGATCCCGCGGGACCTAGTTTCCCCGTCGGGATATCCTTCATCCATCGGCGCCTCTCATCCCCGTCGGCGCCTCTCATCCTCTGTCGGCACCACCTACCTCCGCCGTACAGAGTCCGGACGTCCAAATCTGACACACGAGAAGGGCACAAGGAAGCCAGCTGTCAGTTGAAGCAAGACGTAGAACGACTCAGAAAAGAAAGGTGGTCTCAGAAAGCCTCTACACAGACTGCCCGGGTGAACTTTGGGGACTGCCCGAGTGAGGTTGTGGTTCACGGCTTATAGCCGATTGCAGGTATGTTTTCTGAGCCCCAAATGTTCAGGCGGAGCTGTGTGCGCGCTTGGTGATGCTGGAGCTGCTGTGGTGCCCCATACCAGAGCTGCTGTCTGCGTTCGATGTTGATGGAGCTGCTGTACGCACCCAGTGATGACGGAACTGCTGTGCGCGCTTGGTGATGCTGGAGCTGCAGTGGCGCCTGATACCAGAGCTGCTGTCCGCGTTCGAAGTTGATGGAGCTGCTGTACGCGCCCAGTGATGACGGAACTGCTGTGCGCGCTTGGTAATGCTGGAGCTGCAGTGGTGTTCCATACCGGAGCTGCTATCCGCGTTTGATGTTGATGGAGCTGCTGTACGCGTCCAGTGATGACGGAGCTGTGTGCGCGCTCGGTGATGCCGGAGCTGCTGTGGTGCCCCATACCGGAGCTGCTGTGTACTCTCAATGCCGACAAATGGACAGATTATCCAACGGATCGGCCTGCGGATCGGCCTGGTATCCAGGGGAAGCTTCCGGTGAAGCACGTGCAGGTGGTTAAACAGGTTTCTTTCCCTCTCCTTTCTTTCTTTGGTGGATGCACTCTTTCTCCTATGTCCGTGGTTTTCCCATGAGGTTTTTTACACGGTTATGAGTTTTAACGAGGCATCCGAGGATACTGGATTTCACTGTTTTTGTTACTTTTCTCTGCAACTGTTTGTTGCTATACTGGCGGTTTCGTTTTCTCCTTCTCTCCTGCGTTCCTTTGCATCTTCCATACGAGTGGAAGTGTGACAATAAGGGGCGTCCGGAGATGACAGACCGGAGACGGCGTCCGGAGATGATGGACCAGAGGCAACATGTCCGGAGATGACAGCAGCCTTAGTCTCCGAGCACCGGCTCGGGAGACAGTCTTCCGTCCTTTCCCCTTGGCAAGTCGCTCAGGTGCGTTGTATATAGAGAGAATGTTTTTCCTTCAACGTTGTATCAATCAATCAGTTCACTATCTTCGTCTCTATCAATCCCTATATTCCAACACTATCATCTTGTTGGGTACCCTGATGAAGCCACAACAGGACGCCTTCATTTATACTGCAAACTGTCAAATATGTTTGATGGATAGATCAAAATTCTGTTGCTTATATTTGAGCATGACTAGTAAACATCTCGCAACAAATAAATTCCCTGCATAATCCGTTCTCCTTCACACCCATTGCTGTTCCTCCGTACCATCTTCACCACCTCCGCCACATTATGTCTTCCAGAGGTGTCCCCACATACTTGCGACACTATTCCCGTCGACGCAACTGCACGTAGTAGACTACGCATGCCTCATTGGATGATCGCTATATGTAACGGTTTCGATGATAGATAAAGATCTTAATAGCTTTTTGTATGTTACAACAGGTCGTTTCCTCCTTGAACGGTCGCCGCCATGGTAGTATCAGCAGAATTGCGTCGAGTCAGGATACTTAGCACCCCTTTTCTTTTCGCTCATGCCTTTGGTTGCAGCTTTGTATACGCTAGAAGTGGCAGGTGCTGCGGTTCGGTATTCCACGCTCCGTCAGCGGATGGCGTTCGAGGCGGAAGGTTCACTGTCAGTACCTGATTGGAGATGGAGGGAAAGGGCAGTGGGCGAAGTAGTGCCATTATGCGTTCTGGCTGCATGCAGTCTTTCTACCCCTTAGTGTTTGAGCTTGACGATATCAACAGCTTTTTGCAGAACACAGAACATGAGAACCTTATTCATGCTAACGGATGGCTTGTAGCTCACAGCAGAGAGCGCCAGACAAACCCTACACGACTACTGTGTGCCAGTGTATCATCAGATTCAGACATCCGGAAGACACTAGACGGCTCCCGGACCTTCTCAGAGACAGCGGTGACATTGAGCTACGTAAGAATTCTTCCGTCCTTTCCACTCACAAGCCCCTGAGGCCCACTGTATAAAGATAGAATGCTGTGCCTTCGACTATGTATCTTTACACCAATTCACCACCTTCATCTCAATCTATCCTTTTTTTCCAACCTTTCAACAGGGATCAGCTGATCTAGTAGCTAAGGATCGGCAATGACAGCAAATACAGTGTGGAGGATAGTCTTCCGGTTTCTGGTTTCCTCATGTCGGATAGGGTGGTATGGTTACCAGTTAGTGTGGGTTAGATGAGGATGCTGTGCCTCGGCGTGGAGAAATCTCTCTATATCCAAACTGCTTCAGGGACACGCCAGCAGACCCGAAGAGAGACCCCCGTCCCGAACCCCTCCATATCCGCAGAGCAATCTCCAAGCGTCCACCATTTTGACCAATGTATTTCTATACATCCATTTTCCTGTTCTTTCTGATCGTGTGGCATCTCGACACTTACACTTAGTCTCTGGGCATCGCTCGGACCCCTCGAATGCGTATTACAATAATGCCCTGTTTGCGGAATAGCAACTTTATGGCTGGATATCAGAATTTCTATAATCACTGAATGGCATAGGCCGCGTCAATTGGGTTAGAACACATCACCAGGAGAAAAAAAAATTGGATTATACAATCAAGCCCTTTCTTTGGCCATGTGCCCTCTATACACTCTGTCATTTCAAGGCGATGGTGGAATGCTGCATTTGGGATCTCCACTCGTCTCCACCGTCAACAATCTGCCAACCAGTAAAGTGTATCTACATCCTCATACACACCATTTTCCATGCTTTCTGGACACAGATTTGCTGCCCAACCAAGGCACAGGGTATGTAGGTCGCTGGGTGGTAGGTGGGTGTACTGAAGGAGCAGTGGCTAGCGATATATCCAGTGGGGTATTTGTATGATTCGATAAGGCACCTGCAGATGGCAGGCCTGTTGCAGCACTGTTCATATTGTTAACTGCTCCCTTCATTTGTTTGGATGTGATTCTTCCCTACCTGTCAGACTGTTACACCTGAGTATTTAGGGTACGTAGCAGATGAGTAAGCACGGGACGGATGGATGACAGTGTAGCGGACGAGTAAGCACGAGACGGGCGGGTGACAGATAATGATCCCAGAGTCTAGGCCGGAGATAAAGGAACGGAGTTAGCTTACGGCCGAGACCGGCCGTAAGGGGTGAACTCCAGGATGACGGGTCGACGTGCAAACGAGTGGACAAACTAAGCAGACCCTGGTTGGGCTCTCGAAAGAGGGGAACCACGTACGGGTGGGCCTGGGTCCCTACAGGAGAGGCCACGTACACGCGGTCTGGGGTTAGTACCCCACCCGGGCGCATGAAGAGCTCATCTCCCTTATCTACACCCCAGCTATGACCAACGGATCACCTACGGGGTCTATGCACCTCGGGGGAATCCAAACCCGAGTCACCACTTCTTACGCTAAAAGTCATCAGATCTCACACCGGCTTTCTCTATATAAAAGAAAGTGATTTCTTGCCCTAACGGAAGGGAAATCAGCACGAACACCACCTCCAACACTACCACTGAAACCACACACAAGATCTAAGATTATTCCGTTGTGAATTATCGAAAGTAGCCTGATTACCTTTTGATTCTCTTACACTCCGGTTACGCTACAACCCCAGTGTCACACAATAATCTTCGATCCAAAATCACCCTACTTTCTCAAAGGAGACCAGCACATGCCCTCCTTTGAACAAGACCATCACTATCTTCTGGAACTGTCCACCATATTCGAGCCAACAACACAATATTTGCTCGACTACACATTCTCCTCAATAGACGACGAAATCGCAAAACACGAGCTGTGGGAAGAACACATCGACGGTCCATTTCCATCAGAGGCAATCAATTGCACACCCGAAAACTGGTATACCCAGTACTGGTTCAACTGCGCAATCAATAACCTCTGCGCCGACCTTGACGGATACGAATTCCGCGACATTTGCGACTACGCTTTTGGCGACTACGACGAAACAATTTACACTGGACACTTCCTGGACCTGTACTGAGGAATCACAATGACAACCTCCTCGGACTTCAACATGCTCCGGCTTGAGGCCCCGCGCAACCTCCTCCAAATCACCGATGGGATGCCAGGACCCGAGCAGACTGTGGAACTCACCAACCCAGCGGTCTGGGTAAGAACCCTGGTACGCCAGCAACAACAGACTGAGAACGACATACGGCAACTCACCGAGCTATGCGGCAGAGCCTATGACAGAACAGACCGACGAATGCAGCGGATAGAGCAAGCATACCAGACTTTGGCAGAAGGCACTAGGTATGTATATGACCGAGTACACGCTAACGAGAAAATAGCGGAAAACTGGATACACACCGAGCTGGCGGTAGCCGCAAATGCGTATCAATCCCTCGCCCAGAACGTATGGCAAGCCATCATCGAGCGAACCAACGAAGCCAATGAGCAACAAATATATCAGGCCACCCAGCTAGCCCGAGTAAACGACGCTTTGTCATTTTTAGCCGAAGCCAACACAGCGCGGACTCAGCACCTGGCCGAATTTCAAGGTAACGTGGAGTTATGGGCTGCGGCACACCAAGATCGAGTAACCATCCTGGAAACCCAGCTCCAGGAGGCACGAGCGGAGATTCAGCAGGTGGTGGCCAGAATCCCAGTGCCACCAACACCTACTCGCCCCGCTCCGACAGGACCGCCCACATGGAGAAGTCCCGTTCGCCCAACTAGCACCAGCACCCCCTCGGCCACCCCATCGCAGCCCGCCTTGGGGAGCCCCTTGAGACTGCAACCACCCCCCCCATTTCAACGACATCGCCCCCCTGCGGTGCCAACCACGCCGGACATGCGGCAACGGCTTGCCCAGCTTAGGCACGTAGCGTCACCACCACCACCCGCGCCGGCCGGGCCTGCGGAGCCTCAGGCGGCCCCCCCCCCGTCGACCCCACCTGGGTCATCCTCGGGACCGTCTTCGATACCACCCTCGGAACCTCCCAGACCCCCGTTCCGACGGTTCCGCTCTCCTTCGCCCCCAAGAGACCCGGTGCCAACCATCACCACCCAGGACCTCGTCCGACTAGTAGCAGAAGGGGTAGAGCGAGCCAAGCAGGCCCGACCAGAAACGGTTAGGACGTCCCGGCTGAAAATGGAAAACCCGGAGAAGTTTGATGGGAAGAGCACAACCGCCTTCAACCAATGGTGGGAGTCGGTAACAATGTACTTGGGATTTTACCCAGAGACAATCGATCAACAAAAAATCGCCTGGATTGGGACTCTGCTGTCAGACACCGCCCTGGTCTAGCACCTCCACCGCTACTGGGAGCTGCGGGACAAATGACACCTGGTCCAACTACTAGGTGGCCATCCGAGTAGAATATCGAAACGAAAGAGAGGCGGCAGACGCCCAGCTCAAGCTGGGACAGCTCCGCTATCAAGGGTCAATTCGAGGATACTTAACAGAGTTCTGGGCACTCAACATCTTTGCTCGAGCAACAGGGGGGGCGCTAAGAGAAAAAGTGGACCTCGCAATGACAACCGAGATCCTCAAAATGAGGTTCGCTCACTACCTGGAGGAATTCGCGGACGATGAAGGCTTTCTTCAAGCCACATATCAAGCCGGCTTGCAGGTGGAACGAATGAAGGCCTTGGAAAAAGCATGAGAGGGGGCGAGAACCCAGAAGATGGAGGAGAGGAAAAAGGAGGACAGAAGGAGAGAAGATCGACAAAAGGGAGAGAAAAAGCCGTCCAAGCCAAACGAGGGCCGATCCGGCCGAAAGGACGAATGGGAAACCACCGGCACAGCCCTGAAGGGAGTTCCCCAGGCGGAAATCGACCAACACAAAAAAACCCCGGACGGTTGTTGGCGTTGTGGACGGACGGGACATAGGACGTACGACTGCTGTACCTTCCAAACGGTGAAAGGAACCTCGCTGCCACCAGCCCTGTGGAAAGTCACGGCCGTGACGGAACCCGAAGGAATCAACACAGGAAAAAGAGGGAGGGAGGAAGAACCCGAGAGCCTCCCCACAGCAAAGCTTCAGAAGGTGGCCGCGGCCGAGTTAATGGAACCCACCGACCTATGGGCCGACAACGACGACTCGGATTTTTAAAAAACCTCCGCTCTGGCGCCGAGTGGAGGAACCTAGTATGCAGCGCCAAAAGAAAACTAGAAAAAGGCGAGGTTGAGCCAGGGCAGAGCAAAAAGCCCCGAAGAACACGACCCATAATCACCATGCTACTTCACAATGGAGTAAGCAAATATCGGGTGCAAGTGCTACTGGACACAGGATGCTCAACAGCCATAATAAACCAACAGACCGTCAACCGACTAGGGCTCCGAAGCATACGGAACACGCAAAGACGAGCAATTGAAAATTATACCGGGACAATTGTCCAAGGCGCCGGACAGTACCGGACGGAACCACTGCGCCTACAACACAGAAAACACTTCTCGAAGGGAATCTTTGAAGTATCCCCAATGGAGGAAAGCATCGACATATTCCTCCCATTTAGCTGGATCGAACAACATCCACCACAAGGGGCCTGGACTACGGAGGAGGTTCGGTTCAACAGCCTGTCATGTTTGGAGAAGTGTACCAAATACGAAACGGCAGAATTCTCCCTAACCTGGGACGAATCGGTGGCAACAGAGCCGGGGGCTCAGACCATAGGATACGTGGCCGCGGTCTCTGAGGACCTTCTAGGGAACATACCCCTGGAATTCCGGCAATACCTGGGAATTATGAGCCAAGAAGCTGCCGATCGGCTCCCAGAGCACCGGCCGTACGACTGCAAAATCGAGCTCAAAGAAGGAACCACGGTACCATGGGGACCCATTTACCCGCTATCAGAAGAAGAACTCCGCACCATGTGCGAATGGCTAAAAGATATGGAGAAGACAGGGAAGATAAGAAGATCTACGTCCCCAGCCGGTTCCCCAATCCTATTCGTTCCAAAACCAAACAGGCGAGGACTGAGGCTATACGTTGACTATCGAGGATTAAATGCGGTAACCATCCCTAACCGCTACCCGCTTCCGCTAATGCAAGAATTGCAAGATCGGGTGCAGGGTGCGCAGTGGTTCACAAAAATGGATTTAAAAAACGGGTTTAACCTCATCCGCATCCGGGAGGGCGACGAATGGAAAACAGCTTTTCAAACACGCTACGGACTGTACGAATTCCAGGTCATGCCCTTCGGACTAACGAATGCACCGTCCACCTTTCAGGACATGATGAACCACGTCCTCTCCAACGTACTGGATGTCGGGATAATAGCGTACATGGACGACATCCTAATGTACGCCCAAACCGAGGAAGAACATGACCGCCTGGTCAAAGAAGTGCTGGGAAGACTACAACAAAACGGACTGGCGGTCTCCCCCGACAAGTGCGTATGTAAAGCCAAGGAAGTGGAATTTCTAGGCTACATGATAGGCCGCAACGGCATCAGAATGTCTACAGGAAAGGTGGAGGCGGTCCTAGGGTGGAAGACTCCAGGGTCGCTAACAGAAGTTCAGTCCTTCCTAGGATTTGCCAACTTCTACAGGCGTTTCATTAAGGATTACTCCAGGATTGCTAGGCCTTTGACAGAGCTCACCAAGAAAACCGAAAAATGGGCCTGGGGAAAAGAAGCGGAAACGGCGTTTAACGATCTAAAGAACCGTTTCACCACGGCCCCGGTACTAGAACACTTCGACCCTGCAAAACCAGTCATCATCGAAACAGACGCTTCGGATTTTGCGATCGGAGCAGTTCTGTCACAACGCGACGAAGAGAATCGCCTGCACCCAATAGCATTCCATTAAAGGAAATTCTCTTCGGCAGAAATTAATTACGAAATCCACGACAAGGAACTTCTCACCGTGGTGGACGCATTCAAACACTGGTGACGATATTGCGAGGGAGCGAAGCACCAGGTACAGGTGTTCTCAGACCACCAAAATCTGGAATACTTTACGACGACGAAAGTACTCAACCGTCGACAAGCATGTTGGGCACAAGAGCTCGCCAGGGTCGATTTCAGAATCTACTACTGGCCAGGGTCCCAGAATGGAAAGCCCGATGCACTGTCAAGGCGTTCGGAGTACCGCCCGGAAAAGGGGGGGATAGAAAACCAGCCAATCTCAACAATCCTGCAAGAAGGCCACTTTGGTGGAAGACAAGGCCACTCACTAATTTGCTCGTCGGCTAGATTGGCATCTCTCCCAAACAGGAAATGGTCGAAGGAGTTTCTGGCAACCATTGTTAGGGAAGGAAAGAGGGACCAGGAGTATGGGGAGACAAGAAAGCGAAAGGAATCAGGGCTGGTGGAATCAGCGCCGAAGGTCCGAAAGGACAGGGAAGGGAAAGAGGACAGCGAGATAAGGTTACAGGACGACCTTCTCTACAGAAAAGGAAAGCTATGGATTCCGGAAGGGGCCATCCGGAGCGTGTTGGAATCGGAACACGACACCAAGGTCGCGGGACACATGGGCCAGGACAAAACTATTGAAATAATCCGAAGAAATTTCTGGTGGCCAAGGATGAACGAACGAATCATCGACTACGTCAGGAGCTGTGCAGAATGCCAAAAGAATAAATCAGCACGCCACACACCCTATAGACTCTCCTCACCATTGGAGTTACATACGCCCCATGGCAGTCCATCGCAATGGACTTCATAACGTAGCTCCCGGTCTCGGAAAATTGTAATCAACTTTGGGTAGTCGTCGACCGATTTTCCAAAATGGCACACTTCATCCCGCTACCGCAAAACGAGAAGATGGCGGCACACTTGGCCGTTCGGTTTGCAAAAGAGATGTGGTGATTCCACGGTAGCCCCACGGATATCATATCGGACAGGGACTCCCGCTTCACGTCGGAGACATGGAAAGAATTCCTACGCCTCCTAGAAGTTCGGCCCCGAATGTCGACCGCGTTCCACCCACAAATGGATGGACAAACCGAGCGCCTTAACCAAACAATCGAAGCCTTCCTATGAGCGTTTGTCGGGCACGAACAGAATAACTGGGTATGACTGCTCCCCATGGCAGAGTTTGCCTAGAACAACTCGGTCACCACGGGTAATGGGATTTCGCCCTTCTACGCGAATTACGGATTCTATCTCCGAGCCGTGAACCCCCCCAGCGAGAACGACAAACCAGTTAACCCGGTCAGCATGGCGTACGGTCACTGGATGGCCACAGTCCATGACACCACACGAAAGGGGCTGGAGGCCGCTCAGGAAAGAATGCGCCGATACACCGACCAAGACCGAAAGCCGCCACCAGCCTACCAGGTAGGGGACCTGGTAATGCTCAATGGTCGCAACATCAAAACACGCCGACCTTCTCGAAAAATGGATCACAAGAATCATGGGCCCTTCCAAATCGAGAAGGTTATCTCCCCACTCGCGGTACAGTTAACGCTACCCAGAAAATGGAAAATCCACAACGTCTTTCATGTCTCCCTGCTCGAGCCATACCGGACGAGCGAACATCGGCAACCCCCAGACCCGTCAAAGGTGCTACGGGAGGCGGACGACATTGAGCAATCGGAGGAATACGACGTCGAAAGAATTATGTCATCCCGAAACCACGGACGGCGCGTTCTATACCTCGTCCAATGGCTCGATTATCCGGAGCGCAAAGACTGGACCGAGGAACCATTTGACAACTTTTCGGTAGGCGGTCTGGAGAAACTCCGAGAGTTTCACCAACGAAACCCAGACGCGCTGAGGGACTATCGGCTCACCGACACCTAAGCAGGATGTCCATAAAAGGGCCCGCCGAAGCATGAGCAGTAGTAGGGATGAAGGGGCTGGAGGACTTCATCGTACAACCACTCAGAAAAGACCCGCTTCTCGGGCCCTTCATCGGAAGCCCGGCTGAAGCCGGCCAACCAGGAAGATCCCCAGGAACGATGGCATCCCTGCAGGGTGGTGGGAACTCAGAAACGAAACCGGTGTTACAGTGGGATTTGGAGGAGTTGAGTGAGAGATGAAAAATGGAGTGAGAGTGGAGAAAAATTGAAGTTGGAGTGAGTAAAGATGAATGAGGGAAAGGGCAAGGGTTGGAAAAGATGGGG
>Ga0307508_10007158_pt1 | contig 10390 bp, 16 predicted proteins | sample 9_EM_MG_FD_203089 | JGI IMG/M metagenome (GOLD analysis project Ga0307508, IMG submission 203089) | Populus trichocarpa ectomycorrhiza microbial communities from riparian zone in the Pacific Northwest, United States - 9_EM | ecosystem: Host-associated > Plants > Roots > Unclassified | place...
GCATGATCTAACAGAGGCGGCCCGGTAGGTGTTACTTATCAGGATTTCTTCTCGTTGCTTCTATAATATTGCAAAACCATGACAATGGCATTCTAGTGGAGGTGTTATGATTGTATTGTGCCTTCGAATTCAACACACCGTGGTGAGAGAAAATGAGGCGGAGGATGATTTGCCTTGGTTGGCTTGCGCTGACGCTGACGGCGAGAAAGAGATATGTCTCCCGTGCAGTTTCCAACTTACGCAGCAAGCAGCGCTCGCAGAGATGCAAACGGTGACCAGTCCCTTTTTTTTTGGCCGCTGGCTCGAGATTCTAGCTCCGAGTCAGGTGTGTGAGAAGATGCCAAAGGTCATTTAGGAAGCTGGCGGCCCCGTGGACCAAACTCGGATTCTGTAATAACATGAAATGGAGCAAGTGGCCGATGCTTGCGGACCGAAGTCTTCTTTCTCCCCAGAAGGGTGACGACAACGTGAGATATCATCACTTTGTAACATTACGCTTGGGTAATAGTGTCTCGTGCTGGATGAGCTCCGGAAACGTTTGGCGATTTGAACCGGAACTGGCGTCTAACCATGGCTATGTGCACAGCACAAGTAGCTGGTGGTTCTTCAATCTCGCTTCGTGAGGGTCGGATCGCACTCATCGCAGTGCATCAGCATGAAGGCATTGAGAGGATAGCGGATGCAAATTTCTCCGAGAATCAGGAGACGATACAACAGGAGCATGCGGTAGCGCGCAGACAGCTAACAGCAAAAAGCGGAAACTCTGCGAGTCGGGGTGGGGGTGGTACTCTCTGTGCTGTGCAGGACATCCCGCCCGGCGTCTGTTGCATGAGGGAGTGCATCCTATGCTGATGGACTAGATAAGCGCGAGGCAGGGGCTTCCTAGGGAGGGACAAATTAAAATGCGGGTGGCAATGGCGAGTGGCTCCGCCGTGTTCGTTGCGAACGCATCGAAAACAAGATATCCAACTTGAACGTCAATTGCTCTGCAATATCAATGGCAAACATTTGCCCACTTGTAACGAAGTAAATCAGTAGGTACATTACGTAGAGCATGTAGCAGCTGGGCTTGAGGATGCATCTCAGCAGCTGCGCTGCGGAGCATCCCAGTTTTTGCACGTGACACCCACCACGGTCAACCTGCTGCGACAACGTTGCATCTTGCAGAGCTCAACTGGCAGTGGCATCTGGCAAAGATCGATACTGCATCGATATCGACATCAGCACTGACAACGACAACCTGGTTCATGCATTAATGGCCTCGCTCTTCCCCTTCCGAGCCTGAAAACGCCCGCGCGCGCGGCATCTCTTAACGCATGTGTTTTGAACTCTTACTGGTGACCAGTTGCTCTGCAGGATGCATTGTGCCGCTCAGAGCAGATCCGTGCATGTTCGCACTCTCCCTCACTGCAACAAACTCAGTACGCGGATCTGCTGTTTGCCATTCGGTATCGGACGACCTGCAGAGCTCAAACTGGACCCTCAGTGGCGAGGATCAGTATATATAATATCGATATCGACATCGGCATCGACAACAATAACAACAACTCAATCAATGATCCCGCGCAGTTCCTCACTCCCCTGTCACTTCCCCACTCTTCTCTTCTCCCTATTGAGTCTCTGGGCCTGAAAGCTCCTGCCCGCACGACACACTGTCAGTATGTTTCATGTGTAACGCATGTGTTTACGATGATTGCTGGGTCAGCACAGTGAGCGCTCTGCAAGATGTGTTGTCAAGAAAAGAGTAGATTAGTACATGATGTTTTGCTGTCAGCTTTGTCTGCAAGCAAATAATTCAGTACTACTTAAATCTGCTCATTAGGGCGAACGAGCGCGCATCTTGCACAGCTCAACTGGTACCTGGCAAACACCGACAGACACCGCACCGACACCGACACCGACAACCTGATCAATTAATAACACCCAGCTTGTTCTCCTCATTGAAAGCGCCTGCTCGCCTGCCTGCGTGAAACACGTGTCAACCCTTGTGTAACGCATGACACGGTGTTTTATCAGTGAACCGCTGGTCTAGGTCTGGTGCCAATTATGTTGTTGCTCTGCAAGATGTTGATGTCACTCCGAAAAATGAAGCAGATTGGGGGGACCACCATCCATGTTTTGCTTAATCTCTCGTTCTGCAAAACTAAATTCCGCATGGTCCAGTGGACCCAAATCTGCTGATAATAGATCAACATCTTGCAGAGCTCACAGACTCACAGTAACTTGGTCTTGGCAAATCAGCACACACTGCGCTAACAGCGACAACTGCAATGATAACGATAACGATAATGATAATGATAAACTGATCAACGACGACGACATCCCCGCGCAACACGAGTGACTTCAAGCGCAGGTGTAAGAGTGTACTAGTGTCTTGGTCTTACTCTCAGACTTGCTGAAGTCCTAGTTCTTTGCCAGCGCTGCAACAGCACTAGTACCTGGTTGCAGTGGCACACTTGCTTCTTTGAAAAAAAGCGCGCGCCCACTCGCGATACCAATGTAACTTGAGTAAGTCCGAGTCTTTTAGGTCCGCGAATCCGTGAGTGTCCCCCCTTTCCCTCCTCCCCCTCTCTGGCGAGATCGAGACGTATGGGCGCCTGTGCCGTATACCCTAATCGTACTGCTGCAGCTGGAATCGTTCACTTGTCACTCAGCAAAAACAAAAACAAAAACCTGTTCTCTTCATCGCATCGGTCGAGCCGCTAGCGCTAAGCAGAAGTCGATTACAAAATACAAAAATTATGCATTAGTAGCGGGGGCGGAGGGGTGAACTAGCTAGATATATCGACGAGAGGGTATCATAATATGGACCGTGGACGCCAATGCCTGGGTGCACGCATGCAGAGGGCGGGGGGGAATGAATGCCCCTGCTGCGGGTTGCTTGTACACGATAGATATATAGCCATAATAGTTTAGAATAAAAAAGCAGCCCGACAAAAAAAGGCGAAAAACAGCAGCGACGAGTCCCAAAGGGAAGGATACCACGAGTCTGAGTCCAAAAAAGCAGTCGAAGGAGCGGAACCAGCACGGGTATGTATGCAATGCTACAATACGTTTGGGGAATCAAATTTCAAGGAGGTCCGCGTATACGAAAGCGTCTACGGCGGCACTTGCCATCGTGTCCAATGACCGAAAGAATGATGGTGACCAAGGTGCGGAGGAACACATCGATATGGACATCGGTTCCCACAGCGAGATCATTTCTTCGTCGTCTCTGCGAGGATTTTCCTCTCCCTTCGTGGCACTGCGTGAGCTGCCTCCGATGAGTGCATGAGGTGATGGTAATGATGACGTGGAGGGGGGTGACATGGATGATGGTGGTAGTAATGGTTCCCCAAGACCCATCATCGCCATCGGCACGTCTACTTGTTCTCCTGAGGGCCGGACAACGATTACACGCGTCGTATCGCTACCGTTATCATCGCCATGATCGTCATCGCAACGTGAGGCGCGACTGTACGTGACAGCATATTCCAATCGGTCCTCGGGATGAATTTGCCTTACAAACGAGATGGATGATAATCGGCCCAGCCCCAGCTTCTTCTCGTCTGGTTCTGGACTCCCCGATCGCTCCACGTCCCTAGACCCAGACCCAGATCCGGATCGATGGAACAGTTCATCGATGACACGTCGTTCTGAGCACGCATCACGACTCAACGCCATTCTCCGCGCAGCGATGAGTGACTTGGAAGGGGGGATCATCGTGATGGTACAAGAAGCATGATGACTGATAGAACACAATGGCGCTCGAATCAGGGCGAAATCTCGTGCTGAAGTAAGGTTTGATGGTAAATGGAGATGACGGAGGTTTGCGAAATTCGACACGGCGCATATGAGCTCCTGTCAATGGACGGAACCAATATGAATATAAGGATTTCTGCGGCGGAGGAAACGGTGACAGACCTCGGGGGAAATAGGCTCGGAGCTAGAACAAAAATAGGTGGATTCACCGAACCACCGGGTTTGCAAGTCTAATGACTCGAGTAAGGGCAATTTACGACTGATTGCTATCAACAAATCCGCCGATCCTCGCGACGGTGGCAATCTCGAACCCATATTCTCATTCCCATTTACGCCCGTGTTCTCGTCGTCATTCAGGGTCCTAGCGTTGGCGTCGGGGGATGCGGTTGGAGACTGTAAACGCAGGGTGTCGGGGGAGTACGCAAGGACCTTCAAATTTGGTACGAAATCCAAAGCTTCGACAAGCTCCCTGTTGACACCTAGTGCGAAACCAGCTGATAACAAGAGGTGGAGACTTTCCAGATTCGGTGCAAGTTGGAGTAGAGGAGCGATCCCCTCTATACCATGCAATTCAAGCTTACGAAGGTTGGGAAGGGTGAATGGAGGAAGAGAGGAGGAATGTAGGGCATGTTGGAGTGATTTTTGGATGGATATGCCATGTGCGTGCATGAGAGGAAAAGCGTCCCAAGCTGATGGATCGGAAGTAGTGAGACGGAGTTTTGTGAGGCGAGGGGTTTTAGAAAGTATGTTGGCGAGGGAATGGCAAGCATCATTGTAGGCTGATTCCACTTGGGATTGCATCGAAACAAGGAAATCAGGATGTATCATGATATTGAGGTCTCTAGATCAGATTAGCGATGGGGATGGTGAGATGTGTAATGGTTGACTGTAATAGAAAGGACTGACCGACAGTGACGAAGGAGATGAGGAGGAAGATTAGGGAGGGTATGTAGCTGAGCTTGTTTGACAACGGGAATAGCTCTGAACAATTGTGGTAGAACCGCATGTCGGATCCGGCGAGAGACGAGGGATAAGGCAGAAAGAGAAGATACGGAAAGGACGTGGTGCTGAGCAGTGGAGTATTCGGTGAGGTAGAACGCAATCTCAACGAGGAGTTCGTTGGGCAAAGCAAGGCCGGGAGCGTTTGACATTGTGTGGCGTGTTGACGGAGGAGGATTGGGAGGGAGAGGGAGACATGGCCGATTTGGATGGAGTTTATACAAAGGAGGTGAATGGCAATGTTTTGCCATATTGTTTTTTTCAAAGAATGAATTGTTGTGATGTGGACCCTCGGCCTCTAAAGGTAGGATGGCTGACATAAGCACGGCGGCGTGAATGAAATTTGCCGACAAACGAGAGAGTGATATGAATCTTGGCTCTTCGTTCCCCTCGGCATCGTTGCGCTGGACAAGTTGAAAAGTCAGCAGTCAGCAAGATCCGAGTAAGAAGCATACAGTTCCGCGTGACTGGTGGGTTGATCCGGGCGTTTTTTCTGGTACATCCGAGGTCACTTCCATTTTTGAACACGATCTTCTGGACAGTTGATATGACCGGCGTATAACAGCTAAGTTTCATCTGGTACCCGATTTGTGGAGAATCCCTTTTGTTTTGAGCCAGTTGTGCTCATGAATTTCCTCACCTTTCGTCTTATCCGTCCCCGACAAGTCAACAGTTGTGTTTCGTCTTTGATAAACTGGTTTGGCAGATATGGAAAGGAATCAAGCAATACATGAGACCCGCGAGCTTCTCGAATCAGTCGCTAATCCTGCCGCGATAGCATCGAATGTACCTCTGCAACTGAGGAGAGCAAACATGGTAACACTTGACGTTATAGCCGCCGTCGCCGTGTCATCTGAGTTGGTACATGATAATCAAAACCCCATGTTCCGATCAGTATTTTATTTTTACAAACCGCCGAGGCCGTGCAACATTCAGTGTAGCTTCTCAACTCAGAAAGGAAAAAAACCCAGGCGCTTAGGTCATGCCACCTCAACAACCTCAATCCGTCACCGGCGATGATGCACATAAATCAGATAATGAAACACCTGCTCTTGATCTATCCATCTTCAACACAATCGCTCAACGAGCTCTCATTGATCTTCTCAACTCTGTATGACCCACAATTTCACTTGACACAACTCAACTCGATCCCGACGGTTGTGCAATAGGTCAATGGCGCAAAGACCCTTGTACTCGACCCTTCACTCGCTGGTCCACTCAGCTTAGTCACAGATGTCTCTCTTCTCAAGGTAAGCCATACCAAATCATCCAACAAACAAAACTGAATCCCCCAGTCGAACCCTTAGCACCACGGTGTCGACAAGATGTTCTGGCTTGAAAATCGTCCTCTCAACGCGTCTACTACAAATGTCGTATACCTCTGTCGTCCTCAAATTAAATGGATGAAAGTGGTCGCTGGTACGTGAAGCATCTTCGCATCTCCAATCAACTTGTCAACTTATGTTCGTTCATACCCTGTGCCCGGTGGTCAAACAAAAGATCAGATTAAGCAAACCAATGACACTTCATCATCTTCCTATACCTATACACTCGTCCTTGTCCCCAGACGAACGACATTGTGCGATCGGATCCTTGAAGAAGAAGGCGTCCTAGGAGACCTCACCATCACTTCATACAATCTTGAATTCATCCCACTGGAAGATGATCTCTTAAGTTTGGAAATGGATAACGTATGGAGAGAGTTATACTTGGTGAGCGCCCTTTCCCCATTCACATTACTTTTTCAGAACACACATGCAACTTTCCAAGGACCATGATGACACTTCAATATTCTATTCCGCTCAAGCTCTTCTCACCATCCAACAAGCATACGGACTCTTCCCTCGTATCTTAGGAAAAGGTGATGCCGCCAAGGTAAAGTGTGGCGGCTCGCTCTTATTAACAACAAGCTAACTTCATTTTAGCGATTGGCAGATCTCCTTGTTCGTTCCCGACCATCTCCCTCCACTCGATCACCGTCCTCCCTGTCAGAGACGTCCACCGTTATTGACAGTTTAATTATCATCGATCGAAACGTTGACATGATCACTCCTCTTCTCACTCAACTAACGTATCAAGGGCTCATTGACGAGTTTTACGGTATACAGAACTGTAAGTCTTTTGCAGTGTGTTAAGAACATGAGTGACACATGGGTGCATACTTAACATTTTGCCGTGTTTTTTTTTTTTCCTGTAAACAAAGCTCACGTGAAGATCGATCCTTCGTTCTTGTCGAACCAAGCGGCTCCATCTTCTCCCACAGGTGGCGCAGGTGCTGCGTCCACCTCCACACCCGCGCCACCTTCTACCGCCGCCGCCGCCGCCTCCGCCTCGGTAGTTGGTTCGAAAAGAAAATACCACCTTCGTGGTGCCGATCCTCTTTTTGCTCGACTTCGAGATTCGAATTTCGCTGTTGTTGGGCCTAAACTCAGTAAAGAGATCCTAAGGTTGGACAGTGAATACAAGGTGCGTGTGAAATGTATCAGCTTGGGCGTTACTTAACCAACATCAATTATGATTTAAGTCACGACACCAAGCGCAGACCGTCACGCAATTAAAAGATTTTGTGGGCAAGCTTGGCGGTCTGGAGAAGGAACATCAAGCGGCACGATTGCGTGGGTTTTCATTTCATGCTTGGATGTTTCCCCTGTGTTAAATAATTAAATTTTGAGGCAGACACCGCGCTGTTCGAGGAAATGTATGCATGGACTCGAACAGATCAATTTAACCGCACGGTCGACATTGAGCACAGTAAGTCTTGACATATCATATGTGAAAAATGGTAGCCTCACCTCTCCTCTTTGAACCAAAACAAAGGTCTACTTCAAAGTTACGAAGCGTCATATCAGATCTCTGCGATCGAGGATTTAATTGCAAGGAGTGCACCTATCCACCTTGTTCTCCGACTGCTGTGCTTAGCCAATCTCACTACTGGCGGTATCAAGGCCAAAACTCTTGAGAATTTGAAGCGAGAAATCCTACAGGCGAGCTTGCTTCTGATTCGTCGATGCCAAGGCTAGTGACTCATGTTTGCAACGGACTTTTTTTTTTTTTTTTTTTTTTTTTTTCTTTAAGACGTATGGATATGACTACGTTCCATTCTTGCTATCTCTCGCATCGACATCTCTTATTACGTCCTTACCCATTCCGAAACCGAGCATCAACAAACCATCGCCTCCAGCACCTCCACCTCCCTTTGGGCCCATAAGAAAAGCATTTCGTCTATTATTAGAAATAGACGAGACGAACCCTACGGATATATCGTATGTCTATGCGGGGTATGCACCTCTTAGTATCCGCCTTGTCCAATGCGTGGCGCAGAAGACTGCAGTCCTCTCGTCTTTGCCTTCCCCCGAAAACAACGTTGGAGCAGCAGCAGCATCGTCATCGTCGTCACGTAATGGAGACGCACACGGGGATGGAGAAGCAGGAGAAGCGACGACGTTGAAACCGTTTGCGAGCCCTATATCAGGGTGGAAAGGGTTCGAGGACGCTGTGAAATTAATCCCCGGAGCGACCGTCGACATTGTGCAACAACGGACGGAGAGTTCGAACCCCCGACGTGAGCCTCTCTCTATTGCTTTTCCTTTCCTATCATTCCGGTGTCTTAACGAGCTGTTTCGTCTTACGTGTAAAACCCTCGGGTGATTCATACAGAGACGGCAACAGCAGGAGCAACAGCAACAGCAACATCAGCAGCACCGCCACGAGACCGGGGATCTACGACCATGGTATTTTTCATTGGAGGGTGTACGTTTACCGAGGTTTCAGCTTTACGATGGATGTCTCGTCAAATGCGCGGTGAGTTTTATTTTGATTCATTTCTTTGAGTTCTTTCATTTTCCCCGACCGGAGCCAAAACTATTATTGCATTGCAAACATGCCATGTTCAATGCCAATAAGCTCGCATCGTCCGTTCGGGAATGAAATCCATATGAGTGAAACCCAATGGAACTGACGGACGGTTTTTATTTTATTTCGGATTCTACTCATTGGAACCGCGCCGCCGATTGATGATCGCTTACCTTCATTCGTTCATTGGATGGATGGATGGATGACGTATAATGGATGGACGGACGGATCGTCTTCTCGTGTTGTCGGGTTCGGTGATTCGGTGATTTAACCCATTTGCCATTTTGGGTCGTGCGAACCTCGGCTGTCTTGTCCTTTCATTCACCGGCACGCGGACGAACACAACACACAAACGAACGGTCGACGGTTTAGGTCGCCGGTTCTTGATTGGCACCACGGGTTTCGTCAATGGATCAATGTTATTAGAAAGTCTAGGTGATGGTCCTTCTGTCAAGTTCATGTCTCCGTCCACGTCCACGTCCACGTCCGCAACTATGTCTTTGAATGCCTGAATGGACAGTCCGGTGGGTCAAACGACGGTTTGATTTCCCTTGAATTAATCCGTCGATGACGTTGGTGATGACAATGACTTTGGCGATGATGGTGGGCGCAGAGATCTGCCTTGCCAAGTTCATTTCCCTCGCTTCCTTACAGTACCTCTTACCTGCCAACTTGTTCATGTTCCATGTTCATTTTCATCCTACCAGGTTCCATAAGGAATGTGTGTACATATGAATACAATATTAGGCATATATGGTTCTTATCATCCCATCATCGTTGAATTTTCATTCGCCGCAATTTCATTACCTTACCTACCTATGCCTACTGCTCGATCTCAACAACGTCATATGTTCATCTCGATCCCGGCCCCGATCCCGCTCCCGATCCCGATCCTCATATTCATTTCAATGTTTATTCCCCCTCTAGCTTTCCTTCAAACCCGCCGGTATTATCATAACACCCAAAATACATATATAAGATGATGACGATTACAGGTTCCTGTTTTATGAATGCCGAAATCGAATAGCAAAAGCAATTATTAGCATTAGCGGAGGAACCAGCAAAGGCAAGGGGGGTAACAGACAAGGCATCGCAACGTGTATAAGCCGAGTTCATTATACCGACCACGAGCCTTCTGCCCGCTGAGGTGCTGGCGGGTATCTACAATATTTGTCAGCAATAAAAGTCACCGACCAGGTTCCTGTTTCAAATCCAAAGTTCACGGAAGAAATAATGAGGGACGAAACAAGAGAAGAGATGTCACTCGACTCGACACACCTTCTAATGCCGACAAGATAGAATACTCATATCCCATAACACCGGACACGGTATGAGTCTCAAGAATCTTCGGAGCTCCTTTCGAAGAAGTCTCAAGACTCGCCCGTTGATACGTGAATGTGAACGGCGGCGTTCCCTTTGTTGTTGTTGTACCGACCGGATGATGATGCATAATAATAATGTGAGTTAGTGAGCAAGGCCCGAGTCTAAACGAATAAACAAACACTGACTATTAGTGTGAATAAAATTTCCGCCTAACGGGGGGAATGAGTAAGTGTCCATCCATTCAACGGAGCATCTTGTAAACCAAAACCTACTTGATCACCTAAAAAGATTGCAAATAGTTGATCATCAGTAAGTAAGAAAAAAAGTCGCCGAACGGGGGAGACGCCTCCAACACTGTACTGACCTTCGCGAAGATCTTCGTACACAATGTTCCCGTGACTGACGCGCGCAGATGGGAGGTCTCGGATAGTAAACCTCATATTGGACACTTCACTTTGACACGAAGCTTGCTGAT
>Ga0307508_10007159_pt1 | contig 10390 bp, 8 predicted proteins | sample 9_EM_MG_FD_203089 | JGI IMG/M metagenome (GOLD analysis project Ga0307508, IMG submission 203089) | Populus trichocarpa ectomycorrhiza microbial communities from riparian zone in the Pacific Northwest, United States - 9_EM | ecosystem: Host-associated > Plants > Roots > Unclassified | place...
CGGCCGCCTCGGCTTCGGCGGCTCCGCCCCGGGCGATCTCCCCGATCACGCTCCCGTCGATGGGAGAGAAGTCGGTGAAGGTCGAGGCGGAGCCGACCCGTTGGCCACCGATCCAGTGCCGGGTGTCGACGGAGACGCCGGCGACGATGATTTTGTCAGGCATGAGAGGGGGTTCCTTTTCTGACCAGGAGAAGCTGACTTACTCAGGGGCGCGGGGCTGTATCGCTCAGCGGCTCCGCCGCGGGGCGCGACCAGCCACAACGAACCCGCAGCCAAAGACGAACCTCACTCCACCCCCGACGTACCGGACTCCAACAACCGCCCGCCATCCCAAACCACCCCGACCTGCCGGTAATACGCGGCGATCGGCTCACGAATCTCCAACCGGGCCAACTCCTCCGTGGGCGCCTCGAACACCGCCAACTCCGCGTCACCCACCCACGGTTGCCCACCCTCGAATGCGGCCGCCCCGGACTCGATCAGCTCGTCGACGGCCAGCCCCTTGCCCTTCTCGATCGACGGCAGCCACCGGTGATGGGCCATGGCATGCCCGTTCACGAACCCGTTGGTCTCCGACGGCTCCCGCAACGTCACCACGGCCTGCGCCAACCGCCGGTCCCCCGCGGCGAGCGTCGCCCCGAAGCGCGCCCCGGCCTCGATCCGCGGGGCGGGCCCATAGGGGTGCGGCCGGGTCTGGTGAATCGAACCGAGCTTCTTCGGATACCCCTGGTGCAGCCCCCGCGCGATCGCGAAGTCCTTGTCCACCCAGATGTAGACACACCGCGAGTAGGTCTGCCCGCGGTATGTGCACCGGACGACCGCGAAGGCCTCCTTGTACTGGGCGAGCACGGGATCAAGCAGTTCGTGGCCCGACGCCGAGCAGGACTGCCAATCGGCCCAGATCAGGGCGACGGCGCCCGGATCCTCGTCGGCCAACTCCAGTGGCTCGGGCAGCAGTTCGCGCACGCGTGCGGGATCCGTGCGGTACTCGACGGTGAGCAGGTCACCGGAGTAGCGCCATGGGGGCGAGGGGATGAGCGACGAGGCACCGCTCGCCGTCTTGGGATGGAAGTAACCACGGACAGCGGACAAGACGGGCTCCTTACACAGTGAGGGCGGGCTGCTTCAGCAGTTCGGCGCGGTAGCGGGCGGCGGACGCCGCGACGGCCTGGCCGCCGAGGGCCACGACACCGACGAGCCGGCCGTCGACGTGGTACCCGACGAGCACGTCCCCGTCCGGGTCACCGTCGAGGACCCGCACGTCGTCCCGGCCGAGGAAGGGCGCCCCGAAGGACTGGAGGCGGAACTCGTGCTGGTCGCTCCAGAAGGTGGGCAGCGGCGCGAAGGCCGCCAACTCCCCTTCGGTATCGGTGAGATGGGCCACCAGGGTTCGCGCCGCGTGCTTGGCCGTGTCCGTCGGGATGCACCAGTGCTCGACACGGCGCGGTACGCCGTCGTAGCGCGCGTTGGGAAAGCGGGCCACGTCACCGACCGCCACGACCTCCGGCCGGCCACCGACCCGCAGCAGTGCGTCCGTCAGTACTCCGTCGGCGAGATCGAGCCCGTTCCCGTCGAGCCACTCGGTGTTGGCGACCGAACCGACCGACTCCACGACGACATCGGCGGGCAGAACACGGCCGTCGCCCAGCACGACACCGGTGACCCGGTCCTCGCCACCGAGCCCGCCGAACCCGCCGAACCCGCCGAACCCGGCACGCCCGGTGAATCCGGCGACCCCCGTACCGAGCACGAAGCGCACTCCGCGCCCCTCGTGCCGCTTCCGCAGCGCCCGGCCGAGCAGTTCCCCCAAGGGACCGACCATCGGCAGGGGCAGCGGGTCGACCACGGTCACCTCCTCGACCCCGAGTCCCACGGCGGTCGCCGCGACCTCGCAGCCGATGAAGCCGGCGCCGACCACGACGACCCGGGCCCCGGGCCTGGTGAGCGCCGCGCGCAGCCCCTGGGCATCGGCGAGGGTGCGCACCGTGTGGCGCCCCTCGACCGGCCCCGGGCAGGTCAGTCGCCGCGGGCGCATCCCGGTGGCGACGACGAGTCCGTCGTACGACAGGGTCGAGCCGTCGTCGAGCGAGACGGTGCGTTCGGCGAGCCGGGCCTTCTCGACCCTGACGCCCAGTCGCCACTCGACGTCGGCCACGCTCGCCCGGGGCCGGAAGGCCAGTGATTCGAAGGGTGCCTTGCCGGCCAGGACCTCCTTGGACAGGGGCGGCCGGTTGTACGGCATGTGGGGCTCGTCGCCGACGAGTGTGATCGCCCCGCTCCAGCCCGCAGCGCGCAGCTGCTCGGCGGCGCGCAGGCCGGCCATGGAGGCGCCGGCCACGAGGACGCGTCCGGACGGCATCGCCTCAGGCCTCGATCCGGATGGCCTGGAGGGGGCAGACGTCGGCGGCTTCCTCGACCTCGTCGAGGAGCGTCTCGTCGGGGGCGGCGACGTACAGCAGGTGCCCCGCATCGTCCATGGAGAAGACGTCGGGGGCCGCGAAGACGCACTGGCCGTGGTCCTGGCACTTGTTCATGTCGACGACGACCTTCATGGCCGGTCCTCCTGAGGGAGCGGGAGCGAAGGGGAGAAGTGGGGCCCTGCCATGGAAGGCCGGGCCCCGGCCAAAGGGGTGCGGAAGCCGCACCCCCAACTCGTTTGGCTTCAAACAAGGTAGGCAGGCGCCACCCCCTGGTCAATACCTATCCGTATGGATAAATTCTTTCCGCCGACCCCTTGCGGCCGAACCCGCCCCTCCTTACCGTTTGGCTTCAAACAACAGACCGCGGGCCGCCTCCCCGTCGCGCCCCGGCCTGTCCCTCCCACGCCACCCGCCTCCCGGACCTCGGTTCCCGGAGGTGTCCCGACGTCCGCCCGAGGAGACAACGGTGAGCGATCAAGACCTGTCAGAAGTCCGCCGCCACATGGACCTGCTCGCCGCCGACGGCATCGACGTGGTCCGGGTGACGTTTCCCGACCTCATCGGCACGGACCGGGCCCGTGACGTGCTGCTGGAGGAGCTGCCCCGGGCGGTGGAGCACGGGCTCGCCTTCTGCCGGGCCGTCTACCACACCAGCCCGCAGGGCGACGTGGTCCCGGTCAGCGGCGGCCTGGACGCCGGTCTGCCGGACATCTGCGTACGGCCGGACCTCTCCACCCTGGTGGCCCTGCCCTGGGAACCGGGGGTCGCCGGCTGTCTCGCGGACGTCGTCGACCCAGCCACCGGGGCACCGGCGCCCGAGTCACCGCGCGACCTGCTGCGATCGGTCCTCGGCCGCTGCCGGGAGCACGGGCTGAGCCCGGTCGTCGGGCCCGAACTGGAGTACTTCCTGTGCGACCGGGACCCGGCCGGCGGCTGGCGGCGCTACGGCGCCGACCCCGGCGTCGTCTACACGGCCGGTCTGCGCGCCGACCCCGACAACCATCTGCTGCGCACCCTGCGCGACGTCCGCGGGCTCGGCCTCGGGGTGCTCAGCGGGAACCACGAGTTCGACGGCGGGCAGTTCGAGATCAACCTGCTGCACTCGGAGGCCCTCTCGGCCGCCGACCGGGCGTTCCGCTTCAAGGCCGCGATCAAGGAGCTGGCCCGGCGCGAGGGCAGGCTCGCCACCTTCATGGCGAAACCCTTCAACGACGCGGGCGGCTCGGGCTTCCACCTGCACCTCTCGGCCACCGGGCCCGAGGACCGCAACGCCTTCGACGACCCCTCCGGCGCCCACGGCCTGTCGGCCACCGCCCGGCACGCGGTCGCCGGAGTCCTCGCCCACGCACCCGCCCTGACCGCACTGCTCAACCCGACCGTCAACTCGTACAAACGCTTCGGCCCCGACACCCTCGCGCCCTGGCTGATCGACTGGGGCATGGACAACCGCAGCGCGATGGTCCGCATCCCGCCCGAGCGGGGCTCCGGCGCCCGGCTCGAACTGCGCCTCGGCGACGCGAGCGCCAACCCCTACCTGGCCATCGCGGCGACCACCGCCGCCGCGCTCCTGGGCGTCCTGGCCGGCGAGGAACCCCCCGCCCCGCTGGAGGGCTACGGGTACGACACCGCCAAGGCGGCCCCGCTGCCGACCGGCCTGTCCGCCGCGCTCGACGCCCTGGAGGCCGACACCGGCCTCGCCGAGCTGCTCGGCAAGGACTTCACCGCTTCCTATCTCTCCTACAAGCGCAACGAGGTCGAACGCTTCGGACGGCACGTCACCGACTGGGAGTTCACCGAGTACGCCTACCACCTGTGAAGGACCACCGATGACGACAGCCACCACCGTCGAGCCCCTGCGCCTGGCCGATGTCGACCTCGCGAACCTCGACCACTTCACCGACGGGGTGACCCCCTGGCGGATGTTCCACACCCTGCGCCACGAGGACCCGGTGCACTGGCAGCCCGAGGAGGCGCCCAACTCCGGTTTCTGGGCGGTGACCCGGCACGCCGACATCGCGCGCGTCGACCGGGACGCACAGACCTTCACCTCCACGAGGTTCGTCAACCTGGAGGAGGTCGACGAGGACCAGATCGCCAAACGCGCCTCGATCCTGGAGCTGGACGGCGTCCGGCATCGGGCCCTGCGCAGCGTCATCCAGCGCCAGTTCGGGGCCGGCGTGATCAACAGCTACACGGACTTCCTGCGCGGTCTGACCGCCAGGACCCTGGACGCGGCCCTGGCCAAGGGGACCTTCGACTTCGTCAAGGAGGTCTCCGCCGACTTCCCCATCAACGTCCTGGCCCGTCTCCTCGACGTCCCCCCTCAGGACAACCAGCGGCTCATCGACTGGGGCAACCGCATCATCGGCAACACCGACCCGGACTACGCGGACGTACTGCTGCACAGCGAGGAGAGCGAGCAGTACCGCGATCTGCCCTTCCGTTCCCCCGCCTCGCTCGAAGTCTTCGAGTACGGGCGGGAGTTGGCGAGGCAGCGGCGCGGCGGCGAGGGCACCGACCTGGTGTCCCGGCTCGTCAACAGCACCCCGCGCGACGGCGTCCCGCTCTCCCCGCAGGACTTCGACAACTACTTCCTGCTCCTGGTGGTGGCCGGCAACGAGACCACCCGGCACACCATCACCCACTCCATGCTGGCCCTCCTCCAGCACCCCGAGCAGCTGGCCCGGCTCAAGGACGACCCGTCCCTGATCCCCACGGCGGTCGAGGAGTTCCTGCGCTGGGCCTCCCCCGTCTACCACTTCCGGCGCACCGCGACCCGGGACGTGGAGCTCGGCGGCAAGCAGGTCAGGGAGGGCGACAAGGTCGTCATGTGGTACGCCTCCGGCAACCGCGACGAGGAGGTCTTCGGCAATCCGTACGACTTCGACGTGGCCCGCGAGCACAACGACCATGTGACCTTCGGCAAGGGCAGCCCCCACCTGTGCCTGGGCAACCTGCTCGCCCGCACCGAGATCCGGATCATGTTCGAGGAGCTGATCCCCCGGCTCGCCGGCATCCGGCTGACCGGTGAAGTGCCCCGGGTGCGCTCGAACTTCGTCAACGGCATCAAGAAGCTGCCGGTGGAGGTGACGCTCGCCTGACCGGCCGTTACGAGAACAGCGCCTCGATGTCCGGCTTCTTGCCACTGAAGATGCCGTCCTCCTCACCGAGCGCGGCGAGCTTCTCCAAGGAGGCCGTGTCCACCTCGGGCGGCCAACTGGGCAGGATGAGCTTGCTCAGCACGTCACCGCCGATCTTGGTGTAGGTGGTGAGGATCTGCCGTGCCTCGTCCGGGTGGCCGGTCGCGTACTGGAGCGACTCCGTCATCGCCTCGGTGAACCTCTTCACCAGGTCGGGGTTCTGCTGCGTGATCTTCGTCGACGTGAAGTAGGTCGCGACAGTCAGCTTCGGGTCGGTCTCGGCGAAGGGCGAGGCGATGACCCGGGCGCCCTGTGCCTTGGCGACCGTCTGGGCCGGCTCGCCCATCCAGGCGGCGTCCACGCGACCGCCGTCCAGGGCGGCCGGCATCTGGTCGAAGGGGATCTCGACGAACTTCACCTTCGCCGGGTCACCGCCGTCCTTGCGGACCGACTCGCGGACCGTGGTGTCCCCGATGTTCTGGAGGGTGTTCACGGCGACCGTGCGTCCGGCCAGGCCCTTCGCGGACTTGACGGGGCTGTCCTTCTTGACGAGGACGGCGGTGACGTCGGCACCGACCTTGCCGTTGGAGGCGGCCCCGTTGACCACCGACTTCACGGGGACGCCCTTGGTCTGCGCGAGCATCAGGGACGTGGTGTTGCTGAAACCGAACTGGAACTGCCCGCTCACCACACCGGGGATGATCGCCGCGCCGCCCTGGGCGGTCACCATCTTCAGCTCGATGCCCCGGTCGGCGAAGAACCCCTGTTTCTGCCCCAGATAGAGCGGCGCCACGTCGACGATGGGGATGACACCGACCGTGACCTGTGTCTTCTTCGCTCCACTCGTGGACGACGTGCCACCGCTGCCGGAGTCCGACGATCCGCACCCGGCGGCACCCACGAGGGTCACCACCGCAACGGCAAGTCCGAGCATGCGCCTTTGCATGGGGCCCTCCTGTCGAGGCGGCAGAACACCTCACGACCCGCCGCTTGATGTTGTGCACCTCATTGACGCCCGCAATGTACACGCCTACCTTCGCGGTGTCAGTCCCCCCGACCGCAGCAAAACGGCTCCACACCTGCCGGCGCCCCCACCCGGACCACCGCGCGCCCCGCTCGCCCGGCCGCCACGAACGCCCGTCGGCCGGGGGAACGGCCACCGCCGCAGGCTACGAACTGCCGCGCCGACGCCACGTCGACGACACGGGCCACCTCGCCCGACCCCGGCAGGCGGATCGCCGCCCTGCACCCGCCGGAAGACCGCATCGCGACCGTGCAGCAGCCCGCATACGCTCAACTCCCGTACGGCACAGGAGATCCGGCGATCACGGCTCCGAGGTCTCGGCTTCCAGCGAGGCCCGGGTCGCTCGGCCGTACACCCCCGTCTCGTCCTGGAGGACGAAGCGGGCGACCTGGTAGGAGCGCACCGCGCTCTCGACATCCCGGTCGAAGTCGCCGTCGGCCTCCCCGTCGTAGAAACCGGCCTGCTGGAGGCGGAGTTGGAGTTCGACGACCTCGGCGCCCTGGTCGCCGAGGCCGAGGACGGGGGCCGTACTGCTCGACGCGCTCGGCCCTGGGGCCGCCGTGGCGGTGGTGGCGGTACTGGACGGGGCGCCGGTCGGTGTGGCGGGGCCGGTGGGCGCGGCCGCGCTGTCGGTCGGGCTCGCGCTCGCCGAGGCGGTCGGTGACGCGGACGACTGCGTGGCGGTCACCGAGGGAGAGGTGGCCGTGGACGGCGGACCGCTCGACGGACGCGGCTCGTCCGGCACGCCCGCCCGCACACCCCCGGCCACGGAACCGTCGCGGGAGGGACCGTCGTAGGTGAAGAGCCCGCCGAAGAATCCGCCCGTCACCAGGACGGCGACGACCGCCCCGCCCCCGGCGAGCAGGACCGCCCGCCGCCTGCGACGGTCCGGGGCACTGTCGGCAGCGGCCTCCACCTGAGGCTCATCAGGAGGCGCTGCGTAAGCGGGCCCCGCCTCAACCCCGGGCTCCTCTCCCAAGTCATCGGCGGCATCGGGCTGTTGGGGCTCGACGACCGGGTCGGCGGGCTCCTCCCCCACCTCCACGAACGGCCGGATGCGCACCGGATCGAAGTCCTCCGCGGCAGCCGCCTCCGCCGTACGGGTCTCCAGGTGGGCCTCGGAAGCACGGTGTGCGCAGGAACAGGAGGGAGTGCCGTCCGCCGCCCGGGGCGCCCCGCACTCCGGGCAGACGAGGACTGGTGGTTCACTCACGCGCGTTCCCTCTCTATACGATCTTCATATCGTAGACAGTTCTCCCGCGCAGAAATTCCACAAGTCTTATTGATCTGGAGACGCGGCATCCGCAGAGCCGAGATTCAGCCACGGCGCGTGAAGCGGAGATGAACGGCGGCGGGCACCGGCCCCCAATCACCCTCGGGCGCCGAGGACTTGACGGACCAGAGGCCCGCGGAGACCGCGACAACATGGGATAACCGGCGGTAACTTCTGTTCCGCCCCGCACCGCAACCGCTTTCTCTCCCCCAGGAGTCACACCCCATGCGCAGACTCTTCGCCTGTCTGGCGGCCGGCGCCGCCGTTCTCGGCGGGCTCGCCGTGGCCGCCCCGCCCGCGGCGGCCGCCGACTCGGGCAGCTTCAGCGTCCTCAGCTACAACGTGGCCGGTCTGCCCGAGGCCATCTCCAGCGCGCCGACTCCCCGAGAGTCCAGCACCACGACGATCGGCCAGCGGATAGCGCCGTACGACATCGTCCATGTCGAGGAGGACTTCAACTACCACTCCTACCTCTACGCGGCCGACACCGCGCACGCCTACCGCACCGCCACCAGCGGCGGCGCCGGCATCGGCAGCGGGCTCAACACGCTCTCGAAGATCCCGTACGACGCGGACGACTTCGAGCGAGTGGGCTGGAACTCGTGCCAGGTGGACTCGGGTGACTGCCTGACACCCAAGGGCTTCACCTTCATGCGCGAGCGCCTGGCCGAGGGGGTGTATGTCGACTTCTACAACCTGCACACCAACGCGGGCACCAACGACGGGGATCTCGCCTCGCGCGCGGACAACCTCAACCAGCTCACCGCGTTCATCTCCTCCCACTCCGCGGGCAACGCGGTCGTGGTGATGGGCGACACCAACACCCGCTACACCCGCTCCGGCGACACCATCGCCGAGTTCGGCGCGGCCAACGGGCTGACCGACGCCTGGGTCCAGCTGATCCGCGGCGGCTCGGCGCCCGCCAAGGGCAGCGACGCCCTGGTCTGCGACCAGACCGGGACGACCGTCCCCAACACCTGTGAGGTCGTCGACAAGGTCCTGTACCGGAGCAGCAAACTGGTCTCGCTCAACGCCACGTCGTACAACAACGAACACTCCAAGTTCCTGACCGACGCGGGGCTGATGCTCTCCGACCACGACCCGATCGCGGTCGGCTTCTCCTGGTCACGCAACGCGGCCTTCCAGCTGAGCGACCAGTTCGGCGGCCCGCACGGCGACTACTTCAACGACATCACCGGCGTCACCGCAGGCGCCCGCGCCACCACCATCGCCCTGCGCGCCGGTTCTCGCGTCGACCAGATGAGCCTGACCCTGGCCAGCGGCACCACACTCACCCACGGCGGCACCGGCGGCACGGCGTCCTCGCTCACGCTGGGCAGCGGCGAGTACGTGACGACGGCGAACCTCTGCCAGGGCGTGCAGGACGACCACACGCGGATCTTCTACGCGAAGTTCACGACCAACCTCGGCCGCACCCTGGCCGGCGGCACCACCACTTCGGACTGTGTCACCCGGACCGCCCCGACCGGCTGGCAGATCGCCGGGTTCCACGGGCGCGCCGGCGACGAGGTCGACAAGATCGGCTTCGTCTACACCCAGCGCTGACCCACCCGTTCCGGGGCGGCACACGCTCCCCCGCCGCCCCGGAACGCACAGAAATCGCAAAAGCCCGGCAGGACGATTGACGCGCTCATGGCCAGGGCCTACTTTCTGATCGATTTACCGAACTTCGTTCGAAATACCGGTCATTGAGGTGTTCCCCGCACGCCACCTTGGAGTACGAGATGAGCGCAAACCCCCACCTGTCCCGGCGCGGCCTTCTGGGCATGACGGCCGCCGTGCCGCTCGCCCTGACGCTCGGCGCGGGCACCGCGCACGCCGCCGACTCGGCGTACGCGATGGTCTACTTCACCGAGTCGACCAACCTCGGCGACGGCACCGACTACGGCCTGCACCTGGCCGTCAGCCCCGACGGGCTCAACTGGACGCCGCTCAACCAGAACAACCCCCTGGTCACCCCCACCGCAGGCGCGCTGGGCCTGCGCGACCCGTTCCTGATGCGCAAGCAGGACGGCACGTTCGTCGTGATCGCCACCGACCTCAAGGGCACCGACTGGAGCTACAACAGCCAGTACATCCACGTCTGGGACTCCGCCGACCTGCGCACCCTCACCGGTTACCGGCGCCTCAAGCTGCACGACATGACCACCCACAGCTGGGCGCCCGAGGCGTTCTGGGACGCGGGCCGGGGCCAGTACGCGGTGATCTACTCCTCGGTCAACTCCAGCGGCCACAACGTGATCATGGTCAACTACACGAGCGACTTCGTCACCGCCTCGGCGCCGCAGGTCTTCTTCGACCCCGGGTACGACGTCATCGACGGCGACATGGCCGTGGGCGTGAACGGCTACAACTACCTGTACTTCAAGAAGAACCAGACCCTGGTGAGCGCCCGGTCCACCTCCCTGAACCCGGGCAGCTTCACGGAGTACAGCACGGGTGTGGCGCACGGCGGCACCGAGGCCCCGACGCTGGTCAAGTCCCTCTCCTCCGGCAACTGGTGGCTGTGGGG
>Ga0307508_10007160_pt1 | contig 10389 bp, 7 predicted proteins | sample 9_EM_MG_FD_203089 | JGI IMG/M metagenome (GOLD analysis project Ga0307508, IMG submission 203089) | Populus trichocarpa ectomycorrhiza microbial communities from riparian zone in the Pacific Northwest, United States - 9_EM | ecosystem: Host-associated > Plants > Roots > Unclassified | place...
TCCCGGTCTGGTCGTGGCCTGCGTCGTCGGTGACGGGGAGGCGGAGACCGGTCCGCTGGCCACGGCCTGGCACTCCAACAAGTTCCTCGACCCGGTCCACGACGGCGCCGTCCTGCCGATCCTGCATCTGAACGGCTACAAGATCGCCAATCCCACGGTGCTGTCCCGCATTCCCGAGGAAGAGCTCGACGAACTCCTGCGCGGGCTGGGCCACCACCCGCTCCACGTCACCGGTGACGATCCGCCGGCGGTCCACCGGAAGATGGCCGCGGCAATGGACACGGCCCTCGACCACATCACCCTCCTGCAGCGCACCGCCCGCGAGGAAGGCGTCACCGAGCGCCCGCGATGGCCGATGATCGTGCTGCGCACTCCCAAAGGCTGGACCGGACCGGCCGAGGTGGACGGACTCCCGGTGGAGGGCACCTGGCGGGCCCACCAGGTGCCCTTGGCCGAGGTCCGCACTCATCCGGATCATCTGCGCCAGCTGGAGCGGTGGCTGCGGTCCTACCGGCCGGCCGAGCTGTTCGACGAACACGGCTGTCCCCGCGAGCCGGTCCTGGCCTGTGTGCCGGACGGCGAGCGCCGTCTAGGTGCCAATCCGCGGGCCAACGGGGGCCTGCTGACCCGCGAACTGCCGATCCCGCCCCTGGAGAAGTACGCCGTCGTGGTCGACAAGCCGGGGGCCGGGCTCCATGAACCCACCCGGGTACTGGGCGACCTCCTGGAGGAGGTAATGGAAACCACCGCCGAACGCCGTGACTTCCGCTTGGTCGGCCCGGACGAGACGGCCTCCAACCGGCTGCAGGCGGTCTACCGGGCCACGTCCAAGGCATGGGAGGCCGAGGTGCTGCCCACCGACGAACATCTCTCCCGGGGCGGCCGGGTGATGGAGATCCTCTCCGAACACACCTGTCAGGGCTGGCTGGAGGGCTACCTCCTCACCGGGCGCCATGGCCTGTTCTCCTGCTACGAGGCGTTCGTCCACATCGTCGACTCCATGGCAAACCAGCACATCAAGTGGCTGCGCACCTCCCGGCGACTGCCCTGGCGCGCCCCGATCCCGTCGCTGAACTACCTGCTCACCTCGCATGTGTGGCGGCAGGACCACAACGGCTTCTCCCATCAGGACCCCGGCTTCGTCGACCACGTCCTCAACAAGAGCCCCGAGGTCGTGCGGGTCTACCTGCCGCCGGACGCCAACACCCTGCTCGCCGTGGCCGACCACGTCCTGCGCAGCCGCGACTACGTCAACGTCGTGGTGGCCGGTAAGCAGCCGTGTTTCGACTGGCTCGACCTCGACTCCGCCCGGGCCCACTGTGCCCGGGGAGCGGGCATCTGGGAGTGGGCGGGCAACGACCGCGGGGACGGCGCCCCTGATGTGGTGCTGGCCTGCGCCGGTGACGTGCCCACCCAGGAGGTGCTGGCCGCCGCGCAGCTGCTGCGGCTGCACCTGCCCGAACTCGTGGTGCGGGTGGTCAACGTCGTCGACCTCGCACGGCTGCAGCCCGAGGCGGAACACCCGCACGCCATGCCGGACAGGGAATACGACGCGCTGTTCCCCCACGACAAGCCGGTGATCTTCGCCTACCACGGCTACCCGTGGCTCATCCACCGGCTGACCTACCGCCGGGCCAACCACCCTCATCTGCATGTCCGCGGCTACAAGGAGGAAGGGACCACCACGACCCCCTTCGACATGGTTGTCCGCAACGACCTCGACCGCTACCGCCTGGTCATGGACGTCATCGACCGCGTGCCCGGCCTCGGCGTGCGCGCCGCCGGCGTACGACAGCTCATGACCGACACCCGCTACCGGCACCACGAGTGGATCCGCGAGCACGGTACCGACCTGCCCGAGGTCGCCGACTGGGCCTGGGCACACTGAGCCTGTCGGGCTCGAATAATCGTCGCTGCTGGTCAAAAGGACACGGCCTCCGCGTAGCACTGCGATCCGAGCTGGATGGTCGTGTCGCTTCCCTACCGGATGACTCGACGTCCTCTCTCTGTCCCAGCAGTGCTCGCCAGGCGCTGGATGAGGGCGACCGTCTCTTCCGGCAAGGGTGGCAGCAGGCTGTGCGGGACGGTCTCATACAGATCAACCCCACACGGATATCCGGCTGGCAGTCCGAATACCAGCGGGCCGAGGACGAACTCGACGACCCTCGTACCCTGGCGCTGTCCGACTGGAACGCCTTGACCACGCTCGCCGATGCTCTGGTGCAGCGCTCGTATGGCCAGTACGCGGGCTGGGGCAGCGTCGTCACCTTCGCCGCCTGCACCGCGGCCCGCATCGGCGAGGTCTCTGGGCTACGGGTCAAGGACATCGACCCGGTCAACTGGGTCTGGACCGTGCGCCGTCAGACCACCCCCGCTCCCGGAGGGCTGGTCGGCAAAGGCCCCAAGGGCAAGATGGCCCGCCGGGTCCCGCTGATCGAGGAAGTGCGCCCCCTGGTCTCCCAGCGCCTGCTGGTCACCGGGCGCGATCCCGAGGCGCGGCTGTTCACCGGGCCCCGCGGGGGACGCATCTCCACCGCGGTGCTGCGGGACGCCACCCACTGGGACGAGGTCGTCACCTCCCTCGACCTGGAGCATCTGCGCCGTCACGACCTGCGGCATACGGGACTGACCTGGATGGCCGACGCCGGAGTCCCCTTGCACGTGCTGCGCGTCATCGCGGGCCACGGCTCGCTGATGACCACTCAGCGGTACCTGCACCCCGATCTGCGGGCGATCGCGGAGGCAGGCCGGTCTCTCAGCACCCATCTGTCCGGGGCGCCGGCACCCACGGAACAACTTGCCGCGTCCTTGCGGGCACTGTAGGAACCCGACAATCGCCGCCTGGATCGAGACGATCTTGGTCCCCAGCGATAACGCTCTGATCTGGGGCTTCTTCCCGGCCGTGGTCCCCAGGTGGCCCCCAAGCCCCTGACGGGGCACCATACGGAGGTCGCCCTCCGGATCGACAAAAGACCCGCTGACCTGGGTTTTCTCCCTGTCAGCGGGCCTTCCTGCACCGTCGGGACGACAGGATTTGAACCTGCGACCCCTTGACCCCCAGTCGCGCGACAATTCTCCGCCCACGCTCCGCTTTAAGAGTCTCGCGGACCTGTTGCACGTCAGGCTCCGTACAGAGCCGCACTCCTCCAGTCGTCGAATGCCACGCCCCTGCGGCCCCGTGGGCGTGGACGCACCGGAGAGTGCCGGCCATTAAGCTCTCATTGAGGCCTACGACCAGCACGGTCCGCCCCGTAGCGGATGGCGAGCTTGCCATATCTGGGTCCGTCACGGCATCGCCGTCGGTCGTGCTGGCGCCGCTCGTGATCACGCGACGGAGGTCGCCCGCGGGTCGAATCCGGGGCTCGCCGCCATCGACGTACAGGGTGACTCCGAAGATGAAGATGCCTACAGCAAGTGGCCGCCTTGCCCCTGCAGAGCTGGCCGCCTTCGACTACCGCGCCGCACCGGCGGCGAGCGCCTGAGGCGGTACGACCGCCGTGGCCTGCGGACGGGCGGCGGAGTCACGCCCGCGAAGAACCCGCAGTCCGTCAAGTCCGACCGGGCCTTCACGCACCTCCCTGCCCCGCCCCGCCGTGATCTACGCCATAAGGGCACTACAAGTGCCTTGTCGCCGGGACAGCTGAAGTGTCCGGGTGACGCAGATTGTGACCACGGAACTCGCAAGTAGGGAAGCTCGAAGTGAGCACGTCAGCCGCGTGGTCGGGGCACGCGCTACTCTGTGAAGTTTCTGTGAAGAAGCGGAATGCTAGCGTCCACGGCGCCTTGAAGTTGAAAAGAAGAGGGGGAGTCTTGGCACACCTTGATCACTTCAGCGCCGGATGGCTTTCACCCGTCATCGCATATGTGATGGCCTGCATCGGCGCCGCGCTCGGACTGCACTGCACCATGAAGGCACTGGCGTCGGACGGCCGCTCCCGGCGCAACTGGCTGGTGACGGCCTCGGTCGCGATCGGGTCGGGCATCTGGACGATGCACTTCATCGCCATGCTCGGCTTCGGAGTCAACGGGACCCCGATTCGCTACAACGTCCCGCTCACGCTCCTCAGCCTGCTGGTGGCCATGGCGGTCGTCGGGGCAGGCGTCTTCACCGTCGGCTACGGGCGGTCACGCTGGCGCTCGCTCCTGGTGGGTGGCCTGGGCACCGGCCTCGGCGTCGGTGCCATGCACTACCTCGGGATGGCAGCACTCCGGTTGCACGGAAGCGTCGGCTACAAGCTGCCGATCGTCGTCCTCTCGCTTGTCATCGCCGTGGCCGCGGCAACCGCCGCGCTGTGGGCCGCCGTCGCGGTGCGCGGCCCTGCGGGAGCGACGCTCGCCTCCCTCGTCATGGGGCTCGCCGTGTCCAGCATGCACTACACCGGAATGGCCGCCGTGCAGGTCGAACTCACCCCGCAAGGGGGCGTACTGGACGGCGCCACGGCCACGCAGTTCATCTTCCCCCTCGCGGTGCTCCTCGGTTCGTTCCTCTTCCTCGCCTCGGCCTTCGTGGCCCTGTCGCCCACGAAGGCCGAGGCACCCGAAGGCGTCGACACCACCGCGGTCGCACCGCTCGACGACACCGCCGCACCGGCCGGCTGAGTCCAGCGGCCACGTGCCCCACCGCACTACCGTCCCCCTCCATCACCGAACGCCCTCACCCCTGACAGCTCGAGGAATTGATGAGCACATTCCTGGTGCCACGTTCGATCCGGGCGAAGATCGTCTGTCTACTAATGGTCCCCGCCGTCTCCCTGATAGCGCTGTGGGCCTTCGCCACCGTCACCACGGCGCGCAGCGTCTCGGAACTGAGCCAGTACAAAGAAACCAACTCCACCCTCCTGAAACCCCTGGACTCGCTCGTCACCGCCGTGCAGTCCGAACGCTCCGCCAACTTGCGCCGGCTCGCCGCACCCAGCCGTGAACGGGCCGACAACACGGCGGACGAGGAGAGGAACACCGACGCGGCCGTCGCCGCGCTCCGCCGCGGAATCCGGGCTAGCAGCCTGGACAGCGAGGCCGTGGGGGAGAATCCCGCAGGTCGCGTCGCCCAACTGATGACCGGTCTCGACGACCTCGACTCGCTGCGCGAGCGGCTACGCGGAGGGGATGCCGGGTGGCAGGACACCTACGACGACTACAACAGAACGATCTCCCGGGCCCTCGCTCTGGAAGGCTCCCTGGCCGCCCTGCCGGGCCCCGACACGGCCTCGGCGGAGCGCGTCGTCCTCGAACTGGCGCGGGCCCGGGAGATGATCGCCCGCGAGGACGCGCTGATGGGCACCGCGCAGGTGTCGGGACGTATGACCAGCGGCCAGACTCTGGAGTTCGCAGGCGCCGCCCACACCCAGCGGTACCTCCTCTCCGCTTCCGTGGACGATCTACCGGCCACTGACGCGGCCCCGTACCGGGAGGTCCTCGCCGGGACCGCGATGCGGGACCTGCGGGACGCCGAGGACGTCATGCTCAAGGCAGGCGATGGCGGACGAGCCGGGCGCGTCGCCACGTCCGCCGGCTGGAGCACGCCCACCGGAGACGTCCTCCAGCAACTCGCGCAAGCGCAGCAGCAGGCGAGGACGAGTGCGGCCGACAGCACGGATCCCCTCTCGTTCGACGCTCTCGGCGGCTCGGGGGTCGCCGTTGTCCTCGGTCTCGTGGGGGTGGTGCTCTCGCTGGTGATCTCGGTCCGGATCGGCCGTGGCCTGATCGTCGAACTCACCGGCCTGCGTAACTCCGCGCTCACGCTGGCGGGTCGTGAACTGCCGCGTGCCATCGCGAGGCTGCACGCCGGGAAACCCGTCGACCTCGATGCCGTGGCCCCCATGCGTCCCCACGGCGACGACGAGGTGGGCCAGGTGGGCGCCTCCTTGGTCGCCGTCCACCGGGCCGCGGTCAAGGCGGCCGCCGATCGGGCCGAGGTCCTGCACGGCATCTCCGGCGTCTACGTGAATCTCGCGCGCCGCAGCCAGGTGCTGGTACATCGGCAACTCGCGCTGCTCGACGCGATGGAACGCCGTAATGAGGACCCGGTCGAACTGGAGGATCTGTTCCGGCTCGACCACCTCACCACCCGGATGCGCCGCCACTCGGAGAGTCTCATCATCCTCTCCGGTGCTGTGCCGGGGCGTGGCTGGCGGCGTTCCGTCGCGCTCATGGACATCGTCCGGGCAGCCGTCGCCGAGGTCGAGGACTACGGCCGGGTGCTGATCACGGACATCCCCGCAGTCCGGCTGCCCGGTGCGGCGGTGGCGGACCTCACGCACCTGCTTGCCGAACTCGTCGAGAACGCCACGGCGTTCTCCCCTCCGCACACCAAGGTGCGCGTGTCCGCCGAGCGCGTTGGCGCGGGCATCGCTCTGGAGATCGAGGACCGCGGGCTCGGCATGGACCAGTCCGCGCTCGCCGAGGCCAACCGGCGCATCACCGACACCGAACGGATCGACCTGCTCGACAGTGGCCAGCTCGGCCTGTTCGTAGTGAACCGGATTGCACACCGCTTGGACGTGCGCGTGGCCCTGCGGTCGTCGGTGTACGGAGGTGTCGTCGCCGTCGTCCTGCTGCCCGGCCACGTGGCGGGCGAGCCGATCGAGGAGACCGGTGAGGGCGCGGCGGCCGGGGAAACGGCCGCGGACGGCACCACCACCGACCTGCCCCGCCGCATCCCGGTCAGGCCGGGCACCGCCGTCCCGGCCCAGACGGCGATCGCGGATGTGGACGCGGGCCAGGGGGATGCGGCGCCCGCTGTCCCCGTCCCGGACCCGATGCAACCGCCGGAGGAGCCGGTAGGCCCCGGGATCGCACCCGTTCCGGAGCCCGTGCTCCCTCCGTCGAACTCTGCCCCCGCCCAGTGGCCGTCGCCGACCACCGACCAAGCGCCTCCGTCCCCTGCGGGCCGACCCGAGCTGCCCCGCCGTGTTCGCCAGGCCGGTCAGGCACCCGGACCGCCCGACGAGTCCGAACCGTATGAGCAAGCGCGGAAACCGTCCAAGCGAACACCAGAAGAGGCTCGCGCCGTTATGGCGTCCTTCCGGACGGGCTGGACTCGCGGCCAGGCCGTCAGGACGGCGCCGCGCGACCACGACACAGAAGGCGAAGGAGAGCACCGATGACCGGCACCGCCCACCGCTCCAGTGAACTGGACTGGCTCCTGGAGGAGCTGGTTGCCCAGGTACCGGAGATCAGACACGCGATCGTGCTCTCCGGCGACGGACTGCCAGTCGGCACGTCGAAGGCGCTGTCCCGGGACGACGGAGAACGGTTCGCCGCGATCGCCTCCGGCTTCCACAGCCTCGCCAAAGGCGCCGGACGCCACTTCAGGGCGGGCAGTGTCGTCCAGACACTGGTCGAGCTGGAGGCCGGATTCCTGTTCGTCGTCACCGCGGGCAAGGGCTCATGCCTGGCGGTATTCAGTGATGCCGGCGGCGATGTCGGCCTGGTCGCGTACGAGATGGCCCGGCTCGTCAAGCGGGTCGGTGCACACCTCAGCACTCCAGCGCGCGGCGAGGCCGGTGAGACCGCACGTCTCGATGACTGACTCCGATCAGCGCTGGTACGACGAAGAGGCGGGGCCCTTGGTGCGTCTCTATGCCGTGACGACCGGGCGGGCACGAGTCGGCAGCGCGCAGCGGCTCGACCTGATGACCGTCATCCACGCACTGCCGCCGGATGCCGGTCACGACCTGGTGCTCTCGCCCGAGCAGGCGGCGATCCTGCGCCTGTGCGGAACACGGCCGCACCCGGTGGCCGACATCGCGTCCGACTCCGAACTGCCACTGACGGTCGTACGAGTGCTCCTCAGCGATCTGCTGGCAGCGGGCCTGATCCGCGCCACGCCGCCGGTCCCCCCGGCCCGGCTCCCCGACGCACGCATCCTCAGGAGAGTGATCGATGGACTCCGAGCGCTCTGACGCGCCAGCGCCCTTTCTCGCCCTCAAGATCCTCGTGGCCGGGGGCTTCGGGGTCGGCAAGACCACGTTCGTCGGCACGGTCAGCGAAATCCGGCCGCTGAACACGGAGGAGCTTCTGACGGAGGCGGGCCGGATGGACGACAGCCTGGACGAGGTCGCCGACAAGCGCACCACCACCGTGGCACTGGACTTCGGACGGATCACCTTCGGCGACGACCTCGCACTGTATCTTTTCGGCACTCCGGGCCAGGACCGGTTCTGGTTTCTGTGGGACGAGCTCGCCACCGGCGCTCTGGGCGCGGTTGTGCTCGCGGACACCCGGAGACTGCGGGACTCCTTCCCTGCCGTCGACTACTTCGAGCGGCACCGACTGCCGTTCGTCGTGGCGGTCAATTGCTTCAACGGCCTCCGGGAATACAGCGCGTGTGAAGTGGCGACAGCGCTCGACCTGGATGAGGAGACTCCGGTGGTGCTGTGCGACGCGAGGGACCGGGAATCCGGGAAGGAAGTCCTGATCACACTGGTCGAGCTGGCGGGCGAAGCCGCTGCCACTTCCGCCACCACAGAACCAATGTGACGTGGGCCCGGGGGCAGGGCTTCGGCGTAGTCGGATGGCGGCCGGTTCATGACGGTCCGTCAGGTGAAAAGGTGCCACCCGTCACGAACGGGGACGTGCATCTGCTGGATCCGCTGGCCCCGACTTTACGTCGTGATCGAAGGCGTCCGGTACGAGGTCGAACCCGCCATAGCCGACAGTCCGGTCAGCGCGCTGTCCCGCGCCTGGTGCGCTGGCTGTGGGGGCCGAATACATGTACCCCTTCCGGCGCGTCACGGTGCAGAACCGTGCTGTAGGACGTGCGGGGTTCGCCGGCTGTGCGAGACATCCCTCTCCCGTGGTCGTGGCGCTGGTGGCCTGGGAAGGTTGACCATGTAGTCATGGCCTCCTCGCCCCGCCCGCCGCACGTCGGTGGCCGACCGGATCCGATAGGCGGGACTACCGCGCTCGGTGGAGAGTCCGCTCCCGCCCGCGGGTACCTGCTGGACAACGCACGCGCCGAGGCGGGCGAGCGATTCGTTTGGCTGGCCGAGCTGTTCGACGGTGTGACGCGCGGGCACTTCGATCGACTGGGGGTCAGGGCTGGCTCGCGCTGCTGGGAAGTGGGGCCGGTGGCCCCGGTATCCCGGAGGCGCTCGCGGCGGCCGTCGGTCCGACCGGGCATGTGCTGGCCACGGACATCGACCCGTCGTGGCTGAAGGCAGGCGACGGGTACGAGGTGCGCCAGCACGACGTCGCCGCTGACCCGCCCCCGGAGCCGGGGACGTTCGATCTGGTGCACGCCCGGCTCGTGCTGGTCCATGTACCCGACCGGGCTCGCGCGTTGGCCACGATGGCGGCAGCGCTCCGGCCCGGCGGCTGGCTGCTGGTCGAGGACGCCGATACCGCTCTGCAGCCACTGGCATGCCTGGACGACAGCGGCCCGGCGCAGCGGCGGGCCAACCGGCTGCGCGACGCGGTCCGGGAGCTGCTGACGCGCCGCGGCGCGGACCTGCGCTACGGCCGGACACTGCCGCGGGCATTGCGTGAGGCCGGCTTGGTAGATGTCGCCGCCGCGGGCTCTTTCCCGGTCGGCGGGCTGGCCTGCGACCGGCTGGAGGCGGCGACCATCCGGCACGTGCGCGGCGAGCTGCTCTCGGCCGGCCTGGCCGACGACGCCGAGATCGACGCGCACCTGGCCGCCATCCACGCGGGCAAACTCGACCTGACACTCGCGCCGCTGATCTCGGCCTGGGGACGCCGTCCAGCCGAGCACCCTCCGGCACTCGGTTAGGTGCGGATCCAGGTGTTGTCCGACCTGCCCACAGCGCTGTTCGTCGAGGGAGGCCAGGCAGCTCGCGCAGGTGCGCGCTGCGCGTCACCGGAGCTGGGGCCGGCCCGCGCACGGGCTTCGAAGATCATGGAGTTCTCGACGCCCCGTGATCCGAGTGGACGACCGTGCCTGCCGACGCATCATCCCCGATCCCGGCTGCTCTTGACCAACTCCGCGAGCAGCCCGAACCCCGCCCCGAGGAGATTCCGGGGCTGCTGGAGCGGCTGGCTGAAGTGCCCGACCCGCGTGACCCGCGCGGAGTGCGCCACGCCCTGGCCGCCGTGCTCGCGCGCTGAGCGCGTGTGCCGTACTGACCGGAGCCACCTCACTGCTGGAGGTCGGCGAGTGGATCGCCGACGCCCCGACCTGCGTGCTCGAACACCTCGGTAACCGTCGTGATCCGCTGCTGCCCTGGGCGGCTGGTGCCCGCGGGATCGACGGTGCGCCGACTGCTGGCCCGCATCGACGGCGACGCACTGGATCGAGCAGTCGGCCGCTGGCTGGCTGACCGCCGCCCGAAGGCGGCCGGCGCCACTGGCCTGCGCGGAGTGTCGGTGGATGGCAAGAGCCTGCGCGGCGCCGCCAAGGCAACCGGCCGCAAGATCCAACTGCTCGCC